>Ga0209232_1000344_pt1 | contig 29644 bp, 36 predicted proteins | sample ETNvirenome_2_60_FD_184066 | JGI IMG/M metagenome (GOLD analysis project Ga0209232, IMG submission 184066) | Marine viral communities from the Pacific Ocean - ETNP_2_60 (SPAdes) (version 2) | ecosystem: Environmental > Aquatic > Marine > Oceanic | place: Pacific Ocean | collected 2013-06-22
TCAGCACCTTCACTTTGTTCTGGTGGACAATGTCATAGAAGGCGTTGCCAGAACCTTTGGGTGTCGAGATAAACCAGCGCGCGTTGGTTGCGTCAGCGGTAGCGGCCAAGACTGCCTCGCCGTTTTCTACGGACGCAAATTCGTCGAGCGCAATGCAGGTCTTACGGTCGCCCCGCGCAACGTCGCCGGTCGTTGATTCGCCAGTGATTGCGCTGCCGTTGTCATCATTCGTCAGACGAAGTTTGGTTCGGGTCAGATTAGGAATCATCCAGCCCGGCAAGTGCTGTAAGAAGAAGTCAATCTTGCTGAACAGGCTTGCAGAGTTGCCGGGGGAATCCACCAAGCCTTCTTTACGGCTAACCAGCAACAGTGACTTGAGCGACTTGAAGTGCCAGTACCAAGCGAAAACTGTGGTGGTCAGCCACGATGCGCCCATGTCCCGTGACTTGACCATTGCCAAATCGTGGCCGGTGTCAATGCTGTCGCACATTGCAGCAATGGCTGTCTCCTGAAATGGATACAAGACAAACGGGCGTGCGGCAGGGTCAAGGCGGGGGTCAAGCGTGTAGCCGAATGCGTTGATGTAGAACAAGATGTCCCTGCTGCACATCTTCCACAGTTCTGATTGTGTTTGTGGGCTAGACGCTGCCATCGTCAACAGCGCCCGGCGCTGGCGTAGGTTTTCTCCAGCGTCCTTCGGGATCAAGTTGTTGTATTGGCCTATGCCCATCTAGGTAATCCCCGCCTCTTCTCATCATGTCGGGGCTGTCTTTGAAAAAGCCCAGCGCCCTATTAATCTTTGGTTCGAGTAAGCCGCGCACTACGCCCGTCTTATGGCAATGGTCTACGTGGCAAGTTTCAGGGTCTAAATCTTGAAGTGATATCGGGTCTTTGCCGTCCTGCGCTTGGAAGATTGCCCACCAATCCTCTTCCGTTATCCCATACTTTTCTTCTATCTTGACCCACCTCTGGCATCTGATGCAGTTGGGTTTTGTCTCGGCCTTGCGGCGGCCCTTCTTTTTGCAAATGTAAAAATCTGACAAAGGCAGTTCTTTCCTGCATCTGTTACAGAACTTTACCTCCATCTGTTTGCGTTTGCGTCTCGGCAAGGCTGGCCTCCAACCGCGAGATGATTTCTAGTTCACTACTACCATCATCGGAAAAGCGGGCTTCGGCATCGAGTTGAGACTTGGTCGGCATCAGTTTCGACCATATTCCAGAATAGAAAGTCGCAGCGTTTGATGGTGAAGAATGAACCCACTTGAGTAGACCAACTGCACCTTTACTAGGTACAGCCTCTTCAGGAATCTTCTCGACCGGCACCGCCGCGTACTCGAAAACAAACGAGGCCGCTTCGCGCTCACTGCATGCGCCCGCCGGGGCAGAAGCAGCCAGTTCTGCGTACGAGGTAGTCTTGTCTTCGGCTTTGGTCTTCGGTGCGGCGGGTGCCGGGGCGGCTGGGGTGTTTCCGGATGTGACATCTAGGTATGCCTGTTCTGCCGCTTTGCTCGGCGCTACGCCTTGTTCTTTGAGGTCATCTCTTAGCCGCAAGTAATCCTGCCACAATCCGAGGTTAGTAAGTTCTGATTTGACCTCTGCCTTGGTTGCCACTATTTGCGTCTCCGTGGGCGTATCGCTGTCAAGCCGAATAACAGCAGCGCCCCTGATTCTGGAACAAAAGAATTGCTATCGCCAGTGTACAGGTCTAAATCAAATACCTTGTCGCTCGCTTGATATCCGGGCATGGTCAATGCTGGCGTCAAAGCAGGCAGGTCGGGAAACAATACTTCGTATGAAGATAGGTCTAGTTCTGGCGCTTTCGGCTCAGGCTTTTCCGGTGAACTCTGAGCCACAACTACCGGGCCACTTTCTGCAAAGGGGGGAGGGGCTGAGGTTGCGGCGGCTACAGGGCTAAGGGTAGTCGATAGACCTAGCGCAAAATCAAGCGACTCTTTCCCGACCAACGTGCCAACGACAGCCAAAGCCAGAGAGAGTTTCTGGTTCTTGGCTGCCATCTCTTTGCAACGGCCCTCGCAATCAGAGAGTTGCCGCTGCTCTTGAGCCTGTCTTTTCTCGCATGCCGGACAACTCATCGCCGCCTACTTACTGCCTTCTTCTTTGCCTTGTTCCAAGAGATGCGGGCAGGCCCAGTCTTCTTGCGCTTTGACGCATTGCACTGGGCCATGGTGGGGCGGCAGGCAGGGTAGGGGCGCTTAGACTTACCCTTTGCAGACTTGCGCCCGCAAGGCTTTCCAGTCTTGCAATCGACCCAGCCTTTGCCTTTGTTCTGGGCAAACCACTGCTTCAGACCGCCGCCTGTATTAGCCATGCGTGCCATCAGCCAGACTTCTTCCAGCCGCCGCCACGCTTTTTGTACCACTGCACCGCCCACCCATTTGCATAGGCAGACGGATACACCTTGAACTTGCGACGCGCTGCTGCTTTTGCCCTAGCCCACAAACTGGGATTGGTGGGCTTGTTAGCCACGCTCTGCTTGCCTGCGCTTCACCCGCATCATGCTGCTCTTTTTGCGCTTTGCTTCGACAGCGGCTGCTGCGATTGAGTTGGCTTTTCTGCGCGACTTCAACTTTTCAAGCAATGCGACACGCGGAGACAAAACCTTGCCCAAACGAGCAATAAGACCGGGACGCTTCTTGCCGCTCTTCTTGCCTTTCTTCTGGCCGTACTTTGTGGCAGCAGCACCGCCAAGTGCCTTCATTCGCTGGACACGTTCATGGGCTGTTTCCTTAGAACGGATAATGTTTTTCATTTGCCGCCCTTCTTCATGCGTTTCTTCATCTTGTCTCTGAGCATCTTGAGGCGCTCCATTGCGGCAGCCTTCCTGCCCTTTTTGTCGTACGAAAAAGATTTACCTTTAACCATTGGCATGGGGAGTTCTCCTGTACCCACATCATCGGAAGATGCAGGGGCTTTGCTATCTTTGCACCCGAAATACGCCGTGTATTTTTTGGGGCTATGTAATAGATGACCGGGGCAGGGGGGTGGTTCCAGTATACGGCAACCCCGGTCAAAGACAGCGCAAACCCCACTCTACGGCCCAGTTTTGGCGTTGTTCAAGCGAACGGTTGCACCAGACTGTGTCTGGTGATCGCGTGCGCACGCGCAGGACAGTCTTTGCGCAGGAGAATCGTAGATTCAGCGCCAAGACCAGCATCAGGATTTGCGCTGCGCCATGCCCTACTGCATGCCAGTCGTAGGCATTATGCGCAGGACTGGTCACAATGGTAGTGTCGGAAGAGTACAAGGTAGGCCCGCCAGACCCTTGCACTACGGTGCGCATAATGCGCAGGGTAGCCCATGGTCTTGACCTGCATGCAGCGCCGTACTGTACGCATAATGCGCAGGGTACTGCACATCAATTGGAGGGGATTTGCGCCATTTGCTCGATTTGCGGTGGTCCCTCGTGTACGCGCCAAGACCGTACGCATAATGCGCAGGAGTCTTAGGGGGTTGACAAATATATCAAAGTTGGTATAATTTGGCCTCGTCGCTGAACGGCGGCAACAACTTTGAACATGTCCGGCAGTTGAGGCTGAGGGGCACCCCGAGTGGCAGGCAGCGCACCTAAGCAGTGCCCCCAGCCAGCAAGGTGGTAACAGGTGGCGCATCCACCATGATCCTGACTCGCTCATGTAGCCGGAATCCTGCACGAATTAACGTGCTAGGCTCTCCGTGGCGAATAGGCTCTCCACTCCCCGAGTGTACCCGAAAGCGCCCCCGGAACGCATCAGGCCAGTCCACCTTTGGTGGATGGATGGCCCAGCGAGCGGAGAGACGGATTCAGAATCACCAGCGAAGCGGCGCATGCGTAGCGCTGCCAGCCGGTGACGATGCTTGGCGGCGTAGTGAATGCGCAGTATGAAACCGAAGGTTTCGCGGCACCAGCCATGCGTTCCGGCAACAGCCACCGCCAGCCTCACAGAGGACATGTACCCAAGATCTACGAATGGAATGCACCGGAGGGTGTGCTAGGAGTCGATGCCTAGCCGTGGATTCAAACTGAAAGGAGGGCGCAAATGCCCAAACCAGTCCCATTGTCCAAGGAACCCGAAGCCGAGTTCCTTGCTACGCAAATCGAGAATCACACCTACTCGCTGGAGTATGTGTACCGACTCATGGAGTCGGCGCTTGAGAAATTGGAATCCGGCAACACTGAGAAGGCCCAGTGGGCCTTGGAGGACGCCATGAGCAACACTTCCCATTGCTTCGAGAATATCGAAATGCTTCAGGTGCGCAAAATGCGCCTCGAAGGTACCCACAAGCACTACCCCACGATCAAGGTAGGTGAGTGACATGACAGAACGTGAAAAGTTCATCGTTGATCTTTACACCAAGGTTGGAGTGTTGCAAAACACTCTGATGGAACTGCAAAATGATCTGGATTACTCCAACGATCCAGCCAAGGCTGAGGTCGAGGATCTTCTTGATTCAGTCTGGACTGAAACAGACAAGATGGAACGACTTGCCATCAAGATGGATTCGACCGACGTCTTGGTTGAATGCATCGTAGCGCGTCTGGAAGGGGGTGGGTGACATGTGTATGCCCCCCGAACCCAAGCCTTGCCCATGTGGCAGTGGCAAATTGTCGTGGTGGATGTACGACTGCTACGGCATCGAACTCGACCGTGTATGCGAGTCCTGCGAGGACAAAAAGCGCAAACGGTATACCCCTGAAACCTTCACGGGATACCGCCACTTAACCGATGAACCCATTGAGCCGGAGGACTATTGATGATCCAACACGTTACAGAGCATGACTTTCACAAAGCGTTTGAGGCTTTGCGCCCTGAGAACTTTTCGTTCCTTGGGCGTAGAGCGCTGTTCGAACACTTCGAGCAGATCGAGCAGGACATAGGCGAACCAATCACGCTGGACGTAATCGCCACCTGCTGCGACTACACGGAGTACGAATCGATCGAGGAGTACAACGGCGTCTACGGCACGGTGTTCTGCGACTGGGAACATTGCAGCGACAGCGGCGTGAGCGTCATCATGATGCAGCCTGCGTCACTTGTGGATGCGCAGCCTGCCATCGTCCAAATCCACTGAACCCCTGCACCTGCTCCCCTACCGGGGAGTTTGGTGTATTTGCAGATTTTGCTTGACATATTTGCTCAGGCTTGTATAATTTGCTCCAACGGAACGCCGACCGACTTCGGCAAGGGATATCGTTATGACTCGCAAAGCATTGGGCCAAGCCCGTCAACGTATCGCAGCACTTTGCGCTGCTTCAGGACACAAGTCCAGCCTCTACCCGTCACTCCGCATGTCGGAGTGCAAAGATCTGGAGGCGAAACACTACGGAGCGCTAGCCAACGTCGGCGGCCTCATGGTGGAGTACTTCATCGCCATGCGGCGACAGACAACCGAGTACCCGCCTCGCATGGTGGCTCGCTTGTACCAAGAGTTCGATGGCGACGTCATTGCCTACATGGAGTCCCTCACCAATGAGATGGGGGATTGGGTCCGCGACAAAACACCGCCACCTCCGCCGCCGCCACCACCGCCGCCTCCGCCTCCTCCGCCACCACCCCCAGCGCCAGCCAAGCGCAGTGGTTCGACCGTGTTTGACAGAGCGCAAACCATGATCGACGAGGCGCTTACTGGCGGCATCATTGACAATCCCCACAACCAATTGCGGGAGGCACTGGCCTGTGTGCTTGCGTTTGGCAGGTGCTACATGGCTGGTCCGTCGGGCACTGGCAAGACTCATGCTGCTACGCAAATCGCAACCATACTGGGCCGAGACTTCCAGTTTGCACCATGCGATGGTGACGCCAGCAAGTTTGACCTGCTCGGCATGACGACTGCGACTGGTGCATGGGAGGACAAACCCGTGGGCCGAGCGTGGCGTGAGGGTCATGTGTGTCTGCTTGACGAACTCGACAAGGCACCGGCTCATGCGACTTGCTCACTCAATGCCATCGTCAACTTCGACAAGCGGGTTGCGCTTGGCGACGCCATGGTTGACCGGCATGACGGCTTTGCGCTGATCGCTACGGGCAACTCATCCATGGAAGGCCCGACTGGTGCGTACGCTACGGAGCGCCAGTCCGCTGACTTCGTGGCACGTTGGGAGCAACTCGGGGTGATGGTTCACTTCGACTACTGCCCGACTGTGGAGCGCAACATGCTTGGCGAATGGGCCAGCGAGCATGACCTGCTTGCCAAGGCACGTGAGAATCTCAAGGCTGAGCAAATCGACAGCCGTCGCACGATCCAATGCCGCACCATGGAGGGGTGGAGCATGTGGCGGAGCAGCGGGCTGAGCGTGGGCGAGACGGTCGGACGACTGTGCCGACTGTGGCAAGAGACTGAGGTACGCAAAGTGTGGCAGCACCTGCCTGCTTCTGAATTGAAGAAGGCAACAAGCATGCTCGGGTCGTGGTGATCTGAGCGCAAACGGAGGGTATGACATGTACAAACACACACAGCAAGCGGGCCACTGCCAGTGGCATCGACACTTCGATAGCGTCAACGATGCGATCAACGCATTCTCGGAGGGCATGGACGCAAACATGCACCGCACACAAGACCCTGACGGATCAGCGGTTGAGCGTGCCAAGAAGGTGCATGATGGCGAGGTGTTTGCCAGTCGGTTTGTCTTCGGTCCCGACGTCAACAGCGACGACGCATTCGACGCACTGCTGACTGGCCGGGCCAACAAAGATGCGCAAGACGCATTCGAGGAGGCTTACCAAGAGCAGCGCAAACACCTCACCAACATTGACTGTGACGTCGTCGCATCATCCAACCTTGGCGAGCGGCGCAAGCAGTATGTTCGTGGTGGTGGGCAGGTGCATGTTGGCCGGTACTTGGCTGGCATGGACGACCACTTTGCGCGGCGTCGTCGTACGTCGTTCCGCCCCACGTTCAAACTTGGCGTCAGTCTTAGCGTGTCGTGTGGCGTGGACGCCATCGAGTTGTCACGCACCATGGGCAAGGCGCTGGCCGTGGCTGAACATGTCGAGTCGTGCGGCTTCGCTGTTGAGATTGAGGCATCGTTCCAGTCGAAACAATCACCCGTGCTGAATCGCAAGCGCAAGAAAATCCAACACTCGCAAACCATCACGATCAAGCATGCAGGCAAGCCGCTCGACCGGCAGGCCATGCTCTCGGCAGGCAACCCCGCGCTGTTCCGACTCATCATGTTTGCGCTTTGGACAGACACACGCAGCACCGTATGCGTTGATGCAAATACTGGGTTGGGCTACCCCGACTCCATCAAGCGGCATCACCCCGACCGCTACGACATCATCATGCCTACCGAGTGCGGTGCATGGCAAGCGGATGGGTTGACAGAAATGCTTACAGAGAAAGCGATTTAAGGAGCGCAACATGGTTGAACAAAGACTAAACCTCAGTGACGGATTGCTGGTGGATGTGTACCGCAACCTGCACAAGCACTGCTGGTCAGTGCGTGCAGCGTGCGGCTCGCACCGAGGGCGTGTGATCGGACATGCCCAGTCCGTGCTGCTGCGACACTGCACGTTCCACATCAGCGATAGCGGCAGGCTGCGGGCCGTGCGAGAGGGGCGCAAGAATGTACATGCTCATGTGCGTGGCAGGCTTTTGCGCTACGACTTGGAGCATCTGGATCGCTCCTACTTTGCCCGCGATTCAGTGCGTGCTTCGTACAACATACACATGCCACACTTCATGACCAGCGAATGCAAGCCGGTCGTGAAGGCAGCGCATGTACTTGCTGCTGAGTCTGGTCGGCTGCTGTTCAAGCCCACCAACCAATGTCTATTAGACATTGAAAAGAAACATAAAGAAATCCGTAAACTTTTCTCTTGACAAGTTAGTTAGGCTTGTTATAATTGATAACGAATCGCCATTAGGAGGGCGAAAATTATGAGCGAGATTCGCAACATTACTGTGTCCACTGTTCAGGACGTAACCTTCTCATCCAACATGATCTCGGATGCCGACATCCGTGCTGAGTACGAGCGCCGCTTCGGCAGCAGCACTGGGCTGTGCATGGAGGCCAAGCAGATCATCCGTGGTATCAAGCAATCCTTGTACCTCATGAAGGAGGAGGCGGACAGCCTGTACACCGACATCGAGAGTGCGCAGTCCAAGATCTGCGAAAACGACGGGTACAGGGACAGCGTCCACGAAGCAGTCAGCAACCTGCCCAGCACACCAGTGCAAGACATCGAAGACTCGGTTAGTGGGATCCTCAACGATCTTGACTACATCGAGACGGACGTTGACTTGGATGACCGGCATGCCTCCGACCTGTACGAGAAGGCGGTCGAGGCTGATCGTGCCATCATCCGACTCGAGGAACTGCTCGGGTTGGAGGGTGACTACACCCGTGACGAAGACGAGGGCCACGACCCAAGCGATGATCGTGAACCTGCCCTTGAGAACATGACTGAATCGTTTGACCCGGGCTACACGGAACTTGCATAAGGAGCAACCAATGCAACCATCAACATCAGAACTATTTTCAATCATGCCGGACGAAGATCGTGCCGGTTCGTGGAAGGACGTATGCGGAGCGCTCATGCTCACGGGGCTTATGCCCCCTCCGTCCCCCGATGCGGACTACGAACACCATGACCTGCTCGCCAAACTCTTCGACTCGAAGGGGGACGAGCGGATATCAGCCATGTTCCTGTGCCTCATGAAGGCGCTGTCCGACAGACATGATGTCCAAGCACACATGGCGCAAACCATGGCTGACATCCTGACCCGCATCCATGCAGGTGACGAAGTGCCAGACAGTTGCGCTTCTGATTTCAAACGATTCAGTGCGGAGCAAAGCGACCTAGTCGATCTGCTCAACACAGCAATCAATGCTTGTGCTGATGACCGCAAGCGTGACATGCGTGATGCCATCTCTGAACGTCACTCGCAGTCCAACGCAAACATGAAGCGTTGGGGCAAGCGGAATGACACGGAAGGGGGTGCGTCATGATGGTCGAGTGCTGGGAAGACGTACAAGACATGGACTCAAGCGTCCTGATTCACGTGTGCTGCCTTGCAGAGTTGGAAGGCTTCAACATACGCACCGATGACTGGCGAGCGCTGGCGACCTACGCCGCAGGCTATGAGGTCGAGCCGCCAGCATTCATGTGCAAAGAACTATACGAGTTTGCCAAAAATAAGGAGGGCATTTTCTCATGAGTTGTACCACACATGCACAAGCAGTCGAGAACATGGTTGAGACGTTGGGCGCAATGATCTTCAATGACATGGTTGATTGGAAAAACCAAGAGTTGGTGGAAGCCGTCCGGCAACTGGCACTCGTACTTGAGGATGTCGTCGGACTCACCGAAGAGGAGGATGAGGCATGAACATCGCAACACTTATCACATCGTTGGCCGCAAACTTTGCGGTCGTGGACCCGCCATACGAGCATGCGTTGGAGCGTGCCATCCACATGGTGGAGACGAGCGGACGTACTGGCCCCATCATCGGTGATGGTGGGGCTAGTCGTGGCCCGCTGCAAGTCAGCCGTGCTGCGTGGTGCGATTGCAACATGCCCGGCAAGTACGAAGACGTTGACGATTTGCACTACAGCCTGCGTGTGTTCCGCAAGTACATGGCTAGGTATGCAACCGAGCAAAGGCTTGGACGCAAACCTACCCTCGAAGACAAAGCCCGCATCTGGAATGGTGGCCCGAACGGGTACAAGAAACAAGCCACCGAAATTTACTGGCGCAAAGTATTGGAGGCGCTGAAATGAGTGATATGAAACCAGTTAAAGGTGTGCTGCTCAAGACTGACGGCACACGTGAAGACGTAACGGTGTCCGGTTGGAAGGACATCGTAAAGCATCTCGGGTGCGACTACATGACGGTCGTACCCACGCCAAGCCAAGGCGTGTCAGCGTACGTCGATGACGAAGGGCTGCTCAAAGAAGGCACGCCCGTCAACATATGGAGCATGTGGTTTGCCGGGTGGGCAGGCTACAACGCTCCGCTCGTGGGCAACATCCTGCTCACTGGACCCACCGATGACGAGGGCGCAGACACTGACCTGCCCACTGACATCATCGACCAGATCCCACCCACTTTGCGCCCCGATGCGCGTCTCGAATTTATCTTTTCCCAAGACAAGGATACTCCCAATGGCTAAGAAAGCCCAACGTCGTGGCCGCCCAAATGGCGGCGGCATTTCCATCACCACTCGCATCCCTGAAATCGCAAGGCTCAGGGACCAGAACAAAAGCGCAGCGCAAATCACAAAGGCTACTGGCATCAATGCCGCAAGCCTTAACCAAAGGGTCATCCCTGCGTTGAACATCTTGCACCAAGTCACCAAGATTATTGCGCTGCACAATTGTCAGGCTGACTTCACCGATCCGCAAATCGCTGCCATCATGGATGTCGATGAGTCGTTCGTACAACTGGTACTCAACGACTACCAAGGCAACATTGAAAAATGGATTGCGTGATCTACGCAAGGTTCTCTCCCCGCCCGGACGACAAGTCCGACTCCATCCAGACGCAACTGGAGGAGTGCCGCTCGTTTGCTAAGGCGAACGGGTGGCGGGTGGTGGGGGAGCATCACGACGAGCGCATGTCAGGTGCCGATCCGGATAGGCCCGGCCTGTGGGATGCCATGGATGCCACCCCCAAAGGTGGCGTCCTGCTCGTCTGGAAGATGGACAGACTTGCGCGCAACTTGTATCTGGCTGAGGCGCTGCACCGCAAGGCGCGTGCGTCTGGCTTCACCATCCAAGCGTGCCGGGAAGGGATCGTGGATGACACGCCCGAAGGTACGCTCATCCGTCAGGTACTGGCGGCTGCCGCTGAGTACGAGCGCAGGCTTGTGCAGGTACGCACCAGCGTAGCCATGCGCAAGTACCAGCGTGACGGCAGGCGCATGTCACGCCACGCTCCGTACGGCTTTGAGATTGATGGCGCAAACCTCATCGAGAATCCACATGAGCAACGTGCCATCGACAAGTTCGTGGCATGGCGCGAGGCTGGCTACGGCTGGCGCAACATTGCCAACTTGGCTGAACAGCACGGGTTACCACGCCGGGGCAAAGAACACCAGCCCTCTACGATTCGGAAGATTGTTTTGCGAGAGCAGCAACGAAGGCAGGACAGTCAGCAACCCTGACGCAAACGATCCACTCGCCTGCATCCTCACGCATAACTACGACCGGCAGCGTGTCCGGCTTCGCATCTGAGACTGACTGGTCCATGAACCGGCAGGCTGCAATGGACTTGCGCCTCTTCACCTCAAGCCACAACGGCTCGCATCCGGCTACGTCTGGGTCAACCGCACCATCGGACTGGCGGGCGCGCCGGGCTTCGGCAAACCCCCAGTCCTTCATGATGGCTACGACCTCTCGTTCTCCCCGCTTGCCTTTGTCACGTTGCGCTTTGCTCACAGATCATCCTCGTCTTCGTCGTCTTCTTCGGGCTTGTCATGCTCGTACCAAATCTCATTGGCTACGCATTGCAGCACGCCAACTGTCTCGTACAAAGTCATGTCAAACTCAAGTGCGTACGTCACGGACAAGGCTTTGATTTGCTCGTGTAGTTTTTCGCTTGGGCCTTTCATCTGGTGTCCTTCCATTCGCTGGCCTGATCCGCCACGCAATTGACAACGTCTGCTGTTGCGCCATCCGCAACCCAGTCACACGCATCAGATCCACGAAGCGGTTCGATTACTTTGATTGTCCTGCAAGTTCGCTTGAGAGTTGCCGCAATTTTATTTGCACCGTCCCTGCCGGGTCCGTCGCAGTCAGCAATGATTACAACCTTTGCGCCATAGCCAAGCAGTTGGCTGAGCGCTGCGCCGCCAGAGTTGCACGACGGCCTGCCCACTGCCTGCAAGCCAAGCCCCAGTATCGCTGCGGTATCGGTCGGGCCTTCAGTCACGAACACCCTGCCTTTCGGGTCGAACGAACGGCAAAAGAACAAGCCGTTGCGCGAGGTCTTTACACTGGACTTGCTCCCGTTGGGGTAGCGCAGGCGTATGCCTATGACCCTGCCCTTGATGTCTCGCATCGGGAATGTGTATGCATTCTTCTTTGCGCTCCAACCTGTTTCGAGCATCGCCAGTCCTTCGCGTTTGCACTTGGTCTGGTTGACTAGGTGTTCCCATTGGTACCCCTGCATTTCTTTGTGGCAGTCTTGCGCACGCATCGACCACCACTTGTCGGGTTCATATTCTTCAGGTTGTACCGGCAGTGGTGGGGGGGCCGACACCTCCCCAAACATATCGCCCAACCGATGAAGCCAGCCAGCGTCGCCAACACTTTTTTCACTGGGAGTCCTCGGGCATATCGCCGCTGTCCCGTCCGCACTCACCAGACACCAGTCCGGCTTCCCGCAAATCGGACACCTGTTGCTCCGACTCACACGCACCCAATCCGTAGTCACGATCCAATTCCTCCGTGTTCATGCCAAGGTTTGACATCCATACCCGTACGTCCTTGGCATCAACGCGACGGTGATTGCTGCCCGGTATACAGAAACCTTTGAGCAAATCATTATTGATCTGACGAATGACAGTTGCTTGAGACATGCCGATGTACTGGGCAACCTCACCAGTTGTCATAAATCGTGGTCGAGTCTGTTTTCTAACTGAACCCATACATTCTTTCCATCAATGCGGCGGCGCACGGCTCCGTGCAAACGCCTGTATTTGTACTGAACATCCTGAACAACAATCCGTGTGAGGAACCTGCTCAGGCTACCTTTGCTTGGATCAAACCTTTTGTCCACTGCTGGCTTCGCTATCAGGTACGTCTCGCTCACCACTTCGTCCACGCTCCATGTCCTGAAGTACCCCTTCTGCTTGTGAAGTTTCGCCAGATAAAACAGGAGCGCTAGGTTCTCGTCCAGCAAATGTGCTGGGGTCGGGCCATCCTGCTCGGGCGATTTGGTCAATGTGTGCCTTTGCTTGTATTGCTGTTTGCGCTACTAGATCATACCTGTCTAAGATTGCCTGCTGCTTCAGGCTTGGAAACCCACGCTTCTTACGGTACATGATATCAACAATAATCCGCGCTGCTTGTTTGCGCGTGAGGCCAGTGCCATCGACCCCGTTGTACGCCAGCATGTTGAATTGCTTTTGCGTCACCACATCACGCGGGTCCGTCGGGTGGGTGGGGGTCATGTCAAATCTGGAGAAGGGATCAACGTCTTTCGACGAGTAGGTGGCCTTGAGTTTCAGGGCCGCCCTTCTACTGGACTCTTGCAGTCGGGCCGCCTGCGCTTCTTTGCGCATCTCCTCTTCAGTCTCAGCCTGCTTCACTGCTTCAAGAGGGTCAACCTCGTCACCTGCCTCAGCAATAATTTCCTTTGCTCGCTCAGTGATTGGGCCGGGGTCTTGCCCACTCAGCACATCGACTGCACCAATCAACTTGTGTTTGCCACTGTTGCCTTTGAAGTCAATGATTATGCAGTGTGGCTTGTCACTCGATTCGATGATTGCCTTGCGCTCCGCCGCCGTCGTCGTCTGCGAAAGATCCACGTTCGGCCTCGTCGCTCGGCCCACGCACTGGACGTACTTCGCCCTCACTTTGGTGGCCGTCATCATCACGACTGCGTGACACCCCGGCGCGTCGAAGCCCTCGGTTAGCACTCCAACATTCGTCACAAACTGAACCGACCCATCCGCAAATCCCGCAAGGATCTGCCTCCGGTTGGTTGATTCGGTCGAACCAGTAACACATTCTGCTGCTCCTAATCTATGCCTGTTAATGATTTGCGCTACCAGTTCTGCTTGCCTTACGCTGGCGCAGAAGATGATGGCTTGCTTATCTCCAAGTAGTTCTAGTGTGGGGTGGACCATGCCGTGCAGATTCTTTTCTTCCTCAAGAACCTCGTGCAAGTCTTTGCCGCAAAGGTCGCCCATCCGAGTCCGGATAGTTGAGTAATCGAGAGAGCCAACCGTCACGTACCTCTGCTTGATAGGCACGAGCCACCCGTCATCCACCGCATCATTGATCTCGTACCTGAATGGGCAGTCTTCAAACACGGCACGCAAACCAATCTCATCACCACGGTCAGGCGTTGCGGTCACGCCGAGAAGGCGCAGGCTGGGGTTCCCGTCTTGCATGTACTTGATGAACCTGCGGTACGAAGACGCAACAGCATGGTGCGCCTCGTCAATGATGACGATGTCGTAGTCGCTGGGGCGGATGCGCTCCATGCGCATGATCCCCATCCAGCCTGCGTTGAGAGTTTGAATGCTGGACACAACAACAGGTGGAGAGTTGTCGAAGTCTGCATAGTTCTCAGCCTTCTCGATCTGTGGGGGGATGCCTGTGTAGCCCTCAATTTTCAGGGCCGCTTGACGAATGAGTTCTTCCCGGTGCGCAATGACAATCGTCCGCTTGCCCTTGACTAGTGCCTGACGAATGATGTCACTGATGACCACCGTCTTGCCTGTACCAGTTGCTGCAACCAGCAACACTGACTTGTGCTTCGCAAACGAATCGCGCGCAGAGTCAACAGCCCTCACTTGGTACGGACGCAAATTCATTTCAGATCTTTCGGGGCCATCTTCCAAACGCTCTCGGATACAAAGCCAGTGCCTTTACAGGCTTCGCAGCCTCTGCCTCCACAGTATGGGCATGACCTGTCAAGCCTCGCAAGTTTTGCAACCTGCTCCATTTGCAGCCACGCCTGCTTCATGGTTGCCCGATCAAAGTGCGGGTTATCCTGCATGGACACAGTCAGAAACTTCTGGATCTCAGCCAGTTTGGTGAGAAACATTTCGATGTCCCGGTTCAGATCTTTTGCTAGTTGGGTATCCATGCTTCGCATTATACCTAGCCTTGCCATCTTGGCAAGTCAACATCCAACAAAAATTCTTGGAGATTTTTCTTGACACCGATACCACGTTTTTGGTACAACCCCTTTCAACCCCGGTTTGAACTGGGTACAATTAGAACTACAATTAGTACAGGAGTAGGTGATGCCGTTAACTAACATCGACGAGCAAATGTACCGTGACTTGCCGCTGATGAATCAATCAGCAATCAAGCATGGTTTAAAATCCATGGCCCACATGAAGGCGTACATGGATGGCAAGATCAAATTCACATCCGATGCCCTGAGCCTTGGCTCACTGGTGCATGCCGTGGTGCTGGAGGAGGACATACTCCACGACCTGTATGCGGTCATGCCCAAGATTGACCGGCGTACCAAGGCTGGCAAGCAGGAGTACGCAGAGTTCTTGCAGATCAATGCTGACAAAACTGTTTGCACGCAAGACGATTGGGATACGGCCATGGCTATGCGTGAGTCCGTCTGGTCCCACCCGGCATCCAAGTCTCTGCTCAAGCGCAAAGGCAAGACAGAGCAATCCCTGACATGGCATCACCCTTCTGGTGTGGACTGCAAGGGGCGCATTGATCTGCTGCTTGACGGCAAGGGCAGGCAGAAGCCGATGATCGTTGACCTGAAGACTACGATCGACGCAAGCCCCGCTGGCTTCGCCCGCTCAGTAGCCAAGTACGGCTACCACTTACAGGCTGCGTTCTACAAAGACGGCATGCAACACGGAGAGAATCGCAACTGTGCGTTTGCAATTATTGCTGTCGAAAAAGTTGAGCCATATGCGGTTGGCGTGTATGTGCTTGACGATGCTGCGATTAGCCAAGGAAGAAAAGATTACGAAAAGGTCTTGACTTCTTGGAAAAGCGCGTTACAATCTGGGATCTACCCGTCGTACTCTGATGCGCCGGAGACTCTTTCTTTACCTGAATGGGCAGTGACGCCCGAAACCCTAACTGTTTAAGGACACTCACATTGAATATCAATGACGCTTTCCCCGGTAAATACTTCAAGGCTTCTGACGTAGCCGAACCCAAGACCATGACCATCACTAACGTGGGCATGGAACAACTGCAAGACGGCACGCAAAAGCCAGCCGTCTACTTCAGCGAATCTCAACAGGCATTTGTCTTGAACAAGACCAACGCCAACTTCATGTCTCAGGCTTTCGGTGCGCAAACCGAAGGTTGGACTGGCAAGCAGGTCATCCTCTACAAGGATCAGGCTGCATTCCAAGGTCGCATGGTTGACTGCGTCCGTGTCAAGGCGGCGGGTGGATCTGCTGCTCCGGCTGCGCCAGCCCCAGCCAACACCGACGACGTTCCTTTCTGAGCAACGTGCCGCCCACTGCCGCTGCTCCTTGCGGCAGTGGGTCTTTGCCTTCGGGCGACAAATCCTAATTTGACCGGAGCGGTTCTGCCGCTCCACATCTCTCCGCTCTGTCTGCTGCAAGTCAGGCAGAGCATTAGCCCTCCGGCGACAACCCCTTTCGGCCTGCTACTTTTTACGAAATTTGGGTAGCGGGCCATTAGCCTTCGGGCGACAAATCCTTGGCTTTGCATTGGCCTTGGGACTTTGAACCTACCTCTTGCTGTAACCAAGGGGTAGGATTAGCCTTCGGGCGACAACCTATGCCTAGATTACTTACCGACGAAGTCCTTCGACATGTCACCATCTCTCCCATGTGTGAGTTGTGCGGCTGCGAGGATCTGACCTACCTCGGGTCTTACTGGTATACTCCGAAAGACCAGCCAAAGACCTACGCAAAGTACATGTCGTGTCCTGAGTGCGGACACTTCGCCAAGTACAATGACGAGCCGGACAGTCCACGCACGCTGGCATAAGCACACCCTCCGTCCCCCCAGCCGTTCCAACTCCCTTGGCTGGGGGGATTTTTTATTTGGTTGCCTGCTGCGCGCGGCGCAACACTTCAAGTCTGCGGCGTACCTCGCTTGCTTTGCTGAGTGGTGCGTCCGGGGTCTGCACCACGCTGCGCGCAAACTGCCGGTCCAAGTAGTTGGCGTCAATTTGCACAGGCACATGCTTGCCACTGATGAGAGCAGGGATACTCTTCTTGCTGACGTTGGCCTGTCTCAAGATGGCGGCCACCTCACGGGGCTTGACACCCAGCGCAACGAGCGCATTGATCTGACGCTGGAACCCATCCATATTTTGTTGGCGATTGCGATTCACCATGGCGTAGGTTGATTCAAGTTCTCGCTCGCTCACCGTACCCCGACGCCCAGCAATCTTGCGCAAGTAGCCAGTCAGCGAAGACTCGTTGCGCGCAAACGTTGCTGCTCTGAACGAGAACGCCTGACGCGGGTCAATCGTCTCGATCTTCAGGCCAGTGGTTTGCTGGAACAAATGGTACGGCAGGCTGTAGGTCTTACCGTAATCATTGGTGTATCCCATGACCGCTCGGTATGGAGTGCGGATGAACTGATCCACCAGTCCCGGCTCGATTGCGCCAAGGATGTACTTGCTTCCTTCCAACACACGCTGCGTCAGCGGGGCCGCGTCCAAGTAAACCTTGGAGCCAGTGCGCTTCTTGTTGCGCGCAACATCCAAGATGCGACCAAACAAAATCTCTTCACCAAAGAATGGATCAGTGATCTCGTTGACTGCTGACACCAATGCTTTCTTCAGGCCAATGTCATCAGCACGGAACATCGCAAGGATTGGCTTGGTGAAGTATGAGTGTGGGTCCACGTACCCAAGGTCAATGAAGCGCACCTTGCCTTCCTCGCCGGGCAGCAAAACCATCGGGCTGTTCTCGTTCCACGGTGCAGCCAGTTGCCGCACTGCTTCCAGTTCCTCGTCATCGAATCCGAGGATTGCCGCCGCAACTTCTTGCAGGACGTACGCACCCATGATCGCAGACAGTTGCCCGACCGCACGTTGCATACCAATCTTGCGGATCTCCGGGTTGTCACTGCGCAACTCTTTGTGCGTGAGCAAGATGCGGTTCACCGCAGTGCGGCCCACTTCCCACGGGAACGAAGTGAACGTACCCATGAACGGAACTTGGCGCAAACCCTTGATGAACTTAGGAACGTTGTCGTAGTTCGGGTAGGTGTTCTGGATGATCTTGGCTACGTCTTGCTTGAGCGCATCAGGCACAGGCTGGCCGCTCTTTGCGTACGCATTGGAGTACCGCTTGAGTTCAGTCTCGTACGCGAAGATCTTCCAGATGTCATCTTCAGCCATGTACGCTTTGTTCATGAACTCGACTGTGCCTTGCGCTGCCTTGGCAGTCTTGGACGCAGCAGCGCGAGCGCCGCCACGTTCAGCCCAGCGGTTGGCCCACTCTTCTACGCTCAGTCCACCTGCTTCTTGCACCGCATCAAACACTTCGCGGAACGAACCAGACTGCACAACCCCAAGCCGTACGTACTCTTCGTACTTCTTTTGCGCCGCTTCTGAACGCTGACCAAACAAGCCTGTAACGCCAACCAAGTCCTTCATCTTGATAGAGCCATTCGGGATATGCCCGTTGGCTACAGCAAACCCGAGGTTGCCCACCAAGTTACGCAGGTGAGTGAGTGGAGAACCAATGGTCTTGCTCCACTTCACACCTGAGTTGAACTTCATGTAGTTGCGCAACCACCACTGGTCAATGTGCGTGTTGGCTGCTGCTTCTTCAAACGCCTGCTTCAGTTCAGGTGTAGTACGCAAACCATTCAGTGGCGCAAACGCCATGCTTGACTTGGTTGCAAACTCAGCAACGTGGGTTGGGTCTACCTCGTCAGACTGAAGATCAGAGAACAAGCCCTCAGCCAAACCAAACTCTCGCACCGAGGACAGGAACTTGTGGTTCGCAGCGAGCGCAGCAATCTTGCCGATCGACTTGGTGTAGTTGATGTAAGGATCATCGTACTCACCCCACAAAGCCATCAGCCAATCAGGAATATTTTTGCGCCCCATCAAGATGCTCAGATCTTTGCCGCCGATCTTGGTGGTCGATGCAAGGATAGCCATGGGTGACTCGGCAGCCTTGCCGCTGTACAGCAACTCACCAATCATTTGCTCGATCTGATCTTCGCTGGACTCAGGGAACTGCTCGCGCAACTTGGCCTTGGCATTGTTGCGCACTTCCTCTGGTACTTTGCTCGCCCACTTCGGATCATCGAACACACGGTACGAACGGTGCAGGTAGGTGTCACCGTTCTTGTCAATGCGCGCAGCCAACTTGCCCTCGACCACACCCTCATCAATCAATCGCTTGCTCATCTTCTTGATGTGCGCACGCATAGACTGACCAGCCTTCACCAGTTCAGGGAAAGACTCCAGTGCGGAGAAGTCATTGGTAGTCAGAGCCTCGTTCACCGCTGCAAGTTTGGGCCGCTTCTCAGCAGGGATTGCATTGATTGCTTTCTTCAGTTCAGCATTGTTGTATCGCGCACGCTCCAGATCCGCACGGATCTCTGCGTCCTTGCGCAACTTCATGTCGAAGATTTCTTCTGGCAGGTTGCCTTCTTTATGGAAGTGCGACTTGACAAACCTACCCGCAAAGTCACGGGTGGACCTGACCGAATCCATGCTCAGCGAGTATTCAAAGTCAAGGTCAACCTCGCCAGCCTTACTCATCTCTGCCAACGTCGCTCTGATTTGCGCTGTCGGGAACGGAGTCACCCGGCTGCCTGCATCATACAAAGCAAACTCTTTGTCTGAATCGGAGGGATTACTCATCGCCGACAACATTTGTGCTGCTTGAGGACGCGCGGCTTTGCCCAACTCTCGTCTAGTTGCGGCATAAAATGGGTGAACAGTTATGTCTTTGAAGGCCGCTCTCAGTTTGGGATCAAGACCTACGACTATTGGAGGAAGTTGTGCAGGTCTATTGCCTCGCTTTGCTTGCGCAGCAAAGTCCGACATGTACTGTTTGAAGTTGAAGTTTTCAGACCCCACCGGCAACACTGATCCGCCAATTGCTGCAATAGCCTCTGATATAGTAGTCACAGAGCCATCCAATGGGTAGAGTCCCGCCATGCCAGACACGCCTATCAAGTCTCCGTCTGCGTCTAACTCCGGTCTTTCAACAACACCCCTGACAACATAGGGAACGCCGTGCTTTTTAGAAAGCCTTTCTGCCATGCGGGTGAACATGGGGATGTAGTTGGCTCGTCCTTTGGGTCCACCAAAAGTTGCAAGCAGTTTGGTATCAGTTGCCTTTCTGCCGCTTAGTACTGTTTGCGCCCAAGACGGAACAATCCTGCCAAAGATAGCCAGCCCAAGGCGAGCGTACTCGGGATAGCCAGTATCTAGCGCGACCTGTTTCCAGTCTACCGCTTCGTATCCGCCAAGCCCTTCAGCCTTGAAAGAGATCGATCTCCCAACAGTTACTACAAGTTCAAAGTCGGGCATCTGCTGCTTGCCCGGTTTCTTAGGCAAGCCTTTGTGAGTGAGCATCAGCGTCCCGTCGCCCGGATTGAACTTGACAGTGTCGAACATGTCGAACACACGCGCTGCTGACTCAGGTGTGAGTGAGTATTCAAACTCGTCATCAAAGTCAGGTTCTTCCATGCCCAGTGCTGCGAACGGGGATTGATCGGCCTCTTCCTCAGCATCTTTTTGCTTTTGCACCTTCACCGCGTGCAGGAAGTTGTCAACGTCAGTCGAGTCCATACCATCCGTGCGCCCGGCGAGATGCTCAAACACAACAGACTTTTGCGGTTCAAGCGTTTGCTCTTCCGGGTTGACAATAGTCATCTGAAAGACATCGGTACCACCGTAGCCGTCTGGCCTTTGTATGTTGTTATCCGTGAAGTCTCCCTTGAATACATCCCTGTAATCAAACTCAGCCAGAGCATCCGGCCTGTTTGCTGGAATGACATACATCCGACCATCTACATCTCCGTCTTGGTCAACTGCTGCCTCCACAACAACTGCGTGCGGGATTCCTGTTTTGTATGCCATGTGCTTTGCGGCACGAGTCAAGAATTTTTGGTAGACAAGTCTTTGCGCGTTACCTTCTTCTTGGACAATTGAAAGGGTGAGAGTGTCAAAACTTACGCCTCCAGATTCACCCCTAGCGATGCGATCCTCCACCATCCGAGCCATGAGTTTGGGTATTGTAAGAGCCATGCGACGCTCGTACGCATCGTTGTGATCCCACTCCATAAGAGAAGCATCTTCATTTACAAAGAACGAAAGGTTATGCTCAAAGAGATCGCCGCCCGACAAGCCTTCAATTTCTTGAGACGTTATGGCGGTTGTAATTTTATGGCCCTTTTCAGTGGTATAGACGTACGCTTCGGAGCGCGAGTCATACATGGTATCGACTTCAAATTCGATTGACCTAATCGACGTTGGCAGTTGACCAAGCGAATAATCAAAGTCCTCTGCGATAAAATCAACAGTTGAGTTTGGATCAGACAAAGACTCCATCAACTCAACGGCTGACCCCGCAACGTTGAAGCCGCTGCCGTGCGCGTAAGCAACTCTTTCTGTATCAATGTTGCGCCCGCGCAGGTTTTCAATATCTTGCCTGATGGCGACACCTTCGGTTCTTGACCTTGGGGTAGAAGGTCTTGCGCTATCACCAGCACGGGTCGCCAGATTGTCTGCAATTCTGCTAAGGCCACGGGGCATGTTGCTTCGGTCAACCTTTTGAGTTGCAACCATGTCCAGATACTGGAGCAAATTAGAATCGCTGTAGAGCAAATCCATCAACAGGAATGGACCAGTATCAATAGCAGCCTTGCGGTTCATCAACAAGCGGCGGGCGCGGTCGATTGAATCCTGCATGTTGCCTTCGTATCCGATGCGGAACCCCTTGCTTGCGTTCCACATAGCAACGTGTCCGGGCGTGATTGGCTGGTAACTCCTGTCCGCAGCAACCGCCAAGAACTCAGAACCCGCAAGCGTAAAGTGCAAGTCAGCGCGTCTGATTTGCTTGCCGCTACCCATGCCGCGCAAACGATCACGCACGTTCATGGTAGTAAACTCGCCACCACGGCTGACCACCACGGCTTGAAGCGGCTTTACCTCATCACGGCGGACTGCATCAAACTTGCCCAGTTCACCAACCTCAGTGATGTCAGCCAAAGAAAGTTCGGCAGCGTTTGCAGAAACAAACATCAGTCGTTCATATTGGCCGACCGACATGCCGCGCCCGATGTTGAATGGGAATGGAACATCAACCGCATCTTGCGTAGCGTTGAGCAAACTCTTGTTGATTCGGTGGTGTTTGTATGCAGCAAGGCCAAGCGCAATTGCTTTCGCGTCTACCTCGGTACGAGCGGCAGCAGCAATAAACATCATGACCAAGTCTGGGTTTGCGTCCATTGCTTCAGGCTCAAGAGTCTTGAGAATGCGCTCAAGAGAATCCATCTGCTTAGCCACTGGGTCAATCTTGCGGTAGCCGCCATCCATTTGGGCCATGACGCTAAACGTTCGGTTGAGTTCCCGAGCGCTGCGGTCTGCAATACGGGTAGGTCCAGACACATACTGCTTTGCGAATCGCGCCTTGGCAAACATAGTTGCCAGACCTTGGGCAACGCCAAGAGAATCGTTTAGGACAATGCTTTCCAGTTGGTCCTCATCGCCTCGGATGACCGCTTGCTCGATGTGTTCTGGGACTCTCCCGCCCGGTCCTTCGAGTGATGCCTCATCTGCGTTTCGCAAAAAGATATGTAGGTTATCAGTTCCACTGAATCCAATGACCCTATTTCCTTCGCGGTTAGTGGCCCACCGTCCAAAAGCAATTTCGTACGCTCGTTCTGCTGTTCGTTTGTCAACGCCAATCCTTTGCTCGCTGCCGCTGCCGCCCATCATTTCGATGGCAGTGCGGCGCATTTTCAAGTTTTGCTTTGCCTTGCCAGACATCTTCATGTCCGCAAAGTTCAGCGAGATACCATCGCTAGTAGCCCGGTCGCCAGCAGTTTGCATAGCGTGTAGAGCAATCATCTCGAACGAGAATCGCCCCTCGAACCCTGAGTCAGGCACTGTGCTAACCGCGTTGTACCGAATGATGTTTGCGTTCAGGACATCATTGCCCTGCTCAAAAGTCACGGCATACCCGTAGTTAGTACCGGGGAGCATAAAGAACTCGGCATCTTTCGGGATGTCTCGCGTGTTTACCTTGCCACGCAAACCATCAACCACACCTTCACGTGCCTCTGCACCAGTAATCCAGTTGCCGCTAATCATGCCACGGTGCGCTTCAATGTTGTTGCGCCCATATGCGGTGAGCATTCGGTTTTCAATACCGACTGGGTTTGTTGGCGACGCAAGCGAGAAGTCAAATTCTTCGGGGTCCATCTCGCGGCGTGGGTCGTAGTCCCCAAACCGCTCGAATCCGTTGTAGAACTCCTGTTCTTCTGGCGTCAGGTCTGGGTCTTCCGAAGCCTGCCGCTCAATTGCATCGCTGCCTTCAGACAAACCAGCAACGCGCTGCGTGAGTTCGTCCGCCATGTTGGACAAATCGTTTTGCAGTTTTTCGTCTGTTGCTTGCGCCTCAAGAAGTTGCACCATTTCAAGTGCGCTGCTCAGGTCAGCGTCGTCAGCCGTTGGATCGTTCAGTGTTTCTCTTACTGTCAGCAGGAGTCCGCTGACCCTGCGCTCAGTTTCTGTTTGCGGCTGGCTCTGCTTTGCAGGATCAGGAACGTCGACGTTGACCTCTGCCCCCTGCACCGGCAACTGCTTGTTTGACTCTTGACTAATCCTGCGCCGTGCCTCTGCACCACGCAAGATGTTGCGCCGCCTGCCGCCAGCCTTCTTGGATTCTGGTGTTTGCTCAGCAGGCCGCACATCGGCTGCCCTTGCTGCGGATGCGCTGACGGTCAGTTCAACAAACTGTTCGACGGTGAGGGTTTTAACAGTTGGCTCTGGCGTTTGCAGTTCATCTTCTGACATTGGTGAAGAGTTAGCCGCTGCTGTTGCCAGTGCAATTGCGTTGAGGGCGTCAACCACTGGGGTTTCTTCACGCAGATTGATGTCATCAAACGTGGTGCTTGCCGCGCTCAAGCCAAGTTCAACCGCTGGCTCAATTGTCGAATCAAACCCTGTGCTTGCCTTGGCTCCGGGTTTTGCGCCACGTGTTGTGCGCAGAGTAGCGCCAACTTCCTCGGCCACATTGAACAAGACGGCCAACTCACCTGCACCGGACACCCCCGCAGCAGACAAAACAGAATCTTTAAGTAGTCTGAGCCTGTCGGCAACGGTTTTTTTGCCTCCAGAAATACGTCGCAACACGGTGGCAAGTTCACCTTTCGATCTGCGGGTTGCCAAGTTTTCTACTGAGTAAGCAAGAACTTCCCGCAACAGCGTAGGGTTTTGCAAAAGCGCAGCAGCAGCCTGCTTTGAGTCGGCTCCCTCGGGTATCAAACCATTCTTGACCATTGCTGTGACTGCGCCCTCTTCGAGGATCGTTGGGTCGAGTGCCGTAATTGCATCTACAATTCCCTGCACTTTGCCCGTTGCTTCAGTCTGAATAACGTGCGTACCTTCGTGGAGCAAAAGAGCAGTCGCTACATAATCGGCCTCTTTGCCGTTCTTGACTGCTTCTTGGTATTGAGGGTTGCTTGAGTTAATAAATACTGTGCCTGTTTCAGCGTTGTAACCTGCCGCCACCCCGCTTTTTTCTTCCGGCGAGGTAACAATTACAACTTGCCTGCCTGCTTTTGCCAGATCTGTGAGCAATTTCCTAAAGGTTTCGCTTAGTCCTGCTGGTGAAGCAATGTTGAAGCCGTCAACCAATTTGCCATTGACCAAGGTTGGCCTGCCCAAGATGGCAGAAACCTTTTCAAGCACTGTCTTTTGCGCTGGGGAGCCATCTTTCCCTGCTAACGCTGCCTCGGCAATGACTTCTTGCTCTGAACTAGGGAGCGTAGGTTGCGCACGGTCGATGTCCAGAAGCGCCTGCGGAGTGAGCGCTTGTACTGATGTGACTTGCCCAATGAGTCTCCTTTGCTGCTCGGACATTTGCGAAACACTTTGTGTCACCGCTCCGACGAACTGCTCAACAGTTGCGTTGCCACCCATAGCCCGATTGAATAGGTCTGCCGTCTCTTCGCTTACCTGCCCAGAAAGCAACTCGGCTCTTTTTTCTGCCGCAAGTTCTTGCGCCTCTGCCTCTGAGTACCCAAGGTTCTGGTAGTAATCAGACAAAGATTCAGCCATCATGTCCGCAGTAGCAATTGCCTGCTCTGGAGACAAGCCTGCTTGAACCTGACCCTCTGTTGGCAAAGCACCTTCAGCGACGCGGTCTTGTGCAGCCGCAATTCTGTCCTGCTGCCTATTGATACGGACAGCCTGCCTGCCCACGCTTTCTCTGGCCTCAGCCATCAGTTCAGATCTTTGCTGATCTGTCAAGCCTTCGCTCATCCAGCCCAGTCCAGCAGCCTCCCAGTCTGATTGCTTGTTGGACTCGGGCGTGCTGTACTTAGTTGCGCTTCTGTCTGAATCTCCTGAATCACTTGGGTTTTCTTCACCTGCCAAGGCGTATGCGGCGTCAGGCATGGTTTCAGCCATTTCAACGCGCCGATGTGTAGTGCCATCCTCTGCTTCAAAAGTTTCATCAGGGTTGCCAAAAGCGTGCAGCCTGTTCTCCGCAACGCTTTGTCCAATACCAGATATGCGTTGCCAAAGAGATCGTTCTCTTTCTTGCGAACGGATGCGGGGCAAGCCGTCTACGCCAAACCCGTTCTGGTACATGAACATTTTTTGCGCTGTGTCTTCGCGCCATCTCTGCTCGACCTCTGATTGGTTTTCCGCTGTAACTTGTCCAAGCGGGTTGCCATCAGCATCAACCATTGTTCTGCCATCAATGTGCGTGGCAGGCTGCCCAATTGCAAACCTTGGCTTTTTGGCTGCATCGCCGTAAGTCATACGCCCGAGGTGCGAGGCTTCTAAAGAGTTGATCCGGTTGGTCAGACTCATGTTTCCGAGGGACGCTCCGGCAGCAGAACCCAAAATACCGCCGACCAAGAAGTCCTGAAGTTTGTCTTTGAAGTACCCATCGTAGAAGATGTCGTCTTCTGATCTTTCAAGTTGCCCCTTCAGCATCGCTTGAACGCCATCGAACATAATGCCTTCAAGATATTCTTGAGAACCTTCTTCGATGAATCCGTTTACACCATCAGCAAGCAGGCGCGTAGCCCCTCGACGCGATGCCGCAGCCATTGCTCGACGCCCAAGCCCGCTTTTGAACAGCATGCTTTGCCCGCCAGCAATGAACCGAGTTGAAAGCGCAGCCATGGTTCCTGCTGTAAAACTGTCGATCAGAGCGTTTGCCCCAGCAAGTTGCGCACTCATGCCCTGCTGCTGGTAAAACCGCAAGCGGTCATTGTTGGTTTGCGCTGCTGCAATAGCAAAACTAGACGCAAGGAATCTTGGAGATCTGAACAAAGCGCCAAACGTAGAAGGCGCAGCGGAGGCACCGCCGGTCGCAACACCCGCAGCGATCTGTGCAATAAACGATGGCGCGGCCTCTGCCACTTGCCCAAGTGTCTCATACCCAGCCAAGTCAGTTACCACTGGCTGTGTGCCAAAGCCAAACTCTTCTTGGAACAACTCATCCACGCTGCCGTAGTCACGACTGGTGTTGAGGTCGAGCCTTGCTTCGGTTGCGCCGCGTCGCTTTCCGAGCGTGCGGTTGTACCAGTCGCTCATAGCAACTGAGTTTTGAAGCGCAGTCTCGTACAAAGATGTTGGCATCTCATAGAACAACTTGGCTGTGCCGCGCGCAAACCCACCAATCATCCGCTCGTTGAGAAGAACATTTGCTTTCTCAAACACATCCATGTCTTCAGAAAGCAGTAGACGGGTTTGTGCAAGTTGTGAACCACGCCGAGCAATATCGTTGGTGGTTTTGTTTGCTTCAACAAACCTCATTAGTTCGGTTGGCGACGCGCCCGCTTCAAATGCAGCCAGCCTTGCCCCGTCCTTCGCCAATCGGTTTTCCGCGAACAAAGCGTTTGCTTGACTGCGGGTCATTGCGCCTTGATCTAAACGAGGTGGCAAGTAGTTGTGATGAACCTTCATCAAACCATGCAGTGATCCGTCATCGTTGCGCACTTCAACGTCAACAAACTCTTCAGGCGCAAACATGTGCTGCTTGGCAACATCGTCAAGCGTAAACTTAGACCCATCTCGTTTCAAATACCCATTGCGGTCCCTGCCTCGCACCATCTCTCTGGCAGCGTGGGCAAGAGTTGCGTCTGCCGCCGTCCTTCTGGCGCGCTGCTGGGCTTGCCGCGTCGCAACAATTTGTTTTCCTCGCTCCGACCCGCTTCGCAACAAGGCTTCATCAGGTAGCGCCTCTTCTTGACGCGCAGCCTGATCGGTCTTTGCAAGCACAGCGCCAGCGCTAGCAACACTGTCAACGCGAGGAGGCTGGTTACTGGGCTGCACCAAGTCAACGTTGCGTGCCAGATCAATCGGGTCTTGTGCTTGTGTCATTTATTTGCTCTTGTACTTGCGTTCCTCGGCGGCCCGTCTGACTTCGCCTATGCGCTCTGCTTGATCTCGATCTCTTGCTGAGTCATCAGCCTTTTCAAGAAGAAGAGACTTCTGTATGTCAAGTCTAATCAAGTTGGAGGCTTCGTTTAGGACTCCCGAAGGCACTGGGCCTCGACCGCTGTACCCTGCCTTGGTTAGTGCCTCGTCCAAAAGAGGAATGATTGGATTGTAATCGTTTGCAAAATTACTTTTTGCAATAGCGCGATTCCCAGCAAGATTTTGTGGGGCTGCTTTGTAAAGGAACAATGCTTCGCGCACGGCAGACTCTACTTGGTCAGAAGCAAACGTGCCATCGCCCCCCTCACGAATAGTTTTGCGCATCCGTTTGATAGAAGAAGTCAGTGCAAAGTCTCCGCCGCCCACGCTTTGAGCGGTGCCTCTGCCCAAAGTGTTGAACGTGCCGCCATCTATGTCTGTCAGAGCGGTGATGCTGCGGACGTTAAGGCCAAACTCTGCCCGTCGATCAAGTCCGGCAGTCCTTTCATTGAAACTTGCTCTTGCGTTTATGGCTTGAAGCCCTTGCAAGAAGTCTTCACGCTTCTGATCGATGGTGCGAATGCGCAGATTGATAAGGTTTTTTCTGTTGTCAATGCGCTCGCGTTCTTGTGCAGCGATCCCAAGTGCTTCAACCATAGGAACCCCCTGTCTTTCAAGGCGGTTGCGGAACTGGTTGAGATCGTCGTACTCTTCGTCAAGTACAGCAACCTCGCTTTGCAAACTAATGATCTCGTCATCGAATGAGCGCAACTGTCGAATGTGCATTCGATCTTCGCTGTGCTGACGCAAGCGATTTGTCCTGAACTCCTCAAAAGTTGGGACAGGCTGCGGATTCATGCCATCTGCATTTTGCGATTGGATTGCGCTAACCATGCTGGCGTAATCTGATTGCATGCTGGTGTACAAAGCAGAGTCAGAATTAACATCGTCTTGCCTGCGCCTTTCTGTTTCGACGCGACGAGTTTCCCGCATTTCACGACGAATGAGTGCGACTTTGTCGGCTTGCGCTTCTACCGCCTGCGCCTGTTCAATTCTGGCCTGCTCCTGTTGATTCATGTTTTCGGCGGCAACCAAATCCCTGCGGTAGCCAGCCGTCATGCCATAGGTGTCACCAATCTCATCGCTCAAAGATTGCAGTGCAGCCTGACGCTCCTGCGGTCGCAGGTTCGGGTCGCGCATAATCTCAAGTTGACGCGACTGAAAGTCACTAAACATGTCAGCAAACCGCGCGTCTGTCTGGCCAAGTTTGCGCAACTCTGTGAGTTGGTTGCGCGTAAAGTCTTCGGTGTCAAACGCTCCAGCCTTCGGCTGTTCAGGCAGGCCGAACTGGTCAGAGATTGGATCGAACGCTACGTCGGTAAGTCCGCCAGTCTCGGTGTTGTACTTCTTGAATGTGCCTTGTGGAGTGCGAACAATTGTGTTGTCCTCAAGACCACTGGTGTCAATCTTTCCAGATGCGTCATACGCTGCATCAACAATTTGCGTTTTAGAAGCCTCTTTGGCTTTGGCGTCAGCACGCTCTTGCGAACGCTGCCGAATATCTGCCGCCTGAGATATAGCCTCTTGCAGTGACACAGGTCGTTTGCGCATGCCTCCACTTCTTTTCATTTCCCTTTGACGCCGCCTGTAGTCCCGATGCGCCTGACGATCCTCAAACGCTTTTTTGGCTTCTTTTTGTTTGGCCTCCTGCGCAGCCTTAGTCTCAGCCAGCCTTTGCGCTTTGGCTTGCGGAGTGTTGCGTTTCCGCTTGGCATCTTTCGCAGCCCAGTCCGCAGCGGCCTCAGCCTCAAGGCGCGCCTTTTCAGAGGCACGGAAAGCAGCATCTTCCTCTGACTGCTTGGCTGCTTTAAACGCGGCCTCTGTGCGCTTACGGTTTTCTTCTAAGGCTTTGCGCCCTGCGTCTGTACGCTTTGACATTACGACCTCTTGGCTGCGTTAGCCATTGCAGATGCAGGTTGGACAACCGTACCGCCGGACTTGGCAAGCGAAGTAAACTGCACCAAGTTGCCGTCAGCAGACAGGTCAAGTGTTCCGCCAAGAATTTTGGCAACGCCAACCGACAAAAACTCTCCGCCCGTGTTTGCAGAAACTCTGCTCATGTCTACACGCCCTCCGTAAACTGCCAGCCTTGTGCCGCCGCCAGTAAAATCAGCATCGCTTTCGTGCCTGTACAGTCCGCCAAGAACTGTGATCGCTGCGGGAGTTACTGACAGGCTGTTCGCGTGGACTTTGCCGCTGGCTTTTGTAACGAACTCGCCGCTACCTGAAAGAAGCAGGCTGCTCTTGGCAGACTTAGTCACAGCAGATAGTTCTGCAATGCCGCTGTCCTGAACGATGTGTCCAGTTTCTGTAGCAGTATCAGGAATTACAACTCGCAAAGCAGGACTGACATTTGTGAT
>Ga0209232_1000345_pt1 | contig 29620 bp, 44 predicted proteins | sample ETNvirenome_2_60_FD_184066 | JGI IMG/M metagenome (GOLD analysis project Ga0209232, IMG submission 184066) | Marine viral communities from the Pacific Ocean - ETNP_2_60 (SPAdes) (version 2) | ecosystem: Environmental > Aquatic > Marine > Oceanic | place: Pacific Ocean | collected 2013-06-22
ATTTTTGTTGCAGATAACGATGATAGTAAAACAGGAGAGAAGGAAGCACAGAAAGCTGCGGCTTACATTAAGAAACAAGGTGGCTATGCTGAGATACAAATGCCCGAAACAAAAGGCGACTACAACGACCATAAGAACGAAGTTGAAGTCCTGGAAGGTGAGGTGGTCTTACAGAATGTCGATGTTCCGGTGGAGTACGATTTCCATCGTAGTGCAAGCGGACGCTTCTTGAACACCAAAGATAATATTAAGGGGGTAATGCAAACCCATAGCATCGATGTGCGCTACAACGTCATTAAGAAGAAGATGGAGATTGATATACCAAACACAACCTTTATTGCTGACATGCATGAAGAGGCCAGTCTGATTGAAGTAGAGAACCGTTGTATTAATATGGGCATACCTCATACCAAGGTGCGCGATTATCTTAAGATCCTAGCGCGTGAGTACAACCCGGTCAAAGAATGGATTGACAGTGAGCCTTGGGACGGACAGGATCGACTGCCTGCTTTCTTTGCCTCGCTGACTACAGAGGAGTCCGCGCAGCTGAAAGAGATGTTACTCAAGAAATGGTTAATCTCTTGTGTGGCTGCTGCCTATGAAAAGAATGGCGTTGAACTCGAAGGCATACTCGTGCTGCAAGGTGCTCAAGGGCTCGGTAAGACCTTATGGTTCAAGCGCCTATGTGATTACAATAAGGGCTGGCTCTTAGAGGGTGCAACGCTTAACCCTTCTGACAAGGACTCTGTTAAGAGAGCGGTTAGTCATTGGATTGTAGAGTTAGGCGAGATCGAGTCAACCTTTAAGAAGTCCGACATTGACCAGCTGAAAGCGTTTGTAACGTCGAAGACGGATGAACTGAGGCTGCCCTACGACCGCGCCTTTACGACCTATCAGCGCCGCACGGCGTTTTATGCTAGTGTCAATGCCCGCGAGTTCTTGACGGACACGTCGGGCAATCGAAGATTCTGGGTACTCGCAGTGAAAGATATAGATGTCAATCACGGTGTCAACATGCAACAGCTCTGGGCCCAGGTCAAAGAGACTATGTATGTGGCTGGACAAAAGAATTGGTTTCTCTCGCCAGATGAGCGTGAGCTCTTGCAAGATAGCAATGAGCAGTATCGTACACAGTCTAGTGTAGAGGATTTGATCTTGGAGCATGTGAGCTTCACCAGCGAACAGACCAAGCCTGTGCAAATGACTAAGCTCTTGCGAGATTTGGGGATTAAATCCCCGAGGATGCCAGACTTCAAAGAAGCAAGTCGTGTCTTACACGAAAGGGGCATCGAGCCTCGCAGGTCTAATGGCAAAAAGATCTATGATTTAGACTACACGCCTGTGGAAGAAGAGAGCACTAGCACCTCAAGTTATAGCAGTTGGAATGATTAAACAAACAAAAAAAATAGGCGACGCAACATTGTATTGTGCTGATTGTAAAGATGTCTTACCTTTGCTGAAAGACATAGACGCTTGCGTTACTGATCCGCCATATGGCCTATCGTTTATGGGTAAGGCTTGGGATTACGATGTACCTGGAACAGATATTTGGACGCAAGTCCATGACGTATTGAAGCCTGGTGCACATCTTCTATCATTCTTTGGCTCGCGCACTTATCATCGAGGTGCCATACCGATTGAGGACGCAGGCTTTGAGATACGAGATCAACTTATGTGGTTATATGGTAGTGGCTTTCCCAAGTCGCACAATATAGGTAAGGCTTTAGATAAGTATGCTGGGGTAAAAAGAAGGGTTGTTGGCAAAATAGAAGGAATGGGCTATACAAAATCAAATGTTGATCATGGAACTCAAAACAGAACACACACTACCTTTGATAAGTTGAGTAATGATGCTGTAACACCTGAAGCAAAAAGATGGGAGGGTTGGGGTACAGCACTCAAACCAGCACATGAACCTATTGTTATGGCAAGGAAACCATTTAAAGGTAGCGTGGCAAAGAATGTGTTAGAGCATGGTGTAGGTGGTATCAATATTGATGAATGTAGGGTTGGTAATGAGGAAAGAACTTACAAGGGTATGTCAGCTAACAAGCCACAAGGGGCTGGTACATTTCGAGATGATAATTGGCAACCTAAAGATATAGAAGTTACAGCTGTAGGAAGATTTCCAGCCAATGTCATGCACGATGGATCTGAGGTGGTGCAAGATGTATTCGGTGATAAATCACGCTATTTCTATTGTGCGAAAGCAAGTAAGCAAGATAGAGATGAGGGGTTGGAAAACTTTGTGGAGGCGCAGACCACCGATGGTAATATTAGAAGCAATAGTGAAACAGCTAGAAAATTTGGCGCCAACTCTGCTTTGCGTAAAAACGTTCACCCAACAGTAAAGCCAACGGAGTTGATGCGTTATTTGTGTCGCCTGGTCACACCGAAAGGTGGAGTTGTGCTTGATCCATTTATGGGTAGTGGAAGCACAGGTAAGGCGGCGGTTATGTCTGGCTACAAGTTTGTGGGTGTAGAAGTGGACGAGGAATACTTTGAGATAGCCTGTGCCAGAGTGGAAGCAGCGCATAAACAACGAGGTCTGTTTTAATGATTGATCTGGTGCTTGGAGTGTTAGGTACACTGTTTGGCTTACTTGCTTTGAGCATACTTGGGTTTATGATATATATAATAATTAATAATGATTAATACATATATGCAAAGGTTTATAAAGAAAGGGTACAGTAAAGGGTATAGTAAAGGGTATGCAGAAATCCTTTGTTTATGGGGCTTTGGACTACTAATAGTGTATAGTGTATATATATATAAAGATATTAATATTTGGTGGTTATAAGATGGTATTCTTACGGGTTACAAATAGGGTATTTAGAAATGGTTATACACTACCCTCTATACCCTGTTTAATATTATGAGCAAGTGGCAAGGCAAAGGATCTAATAAAAGACCATACAACTCTGAGGTTTTCAATCGAGAGTACGAGAGGATTTTTCAGAAAAAAACTAAAACCAAAAAGTGCAGTGAGTGTGGTAATGAATACAGATTAGATTTTTATAGAACAACACAGGTAAAATATAAAGTAATGCATCAAGATGTTTGTAAAAATTGTGAGGATTGGTAAATGCCAAAAAGAATAAAGAAGAAACCCATAGTCGATGCGCCCTTGCAGTTTGATAAGGATCAAGAACACAACTTAACTGAGATGCAAGCGAGCTTTGTTTGGCATTACACCGAAGGTGCTTGCGGTATGACCGAAGCAGCCAGAAAAGCTGGTTATGAGTTTCCCAGTCAGTCCGCTAACAAATTGTTGAATGGTAAGGATTATCCAAACGTGGTTAAGGCCATTCGCATTAAACAAGATGAGCTTGCCGAGAAGTATGCCATCACACCACAAAAGACTGGCACGATGTTATGGAAAGTTATGGAGAGTGCATACGAGAGTGGGCAGTTCAATGCTGCTGTCAGTGCTATCAAAGAACTCAATCAACTTGCTGGTTTGTCCATCAATAGATCGCAGAACATTAACATCAACGCTAACCTAGAGAAGATGTCGAGAGAACAAATCAAGGAAAGGTTAGGACAGTTGTTAGGTGCTAATTCTTCTGGCTACTCACCTAAAGATAAATAGTCAAATAAACTTCAAAATGGCCGGCGCCCGCTGTAGGCGAAAAAAAATCAAAAAAAAATATTGAGCAGTCGCAAAGCCTTTATTTATAAGGGTCTTAGCGTATGCAAACTGTTATTCCTTTATGCAACTATGTGCAACTTGTGAGCACAACAGTAACGCGGGACAAATTGGAGTCCCTTAGAACCGGTTTTTTGCCTAGATCTATATTTGGTTTTGGGGTATCACCCCATATATGACGCGACGCATACATATGTGTATATTACTGAGTTTGCCACACTAAATCATGTGAAAAACTCATCGCAAACAATTTGCAATTTTGTGCAAATTTTGAGAAACTTCTTACAACATGCATAAATGTGTTATTTTTTTTGCGGGACTCCTGCTCACCATTTTTATGGGCTGGTTAGTTTGGATAACAACAGTTATGGTTGACGAAAAAAAACGACGCCTAAAAGAAACTTCGATAAAAAAAAATGACATATAAGTTTAATAAGTTTTACTATAAGCCGTTACCCGAAAACCTAGAAGTCCGCGAAAGTGATATTGAAGGGTCTGGTGTTTTTGCAAAAGAAAAAATTGAAGCAGGCCAAGATTTAGGTATGACTCACATTAAAATCCCAATAATTCAAGGCTATGTGCGAACACCTCTCGGTGGTTTTGTAAACCACACCGAGGACCCAAACTGCTGTTTAATTGAAAAGATGGATTGGGACGACTATAGGATCTTTAATCTTTACACCATAAAAAAAATTCAACCAGGGGAAGAGTTGTCTTTAAATTATTATGCCGACGAAGACTGATATACTACCTAACCACGGCGTAACTGGTCTGTCTGTCAGCCAGGCAGATGTAGATCTTTTTTTAGATTATTTGGTTGACGCCAAGGGCACGTCTGCTCAAGTGCACGATAAGGGTAGTGAGGTTGAAGAAAAAGAAATACGGGATGCTACGATCTACTACATCGATGAAAAACAGACACGTTTGTATCAAATACTTAATAAAATAGCTTTTTCAGCCAACAAATACTTCAAATACGACATCAAAGGCATAGAAAAAGCGCAGATAATTCACTACAAAGCTCCCTCTAATGGTTACGACTACCATTTAGACATAGGACCCGAGGGTACAGCTGCAACACGCAAGATCAGCATGAGTCTTTTGCTCAATGAAGAATATGAAGGCGGCGAAATTTGCTTCCGTTCCAGCGAAAAAGAAAGTTGCACGCGTCCGAAGATTGGTGAAGTGGTGTTATTTAGCTCATTTTTGTCGCACAGAGTTAAACCTGTGACGCAAGGCGACCGTTATGTGGTCGTTACATGGTTTACGGGCCCGCCTTTTCGTTAGTATAATGAGCTATGGAACAAAAATCTCCACAAAACGTCGAATTAAATTCACCAACTAAAAATGTTGATATATTCGAGCAAGACTTTTCACCAGAGGGTGTACAAAATTTATTAGATGCGGGGTATAAACCGCAAAAGATAAATGAAATGATTGCAGATAAGTATGAGGCTGATGCTGGAGGACAAAAAATTGTACCCTATGTGCCAACTGGTGCAGAACAAAGAGTAGAAGGCTTTGCTAATATCTTGCAAGGTATAGGTTCTTTTGGTGATGACTATCTGGGGGGCTTCCTTTCATCTTTAGAGGATCCCTATCAAGCTCGAAAAATGTCTGGCAAACTTTTACGCTTGGTGGACCCTTATCAGCAAGGGGGTATAGGCGAGTTCTTACCAGGTTTTTCCTATGATTTAGCCGCGGAGCGTAAAGATCGACTAGGACAAGGCCTTAGTCTTTTAGACTTAATACCCGGAGGAGCTGTTATAGGCGCACCAGTTAAGGCCGCAGCTAGAACAGCCGCTGAGGAAGCTGCTAAAAAAACAAAAGATAAAGGAATCGCTGGTCTTAGTGAATCACAAGCTGTAAAAGAATCAGCAAAAGAGACGATACTTAAATACGCAAAAGATGACGATGGTTTTCTGTCTCCATCTTTAGAGGCTCTAATCAAAAGTGCACCACCAAATTTAAAAGGCAAACAGATTACTGAGTGGTTATCTGCAAATGCCAACAAGGGCGTCAAACCCAAAGAGTTGGAATATCTTGGTGTAGATGAGTTTGTAGCTAATAATCCGAAAGCAACTATTAGTGAGGTGCTTGAGGGCGTTAGTGCTAATAAAGTAAAGGTTGGTAAAGCTGTTTATGGAGACGAAGGTACTTTCTTGAAATTTGATGTTAACATGCCAGAACGTGATCCCATTTCTGGGAAGCCAGCAGTAGACGAACAAGTTTTAATGGAAAAAGAAAGATTACAAATGCGTGATGATTTCTCGCAAGACGAATTTGTAAGATACGTTAATGGTAGAACAACCACACGCAGAATACCTTTTAATGATATTGATGAATTAGAAGACTTTGTGAAACAAGGCAATATTACTTCTGACGAATACAATAAATTGATTGATGCCTATGCAGCAGATGTCTATAGAAAAAATCCTTTTGAAATGATTACACCAAAAGGTGATCCTGCGATAACCGAACAAAATATTTTTGCCTACGGTAATGATACCGAGGGGTATCTTATTTACAGTAATGGTGAAGACATAACTAATAAATTAGATCCACCAATGAGTAGAGCGGAGGCGCAAATACAAATACAAAATGAACTTGAAAATATTGGGTTCCGAAATACCTCAGAGGGAGCTGCTAGATACAAAACCTATATAGATGAAACATTGCCTGGCGGAGATAACTACCGCGAAGTTGTGTTTACTTGGGATAACGCTCCTGTGCGTCACGACGTAGTGGACCATTTTAGCGAAGACAATCAAATAGCTCACGCACTGGTTCGTAATCGAAAACTAGCCGACGGCAAACAAACCTTGCATGTCGATGAACTGCAATCTGACTTGCATACTAAAGGTTCAAGTGTTGGTTATAGGTTGTCAGATGCAGAGCTATATAAAATAAAACAAGAAATAGATCCTATACTCGATGGCACTTCTTTTACTTTTGTAAGACATGCTGCTGATGGGGAGCCCGGATTGGCATATCCTAGAGAAGGAGATATAGACGGATTTTTTAGTTTAGGTAATTTTCGTATGTATGCTAATGCAGACGCGACTAAAAGAAAAGATATGTTTAAGATAACTTCCGATCAGATATCGGGCAAAAGAACAACCGAATCACTAGATCCTAATCTGCCTGTTGGCAAAAAACTTTTAATTGAATTAGGTGGCGACAGACAAAAAATTGATAAATTTGTTGACACAATTAGGCCACTCATTGATGAAGGTCCAATACCCAACTATCCTTTCAAAGACGACTGGTATGTTATGTCACTAAAACAGTTATTAGATGAGGCTGTTAGAAAAGGTGATGATGCTATTTCCGTATCAAGCTCGTTGCCTATAGGATTAAGATATACCGATCAGTACAGCAGGTTTTATGAAACCTTATACGATAAGAAAATTCCTTCAGCCATGAAAAAGTTAGCAAATAAATACGGCGGTAAGTTTGAAAAAACAAAACTAGATGAGCTTGATACTTACGGACCCTTACAATCTGAGCGTTCTATGTTACAAGATGCAAGAGATGGCGAAGCGTATGCTGTAGGTTATTTAAAACGAAATTTTGATAATTTCGATCAAAAGTATGGACTTAAGGATATTGACGAAATTATAAACAATATGGAAGAGACCTTAAATGTTAACACCATCCGCATAACTCCAGAAATGAGAGAGAAAATCTTAGAAGAGGGCTTACCTAGCTTTGCGTTTGGTGGACCGGTTCTAAAACCTATTTCGCTAAACGATATAGATATATTTAACTCTTAGTGTCTTTGCCTAAAATTTCTTTCTTTCTGTCAGCAAAATCTTGAATTAAAAGATCGAAAAGCCTGGGATTCATATCTTTCAACATTTTCAGTGGTTTTACATTTTGCAACCAATGTTTTTCTAGTTGTTCGACTGAATCCTCGGGCATAAAAGACTTCATAACGGTGTAAAGACCGTCCGCAAAAGAATAATCTTTAGCATTTATTTTTTTCTTCGTCATTCCAATAAGGGAAACTAAATTCAGAATTTATTAAAGAATCATAAACCTCTTTAGCTTTATCTAAGACATAAGGTTCTTCCCCCCTATCTCTATAACCCCTCGAATTAACATGGAACCACTCTTCAAAACTAGGTACATAAATATGTTTAGTAGTTTCTTTCATAAGTTTCCTCCAAATCTTCTTCATCAACAAAAGTCACCTGGTTGGTTTCTTCATCCAAGAACCTTGCTTTACCCTCTTCGTTATAGCCATAAAAATATCCGAATATGGCATGTCCCAACAACTTCACGCGTTGGCCGTGCTCAAGATTTATCTTCATCTCTCCTCCTATAATATTCTTTTATTAATATTTCAGCTTCTTCATTAGAATTATCAACCAGTTCATTTAAGGCATCAATTTCTTTTAGAAGAAAATCCCTATCGATTAAATTGTTAACGTATGGCAAATGATCTTCGAGATCTTCGATCATGCGATTACAAATTTTACGAAAGCGTTGAGCCACTTCTTGCAGCTCTACTTTTTTTTCTTTATCTTCGCTCATTTTTTATTTATTGCATATTGTATAACAATTTTTCGTAAGAATACTATAAGTTACAAATAGTTGCAAATATTTATTAATCTGTTACTATTGTATCGTGAATAACAAAAAGGAGAAGTTATGACAAAAGAAATAAAGACCATACTTGAAAAGGTTGGTTTCATTAGAGAAGCTAAGAAGCAACAAAAACTTGTGGACTTAGAAACGTATATGAAAAAGTTTTCAATATCTGAAAACGAAATATTAGCAGAAATAGATTCTATTAAAAAAGTTTATTTAGAGCTTAACAGTATGTTCAAAACTGATTGGACCTACTTGGAAAGTGGCATGATATTTTTTACAGAAAACGACGCACTAAGAGAAAGACTATTTCCAGAAAAATAATAAGGAGAAATTATGACAGCTATGAACTTTACACACTTAGCAACTGGCATACCAACCAATTGCGCTATGACTTGGGTCCAAGTAATCAAGTATAGGCTTGGATTTAAGAATCATGTAATTGATGAAGTAATGACTCGATACGATCTTGACGAATACGAGTATGAATATGTGGGAGTTACCAGGAGAACGCTATGAATAAAAAATATGTTTTTAATAACTGGATAATGGGAGCCTGGAAATGTGGCCGCGTTGTAATGGAAGTTAGAAGTATAGGCCACAAATGGGTTTGGCTTAAATTATCAGGAAGGAAGCAGTTTACCAAGATCTCACGACCAGAGTGGGATCAAATTACTGCTTCGGATTCTTTTGAGGAGTACGCAGCATGATTGAACCAAGAAAACAAGTGAATAATATTTACGGCTATATCAGAGTATCATCTGAGCAGCAGGTTAAGGACGGCTCTTCACTAGAGGAGCAAAAAAGATCGATTGAGGAGTTTGTCGCTAATAAATACGGCGGTAGGAAAGTTGACAAGTTCTTTACCGACGCTGGCATTAGTGGCATGAAGCCATTATTAGAGCGACCAGGCTCCAGAGAGCTGACTGACACCATGGACGCAAACGACGTGATAGTAGCGACCAAACTAGATAGACTCGCAAGGTCTTTTTTAGAAATGGTTAATATGGTCCCAACTTTAGAAGAGTCGGGCATCACCTTGTTCTTTTGCGATATGTTTGCCGATATACCAGTAGTCTTACCTAAAGAGAAAGCTAAGACTGGTCTTGAGGCTAAAATGGATATGACTAGGCTTGCGAACCAAAATCTGTTGACTAATATGGCGCAGTTTGCTGAGATCGAGAGAGAAATGATTATGTCTAGGCTGAATGGCGGCAAACTGGTCCATGCCGAGAAAGGCTACTCAATCGGCGGCCAAACACCCTTTGGTTACAAAAAAGAGTACGACGATACTGGTAGCAGGCGTAGAACCAAATTAATACCTATACCAGAAGAACAAGAGGTACTGAAACATATTTGGGCTTTACGAGAAAAAGGTTTGGGTGCTAGAAAGATAGCTACACAGATTCAAAACTCGCACCCAGGTTATGAGGACTTTCCTTATCACAAGGTACATAGAATCTTGAAACGAAAGTTTCAAGGGCTTCACGATTAGAATTATCTAGAGTTTCAGTTATAATCTTGCTATGACCAATAAAGAAAAAATAATAGCGGCCATAGCGAAAATAGACTCTATGTTAAGTTTAGATTTTATGACAGATCCTGTCAGAGAAGAACTTAACAACGTCAAAACTTTGCTTGTCGAAGTTCGCGATAGCATGTAATGGCTAATATCAACGGCTGGGGACGAGGCACCTGGGGACAAGGCGCATGGGGTACAGCTTTACCAGTAGAGCTCTCCACAGTAGGATCAATCACATCCGGGCTTGGTAGTGTTACCGTCGTTGCTAAAGCTAATGTCATACCAGCAAGTCAAGCAGTTACTGCCGGTCTAGGTGCGCCAAGCGTCGTAGCTGGTGCAGTGTTATCTGTCACAGGACAAGCGGTAACTGCTGGTTTAGGTGCTCCGAGCGTAGACGCTGAGGCTAATATTACAGTTAGTGGCGTCGGCATGAGCTCTACGTTAGGTTCTATAACAGTGCACCACAACGATGTCGTAAATTTATCTGGTTTCGATATAACACCAAGTTTAGGTTCAGTTTCTACAGATGCAGGTGCTATTGTTAGTATTAATGGTATAACCCTAACAGCTAGTCCAGGCTTTATTTTGGTTTATGGTGAGATAGACACAGATCAAACTCCAAGCTACGGTGAGATAAGCACCACACAGACGCCTAGCTATTCAGACATTGCAACAACCCAAAGTCCAAACTATACTACAATAGATGCAGGTAGAGACGTAGCATAATATGAGGTAACTTAAATATGGCTAGTTATGTAAATGATTTAAGACTTAAAGAGATAGGCACCGGTGAATCAAGTGGTACTTGGGGAACAGAAACTAACACAAACTTAGAATTAATTGGTGAGGCGCTCGGCTTTGGCACAGAGGCGATTACCACTAACGCAGACACACACACAACAACAGTTGCAGATGGGTCCACAGACCCAGGTCGTGCTATTTATCTAAAATACACAGGCACACTTGACTCTGCATGTACTATCACGATTGGTCCTAACACCATGAGTAGGATGCACTTTATTGAAAATGGCACCAGCGGATCGCAAAACATAATAATTTCACAAGGCACAGGAGCTAACGTCACTATACCCGCCGGTGATGTTAAGGCAGTTTATTTAGATGGCGCAGGATCTGGCGCTGCCGTTGCAGATGCTTTTGCTAGTCTAAACGTCGTAGATTTAAAAGTAGAAGACGATCTAACAGTCACAGATGATGTTTCAATAGGTGGAGCACTAACACTAACAGGCAACGCAGACTTCAATGGAGATCTTGACGTAGACGGCACAGCTAATTTAGATGTCGTAGATATTGATGGTGCTGTAGATATGGCAAGCACCTTAGCTGTAGGTGGTGTGCTTACCGCTAATGCAGGTGTGGCTATAGACAACATAACAATTGATGGCACAGAAATAGATTTATCAAGCGGTGATCTTACGATAGATGTTGCAGGAGATATTATTCTTGATGCAGATGGTGGAAATGTAACTTTCAAAGACGGTGGCACTGCAATAGGTGATTTAGGCAACTCATCTTCCGATTTCGTTATAGAAGCAAAAGTTCAAGACAAAGACATAATTTTTAAAGGTGATGATGGTGGTTCTGGTATAACTGCTCTTACCCTCGATATGTCAGATGCAGGTGCAGCTGCCTTCAACAACAAAGCATCTTTCGGCGGTGGTGTAGCAATAGGCCAAACAAGTTTTACAGGTGGTAACACTTTGATGGATATACATGGTTCTGGATCGGGCGTAGGTTCAAATATAGCATTTGCTAATGACCATAATACAGACAAGTTTTTTGTCGGTATTGCAGGAGATACTACAGGCGACGCTTTAGTTTTTAACGCAGAAAACTCAGATTTGATTTTCGGCACCAATAATTCTGAGCATATGCGCCTTATGAATGATGGAGACTTAGGTCTGGGGACAAGTAGTCCTTCTTTCACATCTGGTTCTGGTTTAGAAATAAGCAGAGCAGGTGCAGCGACTTTAAGACTAGAAGATACAGACGGCACAACAGGTGCTACAGAGTTAGTTCAAGTAGATGCTGACTGTTTCTTACTAACTAGACAATCTGGTGCATTAATTTTTGGAATTAATAGCACTGAAAAAATGAGAATTGATACTTCGGGTAATGCTACATTTACTGGAACAATCAATGGTGTCGGCATATCCTCAAACATAACTAATTTTTCACAAAGTATATTAATCAGCAATGATGCGGGTACAGGGACATTAGATGCTGCAAGTAACAACACAGGTTTAGGTTTTGAAGTCTTTGATGACCTAACATCTGGTGACAATAACACAGCTGTTGGTTGTAAGGCCTTAGATGTTCTTACAACTGGTTCGCAAAATACTGCTTTGGGAGACACTTCTTTAAGTTCATTAACTACAGGAGACGCTAATACAGCTTTGGGTTATAGGGCTATGCTAAATTCTGGTACAGGAGTAAGTGATAACACAGCCATAGGTAGAGACGCACTTTACAATGTTACAGGAGAACGTAACGTAGCTGTAGGTAATTTTGCCTTAGATGCTAACACTTCTGGAAATTCAAATACGGCAGTAGGTAAAGACGCTCTATCAGCAAATACAACAGCCTCTAACAACGTAGCAGTAGGAAGAAGTGCGTTATTAGTAAATACTACTGGCACCAGAAACACCTCTGTGGGGACTTTTGCCTTAGATGCTAATACGACAGCAAATGATAACTGTGCTTTTGGTTACAACACTTTAACGGATAACACTACAGGGTCTCAAAATACTTCTTTTGGTCAAGCATCATTAGCAAACAATACTACAGCGAATGACAACACGGCAGTTGGCTATCAAACCTTATTCACTAATACCACTGGAGCGCAAAACACAGCTGTTGGTAAAAATGTTTTAGTAAATGCAACTACAGCAGATAACAATACAGCAATGGGGTATCACGCAGCAGACGCTATAACTACAGGTGACTTAAACGTAGCAATCGGTAATGATGCTCTAGGATCAAATACAGTCGGCGACAGAAACGTAGCTATTGGTTCTAGTGCTTTAAGCACATATAACCCATCTACTAATGAAGATGGATATAACGTAGCTGTAGGTTTAAATGCTTTATTTGCTGCCACCACAGGTAATCAGAACGTAGTTGTAGGTGGACTTGCAGGAGAAGCGGTTACTACAGGCGCTAGTAACTCACTACTTGGTCATAAATCTGGAAATGATATAACCACAGGAGACTTTAATACTTTTATAGGTAGACAAACAGGAGAAAAAACTACAACCTCAGATGGAAACACAGCAGTAGGTTATATAGCTTTACAAGAAAACACTACAGGTGCTTTAAATGTAGCAATAGGTCAAGAAGCTCTACAAAAAAATACAACAGCAAGTGGTAATGTAGCTATAGGTTATCAAGCCTTAGAAGAAAATATTTCGGGAGAAGCTAACGTAGCTGTAGGTTATGGAGCTTTAGATGGACCAACAACAAGAGATAACAACGTAGCAGTAGGTTATCAAGCAGCGTCAGCAGCAGCAGTATCTGGAATTACAGCAGTAGGCCGTGGTGCTTTAAACGCTAACACATCCGGTTGGAATACAGCAGTAGGCTATTTAGCCGGTAACGCAATAACTACAGGAAGCTCTAGTGTCTTTTTAGGTGCAGAAGCAGGATTAGTTGTAACTACAGGCTCTTCTAACACCATAGTTGGACATCAAGCAGGTAAAGCTGTGTCTACTGGTGGTGAAAATTCAATTCTTGGTAGGGGAGCAGGTATAGCACTTACTACAGGAGGCAGAAACACACTGTTAGGAGATGAAGCAGGAAGCTCTTTACAAGATGGTAGTGATAATGTTGCAATAGGACATGACGTAAATGTTGCTGCGTCTTTAGGAAATTCTATAACACTTGGCTCTGGTATAAGTGCAACAGGTAGTAACGATTTTTCTTTTGGTAAAGCCAGTAACATAGTTACTAATAATTTTGATGCTGATGCAGATTGGTCAAGAAGTTCAGATATTAGAAAGAAAAGAAATATAAATGACGATAATTTAGGTTTATCTTTTATTAACAATTTGCGACCTGTAACTTTCCAATGGAAACCGAGCAATGAATTTCCTAAAGAATGGAATGAATACAGTGAAGAAAATAACATGAATCTTGAAGCAGTAATGCACGGTATGATCGCACAAGAGGTCAAGGAGGCATTAGATAAAGAAGGTGTTGATACCTTTGCAGGTTGGTCTGTAGATAATGACGGTATGCAACGTCTTTCAAGAGAGATGTTCATTACGCCCTTAATTAATGCTGTAAAAGAGCTATCAGAACAAATAGAGGAATTAAAAAAGGATTCACATAGTCCTAAAAATTTACCGGATCTTGATGGTTATAATGAATTGATCGCAAGAATCGAAAACTTAGAAAAGGAGAAATAAATGGCAGTTAGTAAAGCAATTGTAAAATGTGTGCCCTATGTCAACTCATCTAGTAAAGTAGACAAGTGGGACATAGAAATGAAATATGAAAACGATAGTGAGGGCGACTCTACTTACTACACTCATACTTTTAGTGTGACTGTACCTCAACAAGATGATGCTGGTAATGCAAATTTCACATTAAAAGCTAAAGGTAGTTGGAGTAACGCTAACTTGGTGGCAATATGTCCAGTGTCACAATGGGATGAAGTGTTTGCTAGTCAAGTAGATAGTGTTATAACTAATCCACCAGCTGATAGCGCACCAGATAATTCGTTTAGTGTCCCTAGTTAATTAATGTCAGTGCAAAAATACGAGATGCACGTTATGCCATCTGTATTCGTGCTAGAAACAACCATGCCTCAAAGCATGATAGATTCAGTGAACGATTACATGGACGAGTATAAAGAAAAGAAAGATAAACAATCTTTAAAACATTCATTGGTTGGCCAAATACACAAGGGAGAGCAATTGTTGTTAGATCACAACGACGAAAGGATGCTCGAGTATAATCATTTTATATGCAATTTAGGTGCTGAATACATAAATCACTTTGCTAGTTCTGGTGCTGGCATGAAACTACAAAATTCAAAACAAGTAATGATAGACGAAACCTGGTCAGTGCATAGTTACGATGGCGACTACAATCCTATACATGACCACGGCACTAAAACAATAATGGGAATATCAACTACTGCCTGGACTAAAGTACCAAAACAGATCGGAGAAAAAGCTAACGCCAATACCCCAACTTATTCTTTATACAATGAGTCTGGACACTCAGATGGCTGCATTGCATTTCAATATGGCATGAACTCGGTTTTAGATACTGAAAGACTTAGACCACCGCAATCATTTGTAATGACGCCAAAAGTAGGTAAACTATTAGTGTTTCCTTCTTGGCTACAACATATGGTTTATCCATTCAAAGGAAAAGGAGAAAGAAGAACAATAGCTTCTAATCTTAACTGTTGGGATATAGTTCCAAATGTAGAGCCAAAGGGTGTAAATTAAATACAGGAGGTAGTGAAACGCATGGAAGAAAACAAACTATATTTAAACATGCTTGCTTTAATCGATGCAGGATCGAGAAGAGGCGCATGGCAAGGAAGCGAGCTAGAAGTAATCGCTTCAATTAGAAAAGCTGTAGTTGAAAAAATTAAAAATTTTTCAGATTCAGTTGAGGAAAACGTCGATAGTCTAGAAGACGCAAACCAGGAGGAATGATGGAATTTATCGTAGATATAATCAGTGTTGTTACAGCAGTTGTTACTGTAAGTAGCATCATAGCCGCAATCACACCTACACCGAAAGATGATGTGTGGATTGGCAAACTTTATAAATTAATAGATGCACTGGCTCTCAATATTATGAAAGCCAAAAACAAACCAGGAGAATAAAATGAGTTGGTGGAAAAAGGTAGTAGACTTTGTTACTGGCACAGAAAGAAAAAAAGTCAGAGCAAGAAATGAAAAAGGACATTATGTAGGTGATGACAAGTCGACTCCAGATGTCAATGAAGCATATACAGAAGTAAGAGTAAAAAAATCTAAAAAGTAAATGTCAGATATTCATAAAGAGATGAGCAGAATAGCGGCACACGAAAGAGAGTGCGCTATCCGCTATGAAAATATAGAAAAGAGATTAGAGGATGGGTCCAAACGGTTCGATAAGTTAGAGGGTATGATTTGGGCCGTATATCCCTTTATTGTCGTAGTCGTTGGTTTAGGATCGCTTTTATGAACTCAGAAAAAAATATAGAAAATACAGTTCAAAACGAAGATCCTGTAATTAAGAAAAAACTCGAACTAGATATAGATGTAAACCAACATAACAGTGGTGATAACCCATATCAAAAATGGATTTTTTTAGCAAAAACTGTTGATGCTTGGAGAATTTTCCCAAGAATTTTCGTTAGTGTTTATATTATTTTACTCTATCAAGTAGTTACATGGTTTATGGATCTAAATGAACCAAATCTAGAACAAGCAGGTTTAGTTTCAATAGTGGTTGGTGCTATGGCTGCGGTGTTCGGTATCTATGCCGGTACTTCTGGGCAAAGCAAAAAATTTAAAGGCGAAGATTAATGGACCAAGCCATTGGCTTGATTAGTGATCTAGGTTTGCCAATTGCAAGTGGTCTTATCATGGGCTACTTTATTTTTATCATTATTAAACAACTTATGACTGGACTTGTAACAGAAATAAAAACTGTTCAAGGCATAACTAAAATGTTGATAACTAGAGCCTCTATTATGAACAATGACATAATTCGTATTGATACCATAGTAAGTAGTGCTTTAGACATACCACCCGATCTTGACCGCATAGCACGAGCTGAAAATTTTGTTGAGGATGGCAAAATAGATGCGAGGAGAGATTAATGGATATTGTAGATTTCATACAAAAATTTGGGTTTCCAACAGTCATGGTAATAGGTTTAGGATATTTTGTTTATTTTGTCTGGCAAACCATAACAAAAACTATAGATCCTGCTGTATCTGAAATGAAAACGACAATAATTAGATTAACAGATCAGCTTAGACTCTTAGACCAAGATATGATACGCTTGAAAGAGAAAGTCGATACTGTTGTAAGACTCAAAGAAAATGAAAAAGTTAATATTAAAGAATCCTCTCAAGAAGATAACAGTTAGTTATATCTTATTATTCATACCTTTTATATTTGCAGATGAAATTAAATTTCAATTCAAATCCCCCTCTTTCAGCGGTATCGGCACCTCTGCACATTATTTAACTATTGAAAATCAAGAATTTACCAGGCGTGAGGCTCTTGAGGCAGAGATAGCTGCTTTAAAAGAAGCTGCTAAACGAGAAAGTGAAAATACAACTTTAGCTAGATTTATTCGGAATTTTGAATCGCGTATTTTTGCTCAGTTGTCTAGACAGTTAGTAGATCAATTATTTGGTGAAAACCCAGCAACCTCTGGTTCTTTTACCTTATTCGATAACATCATAACTTGGACTTCCGATGGAACAAACATAACATTAACAATTTATAATACTCTAGATGAAACCACTACTGAAATTACTATTCCTATCGGTGACTTTGGTTTTGGTGAGTAGTTGCACTACGCATGCAAAATACGTTTCACCCTGCCTAACAAACCCCGACAACGATTATAAAGATTTAGTTACCATTGTAGGTAAAGCTGAGTGTTTTTCTAAATCAGCTTTCATTAATAGGCCAATCACAAAAGAAATATTAGAGGTGCCCGAGCCAGTGCAAAAGCCTGTGGTCGCGGTCTATAAGTTTTCTGACTATACAGGACAAAGGAAAAGCGTAGATGGCTATGCTAATTTTTCTACGGCAATGACCCAAGCACCAGAAACTTATCTTATAAGAGCTCTGAAACAATCTAATTTTTTTAGAGTGGTTGAGCGAGGTGGGCTGGACCACATCACTCGTGAAAGACAAATTATTAGATCGACTAGAGAAAAATTTGATGACGAAACAGATCAGCTACCTTTACTTTTTGCAGGTATCATAATCGAGGGAGGTATTGTAGATTACAACACGAATTTATTGACAGGTGGTATTGGCGCTAGATACCTAGGCATAGGCGCAAGCAAACAATACAGAGAAGATACTGTTCTCGTTTCTATAAGAATAGTGTCAGTAAGCACAGGAGAAATTTTATTAGAAAACTTAACCACTAAAACAATATTATCTGTAGGTGTTTCTAAAGATGTTTTTAGATATATTGCAGATGGTCTTGAGTTAGTAGAATATGAATCTGGCAATGCCATGAACGAAAGTAAGTCCATCGCTTTGCAAAGTGCTATAGAAATTGGTATCGTTGACATAATAAACCAGGGTAGTGAAAAAGGGTTTTGGACTTTTAAGGAGAACGAATGAGATATTTATTTGTGATTTTATTCTCGGCTACCTTACTAGCTGACAATGAAATTTTTGTTGAGCAAAGCGGCTCGAACGCCGCAATAGATCTAGAACAGCTAGGTTCTGACAACCTAATTGGTGGGACATCTTCTGTATCTGGTAATCTAACAGCCTTGGATCTCGATGGAGCTACAATGACTTTGGACATAAATCAAATCGGTTCAAGCAACATTTTTAGATCTGACGCTATAGATGGCGGAAACTTTACAGGTTTTTTCGAGTTTGATGGCGACAGTAATGAGTGGGACCTCTTAATGAACTCAACAGGTTTGCTTTCGACAGATTATGTGAATCTGAACATTGACGTTACCGGTTCTAGTAATACAGCAGATATAAAAATTGGTGAGGACGACGATGCCTCTTACCTCGATCTCGACTGGATAATTTTGGGTGATTCAAATGAACTAGATTTCGAGATCGACTATGAGTACGCTACTAACTATATGGACATAAATGGTTCTACAAACACCGTAAATTTTTCGGGCAGTGGCTACGGCGCAAGCTCTAGTGACGCTGGCTATTTCTACCTCGATTTAGACGGTAGCAATAATACTCTGGATATAACCCAAGCATCTACTTTAGCTCGTGACTGGCTTAAAATTACTACTAACGCTTCTAATTCTTCACTTTGCGTCGTTCAAAATGACGGCGGCACAGCAACCAGCTGTTAGTATTGGAGATATTACAGAGCTCAATGGCTACGGACGTGTAGTTAGAGACGAAACATATCCAGCAGTAATAGATTTTGATATAGCCTCAAACGACGAGGTTCAAACACGCGCGGGTCGTGTAGCTATAACTTTTCTTGATGATTCTACAGTTAAGTTAACAGAACATTCACAGCTGGTTATAGATAAATACATTTACGATCCTAATCCCGATAATTCAGAAATGGCTTTGTCATTTGCTAGTGGCACCATACGTTTTATCTCGGGAAATGTTAATAAACTCAATAAAAAAAACATAACCTTATCAACGCCGACTTCCCAAATTTTTGTAAGAGGGACCGATTTCACGGCGACTGTAGATGAAACAGGACGAAGTTTAATAATACTTTTACCAGATGAATTTGGTGATGCTAGTGGTGAAATATTAGTTACCACAGCTGCTGGTCAAGTAGTGTTAGACAAACCTTACCAAGCTACTACAACGACTGTCTATGAAAACACACCCACCGAACCCGTAACTCTTGATATATCTTTAGAATTTATTGATAACCTTTTGATAATATCACCGCCAAAAGAAGAAATATCCGAAGAAGAAGTACAACGCACCCAAAATGCAGACTACCTTGATTTTAACGATTTAGATGTAGATTTGTTGGCAGAAGATTTTTTAGAAGAAGACCCAGATTTTCAGTTTACAGAATTAGATATAGATTTGTTAGACGTTGATTTTCTCGAAGATTTGTTAGACGATATATCTGAACTAGATGTAAAAGAAGAGGAAGATCAACTAACTAATTTTGTTGCTGGTATTAATATTACTGGAACCGAAATAGGTCAAGACAGAGACACACAGATCACAACTCTAATACAAGGTAGTCAAGTGAAACTAATTCGTAATGTTAATCAAAGTGCACAAGTTGTGCTTGATGGTGATGAATCTTACACAGTCATTTTCATACAAGATGGTGTATCAAAGGTAGTGCAAATAAATGGAACCGGAAACTCTAGCATAACAATTAGACAAGGTTCTTAGTGAAAAAAGTAATATTCACCACATTTATAATACTACTGTTACCACTGTTGTTTCAGTTATATCCCTTACAGATCCTCAAACTGCAAACTTTTGACGCTTTTGTAGAAAAACAAGAACCAAGCGGTAACTTCGTTGTGTTAAGCATAAGCGAGGAAGATATAGAAAAAGAGGGTGGATGGCCCATACCTAGAGCTCGTTTAGCTCAGATACATGTGGATCTTCTTAATGAAGGAGCATTGGGCGTAGGCTGGGTTATAAGTTTTCCACAACCCGATAGATTTGGTGGCGATGAAATATTTGCTGAGGCACTAAGTTATGGACCATCTGTGTTATCTATATTTGAATATAACAATGGTGAATATCCTAATACCACAGGTACTGTTTTACTAGGCGAAAACATATCCGGTATTTTTGCCTCTGGAGTCGTAGAGAATACCAAGTTATTCACAAATTTTCCTCAAGGTATTTCTTCGGCTCCTACAGAGGTGGATAATTTAGTACGCAGAATACCCCTGCTTTATGAAACACCAAATGGTTTTGTACCTAGTTTTGGAACAGAGGTTCTAAAAATGTTAGCTGGTGCACAAACTTACATCATTAAAGGTGATGGAAACGGAATCCAACAAATTACTGTGCAAGGGTTGCCACCAGTAGACGTAGATCGGTTGGGCAGAAAGTGGGTGTCTTGGGTTAACACACCAGAAACTTCATTAGAAGAAATGGATGTAAACGGCAAATATGTTTTTGTTGGAGTTGATGCCGCAGGTATTATGCCACAAGTTGCAACACCGGTTGGTTTATTAGAACCACACAAAATTCAAGCAGCTTTAGCAGAATCTATATTAATAGAAAACTCTCCTTACATACCAGATTGGGCTATCGCAGCAGAAATTATGATTTTCACTATTTTTGTCCTCACCATTTCATTTGTGCTCTCATATTTCAACATGACTAAGGGTTTGGTCTTCGGATCAATTTTTGTTGCCTCTACGGGCGTCTTAGGCGTTTTTAGCATTAAAAACGGCATTTTATTAGATTTTTCTTGGACTTTTGTATCAGAAATGGTTATGAGTGGCGTAGTTTTCTATATGCGCTTTCGAGAACAGTACAAATTACGCCAAGAAATCAAAAAACAATTTGAGCACTACCTCGATCCTAGACAAGTTAAAAGATTACAAGATAATCCCGAACTTTTAAAACTTGGTGGAGAAAAAAGATATTGCACATATTTGTTTACTGATGTGCGTGGTTTTACCTCTTTATCAGAGGCGTTACCACCAAAAGAAGTTACTAAAATTATGAATGAAGCACTAACAATACAAGCTAACGCTGTGCAAAAATATGGTGGTATGGTAGATAAATATATTGGTGATGCAATGATGGCAATATTTAACGCTCCGCTAGATCAAGAAAACCATGAAAAATTAGCTATAAAAACAGCACTTCAAATAAAACACGACATGAAAGCAGCAAAGTTAGGTATTGAAATTGGTATAGGTTTAAATTCTGGGCAAGCTGTTGTAGGTAATATGGGTAGTGATTCACGCTTCGATTATACTGCCATAGGTGATGCTGTAAATACAGCAGCACGATTAGAAAGTGCAACTAAAGAAGTGGGAGTAGATATTTTAATTGGGCAAGAAACTGCAAAAAATTGCAAACTTATGTTAAAGTCATTAAAACCAATTAAAGTTAAAGGAAAAAAAGATCCTTTAAAAATATGGACAATTGATGAGTAAGATATTATTTGGCGTCATAGGTGTTCTAGTTTTGTTATGTAGTTTTCTATATTGGCAAAATAGTAACTTATCGGCTTTAAACGATGCGTTTGAATTAAGAGATGCTGAACAAAAAGCTGTGATAGAAAATTTACAAAATGACTTTGAATTACAGACAAGCTCGTTATTAAAACTACAAGAAAAAAATCAAGAAATCGAAGCAGAGATGGTAAGGTATCTTGATATATTTAAAAGACACAATCTTTCTAAATTAGCTATTGCTAAACCTGGATTGATTGAAACCCGTGTAAACAATGGAACAAAAGATGTATTCGATAGCATTGAAAAAGACACTATTGGTATTGACGATCTCGATAATGGTTTGCAGTTGCAGCCTACTACCGAGTAAAGAAGTAGAAATAGTAACCAAACCTATAGAACGTAAAATCGTTCAACCAATCATGCCTAGGGCTGTGGACCTAAAAGAGCCGTATTGGTATGTTGTATCTGAAAAAAATTTAGATGAATTTTTAGAGCGCGTAGAAAAAGAACATGGAAATGTTGTATTTGTAGCCATGTCAGTGCCAGATTATGAGCTTATGGCGTATAACATGCAAGAACTCAAAAGGTACATAAAAGAATTAAAAGAGGTTGTCGTTTATTATAGAAAAGTGACAACAAATGAAGGAGAAAAAAATGAGTAGTTCACCAGAGGCATTTGTATACAAGTGCAAACTTAAATCCGTAACAGACGGAGACACGATAAGATTAGAAACCATAGATTTAGGTTTTTCAGTACAATTACACAACAAAGCTGTAAGGATCTCTGGGATCGATACTCCAGAATCACGCATTAATATAAAAAGATACCCAGAAAGAGCAAAGGAGAAAGAGTTAGGTTTACTAGCAAAAGCAAAACTAAAAGAGTGGTTAGTTGGAGATATAACTTTAAGATCATACGGCACAGATAAATATGGTAGAGTTTTAGGCGATATTTTTTGTGAAAAAGGTAATGTAGCAGATTTATTGAAAGCAGAAAATTTAGCGGTCGACTACGACGGCGGAACTAAAACAAAAGTTTGGGGATAATATATGAATATCGAAAAATGCAAAGCAGAAATTAAAAGACACGAAGGCGAGGTTTTAAAAATATATGAAGATAGCCTTGGTCTTAAAACATTAGGTGTTGGGCACCTTTGTCAACCGAGCGATCCAGAATATGATTGGGAAATAGGCACTCCTGTAAGTCAAAAGGTCGTAGATATGTATTACGAAGATGATTTTGCCAAACACTTAGCAGAGGCTATACATGTATTTGGCACAGAAGATGATTTTTATAACTTACCAGAAAATATACAGCATGTGCTTGTCAACATGTGTTTTAATTTAGGCGGTACTAGACTATCTAAGTTTCGTAACATGTTAGAAGCATGTAGAGCACACGACTGGAAAAAAATGGCTGTTGAAATGGAAGACAGTAAATGGTTTGGACAAGTCGGTAGAAGAAGTTTAGAGTTGCAAAAATCTGTGCTAGAAACAGAGTAACCACCATGGCAGGATATTTAAGTATGTGTAATACTACTACTAGGCATCATTTGATGCTTAGAGTTGGGTGGTTTTTTACGTCACTACCTAGTCACCCAACTCGATTATGAGCGATATTTCCTACAAAGATTTCGACATACTTTCAGAGCAAGATAAAGCCGAAGCCATGGCTTTAATTAACAGATACGATCAATTAGAGAAACAAGATTCATGCCAAGCTGATTTTATGTCATTTGTAAAACACATGTGGCCAGAATTTGTAGAGGGAAGACATCACAAAATTATTGCTGATAAGTTTAATCGCATAGCAGATGGAACTTTGAAAAGACTAATAGTTTGTTTACCACCTAGACACTCTAAATCAGAGTTTGCTTCTACTTTTTTCCCTGCTTGGATGATGGGTCGAAGAGGTGATCTAAAAATTATACAAACCACGCACACAGCAGAACTAGCAGTGCGTTTTGGTCGAAAAGTAAGAAACATAATAGATAGTGAGGAATATCAACATGTGTTCCCAGAATTACAATTACAAGCTGATAACAAGTCAGCTGGACGTTGGACAAGTAATCAAGAAGGTGAGTTCTTTGCAGCTGGTGTCGGTGGTGCAATCACAGGTCGTGGTGCCGATCTATTGGTTATAGATGATCCACACTCAGAACAAGACGCAATGTCGCCAAAAGCTCTTGAGTCTGCATATGAATGGTACACTTCTGGACCAAGACAGCGATTACAGCCCGGAGGTATTATCGTGATAGTAATGACAAGATGGAGCACGAAAGACTTAGTAGGGAAAGTTTTAAATAAACAAGGTGACGATCATGCCGATCAATGGGAGGTAGTTGAGTTTCCTGCAATAATGCCAGATTCTGAGGATCCTTTGTGGCCAGAGTTTTGGAAAAAAGAGGAGCTCTTAGGTGTAAAAGCATCCCTACCTATATCGAAATGGAACAGTCAGTGGATGCAAAATCCAACAGCAGAAGAAGGGTCTATTGTAAAAAGAGAGTGGTGGAATAGATGGGAAAACCCAGATATACCAGATTACTCTTATGTGATACAAAGTTACGATACTGCTTTTTCTAAAAAAGAAACGGCTGACTATTCTGCGATTACAACTTGGGCAATATTTAACAGAGATGAAGATGCAGATGAAATAATTTTATTAGATGCTAAAAGAGTACGTTGTGATTTTCCAGAACTAAAAAGAATGGCTTTAGAAGAATATAGATATTGGGAGCCAGACTGCGTGTTAATAGAGGCAAAAGCCTCTGGGACACCATTAACCCATGAATTACGACGTATGGGAATACCTGTTACATCATATACACCAAGCAGAGGACAAGACAAAATAGCTCGAATGAACAGTGTTGCTCCTATGTTTGAATCGGGTATGGTGTGGGCACCAGAGCATGATTTTGCCGAAGAGGTAATAGAAGAAATGGCTTCATTCCCATTTGGGGATTATGATGACTATTGCGATAGTGCTACAATGGCTTTGATGCGTTTCAGACAAGGTGGCTTTGTTTCATTGCATGAAGACTACCAAGATGAAGTGCGTTTACTAAAAAAGAACAGGACAATATACTATTAAGACTTTGATACAGAATATTTGTCAAGAATGATACACTAGATATTATGGCTATAGAAAAACAACTAGGCACAGAGAACGACCCTAACATAAAGGTGCAAAGCTCTGCCGTAGAAATACCATTAGACACAACCAGAGAAGATCAAATAAAAGAAGCAGCTGAAATCCTTGTGCAAAACGAAAATATTTTGATTGATGAAGAAATACAACAATCTCAAGCTCCAGTCATGGATTTTAATTCTAACTTAGTTGATTTTTTAAGTGATGACATATTACAGAACATATCTAGTGATTTATTAAGCTCAATCAAAAGTGACAAACAATCTAGATCGGAGTGGGAAAAAACATACACAGATGGTCTTAAATATTTAGGCATGAAGTTTGATGATATGAGATCACAGCCTTTTGAGGGATCATCTGGAGTTGTGCATCCGATATTAGCAGAGGCTGTTACACAGTTTCAAGCACAAGCATACAAAGAAATGCTACCAGCTAAAGGTCCAGTCAAAACAGAGATCATAGGCGCTCGTACTGTAGAAACAGAAAACCAGGCAGAAAGAGTAAAAGAGTTTATGAACTATTACATTATGAATGTAATGGAAGAGTACACTCCAGAGCTAGATCAAATGTTATTTTATCTACCCTTAGCTGGTTCAACATTCAAAAAAGTTTATTTCGATTTTGTTCTCAACAGAGCTGTTTCTAAATTTATACCACCAGAAGATCTTATAGTGCCTTATGAAGCTGCTGATATTAGCTCTGCTGAAAGAATCACACATTCAATTAGTATGTCTGCTAACGAAATTAAAAAACAACAAATATCTGGTTTTTACGCAAATGTCGACATAGGTTCTGAAAGTTATTCAGATGATCTTTCAGATGTAGAAGAAGCCATAGATGAAATACAAGGTATATCACCTTCTTATAAAGAAAACAGAAACAGAACAGTTTATGAGGTTCATACCGTTTTAGATATAGAGGGGTTTGAGGATGTAGACCAAGAGGGAAATCCTACTGGTTTGAAGTTACCTTACATAATTACTATAGAAGAAGATTCTGAAAAAGTTTTATCCATTAGAAGAAATTATCTACAGAATGATTTGTTAAAAAATAAAATTAACTATTTTGTTCAATACAAATTTATGCCAGGTTTAGGGTTTTATGGTTTAGGTTTATCACACATGATTGGAGGTTTATCAAAAGCCTCAACATCAATATTAAGACAGCTAATTGATGCAGGAACTCTGGCTAATTTACCAGCTGGTTTTAAAGCTAGAGGTATGCGAATAAGAGATGAAGATGATCCGTTACAACCAGGTGAGTTTAGAGATATAGACACTACGGGCGGCTCTTTGCGCGAAAACTTAATCCCTCTACCAATCAAAGAGCCTAGTAGTGTGCTTATGCAGCTCTTAGGTCTTTTAGTAGATTCTGGTAAAAGATTCGCAGCCATTGCGGATATGAATATAGGAGATATGAATCAAGCGATGCCTGTTGGCACAACAGTAGCACTGTTAGAACGAGGCACTAAAGTAATGAGTGCCATACATAAAAGGTTACATCACTCGCAAAAATTAGAGTTTGGTTTAATGTCAAAAGTGTTTGGTGAGTCATTACCACCTGTTTACACATATCAAATAGGCACGGGTCCTGGAGAAATTAAACAACAAGATTTCGATGACAGAGTAGATATTATACCTGTTTCAGATCCTAATATTTTTTCACAAAGTCAGAGAGTAACCTTAGCGCAAGAGTTACTCACCATGGTGCAATCTAATCCCGAGATACATGGCCCAATGGGTATATATGAGGCGTATAGAAGAATGTATGCTGCTTTAGGAGTAGATAATGTAGACGCTTTATTACAACCTCCACCGGATATGACCCCTAAACCAGTAGATGCAGGTTCAGAAAATGCTGGCTTACTTATGGGTCAACCAGCTTTAGCGTTCCCAGAACAAAATCACCAAGCGCATTTAGAGGCACATAAAAGTTTGTTTCTAACTAAAGTTGTGATAGAAAATCCACAAATCCAAGGTTTGATTATTAGTCATTGTATGCAACATTTACAGTTTTTGGCAGCACAAATAGCAGAACAACAAATGCCAGAAGAAACAAAACAACAAATTGCACAAATACAAGGACAAATGCAACAAGTATCACCACAAGAGGCACAGCAAATACAAATGCAAATACAAATGATTATGGAGCAATTTAGTTCGAGCGTAATGGCACAGCTAGCAAATGATTTCTTACAATCTATTGGCATGAACAACACAGGAGATCCATTAGTAGATATTAGAAAGAAAGAATTAGATCTCAGAGATAAAGAATTAAACATCGAAAACGAACAATTTATGCAAAAACAAAATCAAAGATCGCAAGAAAAAATGATTGATGCACAATTACAACAAGACCGTATGAATGTGCAAAAACAAATAGCAGATGATAAACTCGAGGTAGCAATTGACAGACTAAAACAAAATGCTGATTTGAAATTGCTAGAATTAGAAAATAAAATAAGAGGCTTATTATGACAACATCATATAAATTAGAAGCAGTAAAATTACTCAAAGCAGAAAAAAAAGCTGAAAGAGTTAAAGAAGCTGAGGAGCTGAAAGCTGTACAAGACGAAGAAGAAAAAAAACATCAAGCTAATCTGCGAAGAATAGCTAAAAAAATGGCTAGGATTGAAAAGGGTCTTCCAGTAGAAGAAGAAGTAGTAGTAGAAGAAAAGCCAGTTGTAAAAAAAGCGCCTGCAAAGAAAAAAGCTGTAGTAAAAAAAGCAGCAAAAAAGGCACCAGTAAAAAGAGGTAGACCAAAGAAAAAATCATAAATGGATGAAATAGTCTTAATCGATAAAATTAAAAAACTTATAGAAAGCAGAGAAAACCAAATACAAGAAACTTTAATGTCCGGTGGCTTGAAAGATATTGAACATTATAAATATTTGCAAGGAGAGCTTTCTGCTTTATACTATATTGCAAACGAGATAAGTGATATAGGTAAAGATTTATGAATACAGAACCAGTAGAAAATAGCGCTGTTGCTAAAAAAATAGCAGAAGCATACGTTGATCCTTCAGACATAGTATTAGATCCAGAAAAATTAGACGCTTCAATACTGGAGCGTATGCCACAACCGACAGGCTGGAGAATGTTAGTCCTACCATATGCAGGAAAAGCAAAAACGAAAGGTGGTATAGTATTAACAAAAGACACGAAAGATCGTGAGGCTTTAGCAAGTATTGTTGCTTATGTGGTTAAAAAAGGACCATTATGCTATAACGACAAAGGTAGATACGGTGATAAACACTGGTGTGAAGAAAAACAATGGGTTTTAATAGGGCGCTACTCTGGCTCTAGATTTAAACTTGAAGATGGTGCGGAGGTAAGAATCATCAATGATGATGAGGTTATAGCCACCATTCTCAATCCAGACGATATAGTGAGCTTATGAGTACAGAAAACGAAGTAAAAGATATTCAACAACCAGAGGTTGATGAAATCGAGGTAGAAGTTACTGAAAACGAAGCGTCTGCTGGAAGTGAAAACAACAGCGACGAGTTAGAAAATTATACGAAAAGTGTTTCTAAACGTATAAATAAATTAAATGCGCGCAACCGTGCAGAAAAAGAAAGAGCTGATAAATTAGAGGCAGCGTTACAACAAAAAAATAACGAGGTTAATCAATATTATCAGCATGCTTTACAAGCGCAACAAACTATTTTGCAAAAAGAAGAAGAGGCAGTTGAGTCTAAAGAAAGAGAGGCAAACGATCTTTATAAAAGAGCTCATGCTGCTGGTGACGCAGATCTCATGTCAAAAGCTGATAGCTTAAAAAGTGAGGTATCAATACAAAAAGAAAAAATTAGGATCGCGAAACAAAAACAAGAACAAAGTTCTCAGCAATCTCAGTATGTGCCATATCAAGAACAAGCACCACAACAACAAGCACCAGCTCCGCAGCCTACACAAGAAGCGTTGAACTGGCAAAAACAAAATCAATGGTATGGTCAAGATGCAGAACCAACACAATACGCATATTTTACTCATGTAAACTTGGTTCAAGAAGGTTTTGAACCAGACTCTGATGAGTATTACGATGAGTTAAATTCAAGAGTTTATAAAGTTTATCCGGATTTAAAATCCGATAATGCTGGACAAAGTGAGGGCAGACCCGCTGTGCAAAGAGTCGCCTCAGCTTCCGTAGGAAGTCGGCAAAAAACACAAGGCAAAAAGAACGGCGTATCTTTCACAAAAAGTGAAGTCGAAACACTCCGTGGGATTAAACCACATGGCATGTCGGAAGACGCCTGGTTGAAATCCGTTGCTAAAGAAAAACAAAAAATAGCTAACAGGGAGGCAAAATGACAGAAGCTAATAATGAAGTACAATCCAGAAAATCTCGTGAATCCGAGAACCACGCTAAACAAACTCGTAGACAACCTTGGAGGCCAGTAAGAAAACTTGAAACTCCTCCGGCACCAGAAGGATATGAATATCGTTGGATAAGAGAATCCATGTTGGGCCAAGAGGATAAAGCAAATGTAGCAAGAAGAATCAGAGAGGGTTGGGAACTCGTAAGAGGGACTGATCTACCTGCTGAATTTTCTTATCCTACAGCTGATACAGGTAGACATGCTGGTTTAGTTTATAGTGAAGGCTTACTATTGGCAAAAATACCTATTGAAACTCGTGAAGAGCGTAACGCTTATTACGAGGATCAAACTGCTATGAAAAAAGATGCTTTAGATAACAATATGTTTAATGAATCTAAAAAAGATGGCAGATATGTAAAGTATGATTCCGATAGAAAGTCAAATGTTACTTTTGGAAAAAAGTAATTAACGATTAGGAGAAAATCTTATGGCAAATAAAGATGCCGCATTTGGTTTAAGACCTGTTCGTGAGATGGGCGG
>Ga0209232_1000347_pt1 | contig 29454 bp, 33 predicted proteins | sample ETNvirenome_2_60_FD_184066 | JGI IMG/M metagenome (GOLD analysis project Ga0209232, IMG submission 184066) | Marine viral communities from the Pacific Ocean - ETNP_2_60 (SPAdes) (version 2) | ecosystem: Environmental > Aquatic > Marine > Oceanic | place: Pacific Ocean | collected 2013-06-22
TGTACTTGGCATTTTATCATCTCACGGTATTAGTTCTGCTAATATTACTACTTCTATTTGGAATGTCATTCGGAAAAGTTGCTTGCTTCTGTCGCTTAAGTCGGTTCTTGTCTTGAATACGAGCCTGTCAAAATTTGTTCCATCTCCCTTACGACTGTTGTGAATTACTCTACGAACCTCGTTCTCAAGTTGTTGCAAATGCTTCCTCCCCTTAATTGTTCGCATGTCTACGGTAATATTTATGCGTGTTGTGACAAAATCATATAACAATTCCGGTGCTTCTTCATTGTGAGCAGTTTCATAACAAAGAACATAATCATGACGAGATAAATCAAGACGCTTACCTCTCTCCGGTTGTACATCTGCAATATCTAAAACTATAGGTCTAATGCCACTTGTGTTGCCTCTATTCCAATTAGTTTTAAACAAGTTAATTACTGCGTCTAAACCTTCTGTCCAAGTCGCTACCATAATATCACTTCTTCTGCAAATCTTTTACGGATTTAGGTATTATAAGTTTATTTCTATATCTAAATCCCTCTTTATCCATATCGGGGTTTTGCCTAAGCATAGCCTCATCAGTTTGCTCTTTTAACTTTTCAACTTGCTTATCTGTAGCAGGTGTTTGATTATTAAAATCAGTATAACTTCCATCATCTTCTTTTCTTAAACCTAAAGCACCGGCCTCAATTTGCTCGTATTTACCTCTAAGCGCAGGTGGATTTTTAGAAAAAAAATCTCTATATTGGGCTTGAAACTGTTTATCTTTTTCAAACATTTCAATAACTTGTTGATGAGAATTTTCACCTTTTTTATTGAACTCTCTTTGACTCATTCAAACAACACCATTTCTACATAACGAGGTAATGTACGGTCTATATCTGCTTGATACAACTGAACTTTACTTGCTAAGTCAATGTTTTGTGTACCTTCCGGTATCAATACTGAACGGTCATCAGCCATCAGTAATTCAATTGCTACCATTTTTGTGCATATATCCTCTATTGCCTTTTCTAAATATCTTTCACCATAAATATACGCAACTTTAATTGCATTCCATTCAAAGAAAGGATAAGAATTATTAAAGTAAATTATACCCATTTCCGAGTCAAACCACCAATCACGAAGTCTTGCTTGGTCGCCACTACTACTTCCACCTTGTAAGTCTATTTGGAGTATATTTTGAGTAGCAGTACCACTAGCAGGAGGGAAACCTCCCGGTGTGACATTATAACAACCTGTAAATGTTGTATCTGTTTTACCTGTATAAGCCACAATGTGTCCACTATACTCTATAACTCCCGCTTCAACAAAACCGGCAGTACTATCTACGGTTATTACACCATTACCACCAACCCCAAAAGCCCCTGTTTGTCCACTAACAGTAGCAGTACGAGTTTGAGTTTGGTCTATTTCAATATCACTTGAGTCAGTAGCAATAGTACAAGTTTCTCCGGCTTTGGTCGGCCTCATACTTGTTATTTTTACTGTGCCTGTACCATAATCAGCGTTAGCACTTGCTAAAAATTCTTCATTTATATTTACATAATCAAATATACTTGAAGAACCCGGTACGCTAAAACCCGGATTGAACTGTACTCCACCTCTATTTGACCTTGCATCTTTATTGATTAAATTAGAAAGGCTTTGAGCCGATGTTATTTTATCAAATGCTACATTCCAAGTAGTAGAAGTTTCAAGTTGTATTGCTTGTAATCTTGCCGCACTACCATTACCCGGAGATACTACGATACTTTTATGTTGTAATTCTCTTACATTATCCGGTAATTTTATTCTTGCTTCCGCCGCACCTATCTCCCTATAGTCATCACCTTGCCATAATTCGAGGCGTAGTATCTGTTGTACATTACGAAATAGTAATGGCGCAGTACCTACATAATCTGTATAGTATCTTCTACGGTATGGTTTGTAAGTATCAAAATTAATATATTCTGCTACTACAAGATATGGTCGCCAAGCATTGTGAGTAATATTATCTATTTTATCTTGCATCTTTAGGATTACTTTATCCACTTTATCTTTAGTTAATCCTCTATTTCTACCATTAGTAAAAGATGCTTGATTTTGTACATAAGTATTATCAGCAACTTGATAATTAGCATGTGATTGAAGTACAGATGTTGTAAATTCTAATTTTACACCACTAGAAGAAGATGAAATAGCAGTTAATACATGTGTGACACCTAATGGGTCTGCATCGGAATAAATAAGAATGGTATCTCCTACGCTAAAACCATCGTTTCTGTAATCTCCGCCTGTAATAAATACTGCATTTGCCGTACTATCAGCACTTACAAGTATTGGTTCACTTGGTCCAATATCTAAGAGGTCTGCTACTTTTTGAGCCGTAGTATACACCGTTGCAGTAGGGTCAAGAGGTCGGGTTTCTACCTCGCCCGGTGAAAATACTTTTGGCATTCATAGACCCCCCTCACTGTGATTGTTTCAATACACTCCAAGCATCTCTCATAATTGCATTACGAGAAGTCATGATACGACGCATGTGTTCTGCCTCTTCATCGGGATTGAACTCTTCTTTTTTAGGCGGTAATCCTTCACGAAGTTTACCTTCTTCATCAAATATATCCGGTTTCTTTTCACGATTTCTTTGTAGAACTTCTTGTTCTTCCGGCTTAAGACTCGTCAAATGGTCAAACACTTGTTGTTCTTCGGGCGAATTACCAAATTGCTCATCAATAGCGGCTCGCTCACCTTCAACATCGGGTTCACTTAACGACTCTTCCAAAGTTTGCCCTTCAAAGGGTACTCTTTCACCCATGAATTTGATATTATGTGCTTCGGGGTTGGCTACCATATCTCGCATTAAAGCATCACGAGAAGAAGTAAACTGTTCTCCTTGTACATCTTCACCTGCGGCTCTTAAAGCGTCTGCGGCCTGTCTATTAGCAAACTGTTGTAGACGAACTTCTTGTCCATCTTGAGTAAGTACTTTTTGTCTATGCGGTCTTACCGGCATTTTAATTAATATTTTACTCATTTATTCACAACCTGTTTTTCTCATCTCTATTTCCTAGATTATATTCCATAGGTTTTTCACAACTACCACATGTTGCTCTCCACATAAAATGAAGAAAACCACAATGAGTACATCTTGTACCCGAACCGATGTTGAGTATATCTCCTATATCTTTATTTCTATTTCTTTGACTACCTGTGACACCCTTCAATGGGTGTTCGCTATCATCTACATGTGCGGTTTTAGTGTCTAAATTTACGCCTTGTTTATTTGCACGAACTAAATCCGACAAATCCAAAGAGCGTAAATCAAAACCCATCATCACCACTCATCAAACTTCATATGTCACAATTAAGAAAAAATTACCCAATACTTGAACTATTTCTGTATCAAGAATTTTATTTGTACCACTAGCATTAGTGATACTACCTAATCCAGTATTAAATTTACTTTGTAAAGTTGTTATATCGCTAAATTCTTTTGGTGATACAGGACCAATTATCTTTACTTGTGATACAATTGTTGAACTGCCCATTTAGTCACCCCCTAATTTAAAGTGTGACTTCATCCTCTAATACCAAGTGCCAACCAACGGCCTTTTTCGGTGGCTGCACATGTAAGAGTCATCCCTAAAGGTTGCCCTTCCGAATGTATAACCGCAGTAGCAGTATCATCTGTAAAAGGGCTAATATCAACATGTAGTAACTTTGAAAAATAGTCGCTTAAAAGTAAATCTCCTCCCCTGTCACTAGCAGCATCGTCATAAGTTCCGGTCACTAATAATAAATTTCCTATAACTGTAGGTCTTGGGTCTATTGTAAATGTCATTGCCATTATTGTTCATCTCCTGTTTCTGTGGTGTCTTGTGTAGGACTTAAAACTTCCGCAACTACAGGTGGATTCAAATGAGATTCCACTAGAGCCAAAGCCGCCGGTTTAGTTAGATAAGTTGAGCCTGTTTTGACTCCATTATCTTTTAGCCACTTTAGAATGTCTTTACGATTCCAAGCCTCATCCGGTATACCGTCATCTTGTAGGTCTACTGTAGCAGGTTCATCACCTTCGATAGTAAAGTTTCTTCTCAAAGCCTTTCTATTTGCTTCAAGCCATTCTTGAGAAACCTCTACAGGTTGTCCTCTCAACCACGGTTCACAGGTGTCCTTTCTACGAGCCTCGTAATAAGGACCATTGTAGGTCACTGTAGGCACTTAAAGCACCTCAATTGTAAAATACAATAAGTTGTCCACTTGTGACTGTACCCGAAGTTTCAAGGGTAATAGTAAGTCCAGTATGATTACCGCCAATGGTTTGAGCCATGTTTGCAGTACCCGCCGATACTATATGTCCTAGAATAGAAGTTGCACCGCCACCAAGAATGATAGTTTGTCCATCAGTTGTTGAGCCAAGTGTAATCAAAGCCATCTTAGGTGCAGGGTCATATCCGTTTGCTCCATCAGTACCGTTTACTGCACTAAATGTACCCGGACCACCGCCCGGATAAGATACATCTGCTGCTCCATCAAGCCATTCTGTAGTTCCATGTGAACCTGCTCTTAATTCCCATGCTCCTATTAAAGTTGCATTTCCAGCCGCAGTTCCGCTAATTGTTAATTCTTTTACCATAATTCATCATCTCTTAATTTTTTTTCTCCATTAACCTCAAACCAAGTCTCTAATCGAACCTTGACCTCCAAAGAAAGTTGTCCATACTTCTCCCATTGAACGGTACATACCTTCTTGTCCAAGACGGTTAATAGCGAATGGGTCACCTGTCTCAATACCGGACTCAAAGTATTGAGTTGGTATAGCAGTTGAGAAATACAAGTAGTCTGTGTCTAAGAAGTAAAGTCTGCTTAGACCGTCTTTTGTAATATCCTTAGATGGAATGATTGGTACACCATTGTAGGTTGCTACGATGAAACCGGCTTCAATACCCGGTACACCCTTAACACCGTTGTAGGTAGGTGTGACTCTCTTCTCTTCCATGAATCTTTGTTGGCTTTGTAGTAGTTGTTGAAGTCTCATTAGAGTATCATATCCTGTTAGAATAACCTTTGGATTACCACCACGAACCCATGTCTTTTGGAACATTGAGTCCAAATGGTCAAGACTTAGAGTTCTTTCAGTAAGACTTGCATCTGTAGCAACATCAACTTCTGCATTAGACCAAGTGTTAGCACTTCTGTCAATGGAATAAATATCTACATCGCTTGCAGCACTGATATGTGCAGTGTTAGTAGTTTGAGAACCTGCCGCTACCGGACCTGTACCTGTACTGTCCAAAGTAGAAGAAGCAGTAATTCTGTCTAGTGATTCAAAGTCATTACCTGCCGGTGTATCAACATCTTGTGTTAGCATTTTGTTGATGTGTTCAGCGTGGTGCTTACCCATCTCTTCCTTCAAGACTGAACGAATGTCGCCTAGTCCGTCATCTTTGTCAGCCAAAAACATAGCAGTTTCGCTCATATCGAATGTGTGAACAACTGTCTTAGGTTTTGCCGCAATATGTTGGAAGGTAGGTTTAGTAGTTTCCGGTAGAGTAGCGTTTTCTGCAACTCCGCCACCAACAGTAAATGAAGGTCGAGCAGTAATAACTCTCCAACCACTTCTCTCCCACGGTCTTTTAGGTAGTACGCTAAATGCGTTAAATTCTTGGTTCAATTGTGACCAAACTTTTCTACCGTAAATTGCTTGGTATGTACCCGCAGTTGTACTCAACATTGGTGCATCTGCTTTCAATAACTCACTACCGGAGTAGGAATAGCCCATAGCGTTTCCTGCACCGTAAAAGTATCTTTCCATATCTGTTATGTTTCTTATGTAATCTCTTGCCATCTTTTTCATCTCCTATTTTTTAATTATTTTTTACTCATGCGCCCCTGTAAACACTGTTTGCCAATGAATGCACTTCATCCCAAGACATGTTGTTTAGGTCTTGAGTGCTTGGGATATTTACATTAGTGGAAGTATCAGCCTTAGCGATAGTTGTTCCTTCTGTAGTTAGGTTGTCAATTCTTTCAGTTAATCCTTCAAGAGCCTTCATTACTTCACTAATTGGTTGGCGAGCATCGAATTGTGCTTTTTCTGCATTAGACTTTGCGATTTGTTGCTCCTTAGCGAATCTTGCAGAAAACTCTCCTTCAAGACTTCCTCGGAATTGTTGTTCCAAAGCCGCCGCCTTGTATACTTCATATGCTGCTTCAATATCAGTTGAAGAAACATTTGAAGGGTTAATGTATTCTTTTGAAAGTTTAGCAGGTCCAAGTGCGCCCGCAGGTTGCTTTCCACCGCTTGTACTTACTGCGCTGATAGCACCTGTTGATGGTCCACCATTCTCTTGTCCTCTTCCTCTAACTTGTCCACCAAAGTAATCAGCACCATCTACTGAATCCGGGTTATCGAATCCACCAAGTTGTGCTTTTTCCATTTGGTCAAAGTGTAGTCTTGCTTCTGCGGTATTTACACCGGCAGACTTTAGAGTATCTTCCATCCAATTTAGGTATTCTGCACTAATTATATCGCTATATTCACCTTTTGCATACATTTTATCATCTTTCATTTTATCATCTTCTTTTTCATCATCTTTTTTATCAGCAAATGGATTTTCTTTCTTTTCTTCTTTAGGCTCGTCACCTTTCTTTTCTGCTATAGCCTCTTTTAGAGCCGGTGGCATTTCGCCTTTTTCCATAGCATCAAGTCTTTGTTCAAGTCTGTTCATTACTTCGTTTAAATCATTATCTATATCTGTCATCTTACTCACATCTTCTTTTAAAATTCTAAATTGCGCTTCCGGGTTTATTCCTTTTTCACAAATTGTTATTTCGTGGAGTTCCATCTTACTTATTTCTTGATATTCTCCATGTTCTCCATCAGCCTTCCTAACACGCTTAAAAGCCTGTCCACCAATAGAGAATCCCTGCAAGTTGCCCTTGCGTATTTCTGCGGCTACTTCACGAGCCTTTTCTATATCGTTTCGTAGTTTACATACTACAAACATTCCTGTGTCGTCTACTTCGGACTTCCACATTCTACCATTGGAGTCTACATAGTTATCTATAACTTCTCCAACTTGTATATTAGAGTGAGCCAATTGTACATTTCTGTACTTGTCACTCTTCATAAAACCATCAAATGCATTCTTTAATGCACCACGAGTAATTAAATCTCCTTGCTTATCTACAAGTTCTACAGATGCATAACCGGCGACAACTAAATCAGTACCACTCTTTAGGACAGATAGCCCTGTGGATGGTCGCTGGATGGTTAGCATTAATCCAAAGAACCTGTTGTCATGGTATTTATACTAAACCCATACTTTCCTTGTTAAAGAAAATATTAAAATTTGTTAAAATCAGATAACTGCGAAGCATTATTACTCGTTTCTATATGTTTTATGGGTTTTTTCTTTTTCTCATTACTTTTAGGCTGAATTTCTTTTTCATCACTTCTCTTTCTTCCATCATAGTCCGGTAAAGTTTCTTCATTTGCTAAACGAGTAGGTCCACTTGGCGACTCTATAGGTGTAGCCAAATCTATACCTAATCCTTTTGGACCTGTCCATGTGATTTTTTCTTTAGAAAGTTGGTCTAAAACACGAGATATTATTTCTAATGCTTTCTTAGTAGTTGGTTTTAGTAATCTATTATCATCTTTAGAATCAAGAATACCTGCTGATTGTTTATCTTGTCTTTCACGACTTGGTGGTTTACTTATATCTATATCAGTTTTTTGGATATGCCCACTAAACATTAATGGTGCTACAGAAGACCAATACGGCAATATGCTTTCAGCAAGAGTAATTGGATAACTTGTTTTTCTTAAATCACTTAATGAAGTATAAGGGTTTTCTAAATACCAACCGTTATCTACAGATACTACATCATATTCTACAGTATCTATATTTTTTATTATAACACTCAATTTATTATTTTCATATTCTATATCATGTGGGATTAAAATTGGACTGAAAGATTTTGTGAGTATATCTAAAGATTCTGCACTCGCCGCACCTTCTCCTTCTCCTTGACCTAATATCTCTTTCATTTGTACATTAAATATATTTCTTCCACCACGAGTCTTTTTAGTAATACCTGTTATAGAAACTCTAACTATATCACCTACTTTGTATAATTCTTTTTGATTGTGTATAGTGCCTATATCCATATATTCATTATCTTTTATTGAAACTGCTCTATTACCTAACTTAGAACCGTCAAGTATCGGACCTGCACCTAACTGATATGTGTAAGTGTTTTTTCCTTTTACATTTAAAATAATAAAATTATAATCTTTAGTCTTTCTAAGTACCATCCATTTAGGGTGTCTTCTTTCTCCTTTCATGTATGTAGACTTACTATCTCTAAGTAATATCACTTCGTGTTCTTTTTGTAAACTATCTACTGCATCTTTCAAACCTTCTTCATCAGTTAGTTTAGTATCATGTGGACCGGGTATGATAATATTTTCATGACTGTCAAATTGACTTCTTAATAATTTCATTCTTTCATATAGAAGCATATCACTCACATTATTATCATCGTAATTTAAAACATCAAAAATATTTATTTCGTCTTCTCCTAAAATACCATCAATAACATAGTTTCTCTCATTTAATTTAGATAAGTTTTCTTTAAATTTCTTTTTTAATCCTACTTTTTTACCATTTTCATCATATGCCGTTATACCATCGTCATTTACAATTATGATTCTTTTGCCATCATACCACTTACTTACTACCCAAGAACCACTAAAACCTCTCATATGTTCAAGGTCATTTAATTCAAAAATACGATGCATAGGTCTTATTGGTGGTGACCATTTAACATCATCACTTTTAGTTAATAATACATCGGGATTAAGTAATGATGTAATGTATGTAGAAATTTCACTCATAGCAATTGTAGAGGGGTCATCGGAAGGAGATAGATAAGTTTCCATGTTTATACCTTGATGTGCAGACAATGGATTTTGAGGTGGAGGTAAAGTTGTAAGAACTTGTTGTGTAATATCTTTACCATGTAAATTATTCAAGGCTTCTTCACTTACTGTGTGATATAATCCTTCTTGAGCGTTTTCACCAACTATAGGCTCTCCATTCATATTAGTTTCAATTCCAAATGTAGGACTTGCTACTGTACCTTCGTGTATTGCACCACCACCAAATACATTATACATAGTAGCATTAGAAGGATTTACTTTACCTATCTTAGTATTAGTCATTGTAGCAGATGATACTATTTCATTTTGTTGAGGCATAAATGCATTGTCAATGAAATTACCTTGTTCATCATGTAGCATTCTTTCATCTAATACTACTAAAGAATCAAGATTGTTTTTAGTTTGAAAAGTATTTCTTTTAATTCCTTTACCTGCGGTTTTTACTCCGTGTACATCAAAATCATTAGCATGAAATAATTCTAATCCACTATTTTTCATAGATGCTCCGTACTGTTGAGAATTTAATAATCGAGGAAACATTTGAGATATAGCGTGTATTTTATGCGCTTTCCAATTTTCATTTTCTTTACCTGCTCTTTTTTGGGCTAAGTTAATTGCTTCATGTAAATCTGTATCATGTAAGTCAAAATGGAATTTATCAGCACTACTAAGATTTTCATAGTTAGAAGTCATAATATCTTTGTTAGGATTCTGCATATGTGAAAAATCCGCATTACCTATTTTAGAAATTGGTCCATTTCTAAGTAAATCGTTTATAGTAGATACATATAACGGGGCTTCTCTTTTATTAGATTCATCGAGTAAATTCCTTACATGTTCTTTCATAGCAGGGTTCTTTTGTAGTTTTAATGCGTCAATTACTTCATCAACAGACATATTACCGTCTATTACATTTCCATTATTAATTAAATGACCTGCTATAGCATTATGCTCATTAAGTTGTTTATTTTCTTTAATATCGAATTGTCTACCATAATTAGTAGTTGATAGATTATGTGCGTTAGTACTCAATATATGCTTTTGTGTATCAGCCAATAATTTTTGAGTATTATGTATGAATTTTACAGGGTCACTTGGGTCAAAAGCATCGGGTTGTTGTTCAATAACTAATGGCATTATTACATTTTTAGCATAGTCTACAATGGTATCATGATGAGCCTTGAGTGCTGATAAAGTTTGATTAGCACCTATTTTCCAATGAGATGAAGGTTTATCTTTTCTTTGTTGTATTTTATTTAAACCACTTACTGCTTGCTTCATATCATCTCGTAAGCCCATTACATCTTCTTGAGATAAATTAGGATTTAATAGCATCTCATTAATTGAATCTATAGTTTCTCTAAATCTGTTTTCTTTTTCAGTAGAAAGTTGTGTTCCTCCAAATTGTAATATTTGATGTATACCATCAAGTGTAGTTGTTTTAACTTTAGTAGGTGTATTAGATTTCTCTTTCTTTTCTTGGTGCATACTTTGAACTATATTATTAAGACCGTTTTTTGCCTCTTCTAAATTTATAGGGTCAAAAGCAGTAAAATTATGATTCTCCATATAATAATCATGAAGTTTTTTGTAATCTTCGTTATTTTTATCTTGTTCTAAATTATTAATAAATGTGTTAATTGCTCTTGCATCTTTTGTACCTAGTATTTTACTTACAGAATTAATAAATCTTGTAGTAGGATAGTCTTTCATCTGCATTGTGTTTTTTACATTTGAATATGTCATAGGTTTAGAATCCCAATTCAAATAATCTTTGAGTTCTTGTAATTCTAAACCCGCACTTATTGATAAGTCACCATTTAAAAAATCTTTTAGTTGCCCTATTGCTTTTTTAGGCGGAGTGAAAGGATGGTGAGTTCTGCCTAAAAATGTATTAAAAATATGTGATTTAATTGCTTTTTCGTGCAAACGAGTATCACTTGGATTAGAACCATAATATGTTTCGGGCATAGGGGATATAGTAGGATTATGAGATTTATGACTAGCCATATGTATGTTAGAACTACCTAATTCTTTCTTTTCTTGTGGAGTAGCAGTTCTCATAAAATATTCATATTTAGGATTTAATGAAGACTTGTGTTCTGTATAGTTATTTTTATCACTTAAATTACTACTTTTACTTGTAGCAAAGGGAGAAAAAATATTCACCATAGGATTAGGTAGGTTAGCATAGTCAAATTGCATTTTATCTGCTAAAAATTTACCTATTTCTTTTGTTTCCATAGGTGCAAAATGCATACCTAAAATAGTATTATTAGAATTTGTTTTAAAGAACTGCTTATTTGTCTTGTCCATTTCAAACATCGGTGATGTATTTTTATCGTGAGATGTTGAGTGATTCATCTCCATCCATGTAGCAGGTGCTAAATTCATTCCCGGTAGGTTTGCATATAATTGTTCATAGAATTTACCCGGTCCATAAGTAAATCCGTCTTTATCTGTACGCCAATACTTAGGTTTTTCTTCATCGGGATGAGGACCATGTGGAGAAGTAAAGAATGAGCGATGGTTTCCCATATCTTTTGCTTTTTGTTGGAGTGTACTATTGTTTTTTGCTTCTTCTTCTAACTTTCTTAAAATATCTATATTAATAATAGGTCCATCCATACTTCCATGTATAGGGTGATTTGACATTGGTTGATTGGTATTTGGGTCATAACCTGCTAAAAATAATACATCTTCCATAGAAAGTCTTGGTATTCTAGCCCCTCTTCTTAAATCTATTAAACCATATTCATCTTTAAAATCTTCTTTATGTAAATTTAATGCAGGTAATCTTTCAAATGGTTCTTGTTCTTCACTTATATATTTATTATTTATTTCATCTAAAATATATTGTGATACAGGTTTATCTAAATAATTATTATTATCATGCATTACTTCTGCAACGGAAGATTGAATAAATCTATTTTCACCTTGACTATAATCTTCTTCATTAGATTGTTGTCTGTAATTAGAGTTTCTTCCAAAATGAGCATTAGACCTAATCATAAAATTCATTTCCGGTGTTCTTCTCAATAAATTATTATACGCAATACGAGCAGTAGGAATTTTTTCTCCATTAGGTAATGTAAGTGAAGACTTATCATCTATACCTTCATCTATGTGGTCTTGAATTGAATGTCTTTCTTCGGGAGTAAACCATTCAAGACCATACATGAATCCATCTAAACCTAATTGACCATCTTTACTTGACCACTCTTTGACTTTATCATTAAAGTGCATATCTCTTAATTCATCTTCGGTAATGCTTTCATCTTGAGGATTTTCTTTTCGCCATCTTCTAAAATCTCTTTCATACAAATCGTATTGATGATTACCAACAGTACCGAATGTATTTATATCTCCTAAAATTGGTATAGTCTTTTTACCTAATTTATATCCTGTCACTAATGGACTATTAGCCTCGGTCATTTCTTTAAACCACGCTCGCTCCATATCTTTTTCTTCTTTCCCATAACCACCCGGTCCTAAAGCCCTAAGTATCTCAAACATATTTGGTAAACCACTATGAGAATTTATTTGTCTTAAAGGATGATTCATTTCATGATAAGGAAAATGATGGTCTTTGTATGAAGAAGTAGGTTTAGCCATATATTTAGGAAAAATACTATGACTTCTACCTTCATCTTTAACTAACCCGTTTGCCCATACATGATTAGTAGGTTCACCAAATGTAGGCTTTGAAGCCAACATATACCCTTCACCTTCTTTCAAAGGAATATCTACTTTATATTCTGCTTCTTCATCTTTTTTGAGTATACTTTCAGCAGTATCTTTAAGACTTAAAGATAAATTATCTTTGGGAGATTTTTCTAATGTTTCCCAAGCCATTATGTATTCTGCGGCATTACGAGATAAATCTAAACCATCATGTAATGAGATTAAGAACTCATTTTTAGAAATATTAAATTCATCTTCAAACATTTTTTCACCGCCTATGTAAGCGGTTCAAATTGAGGGCAAGCGTGTATATCCATACCCCTGTTCAAATTGCATCCTTCGGTATTAGTACCGCCGCATTTCCTACAAATGATTGGTAAGCCCGCTTCTCCCGCTTCTCTAAATTGAGAATTAATGTTAGCCTTTTTGATTGCGATAGGCTTCTTCATAGAATCACCTTAATAACCGGACTTATCAAATGACTCTTCTCTTTCTACTCCGCCACCCTCATGAGGGTTCATTCTTTGAGATAGTTTTTCTGTACTAAACGCTTTATCGCCTTTCTTCTTAGGTTTAACATCTTCTGTTTCAATGGTTCTTCCATTAGTAGTGTAGTAGGCATTACGGGTTTGACCGCCGGATTCTGCTACAAAGTGTGGGTTTATATCAGTAATTTTTTCTGCTTTAAATCCGGGTTCTGCTTTAGCCATTTTACCACCGCATCCCATCTTCATGCACCCTGCTTTAGCCATTTTAGAACCACAAGATGGACAATCTTTACACTTACATGGTTTTTCACCACAGTCACACTTGGCTTTTTCTAAAGTATTTAATCTATCATTCATGATTTTTGCTTTTTCAAGCATAAGTGTAGTTTCATAACTTACTTCTTCATATCTTGGCTTCATTGAATCATCTCCTTTTCTTTAGATTTATTTGCTAACTCGTGAATATCATCCCAATCCATATTATGGAACTCTTCATTAGTTTGTGGAATAAATGAATTTTGTCCTTTTAGAATACTATTATCGTTAAGGTCATTTCTAAATGGGTCATTTTGTACATCTTCTGTAAAAGGAGTAGTAGTTTTTACCATACCCATTTTTCTTAGTAATCCTTGTGGATTGTTAAGAAGATTTTTAAGTCGAATATTTTCTTGCTTTAACAATTCAATACTATTATCCATAACTTCCATTTTAGTAATTAAAGCATTTACTAAACGCTCGGAGTTGTCATCAGTCATATTAAAACCTCAATTAGAATAACGACCAAAAGTACCTGCACTACGAGTGAAGTTTGATTTTCTTATACCCGATGTAATAGAACCCGGAAGTCTTTTTCCTTCAATAGAACCTTGTCTTCCTCTTCCTTCTGTAAACTTCATTACAGGTACTCCACCTGCATAAATGTCATTTGGTCCATTCGCTGATGTAGATTTACTAATTACAGTATTCAAGTCATCAGCAAGAAAATCAGCAAGTTTTTGAACTTCTGTCAAATGTTGCTTTGCTACTTCTGCATTGTCGCCTTCAAGAGCCGTTAAAAACCCTTTTTGCGCTATCTCTAATTTACGAGCCATTGGGTGCATTTTCAATAAATCCATCTTCATCCCTAACCATCTCACATAGTCCTATAATAAAAGCGTTTCTTATGCACCTCTAAATCTTCGTGCATTTTGGAGAGCATTAACATTTTGTTGTCCAAGTGATTGAGGCGGTCCTCTTTGTTGTACACTTGTCACAGGCGCACCGCTTCCCGGTGATGTTCTTCTTTGGGGTGCAGCAGGTCCACGGTTGCGTATTCCCATACCTTCACCGCCGGGTTGAGAAGGTGGCATTGGCATTGTACCTTGTGGCATACCCGGTGGCATTCCTCTCATCATTGGTGCGCCACCCATAGGCATTCCACCACCCATAGGCATTCCACCACCCATAGGCATACCCGGTGGCATTCTACCTCCGCCCGGAGGCATACCGCCCGGAGGCATACCGCCCGGAGGTGCGCCTTGTTGTGCTTGAGGTTCGGGTTTACGATATACAAATTTAATATCATTACTTGAATCACCATCAATAAGTTCGGGTACAAATCCGAGTTGAGCCATTCTTTGAGCCACATTCAACTCTTGTTCATCTCGGCGTAGTCTTGTAATTTCATCTTCTTCTTCATTTGGATAAAGAGTTAATTTCCAATCAAATACCCCCATTTGTTTTAAAATCTTAGGAAATAATAATTCTGTATATATTTTTTGTCCAAACTCTACTGCACGATTTGTGACAAGAATTTGTAATCCTTCATTATTTAAACCACCCGATTTACCGTTGTCTACCATAAATATACTCGATACACCATAATATGCGGCAATACGATTTCTTATTTCATCACGAACTGCCATATATTGCATTTCTTCTAATGTGTCCATAAATTTTATCCAATTCACTCCACCTCTTCCTGTAGATGATTCAATACCAACTTTAGGGATATAGTGAGGGTCACGCTCCATTTTTTCATCAACTGATTTCCAAAAAGATTTCATAGATTCAAGGTTATCTGTTGTGACTGATATAATTCCTTTAGGCATTCTTCTCTTTTGATAAGCAGTATACATGTAGTTATCCATAGCAGTAAGTGTCATGGCTTGCCTCCACATTGTATTAACAGGTGAGCGACCATAGAGTTTTGATGGATTATATTTACTTATATGTATGACTTCTCCCTCTACAAAATATTGTGTTTTACCACTACCCGCCATATTCACATAATGTACATCTTGTAAATCACTACCACAAATCTCACATTTATCATCTTCTGCATGAGTCTTTACTTGGTCACGATGGATTAAACATGTCTTATAGCGACCTCCCCTTACACCTCTTTTATCCGCTACTATACGCATAAAGATAGGGTCACCTCTAATTAATTCTTTAACACGATAAAAAGATACTTCTTTAGATTCGGGGTCAATATAATATTCTTTAACAAATATTAAAAATGCATCATCAACAATATTTAAGTCATTTTCAATTTCATGTAAAACATGCATAAACTGTTGTTCCATACTGTTTTCTTGTTTTAATAACCACTTAGCATAAACCATTTCATCTGCATCGGGTTTTCTTACCGGACTTTCACAAATATTACATTGTTGCACTTCATGTTGAAATTCTTCTCCACATTCTGTACATTTTTGATGAAAGGTTTTTTCCCAATAATAACCTCTTCTAAACATTTCTTGACGGAGTTTAGATAATACAGTTCTAAGAATTAGACATTCTGTACTCACTGCATACAAAGCGGGAATAGTAATTCCTTGCGCCATAACAGGTTCTTGAATACCACTTGTCCAAAGTGGCATAGTAGGAGTAGGTGATGACTTACGCTTGAATGGTTTACTTAATGTCGTTAAGAAACGACTTATTCTACTTTCATCATCTGCCATTACAAACTCTCCGCATAACTACCTATTGTATCTGCATCCAAGTTCCATTTACTCAAGAAACTATCGGCCTTTTTCTTATCATCTTTCCAATTATTATAAGTCACAAGTTGATACAATTCATTTTTTCTCATTTTGTCTTTTTCATCTACAAAAGATAATACCGCTTTAGCCTGTAAAGACTTCATCTTTAGATGGGGTAAAATCCCTTTTAGTAATTGTCTTAAATCATTTTTAGATGAGAATATAAGTCTATGTTGGCTTCTTACACTTTTTTTATGTATTCTTTGATTTAGAACTAAACGACCACAACCTAATGCTTTGTGTAGTTCTTCACATTGTAATCTACCTCTATCACCTGTAGCAATAAAAGTTGCTCTTGGTTCGCCTCTTTCAGTAATAAATATACTACCGTCAGCATCAAGAAAACCTGCGGCATAAGCCCAAATATCTTTTATAATTAAACCATGAGTATCTAACTTAACATAATTACCACGAGAAGAGGCTTTGTAAATATCTACTTCTTCTCCATACATTTTAATTAACATACTTATTTTACTTGGTGTAATAGATTTATGAAGCACCCCAACCCCTCTACGCACTAACTCTCGACTACCTAAAGAACCCGATTTAGTAAGTTCTTCGGAAATAAACTCTAAAGCGTTTTTATCACTTTTAGAGAGTGAATCTATTTGATGTAATGTGTTAGACCACATTTTACGAGCATCTTTTTTTAGTTGTAAAGCATTAGCCCATTCTTTCTGTTCATCAATACCCCAATCTGTATTATCATTTAATACATTTAAAACAGTCATTGATTTAAGATATAATTGACAGGCTTTTTGTAATGATGATGAGCGAGATTCACCAAACTTACGGAGTGCTTTTAGACTCCTATCATTAAGGCCGATGTTTTTTATTACATCTTCTAAACCTTCACTCCAAGATAAATTATTAATTGTAGCATTTACTTCCATCGCTTTTATAGTACGAACATCATCTATAATAGCATCAATACTTTCACGGTTATTTTTATCTACCCTTCGCATTTTTCTACACATACGAATAATAGAATTAGCATCTTTACCATATGTACTTTCTAACCAACCATCACCATTAGGTGCAAAATTATAAGATTTAATATCATCATTAAAGAATATACTTGAAGATTTTACCACAGGTGCTTTATTTACATTAAAATTTGGGTGTTGAGATAAATTCGATAATACACTTTTAGTTAAGTCATCAGCAGGGTGTATACCTAAATCGTACTCATCTCCGAGTAAAGCACTTCCCCACATATTGACCACGAAATTGTCCTATCTATTTAATCTATTCCAAGCGTCATCGAATGCTTTTTTCTTATCATCAGCATCCATAGTCTTAGTAGGTGCTTTTGGAGGTTTGCCTCCAACTGCTATTACTACTACCATGCCTTTCTTTTTCTTTTTATCATCTTTCATTTCTTTCATCTCCTTTACAATTGTAGGTTTACCACCGACTCCTTGCTTCTTTGCTCGCTTTCTTTTAGTAGCGGCTTGCTTTTGTCCTTCGGACATTGAGCCGGAAGTTTTTGGAGTTTTACTTGAAACCTTTACACTTGGTCTGCACTTTGGGTAGCCTTTGCTTGATTTACTTGCTTTACTACGACCACAGGGTGGATGAGAACCATCTTTTTTCTTTCGACTAACATCAACCCACTTTTCTTTAAACCATCGGTTTAAATTTTTAACGATTAAAATATCGTGGCAGGTACATCTATCAGTCATATAATCACCTTACTGCAACCATTTTTTTAATATTTTTTTGTTTATCCATCAATGCATAACAAGGACATTTAGGTGAAGAAGCAGAACATTGATTACCTTCTATCATGCAAACACATGGTGTTTTTTTAGTTCCACCACAACAACATTTATCTTTTTTAAGGTTCATTTTTTCTTCCCCTTTTTCTTAAACTTACCACGGCAGTATTGCACCGCCCATCCGTTTGCATAGGCTGACGGATAAACATCAAACTTTTCCTTAGCCGCCGCTTTTCCGGCAGGGCATAATTTCTTTTGCATATAATCCCAAGCATCTCCCATGCCTGTACAATGTTCACAATTACAACTCATGGTATCACCCAATCATTTTTTCCGTGGTTTCTATGTGGTTTCCCCGTTAGCCATTCATCAAATCCGGGCATTACATCATCGAGTAATACTACTGAACCTTTGAACTCTTTTGTACCCCAATTAGCCAAAGCCAAAGCCATAGCCAAGTCATCGTGAGTACCTACTGATTCTAATTTACCATTCTTTTGCATACCAAATCTGTTTAATTCGGATTCTAACTTATGGGTAAATTCACGACTACGCTCATCTCCATAAGGAGTTTTAATTTGTCCTTGTTCAAACGCCATAAGAAGTGACATAAACATACTTTCTTTTCTTTGGCGTGTTGTCATAAATGTACGAATAGGAATATCCCCTCTCATATCTTGAAGTTCTGCGGCGAACATACGCTGAAAGTTATTTCCTTCAAGTTCAATTAAATCCGGTTGAAACCTGTTATTTAACAGTAAAATATGTTTCTTCTGTGCCGCACCGCCTAAACCTTTCTCGTGAACTATACCTACAATTTGTTTTATATTATCTTCGGGTGGTGTTCTTAATACTAACATAGCCGTGTAGTCTGCGTTTTTATCGGATGCTATTGCAGTGTCCCATCCGATAAAATGTTGTCCAAATACACCTGCCGAATTTCCTTCTTCATCATACTCGGTGTCTGCTCTATCAAGAAGCACTAACTCTTTATCACGAGCCGCCTCAAGAATTGTAGCAGGAAACATACTCGCTACATCGTGGATAGGTTCACAAAGATACTCACGGCTAAATTGTATAGCGGGCATTGATAATCGTCTTTGTTCAAGAGCCTCAAGATTCCATCTTTCCGGCCAAAGAGCCACACCTTCTGCATTAATAGCAGGGTAAGTTTCAACAGTAAAAGTTTCTTTTTGTTCTAATTCAGCGTATAAATCGTTATAACTAAACGGTGTACCTACCATCATAAGTCTTGCCGAGTGGTGCAGTACAGGAAGTAATACACCATAGAACCAATCGGCGGCTCTTTGGAGTTCTCCACCTGTAGTACCCCATAGAATATCATCACATACTACTACATCGGGGTGAAAACCACGAGTAGCACCACCAACCGACTTAGCCATTATACGACTACCATTGGTGAACTCAAAGTAAGACTTAGCCCACGGTCTACCTTGTTCGGGTTTTAAATGTCTAAGTACATCTGCACCTTCTATACTATTACGAATAAATCTCATATGTTCAAGAGTCTGTTCTAAAGAGTGAGAGAAAATCATAATGTGAGTACCGGGGTTAAAAGCCGCTATCCATAAAGCATAGGACATAAAAAGAGTAGATTTACCGTGGTCACGACTCGCTTTAACACAATAATATCTTTGGCTTTTCAAACCTTCATCCCACATTTTATGATGATGACTGTAATGAAAATCAAGTATTTCTGTAAAAAAGAATTTAAATGACTTCTCCGCCATTTTTCTATCCATATCAAGGATAAACTCTTTCATATTCTCGCTCATACTATCAACTCAATTTTAAGAATGTATATGCTGATACCATAGCGATTTGATGTGGGTTCATTTTGTAAACTGTGTCTGCACCCAACTTTTCCATAAGTGTAGAAGCGAAGAACTCCGCTTTATTATTCATCAATTCATCTTCATGAGCCTGTTGTTGAAGTAAATTATGTGTAAAAGGGTCTTCTGCTTCATTTGTGTTTTGTACTTGAGGATTTTGTTCTTGTGGAAATGGGTTAAGTGTAGTTTGTACCGTTGATTGTTCAATAGGTGCTACAGGTTGTGCCATCTGTTCAACAGGTTGTGCCATCTGTTGAACAGGTTGTTGCATTAATTGTGATGGAAGAGGTTGTGGTTGAAGTTCGGGTCTTCTATATTGGCTCATCGCATTCACTTTTGCGTTTAGTGCATTTACTTTTGCATTAGTATCACCCAATACAGGACTTACTGCTACAGGTGCAGGTGGTCCTCTTCCTTGTGCTTTCATTTCATCTTGTCGTTGCTTCATTTTTTCTGCCATTGGGGGTGAAACTGCAACAGGAATACCATCACTACCCATTTGATACATCGGAGCAGGTGCTTGTGGAGTAGGTGCTTGTGGAGCAGGTGCTTGTGGAGCAGGTGCTTGTGTAGATTGATTAGGTAATGCTACATTTTGAGTCACATTTGGTAATGGTACAGTTGGTACATTTGCTCTTTGTTCTTCTACAGATGGTGTCGGTGGTGCTTGTCCTTGAATTGCAGTTGCAGTTCTTGTTCCTGTTGGGTCATTTGCTTCAAAAGTATAACCCGCACCAAGAGCCGCATTAAGAGGATTACCCGCTTGTGCCTGTTGTGCCACTTGATTTACAGTTTGTAATCCCGCTAAACCTTTACCGGCTATACCTGCTAAACCTGCAAGTCTTCCACCCATACCTACAGGATTACCGCTAGTACCTTGTCCTTTAACTCCCGCATTCCATAAATCCATAAAAGAAGGCGCACCTTGTGGTGTTTGATACAATGTTGGTCCAACGCCAACATTTTTTACCAATACATCTTTTCTTTTAGATTTCATAACTAATATTTGTTCCACACAATCACCTCATGTTTAATTTGATTACTTTTACAACTTTAGGTTTTACATTATACGCCTTAGCGATTTTATGCCAATCACCCATTGTTTCATTAATTGAATTTACTTCACTACTTGTTAAACCTACATGCTTTGCTAAATACGCTACATCGGGGAATACATTTCCATGATTAATAGTAGTATCTAAAGTCGCTTCATGTTTTTGCATTCTTTCTAAAGCCTTTAGTGTTCTATCCATAATTGGTAAATAACTATCTTCGGCTTTCATATATTGAGTAAGTAATTGTTGTCTTGGGTCGGCAAGAGCAGTTTGCGCTCTTTGTTCAATCGGAGTAAGTTCGGGTGTGGTTGCTTCGGAAGGTCTATTCACATATTGTCTAAACCTATCGGGATTCATTGAAGCAATATGCGGCCTAAGTTCTTGGAATTGTGCAGGTAGTTGTCTTGGTGCTTGTGACACGGCCACAGGAGGTGTCCTACCGGAAGGTAAAGAAACCGGAGGTTGAGGTGCAACATTGAGTGTAGGTGAGGGTGTTGCTAAACCGCCTTCCGATAGGACTTCGGGTTGTGGTGGAATAGGCATTCCATCACTTGGGGCATAATCTTCTATGCCGTTTAAATAAGCATCCATATGCGGGTCTAATGAAACATCAGCCCCCTCTTGTGGATAACCATGAATGTCAAGGTTTTGCATTGGTTCAGTAGGAATGTCACCAATTCCCATTTTTACATTGTGACCTCTTGCCCCTGCTTGATGGTCTGCGAGTGCTTCTAATATACCACGGAATCTATCTACATGACCCATAGCCCCTTCGCTATATGGTACTTCCATCGCTTCTAATTCATCCGATGTAATTTGATGTTCTCCGAATTTACTTCGTTCTTCATTACTCCCTATACCGGATTTACGGGCAAGAGCCATTATTTTACCGGCAGTACTGTGCATACCTTGACCGCCTTTTTCTCCGGGTTGGAAGAAACGCATGTGGTCTTCATGAGATAGAGGGCCTTCTTGTACGCCATATTTTTTCATCATATGATTATATAGATTCTTGAAGTCTCCTTGAAAACTTCTACCAAATAAAAACATCATAGCGGGTACATGTACTAAATCTTTGATTAATGCCTCACGCATGTCCGGTGTTTGTAATACTTCTCTTAGTGGTCTTTGTACCATATCGGGGCTACTCATTTTACCCGATTGATTGTATGTGATGTTAATATCCGGTATATGTTCTGTTCCATTTGCTATTGCTTGGTCTATCATAGCGTGTGCCGCTTGATATAATTTAGTAGGTACTTTACCGGGTTTATTTCCCGCTTTGTTTAATTTAGGATAAAAGAAAGCATCGGGTAAGTGATGTAATGATTCCCATGTATGTACATTTACAGTACCCGGAAAATACCCTTCCGGTGCGCCACTCATCATATCCGATGTGACTTGTCCGGGGTGTTCTTTGTGTTGGCTTCTTATGTAAGAGCGAATACTCCCGTTTTCATCTTGTACCATAGGAACTGTATAGTGTGCATACATGTATGGATATTTTACAAATGGTAATGATTTCCACATTTCCGGTGACATACCGTGTTGGTCTTCAAGAACATGTTGTAATTGCTCATGAAAAGGAATTGAATATGATTCTATGAATCTCCCCATAGGAGTTTTTTCATAGTTTTTATTAGTATATGCAGTAATTAATGTACCTTTATTAGTACGAGTAGGTCTTATTGCTTCTTCTCTTGTACCTTTACCGGGTGGTAATACACCTGCACGAATTTTTCTCCAAGCCATATTATCAAACATAGGTAATTGATGGTCTTTATCATTGGTGTGAGTACCATTAAATTGTTTAATTGCTTGATTAATTATTTCTACAGGACTTCTATTAATACTGTGTCTACTTAAAAAAGCCCCCATATGACTCGCTAAAGCATCAATACCATGTTGAAAAGCACCTAATTTAGTGTTGTAAATTAGTTCTCCATGTTCACCATTTGTCCATTCACCGGGTAATGATTTACCTCTACCATCATGTGCAAATAATGGTAAGTCTTTTTCACTTGGTGGTGTAAAATGTGTTGGGGGTGGATTGCGAAAAGCAGTTGGACCTTCGGGGGTATAACCCACCATACTCCATGCTTTCTGTATTAGAGGTTTTATTCCTATCAACCGAAATGCCCCCTCTTACCGGATAAATGCCCCGCAGGGTCAAGACCTAAACGACTTGAATTTGTTTCTAAATTCTGTGTTGGTCCATCATTCTTTTCTTCTTCATCTTCATGTTGTTGTACACCGGCAGGGTGAGTAGGTACATGTCCATCTTCAAAAGCAGAACCTCCACCTTGAACATATTTCATTAATTTATTTCTTTTTCTTGATGCGGCGATTAATCTACGCATAAGTTCTAACATTTCAGTTCTATTAGCGTAGCGATTAGTTTTGAGTATATCACTTTGAGTTCTTTCTTCACTCATCATCATAGTAGAGGATGGTGCGGGCATACTTGGTACGCTACTCATAGGTGGTGCAACTTGAGGTGGCATAGGCGGTGCAGGTGGCATAACAGGTCTAATTCTTGGCATACGAGGTCGGCGTAGTCTTGTAAGAGATGGTTGTCTCATTTGCCCTGCTTGTCCGGGTAGCATTCCTGTAAGTCTACCTCCACCTGTAGGTCCGGCTTGAAAACTTCTTGCACTATGTCTTGCATGTGGTGAAAATGTATTTCTTACACCACCAAGAATTTTTTGTGCTTCTTGTTGCCCCATATATTGACGATATTTTTGTGGGTCTTTACTCATAGGTTGTTTTGTAGCAATACCACGGTGACTCATTTCAACAGATAAATGTGGTTTCATTAAACCTGTTTTTCTTCCACCTTTGATACCACGCATCCTTGATTTAAACCGGCGCATAGTAGCACCTGCACCGCCGGATTGTCCACCGGGCGGTTTCTTGAATTGTCCTGTAGATGGTCTAAATTGTTGTCTTGCTTCACGGCGACGGCGAGCCTGTATAGTTTTTGGAGTTTCACGCTTTAGTAAATCACTCCAAGCATCATTCATCGGTTTACTTCTGTGGAGGTCTTGAAAATTGGTATCAAAGCCAGTATTAGAAACAGGATTACCTTGAGCGTTCAAATCGTTTTCAACTATTCGGTAGTTGTACTCATCAGTTAAATCCGCATCAAGTGGCTCACCACCCATAACCATGTCATTTATCTTTTCCTTTAATCTCTTATTATTCATCAACGCATGAGGTCTTGGAGTGTTGGGATTCATTACTTCGGGTCTTACTTCCTCGTCAAAGTATCGCTTAGTATCTTCATCTGTACCGTCGCCAACATCATGCGTATCACAGGGTTTTTCCTTCAACAACTCACTCCAAGCATCTTCCATTGGTTCGCCTGTTCTAACTGCGGAATTACCCGTACCCATCGCTGAACCTGTGCCTGTTTTTGCACCTGTGGCTAAGTCAAGTAAATGTCCACGACTACCTGCCGGTCCACCTTGAAGTCCTATCTCACGCTCGTCATCACGCTTATTCCCATCATCTAATCCTTCTTCTGTAGGTAATGATGGACCGCTACCTAATCCTTGAGATGGTTTAATTTTAATATGCTTAATATCCTTTAATTTGGTTCGTCTTTCTTCTTCTTTAATTTGTTTATCCTCTCGACGCTTATCTGCATCTTCGGGAGAAGTAGGGCTATATTTATCGCCGTCTTCATTTGCTGATGAATACATAGTAGATGATTCACTTCTTGGTGAATACATTCTTGTGTCCGAACCACGACCCATAACCATTATTCTACCCCCATGTTTTCAGCCAACTGCTTTTTAATTCTTGTCCAAGTTTCCGGGCTTTCTTTACCAAGTTCTAATTGTAGAATATTGATAGTTTGATTAACTTGTTGATTATCAGTCTTAGCCCCCCATTGGTCTTGAAACCGTAGTAGGTCTTTTACCGTTTCTCTAACTTCTTTGTGAAGTATTACTGCATCACGAACAAAACCATCTTCATGAACTGTACCTTCATCTAATAGTTCGGATAACTTTTGATTTAATTTTTCTGCATTTGAGCGAAGTACTTGTATTTCTTGACCGGCGGCTAATGCTACTTCATATGCCGCAGTTTTTTGCACTAAAGGTTGAAAATGATTTTTCATATGATTATAAACTGTTCTTTCAGCAATTCCGAGTTCATCTGCTATTACTTGAGTATCTGCGCTACCTTGAAAATATTCATTTTCATATTCTGCTCTTTTAGGACTAGCGCATACAGGACAAGAAGGATTGGCCGCCATATGGTAATCTCCCATATGATTACGGAAATGTCTATCAGCAGTATTGGCTCTCCATCCCATTGTTTTATCTAATTCTTTAGGTGAAATATGACCGTTGAGAAGTTGTTCTTCTATTTCATCTCTACTTTCACTTGTACAAAGTTTACAAGACCGTTTAACAACACGCTCCGCCCCCTGCATGTACGGGCTTAGGTGTACCCCTTACAAAACGCTTATGGATAAATATAACTTGGAAAGTACTATGTGGAGGGCTAAGAGAGTAGCGGGTGTACCATTGAATATGTATACATTGAAAAGTTTAACTCAAGCAGTAAAAGATACTGTAAAAGGTGATATTTGTCCACCTGTATTATATGATTTAAGAAAGCAAGTTTGTGAATCATGTCCTTACGGCGGTAAAAGATGTGACTTGTGTGGTTGTTATATTAACACTAAAATAAACTTACTAAATTCCACTTGTCCTATTAACAAATGGCCTTCACCGAGTAATACGAGTATAAATGCTAGTAAGCATAATAAAACTAGCAAATAATCCCACTAAGAAATATGATACTGTAGTTGAAGGCATAGAACCTCCTTTGAATATAAGTATCATACCCATACATACAATCATAGAAATTAATTGTACCATAATCATATCAATAATTACGCTTCTATTCGGATTAAGTACATCTAATGTGGATGCTGCAAATGATTGTGGTATGTATGTTGTGTAATCTTTATCTATCATATTATCTTCCTCCTGTTATTATAGAGCGAGCGAAACTACCTACTCCGCCACCTACTTTTTCCATCATTCCTTCACTTTGTAATGCGGCTAAAGCCCCTCCCATCATAGACTGTTGGGCTAGTGCGGCTAATTGTTGTTGAGTCATATCACTTTGATTCACTACTTGTTGTGCTGATGCTTGTAAATTAGTAAATTGACTTTCTATATTTTCTGCGCTCATAGTTTGTAAATTAGCAGGTAAAGTAGTTGTATCTAATTTTAATGTACCATCATCTTCATTTATAACAAATGTAGCACCTCTTAATATTTCTAATACACTTAGTGTCACAACACTACTCATCATTTCAATTAATACTCCCATTTGACTACTAGCAACATATCTTTCAATAGTTGCTTGTTGTTTTAATAATTCCATTTGAATTTCTATTTCACTCGGTGGTTGAATAGGTTGTTGTACATATTGATTGGCTTGTTGTTGTCCTCCAAAGATACCTGCTACAAATGGACTTACTTGTTGTTGTTGCCCCCACGGATTAGCATTTTGCACCGGCATTTGTCCTTGTTGAGATGGTACACCTAAGTTTAGTGTACCTGTATTTTGGTTATTTCCGTTCAATCTTAACATCTCTATCACTCCATCGGAAGGGTATCTACCATATTTGTGTTTTGATTAACTACTTCTTCTACTTGTTGGTTTAACATGGCTTGAAAAGCAGGTGTAGGTTGATTAAACATAGCCAACTCATGCTGAAATATTCTTAAATCAAAACTTACAATAGTAATATCATTTTGATTAGTCATAGGATTAGTATAATACTGAATGTTAATTCCTTTAGTTTTTCTTGCATCTTTTTCTAATTCAGCAAAAAATGGCTCGTATTTTTTCAACATTTCCGGTGTAGGGTCGTTTTTCTTTATTGCAGTGATAGGAACTGTGACAATTGATACTCCTTTTTTTACTCTATCTCTAAGTCTTCTTGGATTCGATTCACTTAATTTATCTTCTTCTGCTTCCCACTTACAAAGTAAATGGTATAAATGCATGTGTTCGGGGCAGTATGTACCACGCATTTTACGGCCACTTGTCACTTTTTCACGAGCAACAAACGCTTCCGGCTCTCCTGTGACCGGATTTTTCCAATACAAATCCCAAAGCGATTCTCCTGTATCTTCATCAGTAATTTTAGCATATAAATTATCATATTGAATTAAATTAGCACAATCACAACCGTCTACAACACATACATGACTTTGTTTATTATAACGATATTTTCTTCCAAAAAATAACCTAAAAGGATTAAATATATTTCTTTTAGCAGGTGTAAGTAATTTGTATGCTTGTTTAATGTCTTTTCTTCTTGCTTTATGTGGGTTAGGGTGTCTACTTGGATAAAAATTTACTTTAGGAACTTGTAAATCAGTTTTTTGTGATGCTTCTTGCATCGCCGCCTGTGCAGTTGCTTGTTCTATTAACGCTCTATGAGTTAAAGTATCATTACCTTGTTGGCTTAAAGAAAGTAAATGCGCTTGGTTTACTTGTGCTAAACTTTGTTGATTACCATTGTACATATTCAAACCTCCTTATTTACTTCAAGATAAAATTTTCCATTATCAGTTTTTAGTTTCCAAGATATTTTATCCCCTGCTTTTATACCTAATAATTCAGCCATTGGATTAGGTACTACGGTTCTTACGCACTTTGTGTTTTTATTTACTGCTATAATTTTTGTTATTTTTTTCATAATATCACCTATGTTGATAATAAATCTATTAATGTAGTTTCTACATTCCATCCTATTCTTGTTGCCATAAAAGACCTACGAGTAGGAATACCGGCTTTTTGTAGTCTCACTAAGTCATCTCTAAATGGGTCAAACACTTTATGTTCACCTATTCTGTTTTGTTGCCAAAGCATAGCGGCAGTATCATCAAAAAATCTATCAGCCTTATTTGCTACAAGCATAACAAGTTTTGGTGCATATTTTTTTCCTTTCCATCTACTACGCAAATTACGATACCTATACTGTCTGTTAATTATACAATCTACTAAGTATTTGAATCCCGCTATTTGTTGTAATGCTTCATCTCCACCTTTGAATGCTCTTTCATCAAACATATAGACTACTGCTTCTACTTGACGATTAACCATGTCATCTATCCATAATGACCAAAAACGCTCTTGTCCACCTAAGTCAGCAGAATATACTACTCTTCTATCTCCTTTCCAAGATATACGCTTTCTTGTAGGCTTGGGTAAAAGATATTTACCTAGTAATCTAAAATGAGCCGTTCTATCTTCTTCGGGTATTTCTTCCATTTCACCCGGAGTAGTCATATAACGGTCAAGAGTAGTTTTACCTACCATAGCCGCACCGTATATTCCGACTTTTCTTGGTCGCCATGAATTATATAGATTCTGCCCCCATACCGCCACACCAACTAAAGCAGTACCGGCAGGTTCAACCATTTTAGTCACCACTAATCCAATTATCTATTTTATTCCAAAACCATTCAACTGTATTTTCCCATATTGAATCACCGGATTTTAATTCAAAAGCACTTGTAGTAAGCACCGCAATTAAAACAAAAAGTATAGTTCTTAACCAACCTACGCCTTTTTCATAATATGTATCTAACATATTTTGAGTATGCATAGCCCGTAATGTTGCTTCTGTAGAATCATCAGTAGGCGTTTTGAAAATACGACCCAAACTAACACCTCACTTTTTCTTTTTAGTGTCTTTGTCTTCTTCTTCATTAATTCCTAAATTAATAGGTTGGTCTACTTCAACATCATGATTAGGAATACCGGGATTAAACTGTCCAGTATCGTATTGTGAAACTATAGATTGTGAACCACCCGGTACACCCCAACTTGGAGGCATTTTACCGGGGTTTTGTTCCATCCAACGCAATTCACGCTCAAGTTGTGCTTCTTGCATTCTCATTTCCATTTCTACTCTACGATTATCAAAATTACTTTGCATTTGTTTATATCTTAACTCTCTTGATTTTTGCATTCCGGTATTTCTTACTCTTTCTTGCATTTCTTGTTCAAAAAACATCTTAAAGAAATAATATGCTATACCTTGTACAAAAAATGCGGCCATAGCGTAAGTAAATCCATTTAACATAGCGGTTTCACTTTTTAACCAAAGGTCTGCATCAAATACACCTATTCCTAATCCTACTAAGGCTGATTGGGCTAAAATAAGCCCCATAAGTCTAATTTCTGCATCCGAGTCTTGTCCTGTTCCTTGCATGTTGCTCACCATTGGTCAATAAATTAGTCATTATAAACATTTCTGTTCATTATTCACTTTGTTCATGTTCATGTTCATTATTTTGACTATACAAATATATTATATTATTATTAGAGAGTAGTGAATAAATGAATAGTCATTTTATTGACTAATGTAATGAACATTATGAACATTTGAGTATTACAAGAGAGTTCCTTTGTCCTTAAAATGTCTTGCCCGATTGGTATGAGGGCTTTCCGGTACAATGGTATGGTCTTTGGTGTGACTCATATCCGGCCCACCCCTACCCATAATGTGTCTACGCCTACGCTCACGGTTCAACTCTTCACGGTACTTTACTCTCTCCGGTGAAGATTCATATTTCTTGTCGTACTCTAACTTGTGTCGCTTGGCTTCGGGGCTTACACGCTCTTTGAGCAGTTGCATAGCAAT
>Ga0209232_1000348_pt1 | contig 29344 bp, 14 predicted proteins | sample ETNvirenome_2_60_FD_184066 | JGI IMG/M metagenome (GOLD analysis project Ga0209232, IMG submission 184066) | Marine viral communities from the Pacific Ocean - ETNP_2_60 (SPAdes) (version 2) | ecosystem: Environmental > Aquatic > Marine > Oceanic | place: Pacific Ocean | collected 2013-06-22
AAACCTTGCTATCTTACGTAAACCTATGGTAAAATTATAATCATAAGGAGTTGAAATAGTTTGTGTAGATAAACCATTATCTACAGAAAATATATCAACATCAGAAAGTGACGTTCCACCGTTAACGGCAGTGTAAAATGTAGAGTACTTTAGTAATCCTTTAACATCTTTTATTCCAAACGTTTGTGCTACCATTATATTGGATATAAATAGTAGTAATATTATTAATCTTTTCACCATTTCTATATAGTCACTTATTTTTTGAATTGTTTAAAATCTTATTGGTTGTTTTAAATATTTCTTTTTTCTTTTCTTTGTATTAGCCTTGTTTATCTTAGCTTTTTCTTTTGCTTCTATCACAGCTTCATTATCACCTAAACCTAAACTCCAAGTAGTATAACCACTAAAAAATAAAACTCTTTGGAAATTAGTGTAATCTTTATCAAGTGCATTACGCATGTTTATACTCTTTTGATATAATCTGTTTGCTGGAAAATTAGTTAAAGCTTGAGTATAATTAGTAACAGCAGACCACATCGGATTATCAGCTTCAAAAGTTTCCATTTCACCTATAACGTTTTCGTTATAATTAAGAGTTTTTTCAGCGTTAACCAACTGCCTTACTTTAATACCTACAACAGGTGAAAAGTTTAAAAGCTCCATTGGTACAGCGCTTTCATCTTTGTTGTAACCTTTTTCTCTTTGTTCTTTAAACTTAATTATTGCATTTTTAAGTGTAGAAACAACAGCCCCGTAAATACCAGCACCTCTTAATATAGAATCAATACTACCATTTATAACTCTTTCTCTTTTCTTTAATATTTGATCTTCATCTTTGTCATCATCAAACATAACAGCAAACAAAGCAGTTTGTAAACTATAGAATATAACGTTTTGTATACCACCATAATATAATATTTTAGATAAATTACCTAAATCACTTTGTGTTTGAGTAGTATAAGGTGGAGATATTCTTCTATTTTTAACATCTAACGCAGCTTTTTTAATTATTCTATTATACTGAGATGTAATGTTTTGAAAGTTTAACACTAACTTACCTATCCAACTAGCTTGTTGTTGTGATGTCATATCAGGTCTTGATGACTGCTGAGTTGATTGAGTTAAATCTTGAAAGTCAGTAAACGCTTTTGCTTCAGCTTCTTTTTGACTTAAACCATCTTTTACATATTTGTTTATTCTATTTCTATAAAACGTAGCGCCACCTGTAGCAATTGCAATGTTATCACCAATTTGAGTAGGTAAAAATCCTAATTTTAACAATCTACCTATAACAACTTTAGTTGGATCTTTTGATCCTTTAACAGCTTGAGCAAGATCAGCACCATTAATATCTGTACCAATACCACCCCTTCTTTGCTTCAACATGTCTGAATTAAATATAAAAGCAAAATCTTTCCAGTATTGTTTTTGATTAGCAAACGCTTTGGCAGCTGCAAACATATTGTTATCAGCAAAGTTTATATAGTTTACAATAGACATTTGCTGTAATATAGCTGATCTAACGTTAAAAAACATAACTGTACCAACAGAACCGTTTAAGTAGTTCATAAACTTATTTACAGTAGCATGTTGTCCTTTTGGTCTGTTTACACCAGTGCTAATTCTATGTAGCATATCTTCTAATGCACCCCTAAAATCAGCACCATAAGCTGCTTCAATTTTATTTAAATTTTCTTCAGAAAATAATATATCAGCATTTTCATTAAACTCTGCAAAAAACTCTGCTCTACCAACTCTACCAGTAGCATCTATTAAATCTGTTTGTATATTACCACTTTCCCAACCCTTACTTGGATCTACATATTTATCTTGTTTAGATATTATGTTTATATTTTCAGCATACTCTCTTAGTTGAGCGTCGTTCATAACTAACTCTGTTAACTTAGCTTGGTCAGTTTCACTTAAACCAGGTATATCATATCCATGTTTATTCCACAAATAAACTCTTATAGCGTCTTCAAAAATAAAATCACCATCTGGTGTTTTCTTTGTAAGTTTCTTTTTTACGTCTGCAAACCGTTTGTTTAATGCTTTGTAATCATTTGCTATAGCTTGTTTAGCTGTATTTATTTCTCTATAAGCTCTATTTAAAGGTCTAACTAATGCTTGTTCAAAAAAGTCTCTATGTTTATCACCTTTTCTGCCTTTACCCATAAAATTATACAACAACCCTACAAAGTCTTCGTGTGATGGTGGGATAAAAAACCTAAACTTACCTTTACTTTCTCCACGCTTTCTAGCTTTAATATCTGAAAAACGTTTTATAGCGTCAATACCAGTTACTTCTTCTAGTATATTATTAAAGTCATCGTTCATTGATTTGCTAAACTTAACTTTAGCTTGTTGAACTTTAGATTTAACATCAAATTGCTCTAACATATTTTTTACAGCTTGTACGTTTTGTAAAGCATCATCAGCAAAGTAAAAGTCATTATAACCTTCACCAACTTTATCTGCAACCCACAAAGCTTTAGCTTCAGCGGTAGAATTACCAAGTCCCGTTATATTTTTTAATGGTATGTTTAAACCATTAGCTTTTAAAAAGTCAAATATAGCTTTTTGTGCTTGTGGTGGCCTAGCTGTTAGTACAAACATATTTTCAGAGCCAAACTTGCCTTGTAGCTTTATTGCTTTTTGAAATAATGGAGCTATTTTACCTTTTACAACTTTGTTAAATTCTGAAAAATCAAACTTGTAACCCTGTTCTAGCAAGTCTTGATATGTACTAGCGTATTGCTCAGCATTTAAAGTACCAGTTTTACCATCAGGAGCTGTATACCTAACTAAAGACTTTGTTGTAGCCAACGTATCATCAAAATCTAAAACAGTAATACCTTTTGTTGGGTTATTAGCTGAACGAGAAAACATAGCTGATTTACTTAGTTTAACTGTTGATTTTTTATTTAACACATCATTAATTGCGTTGATAAACCTCTTATTTACTTGATTGTTAGTTATATCAACGTTAGAAGTAACATAGTCAGCAGAATTTATTCTACCAGCTATTCTAAAGTTTATTTTTTTATTTCTACCAATATTTGACATAAACTCACCTACTAGCTTAACTTTTTTGTTTTTTGTTAATTGTAAGTCTTGTATATTCAAGCCTGATTGAGCTACAACAAGGCTTGTTAACTCATCAACAGTTGTATTACCCGTAACCATACGATATATATTTCTACCTATAACGATAAAACCTTGTGGCGCGTCTTTATATTTACCACTAGCATAAGCAGAGCTTACATGCTCAATAGGCACTTCTATCTCAATTAAGTAGTTTGATCTTCCATTTTTTACCAACCAATCCGCTTGCATCTGAGTTAGTGTAAAGTTTTTAACTTCACCAAGTTTTTTAGGCAGATCTTTTAAGAATTTATTGTATTGTTCTTTTGCTTGTTTACCAATAATATCATCAAATAAATCACCATTATCATTTGTGGTTATGTTTTTATTTGGAAAATTAATATCTAAATTATTGTTTAAAAAAGTTAATGATTGAGAGACACTTCTAGCTTTTTCTAATTTAGTTTCTATACCTATTTTAATGTTTCCTAAAGATGCATATATATCACCTAGTTTACCACCACCAACTACTTGTAGTATAGAATTTTTAAGTAAACTAACTGTTTTTTGTAATTGTTTTTTAATTATATTTTCATGAGCTAAGCCTTGGTTTGTTGTTTTGCCATTTTTATTGTCAATTATTATTTCTCTTAATATTTCAGATTGCAATTTTTTATCACTTACAATAGAACCATACTCATTATTTGTTATATATTTGTATACAATTCTAGCAACAGCTTCTTTGTTTTCTTTAGAGTGTTGTCTAGGGCCTGGCATATTTTTACCTCTTTCTAAAGGTATATTTAACTTGTAACTTATAGCTTTACCATTTTCATCTCTTTCAACTGTAATTATTTTGTTAAAATAAAATTTATCTTGATTAGCTTTGTTAACTAATTCTTCAATTTTACCTTGTAAGTTTTCGGTAATTTGCTCACTACTAAGTGAAAATTTAACATTAGGATCTCTATCTATTGCCTCGGCTAAGTTTTGTATGTCGTTAACATCTATAGTTTGGCCTTTTATTTCTGCTATTTGTTGTCTTTTATTAATAACTTCAGATTCTTGAGCTACTTGCATTATAGCATCAAAATTTAACGCCGCTGAAGTGTATTTAGCTAGTTGATCTTTTCTAGTGCCTCTAAGACCTGATCTAGCGCCTGTTTTAGGATTTACAAGTGGTTGATCAAAAAAAGCTATAAAATCATTCTCTTGTTTTTTGTTACCTTCTATTTGTGTAACTTTTTCGTATAAACTTACAGCAGTGCCTTTGTCTATAATATTTAAAGCTGACGGAGGTAATAAGTTGTTATCAACAGCGCTTTGAACTTCTTGCTTACTTGTTAATTTTTTAACAAATCTAGTAAAAACTTTTTCATTGTCTGGTACATTTCTTTCTAACTGTACTAAATCAGCAGTAAACATAGAGTTAATAAGCGGTACTCTAAACTTAGTTATATTACGAATATAGTTTCTTTTAGTACCTAGCATATTTTTAACCTGCTTAAATAAATACGTAGACGATTCTTTAGTTAAGTCTCTTTGTATTTGTCTAGTTGTTTTACCAGCATCATAAGCTCTTATTAAAACTTTACGAGCTGTTTCTAATACAGTATTATAAGCATCACTACCATCTTTAATACCTATTGATTGTCTAAGCTCTGATTTACTAGGTTCTTTACCTTTAGCTTTTTCAACTTTCTTTTTAGCTTGAGCTGCTGGTGATAAATCTTCTGTTTCAAGAGCTTCCATAGCCACGTCTGTTTCAGCAGCAACTTGAACTCTTACTTCACCTTCTTTGGTTCTTTCTTCAATGGCTACAGTTTTCTTTGGACCTTTTTTCTCGTATATTTTTTTATAAACATCTCCAGCTCTAAAAGTTATTCTAGGACCTAAGTAACCACCAAAATCATCATTTTGTTCAGGATTAAAACCTCTTATATCTGGTATTAACTGTGAAAAAACATCACCAACAAATTCAGTTGGTATAGGTCTAACTTTGTATTTAGAGGCTATTAAGTTATCTATAGTACCATCACGTTTCATCTCATCTATAGCAGCTTGAGCACCTCCTTTATCCCAAAGATCTTTACCACCTTCCATGTTATAAGTTAAACCTATTTCTGTAACTCTTTCTTGCACTTGCCTTATTTCTGCAGATGACATAGATTTTCTTATAACTTTACTAGTAGCAGGCTTTGCAAAGGTAATTGTTTTTTCTAATACTTTACCTTTTAAAATATCTTTACTAAATGATTTTACAAAATCATAAACATCTCTACCACTGTTAAATTTAATATTATCAAAACCTTTTCTATTAAATAGTTTAGAAAATACTTGGCCAATTTTTTCAATAGCAGGATTATAAGTTATTTGCTTTTTAACAATAGCATCGTGAAAAACATTTAAATATTCATCGTAATACTCATTTTTATCTTTTGTTCTTATTTTTTTACCCTCATCATCTCTTTGGTACTTATAATTGTCTTCTATTCTTTTCTCTACAATAGCTCTTTCTTTTGAAGACATTCTGTTACGCATTTCATCAATAAATTCAATACCTTCTTTTGTTACTAAACCGTCTGAACCAAGTAAATGTCCAGCTGTAATACCATGTAATAATTCGTGTGATCCTACAGATACAGAAGCTAGTTTAGATGCTATTTCTCTATTTATATATACTTTACCATCAGATATAAATCCATCAGCACCACTTTCTCCTCCAGGTAACGCTGCAAATTCAGCATCTGTTTTTATAATAACTTGTTCTAAACCAATTTTAGCATCAACATCTTTTGCTATCGCTAAGTTTGCTTCTAAAGTTCTTTCGCTAGAAGTTTCTAACATAGCTAAATTAGACTTAACTAAAGCATCGTTTTGTTTTTTAGCAGCGTTTATAGCGCTTTCACCTTCTGTTTTAGAGTTTATTATACTACCTAGCTTTATTGATTGTTCTATGTTTTTAGCATATTGTTGTAGTTCATCTTTGTTTAAGTTTAACAAACCTTGTTCTGATCTATTTCTTAAACCTTGTATTTCTAAATACTCTTTATTTATTTCTTCTTTTATTAACTTTTTACCTTCAACGCTTGACTCAGCTAAATCAGCTATTAGCTTGTTAAGATTTTCTGCTTTTTTTGTAATTTCTTTATTTATCGTTGGATGTGTTAATAAATTTACAGCTCTTTCTTTGGCTTCGGGACTATTTTTAGTATATTCACCAAAACTAGTTATATTTCCACCAACAAAACCACCTATAATTCCAGCATCAAATATTTCATATTTAGCTTTTGCCCAATCAACTTTTCTATCAAGTGTTAGTTGGTCATAAAGTAAAGAAGCAATTTGAGTAGATGACTCAGATAAAGCTTCACCACCAACACCCATACTTATTGCTAAAGTTTTAGAACCTTCTTCTATAACTTCTTTTGCTTGTTGTACTTGTCCATTTCCTTTTAATATACCAGCTTTTCTCATTATACCTCTGGTAACTAACTCAAATCCAGCTTCAATAACACCAGAGCCAGTTGCATTTAAAAGTAATTGAGCACTACTTTTTTCTGGTTCTTTTTCAAACTCTTCATCAAATTTATTACCAGCAACACTAACAGCTAAAGCGGTTAAACCACCTACTCCAGAATAAGCAGCTAACAATGATGGTATAGATTCTACGCCACCAGAAACTACTTGTCTAGTAAAATTACCATAGTTTCCTTCTTTAAACTCTTCTGTAGCTGTTTTATCTGCTTGTATATAACCTTGCTCAAGAAAATCTATAGCTGGGTCAAGTATGTTCATTAATAAAGATCGATCTTGATGTACTTTTAATTTATCAAGTCGTATTTTTTTTTCGTCTTCATTTTCACCAATATAGTTGCCATACCAATCACTAGCTGTTTGCTCTAAAGCAGCGCCATATTCACCAACACCTTTAACTGCTTTTAAAAAAGAGTTAACACCTCTAGTTCCTATATTAACAATTTCACGATCTACATCTTCACCAAAGCTTATATCACCCATAACGTATTCAAACTCTTCTTGTGGCTGTTTAATAGTAGTTTGTTCTGATATTTGTTTCATACCATTATCAACATACATTTGTACAAACTCTTCAAAGTTATCATAACCCTGGTCAGTTGCTGACTTTTGTAGATCCGCTAAAGTGTATTGGACTCCTTCGTATTCAAACATATATTGTTATTTGTAAAGTTTTTGTATTTTCTTTAACTCTTTATCTGAAACTTTTTGCCAATCTTCTTGGTTTATAAAACCATTGTTTCTGTGCCAAACTCCGTTTATTTTTTTAACGTCAGTTGGAGAGGTTAAGCTAAAAAATTTCATTGAAACAACTTCTTCATCAGCAACTTCCTTTACTTCAACTTTTTCTGTAGAATTTTCTGGTGGTGTTAAAGGAGGTAGTTTTCCTTTTAACGAAGTAAATTCAGTTTTAGTTAAGCCAAGATTTGTTATTAGTTGAGTTGTTGTTAATCCTTTTTCTTGTTGTATAGTCTCACCAAACCAAGTTTTAGTTTTAGGGTTAAAAGAGTAAAAAGAATCAAAAAGACCAAATGATGTAGCTTGACCTTTATTTGCTTGTCTCATAGATTTAAGCATGGCTAAACCAGTGTCATAATCTACGGTTCTTTGACTACTGAAAATAGGTAAAGACTTATAACTACCTTCCCAAGCCTCTCCTTCTTTTAATGGTAGTTTCTTTTTTTCTATTTTAAAAGCATCTTTATATTGTTGTTCTTTTATACCGTTAAAATAATCTCCAATTAAACTTTTAGATCTTCGAAAATCAAAAGCTGGATGAGTAATATCTGTTAAAGCATCCAAAAACTCTCTTTTATTTGATTTAAATATTTCTAGAGCTTCTCCAGTTAGCATTCTATCTTCAACGGTTTCTGCGGTAAAATCTTCTTTAGTGATTTTGCCATCGTCATTTAAATCTAAATCTTTAAAAGCTTCTCCTATATTCATTCTAACACCATTATCATCATAGAACATGTTATCAAGAATATCAAAAGATATTTCTATATTATCAATTAAACCATCTCTAAAAGAAAGATCAGTTAATCCTTCAATTGGTCTACGCGCTATATTTTTAAAATCCTCTTCTGTCTTTATTAAATTTAAAAATTCTTCTTTTTCTAAATTTTTGTCATAATTATATACTTGATCCGGATCTTTACCGTGCGCAAATCCTTTATTTTTAGTTAACTTAGTCTGTGCAACAATTTTCGCATCAGCAGAAACATCTTTTTGCCCAACGTTTTCCCACATTTGTTCTAAAGTATAACTAACCTCGTCACCCCAAGAACTGTTGGCATCACTATAATAATTTTTAGTAGAATACACTAATTTATCATTCTTGTTAAAATAAATTTTTGTATCATCATCAATATCCACGCTATCTAGATCCATCATTTTTTGTTGAGGAGCTATAATATCTTCATCGATTTCCCCATGATTCCAATTATTAATACTATCTCCGATTGCTGTAAATATCTCTCTGTTTTTTACAGCTTGATTAATGACTTTTTGTAGTCTAGCGTTAATTCTAATTCTAGCTTTTTCATTTTCAGCATTATCACCTTTACCGTAGGTATTAACAGCTTCAAACTCTTCTTGCAACTCTCTAATTTTTTCATCCATAGCATCTAATACTTTTTGAGGCATAGTTTCACCAGCTGCTAATTTTTCACGACCTTTTCTAACTATACTTTTAAAACCTTTTAATTGATTGTCTTTACCAATTCTTAAAGCCTCTTCATCTTTCTTAAACGCGTCTATAGCTCCAGTTACGATACCTAAATACGCCTTTGTGTTTTGAACATTACTATCATATAAAGGTTTTAAGTTTGGAACGTCTGCCCCAGCTCCAGAAATATTTTCTTGAAGTGATGCTCTTATTAATGCACTATCTGCTGCCATATTTATTATTTAGTTATTAGTTATTTGGATGCACCACCACCACCACCTATACTACCCCAATCTATGTTACCAGCTACTTGCCCTAAAGCACCAAACATTGATGATGTAGTACCACCTTGAGCTACTTGAGCATTCATTTGATTTGCTTGAGCTTGTTGAGCTGCTAAATTAGCGCCTTGGGCTTCCCCCATTTGTATTCCAAGTAGAGTAGCTTGTCTATCCATTTCAGCTTGTTGAACCCATTGTGCTCCTTGAAGTTTAGCGGTTTGAACTTGATCAGCACCTTGTTGTACTTGGTAAGCACCTTTAGCTCTCAACGCTTCGTTTCTAGATTCTTGTTGACCTATTGAAGCTGATATTCGTTGTGTTTGAAGTTGACCTTGATTAGCCATAGCTTGAGCTAAACCTGCTATACCACTACCTCCAGCGGCACCGCTAAGACTTTGCATTATATTTGCTCTTTGTTGATCACCTTGTTGAGCTTCGAATTGTGCTTGCTGTTGATTTACAGTTAGATCTTCATACACATTTTCAGAATACATGTTCTGCATGTTAGCGAAGGGATTGCTAAACTTCATAGCCTTATATTCATCTTTCTGTGCGTCTAAAAGAGCTTGTTGTTTATCTCTTTCAGTTTTAATTGCATCCGCGGCATCTTCAGCTTGACCTCTATTTTTACTAGAGTTATACACGCTAACCCCAGCTCCAACTACACCTACTACTATCGCCCCCCAAGTCCTATCCATGCGATTATGTGGTGACATTACACCGGTTAAATTTATCATAATTTATTTTCTTTTAAATATTCTTCGTATTCTTCCCAATCGAATACTACATTTATTTTTGCTAACTCATCTAAATCTTCTGTGTTAGTGGGGTTAGCGTGTACGGTGACTATAACACAATCTTCTATCGCGTACACTATTCTTTTAGCTCCTTGTGGTGATATAATATAACATGGGGCTATAAACTCTTCAACTCCATCTTCTTTCGAGGATGCTAATATCCCTGATAATAAGAAAAAACCATAACTATGTTTATGTATTGCTGAAAAACCTAGTTGACCTTTCTTCATTTGCATTTCTCTTAAATACAATCCTTCTGCAAAAGAATGTTTATATTTCCATAAATGTTCTGGGTATATTATTTCTTTACCAGTACCTATGATGTTATCCCCATCAGCAATGCTAACAAAGTAATCTTCAATTTGTTTTACCTTATCTTTATAGGACTTTGCAGGAATATTATCAAATATATCCTGTAATTCGTTTTTAGACATAATTTAATTTAATTTATATCTAATATAATCACAGTTTTGGTTGTTTTTTTACTAAGGAGCAGATGTAGAAAGTAACTTCTCAATATCAAATCTTAAAGTTGCATCAGCAGTACCCGCTTTTAATACTAATATATTACCAGATATAGTAGCTATTCTACCCGTGTTTTCCACCGTTAATGTTATACCACTCTCTAAATTTTGTACCGCATCTGCAGTCCAAGTACCAGCTCCATCAGCCCCTCCACCAGCTGTAATAAGTGGATTTTGTACAGAAGAATCAATACCTATACTACTAAGTCTAGAGACATTGTTTATTACACCTTCTCTATCTGCTACTGTTACAGTTGCACTACCAATACTGGTAGCTGTTGTTGTTGTTGTTGGTGCTGTTAACGTTATTGCTAAATTAGTAAACACTACTTCCCAACCAAGTATTCTTTGTATTTCTGTTTCTCCGTATCCACCAATTTTTAACGTATCACCAGCCAGAGCTAGTACTTGTTGTTTATCAAAAACAATTTGTCCTTCTTGAACAGTAACTAAACCCTTAACAACTGTTGGTTTTTTACCTAATGTATCTATTGAATCCTTTTTGTTTTTTATTATTACCGCCTCGTCTTTAGTTCCACTAAAAATTGTTACTTTATCTTCGTACACGCCCACGGACGTGTCGGCGGTAACGTTAGTGTTAGGTACGACAATCATGCCTTTTTTAATTATATTAGCATAATTATTTATAGGCCAACTAAAGTTTTTTCTATTGCTAAAGCTTAACGTAGCGCCATCACGAAGACCAAGTCTAGAATCTGTACCACCAGCCGAATCCACGTAAGAAAACTCTTTCACATTGTCTGTATCTGGATTTAATTCAGCGACAGTAAACAATTCTCTATTACATTTTGGGGTGAAAGTTAGCGTTTCCCCATCACTTAAAGCAACTGCCTGTGACATTGAAAACTCTTTAGCATTATCACCATCTGGATTTAAAGCGGCAACAGTTACAATCGTGCTATTACTTTCGTTTAAAAGCGCGTGGGGAACTCCTGATAAAGTAGCTGTTATTCTATCTCCCACAGCCATTTTAGTGGCAACATTATTGTCCATAACTACTTTAACCCCACTACTGACCGCTCCATCTACAGTATCTGTTAAAGCGGTTGTTGCTATAGTTATTTTGTCTCCAACAACCATCTTATCAGCAACGTTTGTATCCATTACTATCTTCGTCGATGTGCCCGCTGCAAAATCACCATCTACAGTATCTGTATTACTTACAGCTGGATATATATCCTCACCTGGTAAATCAATTGGTGCAGCTCCAACAACTGGTTCAACAAAAGCTATAACATCATCCGCTAACGGTTGTCTTAAAACTCTATAAGCAGCAGTTGCTCCAGCCGTTTGAGTAAAAGAAAAAGCTGTTAAAGCACTTGTTTTCCCTCTATTAACATCAACGGTGGTGGTTCCAGCTGTACCACTTACCGTACTATTTGGTGAGTATCCACTTAGTGTTAACGTTAGTGTCGCGTATTGATATATAACTTTTTGCATTAGCAAAGAATCAGAACCAATAGAATTGTTTAAGTCAATAGAATTATCTCCAAATCTAACTTCTTGATAACCTACGTGTCGTGTTCCGTTTTTAGCAAACAAATAAATATCGTATTGATCATCACTACCCGTTACGTTTGGAAAAGTAATAACACCATTATGCCTACCGCTAATCACCTCACCCTCTAAAGATGCTGCGCTTGTTTGAAAAAGATTTGTTACAAAATTATAATACTTACCAGTATCTTTGTCTTTTATTTCTAACCTAAACTCAGCGCCTTCATCTCCACGTATAGTGAATTTTCTACGTTCACTAGTAGCTGCTAAATCAGAAAAATCTAAATCAAAACCTCTTATAATTGGCACACGAGTTGGTGGTGCTACAACCCCACCATAAAGTGCTTCGTGCTCTGCGTCTGACATTAATGTGCCATCAGGCATATAGTGAAAACCAGGAGGAGCTACTTGTCCTTGGTCATTTGTTGTTCTTTGTGAATAAGAACTGCTTGAAGAGCTTCCGTATCCGTTTGCCATAATTTATTTATTTACTATTTTCAGTTATTTCACTTCCTACCGCCCATAATTTAGCTAAAGATGATGAGTTGTTTGTAAACTCCACTTCTGCCCAATAACCTAATAAATCGCTATTATTTACAATTCTACTTTTAGAAAAAGAAATATACTCACCTAAAATCGAATTAAAATTACTTATATAACCATATGGAAAAAAAACCATTATTTGAGATGGTGATATAATTTCAGTTACCTCACCAAGGTGTACTTGACCACCAAAAACACTATTATTTTGGTTAAAACCACCGCTCGAGGTTGTTTGAGTGTAATAAACTTGATCTCCAACTTGTAAAGATGTGTTTATTTCAAAATCAAAAGTCATTGTTTCTGCGAATGCCATATTTTATTATTTTAATTATATCATTTCTTTATTTACTGAAGTCAGTAAAGATGATGAACAATTCACACCATTGTCATTCGTGCAGTTTGCACTAACAAATACCGTGTATGTTTGTCCTTTTAACGGTGCGTCATTAATGTTTGCAGCTCCTGGGTTAAAAGTAAAAGATCTTTCTGTTCCATTAAGAGTAGTCATCCATATTGGAATAGTAGCGGAACCAGTATTTGTTGAGTCACTTACATTTACCCAATTAAAAATATAATTCGCCACATTTGCTTCTCCAAGAGATGCCACGTTCCAATTTAGTTGCCATGAGTCTACATGAGTATCTGCGCTGTTAAAACTTAAGTTAGTTATAGCTACAGATGATGGTAGTTGCCAAGTAGGTGTGTTACAAGCGTAACAACAAGTTCCATCATCATTATTAGCTGAAGCATTATAGTTATCTGCAGTAGGGTCAGTACATCCATTTACTTGAAGAACACACATACTATGTAAGTGTAGATCTACGTTTGGATCATAATTAACATAAGTATTTGCACCACTTAACTTACAACCAACAGTAAACTGTTGTGTTTCAGTTTGTTGGTGAGCAAGTAAGTCATTTAAAGATGAATTGTTATCTAAATCTCCTCTCCATGCAGTAGTTGTGCTTACGTGAAGCTCGTTAGAACTAGTGTATACATAAGGCGCCCATTCAGCAGCTGATAAAAACAAGTTACTAGCATCAGCATAATACCCGGTTAAATTTAATTGAGGGAACCAACCATTAACTGGAGGTGAATTAGAAATTGTTGTTCCTCCAAGTTTTAATATCGCTACAATGTTTTTATTAAGTGCAGTACTATTGTTCATCCACACTGGAGTAAGTCTAGATCCAGACGTAGCTGCGCCTGCAAAACTTTCATTTGAAAATAATTGGAAAGAAACGTTGGTACCGTAGTTACAGCAACTATTATTACCGCCACACTCGACATTATGAAACGCATCGAAATTAGTAGCAGCATCACCACTACCATCAGCATTTTGTGTAGTATCCGTACAACCAACCCAGACACATTGTGAAGTGTCTGACATGTCGAGAGATGGGTCATAGTTATCAGCTGAGGGTTGTTTACAACCAACAGAATATGTATTTAAATCTGTTATATTACAACTAGAAAATGTTGGAAATACAAAATCTGTTGTAATGTCAAGAGTTGTAACACCCGGTGAGAAAAGATTATAAAAGCCAGAAGTGTTGTATAAATTCCCATAACTCATAGTATAACCTGAAACTGTAAAATCATTTTGATCTAAAGTGTAGGCATTACCTAAACTACTAGTGTTAACATTTACGGTAAAACTTATGGTATTTGGATCGTAAGGTGTACTAGTGAAATCAATATATGTTTCATACCATGACGAAGACATAGAATAAGAAACTACTGGGCAGTTATAAGGAGCGCATGAACCATCATCTGTATTAGCAGCTGGATCATAGTTTGATGCGGCATTAGTACCATCATTGTTTGCAGTTGCATCTGTACAACCTAGAACAACAGCAACACAACAACCTGTATCACTACCACCTACATCATCATTACAATCAGCGTTGAAACTTGCGTCGTAGTTAAACGCTGCAGGATCTGTACAACCTCCATTTATAGGTGTAGCGCAATAACCAACAGTTACAGCTTCACTAGAACCAGGTTGAATAATATCTATGTTACCACCAGTTCCGTTGGTACCGAAGTATTCAGTGTAAAGTTGGTTCGTACAACCCGCACATGTGTCGTACTCACAACTCCCATCATCTACGGTGGCGAATTGATCGTAATTACAAGCGCCCCAACCACCAAGTATACCATTTGGAGTTGTAGCGGTGTTAGCGGCACCAGTGTTATCCGTACAACCAGGTACTGGAACTTGATTTACAAAAAATGATAACGTAGGGTTGTTACTATTACCTAAGGTATCATACGTACCACAAAAATGTATTATCTCTATGGTTGTTGTACCCATTGGTAATCCATCAATGGTAAACTGAACGGTACCAGTTCCAAGACCCGTACTATTACTATTATCTAAAATAAAACCTCCACCCGGACCGCCATATGAAACAGCATAATCATTTACGTAATTAGTTCCGCTTGGCCAAACAGTTTCGTTAAACGTAATCAAAGCGGTACCAGTAAGTTGATCCACACCATTTATAACGTCAGAGTCTGTAGTTGATATCGCCATAAGATTTGTAACGAATACATCGTCACAATATTCACAACCACCATTACAATTAACGTTAACGTAGTTAGTGTCTTGATTTTCCGCCGTATTATCAGCGCAGTACTCACATGAACCGTCATCCACAACAGCTGAACCACTATAATTACATGCTGCAAAGTTTGTAAAAGCAGAACCGGTGCCACCTTGATTGTTAGCGTAGCTAACTGGGTTCATACCGTTATCCATACATCCAGTTGTTAATAAACAACTGCCATCATCCGTAGCTGTTCCATCTAAGTAACTGTATAAACCTAAGGTACCATCAACCGGTGGATTAGATCCATCAAAATCATAATTAGTAGCTAAAGGATTAGTACAACCTAAGTAAATACAAGAACCATCATCAGTGTTTACGTCTTGTTGTGGATCACTAACTGTAGTAATAAAGTTATCCGCATTATGATCCAAACATCCATAAATAATTGGATAACAACAATAGTTGGCGGGCTGTGGTGTTGATAAGTTGTTTCCACTAGGCCCATCACCCGGCGCTAAATATACACCGCCACAAGCTATGTTACTTGTAGGGGCGTAATTAAACATTGTTGTAATTTGGCAACCCGCATTCACCGCGGTACAAGACATATCATCTATTGTTGCTAGTGGATCGTAATTCAGAGATCCAACGGTCATACAACCGGCTCTATAACATGAACCATCATCTGTATTAGCAGCTGCACTATAGTTATCCATATAACTAACCATACACCCCAAAACAGTCGGTATGCAACTGCCATCATCAACTTGAGCAAGAGCATTATAGTTGGTCATTACGTTGTACTGTACTACATTACCGTTTTTATCTGTGTAAGTATCTATTGAATTATTCGTGCAACCATATATAGTTCCACTACTATTACCGGTTAATCTACCAATACCTTGTATACTAAAATCAGAGCTATCATAGTTCCCGGTTACCGCTCCACTAGTAGAGTGAAGCGATATTTCACTACCTACTATATACCCAAACCATTTTCCTTCTTTTTCTATAAACTCAGTGACACTCCCGTTCTCTAAATTAGTAATAAAACTATTAACATACCAACCATCCTCTTCTGTTAAGTTGAAATATTCACCATCTTCAATGGTATCACCGCTATCGTTTAAAGGTGTAGTTACCTTAGCTTGAGAACCTTCGTAATTTATAGTTTTAAAAGATTTAACACTACCAGGAATTTCGTTAAAAATAACGCTAACACTCGAATGGTGTGGTGGTTGATCGTAAAAAGTATTTCTACTATCGTTAGCGTGGTGTAAATATACTTTACCGTTTTTAAAAGTGTAATACTCATTTGCACAGCTAATAGCATATTCAGGTAAGAATGACTTGAAACTAACCCATCCTTTTACGTCTTCCCTAAACGTAAGCGTTTTATCTATATTATCTCCCTTTATATTTATATTATATTCGTCTTTTTTATCATCGTAACTACCAGTTAATTTACTACCTAATTTTAAATTATCCCTAAAGTAATCTTTCATACCATAGTTAGATATAGGTGTTAAACCGTCTTTAGATAGTCTCATAACAGTACCTCTAATCTTATCGGTAAAGTAAACTCTATAAGATTCCGCGGCAAAAGATTCTGGATTTTTAGATATACCAAACTCTCCAGCATACGGAATAGTTTGTCCTAAAACGTTTTCAGTAGCTGTTAACTGCGTGTTTCCATCAGCGTTAAATAAAGCGTCTTTATTTGCTAATATTTTTAACACTCTATCCTCACAAAGTGTGATTAAATCACCGTCTGCAGTAGATCTAGAATATAGTTTTTGAATACTACCGTACACAGGGTTTATGTCTTTTGTAATTTTTTCTGCAGCTATAAATTGATTTAAATTATTTATACCAGAGGTAGAGTTATATATCCCAGAGTATATTAAACCATATTTTCTGTGTTCTTCTTTATATTCTTTTTCAAGTATAGAAGATACTGTAGCTCCATTGGTAATAAAAGGTTTGTTATATGTATCACCAATCCTATTAGATTCAACACCATTGCTAAAAGACCAACAATTAAACCAACTTAAACCAACTTCATTTTTAGGTTCAATTTTTATTCCTATAATTTCACCAAAAGTAGTGCTTGTTGAGTCACTGTCAATGTATTCCTCCACTGGTGTAGCCGCAACTTGCTCGCCGTTATCTTTTTGGAAGTACACAACACCAGCATCTGTTAACGCATCAAACTCAACGGTTGACAGTGGGGAAGAGAGATAAATAATTGTGTCAGGATTACCTAAAGATAAGGCGCTCCATCCTACAACAAATATATCCCCAGCATACGGAGGTGTATTAGGTGGTGGTATAATAGTTGTTCCTATAGGTATAAATAAATGCTTGTTAGAATTAGTAAGTGGAAAAACTGGAATACTAGAACTAGCTTCGTAATATATATCTAAATCAACATCTTCCTTTGGTTCTGTTTCAAATATAGCGGGATTTGCACTTATTTCGACTTGTTCTTCAATTTTATATTGATCTAAAAAATTTATTTCAATATTAGTAGAAGTGTTTGGATTGTTTAAAAGCGCGGTATATTGGGAATCGTCAGTTATGTTATCACCAACAGTATACGAACCATCTACTGAGTTTTCTTCATCTATTTCATACTTTACTCTAAAGGTGGTTCTCCTGTTTGAAGCTTCACCCATTTCATTTTTTTGATTTACAGCACTATTTGACCAATCACCATCACAGTCAACGTCGAGCCAACCATAACTAAGCGTATGTGGACCTCTATAAAGCGGTGATAGTGTTACTGCTCCTCTATAGTTGAATAATCTAAACCGTTTCACTGATTTTATCTTGTAAACAATTTCACTACCTACTATTCGAAACCTTTGGTTTGGTTTTAAAGCGCCTACTATAGCATACTCTTGGTCTGTAGCTGTGTTCCCATCCTCCCCGATTCTCCAGTCTAATTTATGATTATCATTATTTCCAGTTGATCCCTTAGGTCCATGTTGAGAATATGAGATATCTAAAAAATCATCAGTACCACTAGACCAAGCGCCTTTCATACCTATTTTAGAGTTACTCATTCCATCTCCGAATTTATCACCGGACCAGGGGTGTGAGCTGGGATGAGAACTATAAGAGTGTGTCTGAGTACCCGCTATATAGCCACACCAGTGTGAGGTTGTATGGGAGTTGGTAGACGTTGAGTCAAAAGAATTAACAGTGCTAGTCATATTAGGGTTGTCGGCATTAGTAAAAACTCTTTTAGTCTTCCAAATTTGACTACTCCTAGTTTTCCCACTCGCGTGCGGTATTTTTCCAGCGGAATCTAGATTACCTTCTTGTAAACTAGCAAATGGAGCTGCATCAACAAACCATTTTCCTGTAACTGTACTACCACCAAACTTTAACCTATCTCTCCACTCAGCCCTACTGTTTAACGTCGAGTTACTACTTGCAGTTGTGCTACTACCACCGGAAGAATAATTAAAATTATCTCCCTCTTGATCAAGTACATCTGAACCTGTATCACTTATTGAATACAGAGACATTGCCGATCTTAGTGATAAATGACCGGTAGTTATATTTTCACTTGGCTTCAATAAATAATCCTCTATGATATCATCCGTAAGAATTTTAACAAAAAATCTTCCGTCAAACTCTGGTTTATTTCTTATAGATTTTTTCCAAAAGTGAATATGTATATTATCATACAAAAGCTCATCAGCTGCTGTAACAAAATCATCACTATCAAGAATTGGTGAGCCTAGTTTTATACTATAATAAGCGTCACTAGTACCCTCCTCCTCAACACCAACAACATGGTACTTCTCACTACGCACAGTTGCTCCCCCATCAGGTTCTTGTGAAAAACTAACAAATAATTCGTCAGTAGTTGCATTAGCAGAAACCTCTTCAAAAAGTTTTACCGGTGAGGCTAACCCCATGTTAAAATTTGCCGTGCTATAATCACCTGACCAGTTGGATTTATCAATACTAAATGATTTGTAACCAGGTCGAGGTGCGTTTTTACCAGCATCTGGCAGATCACATATACCACCACTTATTGATCCTCCATAAAGATTACAAGAGTGCTCTGGTTTTGTACCATCGGTGTTTGATCTAACTAAACGTTCAAAAGAAGTTTTTATATACTCAGGAGCTTCATTTTCTATCGCCACTACCTTGTATTTAGCTTCTTCCATGATTAACTCATCACTATCTATACCTTTTTTTAATACAATATACGTGTCTTCGTCTATTTTATTTCTATCTATAGATGGAAACGAAACCCACACATTACCATCGTCCGCATCGTACACTTTGTCAACGGGTAGATTGTAATACTCATTGGATGTTTCTTTTATGTAGAATCTATAATAATCTGCCCAATAAGGAGATTCGTTTAAGCTTGTGGTTAAATAATTACTATTTACACTTTCAGTTTTAGGAATAATAATAGATCCTTGAGATGAAGTTACGGGAGTTTCTCTACCGTATTTATCACCCCAAACAACACCAATGTCGTAACTTCTAAGTGATTTAATAGATTTGTTTGCGATTTGAACACCCTGTTCAATATCCCTATATGATAGTGTCGTAACAATATTTGGTTTCAATATCATATCATCGTTTTCGTATGATTTCATATTATAACCTTGTTTGTAGTTACCGTAAATAACTCTATTACCTGTTATTTCTTGAGCTAAAGCTGTTTTAGGTACATTATCCCAGGTTCTTAAACTTTGAGGTGCGGGTAAGGCTGCAAATATAGTTTCTGTGGAAACTTCATAAGAACCAGTGTCAGCACCATCGTGAGAAGTTGATCCTTTCGAGTACCATTCATTAAACTCTTCACCTGGATTTGGTTTGTCTTTTGGTGATATACTGTTTAATAAATATATTGTAGGTGACGTTTCATTTTTATATAGAATATCTACTTGAACAACGTCTAAAGGAATATTACTCGGAACGAAATCTTTAATGTATAATGATTTCAACTTATTGATCATCCCTGTATTATAAGCTTTTATTCCTTTATACGCAAACTCACCACCAATAAAAGCTACATCAGAAAAAGGTCCAAAAGATGAATACTCGTTATCTATGTACTTATATCTATACGCAAATCTTGGAAACTTACGTTTAAATAAATATTCTTCATCTTCTATCATTCCACGCCAATATACTAAACCATTAATATCACTAGCACTTAAAAGATCATTATTTATACTTTGTATTTTAACTAAATAACAAGTTGACGCTTGCCCAGCAGCTATACCATCCGCCACTGTCGCTGTAAATGGTCCTGGTTCTTTTTGTATAACAGACACTCTTATAGTGTAATTATCTGGAATATCAGTTACGTCTTCAGATAAACGTAGAAAATCTCCAACTCTAACATCAGGATGCTCACCACCATATGTTGTGGAATTTATTTTTAACCAAGTAGTATCGCCAACTGTTTTATCGTAAAAAGGAGGATTAGTACTAGTGTTGTTACTTATTCTAAATTTACCACCAGCTACCCCATCTCTTTTACTCTGACTAAGTTTTAAAGAAGGTGGTTTTAAAGGAGCTTTACGTATAACTGTTATGTGTTCCTCTTGTAGTAAGATATCTGAATTATAGTCGATATCTAAAGCTTTATTAATTAATCTAGTACTTTCGTGTCCAGTAGCATTCGTCCCCTCTATACTACGTGGTATATTTATTTTTTTTGGTTCCGTTTCACCATCAGTCCAAAATAGCATGTTATCAATAATATTAATACCCGTTATTATATTGTCTTTATTAAAGTTCAACACACCTTGACCTGCGGCAGAAGATACATTTACGTAAAAATCAAATACATCTATTACCCCGTCAAATACTTGATCAAGCATATCTTGGTATCCAAACTCTATAACAATCTCGCCAGTGGAGACGTTAACGGATATTATTTCACCCGAAATAGGTAGTGATATAAACCTGTCATCAAGCATTTGATCTCCATAAACTGTAGTCACAAACATACCTGGAATTAACGATGCGAAATCCGTATCAGTTGTATCAAGGAAAATAGATGTTAAACCTCCTGCAGCCTGAGCAAACATACTGTTACTACCCGCAACTGTAACACCTGTTTTATCCACAAGTACAGGGACTAATGAACCACCGTTTGTATATTGTAAAATTAAATCTCTAACTGTAAAACCCTCTTCTGCAGATTCGTTTACAAACCAATAAAAAGTGTCATTTTTTTCGTCAGCTATAGCCCCGACACACGTGTAAGTCTTATTCGTTGCAAATGCCAGTATACTAGATTGCGTACCGCCTTCTACAATTAGATTACCTAATATATTTTGAACTGTACCCACGTCATTTCCTTCAGACGTAGATACTTGTATGTTCATAGCGTGTCTATACTCACCTTTCGGAACAAGTCTTTCATCAACATCCTTGTTCATTTTACCACCGGTGAAATTATGCTTAAATTCTGGCATGTACTAGTGTTTTATTTGCTTAGATTTACCTCTAAGTATTTGAGTTAATTCTTCTAATTTTAAATTAGATAATCTTAATTTTGCAGTTCTAACAGCTGCGAATTTTTCTTTTTTAAATCTATTTACCTGATACTCTGGTATGTTAGATTTACCCGATAAAATAGCACATGAAATCCACTTATACATAGCTTCTTCAGCGAATTTATGTACCTTCATTTCTTGCTCCGTACCTAAACTATCACTTATATAATCTAAGATCACAGTTTTTCCACTAATATTAGAGCTGAAATGAATTTTTCCTGCGTTTTCATCTATATAAAAAGATCCATTCGCTTGCGCGTGTTGTGGATCTAATCCATATCTAGATCCACTTATAGGCCAATAAGTGTCATCGGTATAGTCATCTTGATTTTCGGGGGGATTATTAGATTTAAAGTTTGCCCAAGAGGTAGATTCCGTCTCTGTTTCCATAGCACCATTACTATCAAAAGCATAATCACCATCAGCATTTTGAGTTGGTTTTGTGGGATTTGAAGTTTTACTAGTAGGTTGTAACACGTGTTTTATACCAGCGCTATCAACCCAACTAATTTTAACATAGTTAACGTAATCTTGTGGTAACGTCATTTGCAGTGTTGATGGAACTGATATTTCCAAAGCCTTAGTAGATTTTAAAGTATCGAATGACATTTCAGCTAATCCTCGTTGAGCGTGAAAAGCGACGTCAATTCTACTTGCTTTAGATATTATTTTATCCTCACCAACATACACAAACATAAATTGATTTATGATGTCAGCAAGTGAAACGAACTGGTACTCGCCATAAAGATTAGAATCTGAATAATACGCTCCGGATGTTTGATTAGTTAATAGTGGCATTTATTATATTTTAGGTTGTTGTTGTTTTGTTGACATATCCATTCCTTGTCCTGCTTTCATTATATCTAACTGCTTATTAGACACCCCAGCTAATGTTAATATTTTGTTTACGAGATTATTTTCTTCTGATGAGTGTAACTCAAAAGATTGTGTTGAACTATTAGCATCGTACATGGCTTGTTTGTTTATAACAACATACGTCCAATTAACTCTGCTTGGTACTCTAAAATAATAAACACCAGTTGGATCTACCAATGAACCATCTCCTCCAGCAACTCTAAGTTCGTTATTTCTAATGTTACAAATTAGAGTGTTATCAGTAGGCATTATTAACGGTCCACCCTGTATACAATCGTTAAAGTCTTTTGTACTTAATATCTCCGCGTTAGTATTGTCAACTTCTACTCTATGTATTCTATAAATATAGTTTGGAAGAGTATATACGGTTGAGGCATTAGTATAACCACCTACAGTAGTACTATCATCAAAACTTTCAAATATTTGTAATTTTTCTTCTAGCATATCATCTACATCAGCATATACTGTGTCATTGCCTTGATTCTTTCTAGCGACATTTATATCGTAGAAATATTGTTCAAACACCTCTAACTGCGCTTGGTTAGCAAACAGATTAAAATCTTGAGGTGTTATATAACCCCTTTGTTCTTTGTTAGCTAGTGCTAAAACTTTTTGATATACCGTATCTACACTTATCATATTTTTCTATTTATTATAAGGAAACAATCTATTTAAAGTATCTTTTCTCTCTCCACAGTTGCACGGCTTTTTAGTTATCTTACTAACCGTATCGACAACTTTTTTTATTCCCGTTGCTTTTGTAATTTTTTCTATTGAGTCTCCTAAACCCTTTGATTTTTTTGTCATAAAATTAAATTTTAATAAATGGTCGCCCCGAGGGGCAACCATATTATTATATTGTTAATTCAATCTTTTTTCAATATTGGAGTAAATCTCCATTCCTTCATCAGTTTTAAACCAAGCGGCTAAAGCTGAATAAGGGTGTTCATCAAATGGAACATTCATTAACTTTCTATCGTTAGAACCCCATGAAAAAGCTCTTTGATCTGCTGATAGTTTTAATATCCCCATTTCAGTTGCTTTGATACCAAAGTTTCTAAGTTGAACATTATCATCATTTACTAGATCTAAGAATAACCCTGGGTTTCTCTTAGCATATAATAGTAAATCTCTTTTAAGTTCCTTAGAACTCATCTTAGATACTTTAGAACCTAATTCTACACGCATAACCGCTTCCGCCATGTCAATATCTAGGTTTTGAGCGGCGTTTAAAGCTTTAATTTCCATTTCCAACACGTCTATTTCGCTTGCTGCTATAGCTGATGGTTTATGTTCATAGTATATTTTATCTCTTTGCGGGTGGTACAAAGACAATAGTTTTTGAAGAATAGTTTTGTTTTTTGGGACGTTTAAAACCCCGTTTCTAAAAATAATATGCTCCAACCTTTGATCTCCCTGCATTTCATCGACAAAACATGTTCTTTGGTTTGAGCAATATTTTAATTCTCTTTCAAATCCTTTTTCTTCGTCAAACCAATATATGCCACTTCCTTTTAATAGCTTGCTTAAAGGTTTGTCGTTACCTTTTAATAAATAAAATCTATCTTTTATTTCCCAAGTATCTTTTTTAGGTGTTGGTAAAGGTTTTTCTTTAACAACTATTTTTGGTTGTTCTACAACCGGGATGGTTTCAACTGCCACCTCCTCTTTTTTTGTTTCTTTTTTCTTTGCCATAATATAATATATAATAAAATTAATAAAATAAAAAGGGAGTGGAGACTAGCCCCACTCTCTTTTAAAAATTGTTTAGTTTAATAAACAGAAGTTATTAGCTCCTTGAACAATCATACATCTTTCTGATAACATGTTTACAGTCATCGCATCTAAATCAGAAGTAACAGCACCAACAGAACCTGTAATCCAAGTTTTGTTCTTTCTGCTTTCTAATTGAGAAGCTCTATATCTAACATGTAAGAAAGGACGTTTCATGTTCTTTCCTAATGATTGGTCATAAACTGAAGATACACCAGCTGGAATAACAACACCTCTGATAGCTTCACCACCAGTAGCTGCAGCGTTAATACCACCTCTAGTTTGCTTATCATTTAAGTATTTCCAGTCAGACTTGTAGAAGTCATAAGAACCTCTTCTGAATCCAGAGAAACCTAAATTTAATGCCATATCTTCAGAGTTGTCAAACACCCCGTAAGAAGTACCACCAGCTCCATAAGAATTCATTGAAGCTAACATATCATCCATAGCAAGAGACGTAGCTCTATTAACGAACATCATGTTTTCTTCAATAGCACCATTTTCATCAAATGCGGCTAACATAGCATCAAACTCAGCTAAATCAGTAGCAGCATTAACACCAGTGATACCAGATGATTGGTGACCTCTAGAAGTAATAGCCTTAAATAAACCTTCAGTACCTTGACGCTCATCAGTACCTACAACACCACCTAAAGCTAGGGATACTGTAGCTGCTTTTTCAGCTTCAATACATACCATTTCTAAATAATCGTTGAAACGAGCTCTAGTGTCTCCTTCAGCTTTTAAGTACCAGTAGTAACCGTTTTGACCGTCTTCACCTGAAACTTCAACCCAACCAATTTGAGCAGCATCAGATCCTGAAACCTCATACATGTCTTTAATAATGATTGGTTTGTTAGTGAAAGTAGTAAATACTGGCTCATTAGCTCTAGTTTGGTTGCTAGTTCCTTTAGCGAACTCAGAACCAAACACCAGTACTTTACATGTATCATCACCATCAACGAATCCAGCATCGTCTAAATGCTCATATCCGTAAGGAGTAACTGTAAAGTCGTCGTCAGCATCATTAGCAACACTTACGCGAGCTGTAATTGTTTGACCACCACCAGCGATTAATACCATATCACCAATTCTAAGACCATGATCTGTAGTTTGAGCTACACCATCCATAGTTTTAGCTACCTTCATTGTAGAAGAAGCAGCAGCCGTAATAGTACACTCATAAGCTAGATGTAATCTACCTTGTTCTGACCAAATAACTTGATCAGCTGACATAGCTTCCTCAGCACTAACTTGAGACAAAAAACCTGAAATAGTTCTCTTACCGAAAACCTCAGCTTCTTTTTCCATTAAGTCAGGTAAGTATTGCTGTGCCCATCCATTTGATTGGATGTCTAAATAATTGTCCGACCCCAAGACTTTTTGAGTAAAATCTTTTCCTGAGGGCGTATAACTTGAAATTGCCATTTTTAAATTGTTTTAAATTTGTTATTTATTTTTGTTTTTAATTTTAAACTTAAAATCATTAGCATCATCACCTAACACCCTTACTTTAATACCTCCAGCTTCAATTTTCCCATGACTTTGTCTTGGGTTCATATCAACGTTTTTGGCTTTAGCAATACTATTTTTCATAGCATCTGCTTTTCCTTGTTCATAAAAGTGTTTTGCAACAGCATCCGCGTTCATTGCCGTGTACAGAGATTTATGATAACCCTTAGCATCTGTTAAAGTAGAGTTCTTATCCAAAAACTTTTTGGTGAAATTACTTATATCGCTCTGAGTGTTTTTAACCTCTTCAGCATTGTTTACATTAAACCTGTATTTTTTATCACCGACGTTGTATTCAAAACCTTTGAACTTGTCGTTAAAAACCTGCTCGGTTTTTTGTGTAAAAATATCAGAGTTCTTTTTAACTGTTTTTTGAGTTGCTTCTGACTCCTTGTTGTACCTATTAAAGAAATCAATTGCTTTTTGTTGCTCACCCGTAAGTTTGCTTCCAGCTTTGATATCCTCATAGTATCTAGACTTTCGCCCGTCTAAGTGGCTTTTAGCGCTGGCAACTTGCTCTTTAAGCGCTAATTTCTTTCTACGTATATCTCTATCGTCGTCTACATCTTCGTCGTAAGAGAACGAATCTTCCATAAGGAAGTTAATTTCTTCATTGTTTAAATGAGGTTTTGTTTGCTTGTAGTACTCGTATAACAGGTCTTGATCACCCATGTTACTATAATCTTGATTAAGCTTAACATAATCATTTAAATCTCCACCAGTTTCATCCATAAAGTCCATTAACTTTTGAATGTTTTCTGGTAACGGTTTTCCAGTAGCCTCAGCTTCAGCAACAACTTCTTCAATCTTCTCTTCTGCCTCTGCAACTTCTTCTTTGGTAGAATCTTCAGTAATTTCTTCTAATACTGGAGTTTCTTGTGTTTCAGCTTCCGACTGTACTTCTTCTTGTTTTTCTGTGGACTCGGCATCTTCAGACTCTGCAACCACTCCGCTGTCGTCAGCGTTATCTTCTTTAACTTCATCTTGCTTTGGTTCTACTGGTTTACTTAAATCTACTTTAATAACACTATCATCACCAGCAGATTCAAATTTACTTTCATCAACTTTTACCACGTTTTCATCACCTGGATCTTGTTGGTTGTTCTGTGTAGTCTCTTCGACTACGTTTTCATCTTTTTCTTCCATAATATAATATAATAATAATTAATAAATTCTATCTAGGGTCAAACACTCCCAAATCAAATCCTCCGCCTAATATATCATTACCTGCGGATTCAAAGTTTTTAGGTGGTTTTCCACTATTTCTTTGATCTATAAGTTCGCTTTGTTGAGATGCTTGTATTCTAGTTCTCTCATCTTTACGATCTTCTTTTTCTTTCTCTTTTGATTTTTGTCCATCAACTTCGACACCCTTAAGCTGCATGTTATACTGGAACTCTAATCCCATAAGTTCTTTTTTCATTTGAACTTCCTGCATCATTCTTTGGGACTCTAACTCAGCCTTCACTTGCTCTAATTGTGCTTGACTTTGTGTTAACGCTTGGTTTTTCTGAACCTCTGATTGAGCAGCGGCTTGAGCAGCTTGTTGATTCATTTGGCTCTGCATTTGCATGTTTTGCTGTTGAAGGGCTTGATCCCTATCTAATTTTTTCTTTCTACGTATTTTGAGAAGTTGATTCGCTAATTTAATATTTTTGATTTCTCTAATATCGATCGCATCTGCAAGTTCGATAATTTGCTGTTGCAACGCCATTTGCACGTTGTTTTCTAACATCATTTTCTCTTCTTCGTCAGGTTGTAGTTCTATAAAAATTCCAAAATCATAAAGATGCAATTCAGTTAACTCTTCTAATACCGAAGCATTATGCACTCCTATAGCTTGAATAAAAGCGTCTTTTGTTGGAGAGTATTCTATAATGTCAGATATTCTAAGAGAAAGACACTCGCATATCTCAGCTGTTAAAAATAAACCAGATTGTAATATATGTCTTGTTGCTGTGTTACTATTAGCTGCGGCTAACTTTTGCACTCCAACTAAAGCATTTTTATCCGGCATACTACCGTCTCTAGCCTCATTTAACCCGGTCACATCTCTTATCATTTGTAAGTAATAGTTGTAATTACCAATAAGAGCTTGCATTTTGTTTCCACCACTACCACTTGTGATTTCTTGAATTGGTACTTTACCAGGATTTAAATCACCCTCACTAGTAAATGATCTACCTATAACACTACCAGTTTGGAAGAACATGTTTAAAGCTTCTTGTGGATTATAGTTTGTTCCATTACCTAAATCAACTTCAGCTAGTCCATCAGCATCTAAGTACACACCGTCTGGTACCATTCTAGACATTACTTGCTGTAACTTTAAATGTGTTAATTGAATCATGTCAGCAAACCCAGTGATACGTTTAACTAAAGAATCAATCTTACCATTATAAATTCTAGGTGCGACAATAGCATAATTCATTTTAACTTTAGTATAATCACTTTTTGGGCGCATCATATTTTTTGCCATTTCCCATTTAAGTAATTTATCAGTACCTAAAATCATAGCACCATCATATAAACACTCTATAGATCTTAACATTCTACTATATCCACCCTCCATATTTTCTGGTGGATTAAACGAATCATCTTTAGGAATAATTTTATCAGCGCCTGTAGCCATTTCTTTAACTTTGTACACCTCATTCATGTAAGTTTTGTAGTTAAAGTATAAAACTTGAATAGTATTATTATCTTCTTTGTCCTCGCTATGTCTTGTGTTATAGTTAGATCTATTGTTAGATTTATTCTTCATTATATCCTCAAGATCACTCTCGGATAAATGTGGAAATTGTTTCGCTAATTCGTTTGCTGGAATAGTTTTTACCTCACCAACATAATATATATCATCAAAGTAAGGGGATTCTGTGTAGGAGTAAACAAGATTTGCAGGATCAACATAATCAACAGTAACCCCTTCTGAAGTATTAAAACTAGTCTTTACAGCTCCAATCCCTAGAACCGTGAGGTCATAGTAAAAACGTTTTTTTATTAACTCATATCTATTACCCTCCAATAAAGTGTTCAACGCTTGTTCTTCCGCGACTTCAATAGACTGTTTATATGTCAACTGCATGTGAAGTTCCAATTCTTCATTACTTTCTGGAAGTTCTTGTATTTGACTATCTCTAACGTTTAGGTTTAACTCTCTTTGCACAGCTTCATTAAACTCCTTTAATCTCATATCCTTTAGTATAGATTCCATATATTCCGTTCTTTTAGAAACGCCATGTGGATCTTGTGAATATGCTTTTATATCATAGGTTCTTTCAGCAATACCATTTACAACTATATCAACAAATTTAGATATAATCGGAACTGGCTTCCAATCTAAATTTAAATAGGACAAATCACCGTTTATAGATAACTCATCCTTATATTTTTGTATAGACTGTTCGCCTCTAGCGTACAATCTTAAATTATGAAAATCATTATGGTTTGCTTTGTATCTATTAGAACCCCTGTCGCTACTAAACCACTCTTGCTCTATTGCTTTACCTACCTTCAAACCGTAATCGTAGCTTAGCTTTTCAGCATCGCTAACTGTTTGACTCGGGAAATAACTTTTAATGCCAGACTCTGCCATATTTATTATTTGATTATTTGTGAATTACTTC
>Ga0209232_1000351_pt1 | contig 29208 bp, 49 predicted proteins | sample ETNvirenome_2_60_FD_184066 | JGI IMG/M metagenome (GOLD analysis project Ga0209232, IMG submission 184066) | Marine viral communities from the Pacific Ocean - ETNP_2_60 (SPAdes) (version 2) | ecosystem: Environmental > Aquatic > Marine > Oceanic | place: Pacific Ocean | collected 2013-06-22
GACTTACTCAGCTTACTCAGATTACTCATTTTACTTTAACTCATTCTTAAACTTTTAAAAATTTTATCTGCTCTTTCAATATAAGAAGTATAATTTTTAATTATTTGTTTAGTGTTTTTACTTAATTTATCATAACCCAATATATTTTTAGGATTAACTCCTAAATCTTTTGCTGATTTTTCTACTTCATTTAATTTTTTATCTATTTTAGTGTTTAAAGATTTAATATTTTGAATTGTAGAATTTGATATTTTTAAACCTTTTGATGCTATATCTGATATGTTTTCAGCATCTTTTCTTATTCCTTCAGCATCATTAATTAATTTTTCTATATCTTCTTTTAAACCTAATTCTACCCTTTCACCCTTGACAATGCTTGTGATTTTACTAAGCAATAAATCTGCTTCTTGTTCCTCTTTTTTCATTTTTTGTGCTTCTATTTTATCTGCAAAAAATCCTTCTATACTAAATCCTTTTACTTTTCCTGTCTTAACATAGTCATTCCAAATCTCATCATTGTTGACTTTTATAGTTCCCATCCAAGTTCCAACAGGTACATTTAATCCGTATTTTCTGGATTTGTCAAACTTCTCATCTTCAACAATCCAAGATTCTACTAATGTTAATCCTTGTAAATTATCAGAATGTTCTAAGGTAGAATTACCTTGATAGCCATTCATTAAATATCTTTGTGATGCTTTTAAAACTGTATCTTTTGAGAAATAAATATAATATTCTTCACCTTCGGTTTTTCTGTAAATGGGTTTGTTTGGAATTAACAAAGCACCCATCAATATTTTTTTCTCTTTGTCAACTTCTGCTAATTTTAATTCATCTGATTTTAATGCTATAAAATCTGATTCAATAGCAGGGGATTCTACAATAGATATAGCCTCAATTCCGCTTTCCTCATCATCATCTAAAAATAATTCTACAATTTTCATAATAATATTACGTTTTAAGTTTTATTTTTTGCATTTACAATGTTGCTCCTTCAACGATATTTCTTTCTAATCCTTGAGCAGTTGTAACATCAGTTGAAACAACAAATGCTTTTATAGGTTCTTGAGAGGCAACAACATCTGCTAATTGACTTACTCCACTTTGTCCCACAATATTAAAAGAAGGAGCTTGTGATGCAACCGCAGAACCTGCAGAACCTGCAGATATTGAAGGAGCAGAAATATCAGGTTCACTACCACCTAATCCTAAAGATGCTTCTTTTTGAGCCGCTCTTGCTTGTTTTATTGAATTAAAAATACCTAATGCTTGAGCCGCATATCCAACGATTAAAGGAATATTAAACGGAAAAGGAACTGTTGCCGCAGTTTTAGCCGCACCTGCTGCAAGATCAACACCTGCTTCTCCTGATTTAATAGCACCTTTTACTGCTGATTGTTTAGCAGTAAACAAAGTAGACTTTGCTTCCATTATCATATCTTTAGCCATTAATAGTTGTTTGGCTATTAATACCGCTTTACCTAGCTTAGTTTCTTCTCCTGTTATTGTAAGTAAATCATTGAAAGATTGTTCTCTTAATGCTAATCTTTGAGCCTCTATTTCTTTTTCTTTTTCAAAATTAGCTTGTATTGCATCTGCTTTTACTTTGTTTTCTCCAATTATAGCTTCATTATATTGTTTTTCTAGCGTAATAGATTCTTGTCTGTTAGTCTCTAAAAATTGATCTAAGGCAATTTGTGCATCTACTCTTGCTTGAGTACCTTCATTAGCTGAATCTACTAGTCCTTGTAATCTAATTTCTTCTTGAGTTTTTTCATCTTGATTAATTTTAATTAATCTTTCTAATTTTTTAGATTCAACAAGTTCTTGTTCTGCATCAAATTTTCTTCTTTCAAAAGCAAGTGTAGTTTCTGCCTCTAATTGTGTCTTACTTAACTCAATTTTTTCTCTATCAAGTGCCAAATCATTAGCTTTTTGCTCTGATCTAAATCCCTCAACTGTTGCTTGAACTGCAAGAACCTCATTTTGTGCCTGTATTAAAGCGACTTCGTTCTCCGTTGATTTATTTTTTTCAAAAGCAATTTTTGCGGCTTTTAGAGAAATGTTTGCGTTTTTGAGCATTATTGTATTCTGTTCCTCTAACAACCTACCTAATTCATTATTAGCTTTTATTCTATCTTCTATAGAATTCCTTTCCTCATCTCTTATCTGTCGTTGTTTTTCTGCTTGTCTGTCATACTTCTCAAGCAACCCTGCATTTGTAGCCTCGGCTAGTTCTGCTGACTTAGCAAGTTGTACATTGGCAATTGCGGCATCTTTTACTTCAACTACATAATCTACTGCATCTGAAGTGGCTTCAACAAATCCATCTCCTGTTTGAGATATAGCATCACCTAAACCACTAAATCCTTCTTGAGCAGATTCTAATGCACCACTAAAATCACCACCAAATATCTTACTAAATGCATCACCAAATTTTTCAAAAGATTTAACTGCAGTTTCTATTGGTTTGCCAAAATACTTATCAAAGGCATTACCGATTTTTTCAACACTCTCTAAACCGCCTGTTAATAATCCAAAAACATCATTAAATACTAATGCCAATCCTTCAAAAGCACTACTTACAGAATCAGCAATTACTTGATTTTGCATAAACAATTCCTTCATAGATTCTAACGCTATAAGGAAAACACCAACACCTGCGGCTTTAATTGCGTTGCCTATACCCCTAACACCTTCTCCTGTAGATTTAGATGTTTCTTTTATATCATCTAAACCTTCTTTTATTTGTTTATTGCCTTCATCAACCGATTTAGTTAAATCTTTGATACCATCGGTTAAATTATCAACATTTTTTTCTGCTGATTTACTATCAACTTCTATTCCTACGGTTACTTTTTCTGCCATTTTACTTCTTTTTTAAATTGCTTCCAAGCACTTCTAAATGAATTAGGGTATTTATTTTTCCCTTGTGCGATCCTTATATTTTCTGTTTCTCCTTCTGCTATTTCAAGCATACGTATTATTACATTCATCATAGCAAGTTTATTAATTCCAATTTACTTCTACCACTTGTTAAATCTGAAGTCATTGAGTTAATCCTAAATGTTTCAAAATTTATTGTAACGGTATCATACAATTGAATATTAGAAATAATATTAGTTGGTAAATAAGAACTAACCCTTATTATTCTCCTTCTTGTGTTAAATATTTCTGAAATATAAGTTTCATAATAAGACTTAAATAAAGTCCCTGTAAATCCTGTAGTTAAAGTGTACTCATTTGTTTCATTATAAAAATTAATATTTGACGTATCAGAACCAGAGTTTAAAGAAATACTATTGGAAGGGATTATATAACTATCTAGAGCGGTATTAGTTGTGCTATCTTCAATAAAAGATATTGATGTTGAACTTGTTGGTTGCAAAATAGGATAAAATAACAAAGGCTTACCAAAATAAGGTTGTTGATTTTGATCTACAAAGAATCCATATTGAACATCCGTATTTGTATTCAAATTAATATCTACTAACCTCTCATATTGTACGTGTTCAAAAGGTACACTTACTTTATATATTTTGTTAGGAGCATCATAAGTACTTCCATCTAAAGTATATTTTTCTGTACCCCATCCTTTATTATTTAATTGATTATATTGTTCAGCCAACAAAGTCCCTAATCCTTCAAATTCAAAATTAACTTGTTTAAAAGGTAAAGCAACATCAATCTGAGTTTGATTCGTATCAGTAAATTTACTTATCATTTGATTTGTTCCTTGAGATGCACTACCTGCTTGATTCCACGTGTCAGTTTCGCTCTGCCATAGTGTCGCAGTTAAATCCCAAGTATTAGCATCTGTAGATGCATAATAATCATTCAAAGTTTTTACAACTATAATTCCATCTTCTACATAAGCAGTTAAATTAAACATCTTAAACAAAGCAGTTAAGAAATCTATAACTTTCATTTCTGGAATTTGTTCTAAAATATTAAATTCAAATTCTGCACTTGTGTTAAAATTACCATTATCTGAAGTGTCAAAAGTCTTATTAAAAATAATAGGAGTAGGACTTGAAACATATACCTGACCTGAAACTTCCCATTTAATACTTGTAAAAGTTATTGCTGAAAATGTTGCTGCTTGTTGTACTATTCTCACAGTATAACTACTACCATAAAAACTACCTGTTAAAACACCTAATTCTGAATGTCCAAAAGTCCTTGTTCCACTAGCAAAAGAAGATTCAAATACTATACTAGAACCTTTATATATTACTACTTGATATTGTATACTTGAACTTCCCGAATCTACCGTAAAGGTTAAATCATTTTTTATATTGGAGTTAGCATACAAAACTAACGTAGTGCTAGTAGTGCTAGTTCCTATTGTCATTTTAGCGTAAGTATCACTCGTACTTTCTGTCCATTTATTTACTTGTGAAATATATTGTGTTACTTGAGTAGGAGCTTCTACACTTCCCTTTTTTCTATGCAACCACATAAACAACTGAAAATAATCAAGATTTGTATCTACTAAAAAATCATCACTAAAAACAATATTTGAAGGGAAACCGTTTGCAGTAGTATAATGAGATTCTATAGCTTCAACTATAGTATGAACTCTTATAGCGTATTTTAAATCACTCCAAGTAACCCCTCTTTGAGGCTTATTACTTACAGTATCATAATAAAGATTCCCTCCTGTAGTTGAAGTGTCGGCACTATCGTAAGTTAATCTAGTAGTGTGGGTTATAAGAGGAGCAATAATTTTATTACTAGAACTTGTAGGATCGACTTGCAATTTTGATTTTACCGTAGTCATATTGTAAGTCAAACTTTCATTAGACAAGGGAGTCAAATTAGAAAGTAAATCTTCTCCTAATATATCTTTTAAATTTATTGTTTCTCCGTAAAAAGTAATCCTATAAGCGTAGGCTTTATTATTTCTTAAATCAACACCATTTAATGCTATAAAACCATTTCTCCAAGGAACATAATTTAATTCAATTGATGCACTTGATTTTATTCTTGCATCATAACCAAATTCTATATTCCAATTGTAATAATGTTTAAAAATTCTTGAATTTGTTGGACTTGCAGGTATTGAAAAACTCTGAGTAAACTCTGTAAAAATTTTAGAAATATCTTTTATATTTTGAATTGACTGAGTAATAGAAACAGTCTCATCTTTAAAAAGTTCTAGTCTTTCACCTTCAATATATAACTGTACTTTCTGCATTATCTTACGTTATTGATATAATCAAATGCCATTTCAAAAGTCATTGTATATTCTATTAACTTATCATTTAAACTTGTCTTGTAAGTAAAGGAATTATTAGATACAATTACAGGAACAACTTGCTCAGTAGAGGGATCATAAGGATCAGGTTGAGTTAACCAAACTTGATCAGATAATAATAATTGTTCAAAATGAGGATTAGCACCTTCGGGATAATATCCACTACTTAATACTATACTTTGTTTTGCTCTCTTACTATAAACAATTCTTGTGGGTGAGTTGACTGAATAAGTAGCAGTTCCCGAAGTATCTGATATAGTATTTGCTTGATAAGTTTCTTTGTTTACAGATGTAGTTTTAACTTCTTTTAAAAAAAACCACAAATCTTGTATTGCACCAAATTTATTTACAAATGTAATCATTTTTCCATCTCCGTATTTTGAGCAGTCTATTCTTATAATGTTTACATCTGTTGAGCCGAGTGTCAAGGTACTATACAATGGATTAGTAGGATCATCACTAAACCCTGCCTGTGTAAAAAGACCAGAGGAAGTTACTTGGGAAATCCAACCTGCAGTATTCTCAGGAGCATAAACATAATAACCATCTTTAATTACATCTTTAGATATTAACCATTGCTCATTTGATACTTCGGGATTTACTCCTTGCATAAAAGTTCCGTATCCTGCATAACCAACGTGATTAAATTGACTTTGTGCTATTACACTACCTCCTCCTGTTGCACCACCTGCCGCATCATATTGATGTATTAGTGATCCTGTTGTATCTGCATAAGCAGCTTGAGCAGGTCTTGCACCTGTAAAAGTTTGATCAATATAATCCTTTACTAATTCCGCTATTTCAAAAGTTATAACACTACCACCCGAACCATTTTTAACAATTGTATATCTTAAAGCACCATCAATATATAATGACAACTGTGCTGATAAAGCTGATGCTCCTAAAGTTACACTTTGAAATCTTGGTGATCTAACTAAAATATTTGCCATAATTAATTTTTTACTCCTAAAATAATATCTTTCTCTACATCTAAAGCAAACGATTCTGCAATCTCTTTAGGTAAATTTTTAAATGCTTGTTCAAATGGCTTTGTGAAAAAAAAGCTAGGTTTAAGACCTTGAGCAAATATTCTTTTTTGCAACCAAAATCCGATTGTTTTATAATTACCTCTTCTATACTTACCTTCTTTATCTCTAAATCTAATCTTCTTCATTTTTGCCCATTTCATTAATGGATTTAAAGGAGGTCTTTTTGATTTGTAACTATAAGGACTATTGGGGGCTTTTTGTATACCGTTTTTTACTAAACTAGGCTTTGACCCTTTTACACCTAAATCTTGAAATGTTCCGTAATCCTCCATTAAAAAATCTAATAAAAAAGCATTTTGTTCTTCTGTTAATTCGTATCGTACAGAATTGTATAAAGAACCTCCACCTTTCTTATCTTTTGTAAGATTACTTTTGCTTTGTTGAACAACGTATTTGCCAAACTTATTTAATGCTTCGTTGGTTTCTTTTAATGTCATTAGCAATAGTTTATATCATTATAAATTAACACATCAAAGGTTGATGTCCACCCTGCAAGTTCATTTTCAAACCTATCATAAAACGGTTCACAACTAGCATTCCCCTCAAATTGATATTTGTCTTGATGCAATGTTCCACCCCTTAACTTTTGTATCAATTTATTAGATACTGACAATTGAGTATTAAGGATATCTTGTAAATTGTTATTACCTCTAAATAAATCAATCGTTTCTTCTTTACTTACATCCACAATGTCCATATTTAGTACGCTTATACTAAAACGTAAAACACCATCTTCTTGGGATACATTATTTACAATTAAATGAGCAAGTGGAAAGATGTCTTGTTTTTCTAAATTAATATCATCAAGATTTCCTGTGGTTACAGTTTTACAATTTACATCTGCCAATAAATTAGTTTTAATGGTTTCTGTTAATTGATAAAATCCTCTAATACCTTGATTGCTCATTTCTTTTTACTTTTAATTTGATCCATTTCCAGTTCATTTTTTTCCTTCATAAATGATAACATTAATAGACATTCGTTCATATTTAATTTAGTGATATCTTCGAACTTTGTAATATCTCCTTGAGCGAGTCCGTAAATGCTTTGATACCATCCCCAACGTTGTGCAAATCCTGCTCTTGCACTTGTTGTTTCTTCTCCTCTTCCTGTAAATAATGATTCATAGCTATTGACAAGTCTATTCCTAAATTCAATAAAAAAAAAACTGAACTTACAACTGCGTTTAAAGGCATATGCGGCATTAACTCTTTTGATTTAGGATTGTATTCACTTATAGAGTATTTATCTTTTCTACGTTTTGTTATTGGTCTGTAAAGAACATTCATAGCAATTTCGATATTTTGCCAATCACCAATATAAGTATCTAAATCGATATATTCCCCAAGTGTCATATCTTCAATCTCAGGATGAAAACCAAACTCTACATCTTTAATATAAAAAGACTTTACCAGAGGAGGTCTTTGTGCTAATAAATCTCCTAACTTTTTTGTAATCATTTCCGAATCACTCATTCTAATTAAAAGAACATCTTTATGAGGAACATTACAAAATATTTCAATCATCTTACATCTCAAAAAATGTTCATCATCATTGTTTTCTTGAATTTTTAAGAATTTTTGATATTGTTTTAATGTGATTTCAGATAAATCTGTTGGAACAATTATACTTGCTTTCATATATAATATAACGTAAGTTTTAATAAAATTTATAAGACAAAAAAAAGGCAGTTATTTCTAACTGCCAATTTAACCAAAACAAAAAACAAAAGTATTATTGTATTGCCATTTTCAAATCTCTTTCAAGTTCACTACATTTTTTCATCCATTCAAGTCTCTGATTTTGAACTTTAGTAATATACTTATTCATTTTGTGAATATCATCTTGAAGTCTTATTGTATAAAAATTCATCTCTTGTAGTGCTTTAATCATTGCAGAGATTTCTTTATTGTTTGGTTTTTTTTCTTTCCAAATTTTTAATATGTCAGAAGAAAGTCTAACATTAGTCCAATACTCTAAGTCTCTTATTTCGGTTATCTGTTCCATTGTTACTGCGTCCATTGTCAAATATAATTAATATACGCTAATTAATTTATTTAAAATAGGAATTACTATTCTTTCTTCTTGGTCGTAAGTGCAACATTCATCACCATCGCAATATATTGACATCTCATCAATTTCAAACAAATACTCGTAAGTACCATCATCTGTCCGCATATATCCGTACTCCTCATAAGTTTCTGGATCGTGAATTGTTTTTCTAACACAAATAACACTCGCATAAATCTCAATGCAACCAATATTCCAATATAATTCTTCTCGATGAATTTCATCATCACCCATTGGTATTTGCTGATCTTTTAATTCAGATAGAACGTATTTTAATTCCTCATCTGTAAATAAATCTTCCATTAATTTTATTGTTTTCATTTTCCTGTGGTTTAAGTTATAAAAAAAGGGGGAATTATCCCCCATAAAATTTATTAAAACGTTCCTCATATTTATCCATTAATATATCAATTGTAATATCTTCATAAAGAGTATTATATTTTTTTTTCAAATGCTTAACTATATTTAAATTATTAGGTTTAACTCCTTCACTCCAAAATTGGTTTTGTATACCTTCTAAGGTTTTAGAATAATCTCTATATAGTCGATTTACAATTTGTTTATCAGTTATCATAATTTTATTATTTGTTTGATTATGATGTAAAGATAAACAATAAAAGTTATAAAACAAAAATTTTATAAATATATTTTAATTAATAACGTATTTACCAAAATTAGGTTTAGATATTATAGAATAAGTAGCATATCTGCAGGGATCGATAATGTGATTATTTTTGTCTATTGGAGTATTAGTTAATTTACCTGTTTTATCTTCCATCCATTTGTAATTGCGAAACTCTTGAATAGCATTTGTGGAGGAGGATAATATATTTATTTTATACCTCTTTAGTAAGTCAATCCCTGCATTAACAGAATCTTTACCTTTTAGTGATGGGAATATTTTATGACCCATTCTTCTAAGTTCTTCTATTAATCTAGGTTCTGCTGAGTCAGCGTAAATAGGTTTACTTTCTAAATGTTGATCTAACAAAAACTTGTGTATATCTGTAGTTGTCATTTGAGTCCTATATAGATGCTCTCTAATGTACAAATTAAAATTTTTAATATAAACACTAACTAAACTAGTGGGATCATTAGAATAGCCAAAATCCATTCCGTAAGAAATAAGGGTTGCATCTTCGGGTATTCTTTCAACCTCAAGAAATTTAAATATTGTTGACCTACTAGCCGCTCGTTCTCCTAATCCGTAAATTTGCCAATACTGCTCATCAGTCTCTTGAAGTCTTTCAATTTCTTTTTTAATACTATCTTCAATAAAAGGATTATCCAGATAAGTAGTTTTAAAAAAATCACAATCGTTGCGAGTAATAACTTTATCGTATAACCAATGATATTCTTCACTAGGATTAAAATCAACTATTATTCGTTCTTGAGTTCTAAAAATTAATTGTTGCCAATCCTCCCAAAATAACTCATTGCCTTCATTAATAAAAAGCAAATCTCTTTTCCTGCCTCTAATTTTTTGGCTTTGGTCTAAGCTAGTAAATTCTATTAAATTACCGAAAAGCTGATATTCAGAATTTGACTTATTGTGAAATACCTCGTTATATATTTGATTTAATCTAACGATATCCAGAAAATCACGTAAAACTGTTGCCCTTAGACTTGGGAATGTCTTTCTACAAATGGTGACAATTTTTCCTTTATTATTAAAGCAATATTCAAATATTATCCAAAGAAGAATGTTATAAGTTTTACCACTTCTTGTCCCTCCTTGTTCTACAATTATCTTTTTATTGCTATTGACTAAGTGTTTAAATACAACATTAGTTTTTAGTGTCCTCGATTTTATCAATTATCTCTATTTTAAAATCATTTGGCATTCCGTCCGCACCTGTAATTTCTTGTCTTTCGATGTATCCTCTTTTCTTTCCTCTAGTTTTTAAATAAAAAATAATCTCAGCAGTTTTATTATTGTCAATATTTTCAAACAATTTACTTTCAACAAAGTCTAAAGCTACATCATCCATTGATTCCACTTCTTCAGCAAAATCTTTATCTACCTTTAACCAATTATAAAAGGTCGAAGTACCTATACCTGCCTTTTCACAAGCGGTAGTAACTACTCCTAGTGATTTTTTTAATGCTTCAATTATTGCTTTTTTATTGTGTCCCGTTCTGTCCATTTATTTCATTTACTTTTAATTTATTACTGTATTTTCTAAAATAAAAGTTTTGCTTTGTCTAATCATTAAATTTTGTTCTTTTTTTGTTTTGAATCTTTTTGGAATTGCAAGATAAATCACATTATCATCTTCATCTATAAAGAAATCTTTAAAGTAGGTAAACACATTATTAAATAACTTTTTCATATTTTTTGATTTTATTTTTTAAATTTTTAACCTTTCTTTCTAGATAATCTATTTTATCAATAGTATCTATATCTATAGGAGCAAAGTTAAATTGTTTTTCTAATTCTTTTAATTCTTTATTTTCCTCTTTATAAATACTATAATAATGATGAGAATGAATAACGGTTGCGTGAGTAATATCTTTTTCATTTGCTTTAAAAAACAAGGAAATATTAGTCCATCTTAAATTCATTTTTTCTCTGAGCAAATAAATAAGTAATGATCTGTAATGTATTACTTCTTTTCTTCTACTATTTTCAAATACATTTACTCCTGTTTTTTTTATTATTTTGTCGCTTATTTCTTGTGCAGTCATTTTAAATATCTTTTAACATCTGTCCAAAATTCAATTTGATATTTGTAAGGTAACCCCCACTTAAACAATTCATCTATTAATATCAACGATCCTTTTTTCGCAGAATCCTCATCTACATCACATTCTCTAATAAATCTGCTGATTAATTTTTGTGCTTTATCATTTGCTTCTTTTTCTCTATCTGTCATTTTGATTTGGATTATGTAGGTTTATAAAATTACCTATAATTAAGATTAATAAACTTGCTAAAAGTATTGCTATAGTTCGTATTATATTTTTAATTCTCTTCATCTGCTATTCTTTTTATTAAATTATTTATTTCTTTATCTAATCTTTTTATTCCCCTAGTCATTCCAACAATAGTTCTTTGGTCTATATTTGGGTCTTGAATTTCTTTTATTCGTTTATCTCTAAGTTTTATCTTAGCGTTTAATTCAGCGTTTAAACTCATAAATCAGTTCTTAATTTTAAAAGGTTGTAACATTCACTATATTTTTCTTTGGCTTTACTTTTATATTTTTCTTTAAAAAGTAAATAAAGTTTTTTACGATACTGATATTCAGTAACGCAATTAGCGTAATATTTTTTAGCAAACTTCTTGCCTTTACCAAAAAAATAGTTAATATTATCTGAGACATCCCCAACTATCATTTGTTCATAAAAATTATAAATTGCATCCTTTTCTGTTATATCACATAGTTGTTTTGTGTGATATCTATAAACTAAAGCAGGGAATTGAAGGTAATCTTTATCAATACTTACTATCATTACCTGATCTCTTCCCCAAACGTCACTTAAATTTTTCCAATAAATAGAAACCAGATCATCTGTTTCCATACCAACCGCACATAAAGAATTATAAGTTTTATTTACATAATTGTGTATCTTATTTAAAAGAGGAGGTTTAGAACTATTAATTCTATTTGCTTTATATTTTTTAGTTATTAATTTTCTAAAATTACCTTTGCCATCATTAAATACAAATAATTTATCAACATTATATATTTCACTTAATTCATTTACTATTTTTTGCAAACTTTCATCAAATTTGTGAGTTACATCATTTATATCTTCAAAAAAAGTACCTTCAACATTTTTAGGAGAATAACAACTAGAAAAAACTAAACTATCAGCATCAATTAATAATATCATTTAATCTTTTGTTAGCTGATAGTTATTACTACCTTTCTTTTACAAATTTTTCAATTTCATCTATTTCTTCTAAAGTTTTAATTACTGCTCTTAATATTCTTGGGTGATTAACTACTAATATATCCACAATTGCTTGATCTGTATATTTAATTCTTTGATACAAAAATTTATCGTAATTTATTTTTTTCATTATATCTGTTTTTAAGTTGTAAATAATCCAACCAATACTCAAACCATTTTTGATCTGAATATTTTCTTGATTTTTTATATTTAAGATAAGAAGTCCTTAGTTCCCATTTTACAAAATCGTTTTCTGTAATCCAATCGTATGACATCATTTAATAATTTAGTGGGGTAACAATTTTTACAAACAACAAGTAAAGGTAATGATCCGTAATCCTTCGAAGAGGATACGTGAGTTTTACATTTAGGACACTCAATAACCCATAACCCATTACTGATCCTTTTCTTTTCTCTAAGTAATTTAGAATTAACTACACCCATAACTTGTACTCATCTAATTCCTTAGAAAATTTTTTTACTTCTTTATCGTGTTTTTTGACACTTATAAAAGTTTGATCTAAAACTTCTTGTCTATCAACTTTTACATAATCAGGTTTTATTTTTGATACAAACCCCGAATGATAGCCAGAGTTGAAAGCATTTTCAATTATACTTTTTAACATTGAATCTGTAATAGTGTACTGTTCCATTTTTTTTTATTTTAAGTTAAACAAAATATAAACAAATATAAACAAAAAATTTTATAAAAGCTATTTGTTACGAATTATTTTTGAGGCTTGAATTTCCTTCAGTAAATATACCTTCTTTGATCTTTTAGTTTTATCCCACATACTCGTATTAGGACAGTCTATAATCCTGTAAGTAGGCATTTTTACTTTATCAAGTCTAAACAAATACTCTCCTTTTTTGTCTTTAACGTAAAAAAATTTTTTACCTGTCAATTTCATTAAATCATCATATTTAACTTTTTCAATCATTTTAGTTTCATAATAATCATTCCGAAATTTCATTTCAACCCAACAGGTAAATCCTTTAGGGTCTTTGCCATAGGCATCATAACAATGATATTTGTTAGGAGATGGTTTAAGAGACCAACCTTTAGAATTTAAATCAAGAATTTTATCTTTTTCTAGTTTTTTAAAATTGCTTGTCATACAGTTTATTGATATCTGCTATCATAATATTTAATCTTTTAGGATTGCATTTACAAGGTAATTCTAATTTGTGATTAAAAGATTTTGCGTGAAGGTTACAAACAAATAAGTACTCCTCGTGGGTAATAGTTGATCCTGTTCCCTGTCTAAATTTTTCCCATTTTTTTAAATCTTCTATTACCATCTTTTAATTCCTTTTATATTATTCCATTTATCCCTTCTCTCCTCACATCCACAATTAAAACCGAAATACTTACTTAGCCCATCTACAATAAACTTTATTCCTGTGTACTTAGTGAAATAGTAAACCAAGTCTCCTAATCTCATAATATTTTTTTTAATTTTTCTTTTACCTTTTTAAAAGTGTTGTAAAGTGAATAATAAGGTATTCTTGTTTTTCTTGATAAATCTGCAATACTACTACCATCATCTATTATCTCATAAACTTTTTTATCATACCAGAACAACTGATCCATCTCATTCTGTACTTTTTCAAATGCTTTGTGATAATCAGTATTATCATCAACGCTATAATCTTCTTTTAAATTATTAATATCTGTAATTTGAACTTTATTCTCTTTTCGTTTCAAATCAATAAACAAATTTCGCAACATTCTAAAAACATAAGAGTGATTAAAATCATCATCTCCGTAGTTAATATCCAGACCTTTGTTCAACTTTATCTGCATTTTAATGTACATTTCTTGAACAATATCTTCTGCAGTTTCAGCATTACAACCAAACGAACATACAATACTTTTCCATTTATTATGCTTTTTTGCTATTTGATTTAAAATCTTTAAGTACGTCATAGTCATCTCCAATTACTTCTGGGAGACCTATTTTATTTACTTTAAAGGAAAACTTCTCAAACGGAAATCCTCTGCTTCTTTTACAAGATACATTAACCCTATCATTGTGAACTGTATTAACTTCTAGTTCAATTTGAGTTTCACATTTCTTCTCAAGAAAAGAGCCAAGGTGACCTGTTGGTTTTGACGTATTAAAATTAGAATGAATAACAGTAACTATATGACAATTATATTCTGCAGTCCATTTCATTAGATGCTGCACACATAAATTACTTTGCTCTAAATCATTTACATCAGAAACCAAATCAGCAATCCCATCAATGATAATTAAACCAACATTTTCAATCTGGTTTAATGACTGCTCAATTATTTGTATTCTTTCAAAATAGTTAAGTTCCCTCAATGCAAATGTATAATAATTTTCCGTAATTCCAGACATATCAACTGCTCTGCGGAAAACCCTTGAACAATGGAACTCACTTTGCTCTGTATCAAAGTGTATAATACTTTTACCATTTCTATTACCTTTTATATCTCCGCTAAAATGATTGTCACCTAAATAAGCGGCTGATAGCAAACTAATAAAAAATGTTTTTTTGGCTTTCGGAGGGGCTTGTACAAAACTAAAATTGCCATAAGTCCCAATAGGTACTTTAACAACCTCATTGCCTCTGCTAGTCTTTAAGACCATATTACCTAATGACAAAGCAATAGGGGGATACTGAACAATATTTAATGGATTTATTTGGCATTTCTTTAATAAGAACTTTCTCTGTTCTATTGATAGTTTTTTCATAATCTGTGGTTTAAAAAAAAAGGGGGGAAATTAATCCCCCCGATAATCTAACATCAATCTACTAAAAAGGCAAATCGTTATCATCAGGTACTTGTTCTACCTCATCTCTCTCTGCTACTTTAACAACTCCATCTGTCCAATAAATTTTCCCATTACCTAAATATTCTTTAGGTTTCTTAACTGCTCTTTCTTCATCAGATTGAGGAATAATAGCGGCAATATTATTGCCGAATCTGCTATCATCATTAATTGATAGATTTATCATACAATAAACTGCACCATTTTTCCCTTTATAGAAATTTTCTTTGGGCAATTTATCTACTCTTAAATTTATACTTCCTAAACTACTCATTTATTTTTTGTTTTAAAAAATTTTCAACATCATTATCAAAATAGAATTTATCTTTGACAGTATCAAAAGATAATCCGTTTTTCATTGCTTTTACAACCTTGTTAAAAGTATCACTATTTTTTTCAAGTTTTACTCTTTTGTTTATTGTATCAGCATCTTCAGTATCATCTATTAGAAATAAATTGCCTAAAGCGTATTTTTTCCCAAATGATGACGTTGCACCAAATCTTTGAGGCATTAACTGCCCTTTCTGCTCTATTTCAACACCTACTATCGCAGATGCTTTTATCTTCTGGATACCATCAGATATAATAGCAGTTGATTTGATAATATTATTCCCCAAATACTTTTCTTTTAATTTAACAGTAACATCGTATTCAAGTAAAAAGGGTTTAAGTGCTTCCTGTATGTCCTCTGCGGAACGATAATAATACTTACCAAACTTGTTAAATCTACTTTTCTTTGATTTAAATTTAGTCTGGATTTGTGCGAGTTTGTGGTTAAGTGATATTTCTTTCATTTAAAAATTTAAAATTTAACCTTGTCGGGATTTTCCCTAGATTGCAAAATTGCTTGTAGCATTGCAATCCTATTTTCCAACTTGTGTATTACAAGCTGAAACTCTTGAACTTCCAATTTGTGTTGGAATTTAATTTCTTCGATTGTTAGGATAGATTGTTCCATAGTTTTTTCTCAAATATAAACAAAAAACTTCAGAATTTACAAATCTAATTCCAACCCATCAACATTCTCTTTTGTTCAATACTCATTTCTTGTATCTCTTCTCTAGTAAGATTTCTGTAATTAGAAAATAAAGTATCTTCAATATAATCTTCAAATACATTATTGTAAATGTCCTCAAGATCTTTTTTTACATCTCCAAAAATAAAGTCTAATGAATTTTCCATATCTATTCTATTTAATTTAAGGGGGGATGAACCCCCATTGAATTTAATTATTATGCAATTCAAGATTCCCTTTTGTAAGAGTATTTAAACCTCGAATAAACATTTTTACCGCAGAATCTTTATACTCCTTGAATTGGTTACTAGACTGTAAACTTTCAAGTTCAGCTTTATGCTCCATCCATTCTTTATTTAAAGTAGCCCTGCAATTCTTCGCTAAATTATATCCGAGTGTGAAATTAAGCCTAATTAATCTTTCTAGATCATTTTTATTAATTCTAATTTGATTTTTCATATCTGTTCTATTTAAGTTAAATTAATATTAGTGTAAATATAAACAAAAAATTTTATAAATCAAAATTAAAGTAAAAAAAAAGAGGAAAAAATTAATTCCCCTCTTTAGAACAGATAATAACTGAGTAAAATCTTTACGATTCAAGCTCTACCCAATTAAAAGAAATATACCACCACAGTATTATTTACAAAACAAATATAAATAATTATAATTTATTTATCAAATCTTTATAAGTATTAATTAACAACTCAATTTCCTTTGTGGAAAACTTAACTAAGTAATTCCCTTTTAAAGCTAATTCGTTAGAAGTGCCTTCTCCATAAACTTTATCTAATTTTTTACCAAAAATATATTGCTCACCTTGATTAAAAATATTACACTTTGCACATTGCACTTGACAATTAATTTTATCCCATCTAGTAGAATATTTTCTGCGACTTTGAAAATGTCCACATTGCAGGTTTTTCCAATGATCGACTTTACCACAAGTAAAACACTCAGCTAAATCATCAATAGCATATCTTCTTCTAATGTAAATTGAAAAAGTGTCATCTAGCTTTTTTACTATTTTATTTCTTTTTACCATAATATAGCTATATAACAACCCCCCTTTAGGGGGGTTTATTAATTAGCTAATATAAAGAAGAAAAAAAAATATTTTTTCAAAAAAAAATTATTCAGCAATACTTTGCACTTCTTGAATTGAAATTTGACCTGTAACAAATGCATATACTGCACCAATTGTTACAAGTAATCTTATCATTTGCTTAATGAATCTAGGCTTAAAGAATCTGCCTACTCCACCATCTTTTGACTTTATATTTTCAACTAGTTCCCCACCTATTGGAACTACTGTTTCAACTAAATTTAAAAATACTTTTAACATAACTTTTATTTTTTATAAACTCTTTTTTCTAAATCTTTTATTCTATCCTCATTTTTTTCCATCTCTTTAATAAGATACTCAAGTTTTTGATTAACAACCTTTGTATCATCTTGTTCTACAAGTGGCTTTGGAAGTGTTTTAGCAATTTCAATTTCGCTTTCTAGCATAAAATAAGAAGATGCTATTGAAAAAATCATACCTCCAACCAATATTAAAGTTTTAACATCAATGTGAAAATCGGGTTTTTTATCCCCATCTATATCTACTCCTACATTACTCATTTTTTATCTTTAAAACTTTTATAACAAATCGCTATTGCTTGATCTTTTTTATACTCTTTCATCATTTGTGGAACACAACGAATCATAAAATCCTTTTGTGTTTCGTTTTTTTTTGGGTTGGGAATTGGCATAATTAATAATAATTTAATTAATGTAATAATTAAAATGATTCTCACACCTATTTAAATGCTCTCTAAGACATTATCTTTTAAATGTAATGCAATCATATCACTTTAAAAAAAAATAGCTTAAATGTTATAATATTGCTTTCTTTTCCCTTTTCTTTTCATCCTTAATCTTTGTTTGCGATTCTTTTCCTCGTTAACATAGGACACGTGAACCCAATCAGGATTCTCATCAGTCCCTGCTTCCCAGATAAGTTGATCGTATGAAAGATTTTCTGAAATATAATTGAACAAGTCAGCATTATTTTTTTCTCCTAAAGAATCTAAATCAAGTGCTTGACCAAATCGATGTTGGCTGGTTTTTGACCCATTAATGGCATCATTCAACGCAGGTGATCTGTACATAGAATTACATCTAATTGGATGTCCGCACCAATCTCTTAAAGGTTGAAATATTTTTTCAGCAATAAGCACCATATTAACTAAATGTTCTTCAGTAGGATCATTTTTTATTTTTAACCTTTGTGCGGTTTCTGAACGTATTCCTTCTTTATAACTAAGGTTTTTACTTAGATTTTTCATCTTTTTTAATTTCTGTGTATTCTCCTGTTTTAAGGTCGATGTTGATTTTTCCATAATCTTCTTCTATCTCTTCAAAAGTCATTTCTTGATGCTCTAACACATCATCTAATAAATGTAACAATTTATGTTTTCTTAATTCTAACGCTCCTAAATCGTGAGCAATAGCATTTTTTTGCTTCTCCTGTTTATTTAACGTATTTAATTCTTGTTCTGTTATTTTCATTTTATTTTTTTCTTCAAAGTTATCTAAAATTCCTGACGGAAAAAAGTCATTAGGATTAAGGCTATTTTTCCATTTATCTAAACTCATTCAGTTCCAAAGGTTGCTTGAACATTAGCTTTTAATGCTTGAGCAGATACTAATCTATATCTAATCTCAACAAAATAGGGTAATGCTCCTGTATTAGCAGAACTACTGTAACTGTTTACTGTTTTCAAAAATATACCTTGCCCAACTACTTGTCTATAAAAGTTTTTTCTTGCATTTGAAGTTGCAATTAAAACATTCCCAGGTCTTGAATAAAATATTGTGTTTGCATTTCTACAAATATTGTTAGGACAATCCCACATTGACTGTCCTGTAAATCCATCTACTAAACTCCAAGCCCTATCACCTGCACCTGCGTTTGATCCTGTACCCCAACTTCCTGTGGCTTGTGTATCACCTCGATGTATAGTTACATTGTCAATAACTGATATCCTATTTTGTCTAGCAGGAATTATTTCCAACCAATTAACACTACCTCCGCTTCTACTGTAGAAAGCATTTGGAAAAAGTTTAATAGTAAAAATCTTTGTATCTTCTAACAGTTTCCCTGTATCTGACCAAGCAGCAGTATAAGTTTTATATTGAGAAGTTGCAGATTGTGGTTGAAAAAATTGATTTCCAACTCCGTATGCACTCATTTTAACATAATTTTGTGCTGAATTTACAAATAATGCTTGGTTTTTTGTAAAAGTTAAGGCATAGCCAACATCTAAAGTTTGTGGAGAAGATAACACAATATTATTTTGATTTGTTACAGATGCAACGGTAACTACCAATCCTGAAATTCCTGTACCTGTAACTATGTCTCCTTCAATAATTACTCCGTTTTGACCTGTTAAAGTCACATTAGTATTATTAACAATTGAACTTGCTACATTAGCAGTAGCAGTACCTCCTGTAACATTTAAAGCAGTTGATTTTATAGTACCTGTCACATCAAGTGCAGCAGTAGGAAAAGACTTTCTAATTCCTAATCTTGCAGTACTTGATGACATAAAACCGTAACCCGAGGAATTAAATTGCATTCTAATATTCCCTACTCCATCTGATAAAATAATATTATTATTTGAAGCAGCAATACCACTACCTGCATTGCCTCCTAAAATTATGTTAGCACTACCTGTTGTAACATCATTCCCTGAGTTCATACCTATAAAAGTATTATTATTCCCCGATAATGATGAATTAGAACCTGCATCATATCCAATTGCAGTATTAGAATGACTTGTTGCTTGTGTTAAAGCGTTTGTACCTATTCCAACATTTTTATAAACATTAGTAGTGCTATACCTCAATGCATTTGCTCCTATTCCTACGTTCCCATAACTTCCACCTCCTGATAAATTTGCAAGGACATTTTCTCCAAATCCTGTATTGCTACTATCAACATTAGTATAAGCAACACCACTAATAACAAACTTAGCTAAATCTATTGTATCAGTAGATATAGTAATATTTCCATCACTTCTCAACTGATCTGAATTATTATTCCAAACTGCAATTTGATTTTGAGTAATTGTTCCTGTTTTTGTAACGTCTCCTCCACCTCCACCACTTGGAGTTGCAAAAGAATAACCTCCTGATCCATCAGCAGTTAACACATCTCCATTAGTTGCACTTGTTATTGCTGAAATAGCACTTGCACCATTACCAAGCAAAATCCCTGTTAATGATGTTGCTCCTGTTCCACCGCTTGAAACACTTAATGTACCTCCTATTGCAAGAGTTCCACTTGTCGTAATCGGAGAGCCTGTAACTGTAAATCCTGTTGGAACACTTAATCCTACAGAAGTAACAGTTCCATCCGTAGGAGTTGTAAAAGAATATCCACCGCTACCATTTGCAGTTAATACATCTCCATTAGTAGAACTTGCAATCCCAGAGATAACATTTGTTCCATTGCCAAGTAGAATTCCTGTCAATGAAGTAACTCCTGTTCCTCCATTAGCAACTCCTAAAGTTCCACCGATAGCTAAAGTACCACTTGTTGTTATTGGTGATCCTGTTACAGTTAACCCTGTAGGTACAGTTAAAGCTACTGAGGTTACTGTTCCACCTCCAACACCTCCAACTACATCTTGTACAAACTCAGTAGTTGCAATTTTTGTTGAATCATCTGTAGAAGATTGAGTCGTAGCAACAGAATTATTAGGTAAAGTTACACCTGCACTTGGGAAACCAATTTTTATTGCAGAACCTGTTCCTAGCGTAACTATTTCATTTGTTGTACCGTTAATAGGAAAACTAAATTGTAACGATCCTGCACTACTTCCTGTATCTCCACTAAAATTTCTAGATGTTGTTTTTACCCAATTAGTAGTTGCAATCTTTGTTGTATTATCAGATGTGTTTTGAGTTGTTGCAGTTGATCCATCAGGTAATACAGTTCCTGTAGATGGAAATCCTATTGTAATTGTTCGAGTACTAGCACTTGTTGATATTTCATTTGTAGCACCTAAAACTTCTAAAGATTCAGCAGTAGTTAAATCAACACCATCTGCACCGTTATCTGTAGCAAAATTTAAAAATGCAATATTTGCGACAAATGCAGTTGTCGCGACCTTTTGAGAACTATCACTATTACTTTGTGTAGTTGCCCTTGATCCATTAGGTAAAACAACACCTCCATAAGGGAATGAAAAAGTAACTGTTTGCGCACTTGTAGTAGTGTCAATTTGACCTACTGTTCCTGTTAATTGTAACTTTTGAGTGCTAAGAGTTATAGTAGTGTCATCGCTATTATCACTACCTACTGTTAAAACTGAACTATTAACATCATCTTGCCAAGTTAATGACCCAGACCCATCTGTTTTTAAAATTTGATTAGCTAAACCATCACTTGAAGGAAAGCTATAACTTCCATAAAAATTAATTGTAGATGTAGATAAATAAAGCTGAGAACCATTACCTCTGCCATCAGTAATCTGAGATAAAGATGAACCAATAACTCCATTACTGTTGCTTTTTAATAATCCTTGATAAGTTTCATTAATCTGTTTATTAAATAAATCAGCCACTTTTTTTTAATTTAAGTAGATACTGTTTTAATTTTTTAATATTTTCTTCTTTTGGTTTATAACTCAAAGAACCCATCCGTTAAAAGTTGCATCGTAACTTGGATAAATATCATCATTTGTGTTTGTAGTGTATTCTGGAAACTTAGTTTGATTAAAAGACATATGATCTATAAACCTCCTAGAATACCACTCAGCATAAGTTCTTGCTTTTTCAACTAGGTAATCAACTTCTCCTTTATTGACTGTCTCAGCGTTCTCTGAAGTGTGTTTAAAAACACCTCCGTTTTTTATTTGATATGCCGCAAAAGGAATGTAATCCACTTGAGCAAACCAAATTAACATTGGCTGAATATATTCATTTAAAAGGGTTTTATAATCAGAATAAGGAGCAGTATCTATGTCTCCATTACCTATTATTGTTGTATATTTATCGTACAATTTACTGCCTAAATAATTTTGAATATTTATTTGCTGACTTATTTTGATGAATTGAATAAATTTGTCAGTATCTACATTCCCATCTAAGATTGAATTTCTGACTAAATCTGTGCGATTAATAAAAAGTACTGTTGCCATTAGTATTTATATTTTAATGATCCGTGATTTGGCAAATCAAATGTTGCTCTTTTTGCATCCTTACTTCCAAAAGGATTCCTTAAATAACTTTTAGGAATTGTTCCTGTTCTCCTGTAATTTTTTAAATCTTCACTTACATCAGCCCCTTTTTTCCTTCTGTATAGTATTTGTTTCCAAGCGTGTCTACAATAACAACCACCCTTGTATTTAAATAAATCATAAGTAGTTTTACCTGCAGGGCTAAATTGACCATTAATACCTGCTCTACTTGCTTTATCAATATCTTCAATAGTATAAACAGTTCCTCTTTTAGATAAATCCATCATTTTCTTACAGAAATCTCTTGTTTTGTAACTACTTTTGCGTTTACCATCGGCATCTTTTTGTATCGATTTTGCTTTAGATTTTTGATAGTATTGATAACGAATTTTATAATTATTTGAATCTAAATCACTATAAGAACTTCCGTTATTTTTAGATTTTATAGGACTAACTAATTCAACTATTTTACTTAATAAATTTTTTGTTTTATCAACAATACTAGCTTTGACCCACTCTTCATCTGAAACATTTTCATCACTAATATCTCTAACATCAGTTATAATCCATTCATCATTAACAATTTCACCTTTTAAATTTTGTAAAATTAAATCTCCTTGTTCTTGACTTAATTTAGGAATTTCTTTACTGTTTTTTATAGGAACACAATTTGGAACTTTTTTTCCGTTTTTCATTTTAAACCCTATCATTTCATAACCTGATTGACAAGGTTCTTTTAGTTCTTGAGATTTTAATGGTACACAATTAGGGACTTTTTTACCATTCTTTATTTTAAATCCGACCATCTCATATCCATCCCAACAAGGGGCTTTTAACTCTTCGTGAGTTCTACAAGGCATATAATAAGTCTTATCACCTATTTTATGCTCGTGATGACCTTCACAATCCATTGCTTTAGCTACTATTTCAGCCTCTTCTATTGTTTCATAAGCAATTTTTCCATCTATATCTTTACTCAATCTAATAACACCCTCAACATCTGAACTCATTTGAATCCCTGTCTCTTCCTCAATATCTTCTTTGCCTTGAAGAGCAGGATCAACTTCTGTAAATTCTAATGGTTGTAAGGTTATAAAATACAGATTTAAAGAAATATCATTATAAGCTAGTAAAGTATCAAAGCAATCAATTAAAAGTTCTTGAAAAGGTCTGATAACCGTATTATCCATTAATAATGATGCAGTTTTAATTTCATCTGCGTTGTTGCCTAATCCAGAACCATCTTTAATACCTAATAACATAGGTGAAACAATTCTATGAGCCACCATTATTTTCTGAGTTGATTCAGTAGATAAAAATTGATACTGATTATGAGCATCAGAAATTTGTATAGGAGTTACATCTGCTTTTGATTCTACATTATCATTAAACGCAAGTATAAATTTTCCTGCATTTGAAGTTCCAGAAAATTTCATTGCAATTTTGCTTTCTAATAATTCTCTTTCTTCTTGATTAGGAGTACCATTATTAAAATTAATTAGCATATTAGGAGACAATCCATTCATTATATTATTAATGTGAAAATTGCTTATCTCCTCTTCTAATTGAGCGTATTGTAATCCTCCTTGATAATCTACAGGACTATAATAGTAAAACCCTGCTTTGTAAGGTTTAATGTAATAAATCTCTATCCCTTCTTTTGACATTCCGTAAGCAGGAATTCTTAAAGGCTTATCACTTGGCTTTATCTTTGACCAATCTTTAAAATAATAATATGCAGGTATTTCTCCTTCTGCATTTGCTTTTTCTGCTCTTAATGTCTCAACAGGCATATGAACTAATTCTACAATTCTAGACCTGTCTTTTGAGTAGATCACTTGTATTGCGGCTTGACCCATTAATTTAAGATCATAACAAACTTTCATTACGCAATCTTTATTAAATAAAGAAATCATTTGTGCGTATTGATCAGGCTTTCTACTTGCATCTGTTGCTCCTAAACCCTTACCGTATATTGCTTGACTTATTCCGTTTATAGCGGCATTATTAGTAGGACTACCATTATATCTGTCAATTAAATACTGAAAATAATTGTTATCTTCTCCATAAGCAACCCAATCTTTATTGGTTACTTCAATAATCTCAGGAGAAGTGTAAGTGCTAAGGTTTAAAACCCCAAAACTAGATTGATTAGATGTAACACCTTTAGGTAAATTTTTATTTCGTTTCATATTACAATATATTCATTATTAAAAGAATCATCACTTGTAAATTCACCTTCATTTAATTTATAGTAATCATCATTTATTTGATTAATTGTTTGATCAGTACAAAACATTCTATCTTTAAATATTATATCTGTACCCGATACTAATTTCATATCGTAAAAATGATTAGATACTAATACAGGACTAAATGTATTTTGAAAGGTTACATAATTACCTGATACACTTGCTCCTGTTATTGTGTAATTTACACTTATATTAGTTGAGTCATCCCTTATTGTCATTGTGAAAGTATTTAAACTGTAATCTCTAGGTATTACATTAAAAGTCTGTGCAGTTGATGATGTCGTAACTATAATCATATAATATATAACGATATTTTCTCTTTATTTTTTTATTTAAGAACCGCAACCAACACAATCAATTTCAGAACTTTCAGGTTTTGAGCCTTTTAATTTCATTTTAAGATTGTGAATTTTATCTCTAGTGTCCATATCTAACATCATATTTCCTGTTAATTGATTTTTTAAAGTCTGAATTTGATTTTGTATTTCTTGCATTTTTATAATAAATTTTAAGATTAAAAAGAATGAACAGTAGTGTACTGTCAAGTATTTGCTAAAATAAAGCAAAAAAAAAGCACCCCCTAAAAAAAGAGATGCTTTTAAAATAAATTAATAATAATTAGGGAGTAGGATTAATGTTTCCTGATTCTGGAGTAATTAAACCACTATCTAAAAAGTAAGGAGCAGTTTCTTCCATTCCTTCAAGTGTCATTGTAAATCCACTTAAATCTCCTGCAGCCGCACCTGTGACAATAGTCCCTCCTGTAAGTTCCATACCGTTCTCATACCCACAAAGGAATTGATGACCGTAGTAATCCTCTACAACTACCACAGGTCTACCTGCCGCTATTAATTGAACTTGATTTTTTGTCAAGTTATCCAAAAATGTTAATGTCAAATTTAATGTTTGAGTGTAAAATGTAGTTCCGTTTTCTCTACTACTTGTTATTGTAGTTTCTAAACTAGAATTTCCTTTTACCTCATACTCGTACCAAGAGGGACCTGCAGTTATTGCAGTTACCATTTGAGTAGTTCCGTCTATTGTAGCTTCTATAGGAAATGTATTACTAAAATAAACCGTTTTTACTCCTCCGAATGCTGATTTGCAGGGTAAATCTCTTCCTGCTGTTACTGAACAAGGCATAATTTTTTAAGTTTAATAAAAAAGGGTAGATAGACTTTTACCACCTACCCTCTTTATAGTTTATAATTTATTTAAGAATAGTAAACAATATCAGCCCCTATCCCGATTTGTACCCCTGCAGAATAACGCATCACGAACCTAACGTTGGATGACCCATCGATATCTTGCATATCAATGATACGAATTTCTTGCATATCGTTTAGTAAACCTGTTCCAAAGAACAAATTACTTCTTTGTGCGGCAATCATCTTGTTATTAGCTAATCCTGGGGAAACAAAAATCTTCACACCATTAACTGTTAATGATCCATTATTCCACCATTGAGTACCCATATTGTTCACACCATTTGCACCCAAACCATTAGCGGCAAATCCACCAAGTGCTTGGACATAAAATTTAGCGATGCTTGAAGGTATATAAATAAACAAATCCTCTTTTCCGTAAAGAGCGGCAGGGATTGCATCTACAACCTTAGATAACTCATCTATAACATTTGCGGCATCAACTCCACCACCAACTGCGGCTACATCATTTACTGTAGCATCACCTGCCAATAAAGTTTCATATCCATTAAATTCACCTACGTTAGCGGCAAAGCCTTGAAACATTGTAGTTTCAATTTTTTGAGCGACCTCTGCGGCAACGTGAGCAATCATAAAATCACTAAACTTTGGAGGAAGTGTTTTTGACATTCCGTATCCCATTGACTGTGCTTCCCAATCAGAAACAAAATCTTTTTTACAAAGTTGTAAGTTAACTTGAAATTCATCAGGTTCTAAAATAGTCTCTGTTAAAGTTACAGAACTATTAGGATTAAAATCACAACTTGCATCAGATACTAAAGCTCCTGTATCTAGTTTTTTAATTACTTCTTTATAAGCAATATTTGGTTTAACTGTTACACCACCATCATTAATTGTACTTGCTGAAAGTAAAGCTGCAGCGATATATTCACCTGCAAATTCACCTGCATAAGTAGTTGTAATGCTAGTAGTTGTTCCCAATTGTACTTTGTTTAAACTCATTTTTTTATATTTTAAAAATTAATATTAAGATTCAGATGCCCAAATTCCTACACCACCGACAATATACCATTCAGTTAAAGCTACTGCTTTAAGAATAACGTAATCACCTTTATTTGCGGTTGCTTTTGTATTTACCCAATCCTTATCTACTACTCCACTTGCTACTGAATCAGCAGAAGAATTAGCAATAGTTCCATTAATACTATCTACTGCATTAGGAGATAGCGTCAAAATATTGTTTCCATCACTACCTGTGTTTCTAAACAAGAATGTCATACCTAAATTACCTGCTTCAATTTTTGGCAAAGTAATTACTAGTGCATCTGTTGCTACGTTTTGATCAATACCTGCATCACCTGCAACCACATCTACTGTTGAGGTTATAGTATGTTGCTTTGATTGAACATAAACAATGTCATTTGATGTTGTGTTTGTTGTACTCATTTTATGTTACTTATTTTATTTAAAATTCTATCTAATGTTGTATTTATTCTGTTTTCAGAATACACAAATTTCATTTCTTTTGTGCTTTCTCCTTCTGGACTGTGTTTAATTGCTTGTGACATAGGTTCAGTTGAAAGATTTTCTTTAACTTCTTCTTTATCTTCTGAATTAAACTCTTCTTTTACAGTTCTGGATTTTAAAACACTATCAGATGCCTCTACTTTTTCTTTTTTTAAATCTTCAACTGCATCTTCCAAGTTTTTCATCCTTTCCTCTAATTCGACCATTTTCTCCATCTTTTTCTCATAACCCATATCTTCATCGTTGTGATCTTCTTTATGATCTAAATCTTCGGTCTCTTCGGGTTCTTCCTTTTGAGGTACACCATCATCAGGTTCTCTCATATCAGAAATCATTCCCTCTTCTTCAGATACTAATAATCTACCATCTTCAAGAATATACTCTCCAACAGGTAAAGCTACTTTTTCATCATCAGTTACGATAAATACTTCCTTACCTTTCTCAAATGATTCTGCTTCTATAACAGTACCATTTTGTAACTTTTGTCTTTCAAGTTTTACCTCAATATTCAAAAGTGTTCTAATTTGATTAACCATTTCATTTGATTTCATATTTAATAAACGTTTAATAAAAATTATTTTGCATTTTCGTTTGTTTTTTTTACCTAAGAACCACTCCCTGTTACATTACCAATCCCTTGATTCATCATTGCACCTTTACAACAATCTCTTGAGTAAGTATTCGTATCTTGACAAAGACACGCTCTTGTACTTGACTTTGGGGAAGTTCTACTAGGTAATACTGATCTTCTATTTATCCCTTGCATTTATTATAATTCTTTTTTAGCGTCTCCAATAACAGACTTTAAAATTTTTGTTGCTTCCTCTAATTTTTTTAATGATCCATCTAAATCATTATAACCTTTAACATTTTTTGGGGGAACACCTAAATCACTAGCTAATGAAGAAACATAATCTTTAAGTTGTTTTACTTTAGATTTTTGTTCTTTTATATAGTTAACAGAATCACTATAAGCACTTATAGAATCCTGTAATTCCTTTTTTGCAGATGATACTTGTATAATTTCATTTGATAAGGCTTTCCTTTCATCTTGTACATTGCGAGCATCTTCCATAATATCATCAATTCGCTCTTTAATATCTTGCATTGCAGTCAACTCAATCTTTTGTGATGCTAATTGAGTTTTATCCTTTGGGAATTTATTTAATACGCTATCTAAGTTGTTTTGTATATTCATTTTATTTAATTTTTAATTATTACTATTTTTTTGCAAAAACAGGTTACTCAGTTTACTCATTTTAAAATATTGAATACATTTTAGTTATTGCTTGATTTAATTTTTGTGTTTCTTTAACACCATCTTTAGATGATAATATTTTATTTTTTATAATCACAGGTAAATCAACTCCTAATTCTTTTGCTGACGATTCTAATTTTTCACCTTGTTTTATTAACTCTTGATAATCTTTAGATTGTTGAGAATATTTAACTTCTGCTTTTCTTAAATTATCTATTAATTGTTTACTTATTTCAGCATTTTCATCATTAACTTTATTAAATTTCTTTTCAAAATCATCTGCTAAACCTAATTCAACTTTTTGTGATTTTAATTGAACTTTATCTTTTGAAAATCCTTCTAAAATTTTGTTTAAATTCTTGGAGTTATTTTGAATATTCATTTTACTTAATTTTTAACTGTTTTAATTTACTTAATGACCAATTTTTAGCAGATTTTCCACCCCACAAAAGGTATGAAATAGTCCCACAGGCTTTTGTATTTGAAGGATCATAATACTCTTCTGCTCTGCTTAAATAAGAGTACATTCTTTTTATTGTGCTAACTGAAATAGGTTTTCCTTGTGCGAGTTGTTTCGCTCTTATTTTTCCTGTATTAGTTGCACATTTATTATTAACCTTTTCATTTAATTCAATTCCTCTTTTAGCATTGTTTTTAACTGAATCAGGATAATC
>Ga0209232_1000352_pt1 | contig 29186 bp, 40 predicted proteins | sample ETNvirenome_2_60_FD_184066 | JGI IMG/M metagenome (GOLD analysis project Ga0209232, IMG submission 184066) | Marine viral communities from the Pacific Ocean - ETNP_2_60 (SPAdes) (version 2) | ecosystem: Environmental > Aquatic > Marine > Oceanic | place: Pacific Ocean | collected 2013-06-22
TTGGGGAACTAACCCTTGTTGTGAGATAGCACTTAGACCGTATCAGTTCTGCAACTTGACTGAGGTTAATGCCTCTGATGTCAAAGACCAAATGGATTTACATGAGAGAGTAGAAGTTGCAACTATACTAGGAACACTACAAGCATCCTACACCGACTTCCACTATCTAAGGGAAGTTTGGAAGAAAACTTCTGAGAAGGATGCACTACTTGGGGTATCAATGACTGGTATCGCAAGTAACAGAGTTCTGAATCTAGATTTGGACAAAGCAGCGAATCACGCTAGAAAGACCAATGAAAGGATGGCGGGTCTTCTTGGAATCAAGAAATCAGCAAGGATAACTTGTGTGAAACCTGCCGGAACTACAAGCCTAGTGCTAGGTTCTTCTTCAGGTATACATGCTTGGTTCGATAAGTATTATATTCGGAGAATCAGAGTTTTGAAGACAGAGCCAATCTACGATTATCTTGTGACTAAGTTTCCTAATTTAGTCGAGGATGATTATTTCAGCCCAAATCAAGGTATCATCTCAATACCACAGAAAACACCGAAGGGTGATGTGATAACTAGAGATGAGTCAGCATTGGAGATGCTTGAGAGAGTCAAGCGTTTCTCAGTTGATTGGGTAATGGGTGGACACAATAGAGGTGTCAACACTCACAACGTTTCTGCGACTGTCAACATCCGTGAGGATGAGTGGGAGGATGTGAGAAACTGGATGTGGAAGAACAGAGACTTCTACAACGGTCTTTCTGTATTGCCTTATGATGGTGGAATATACAAGCAAGCACCATTTGAAGCAACAGATAAGAAGACCTTCGACTTGATGTTCAAGGAACTCAAGGAGATAGACTTGACAGAGATAATTGAGTCTATGGACAATACTAACTTACAAGGCGAACTTGCTTGTGCAGGTGGAGTCTGTGAAATATGATGAGTAAGAAACAGATATTGACTATCAAAGAAGAAATACTTGATAGTTTTACCACTTCCGCAGGTAAGTCACAAGCATCTAGACTTTTAGAAAGTCTTGATGAAGGTAGAGTCAGACCGAAGTACGTTATGCAAAGATTAGAGTATCTCATAAGAATGGGGCATTCTAACCTAGACAATAAAGATACATTGAAAGAAATGTATGATTTTAAGTTATACTATGAAAAAAATAAAGATGAAATGAGTGATTATAATGAAAATAAAAATATTGATACCAACACCTGATGATAGAAGAGAAACCATCTCGTCTAGTTTTCTATACAAGTCAACTAGACAGAGACAATATACTATGGAACATTTTCAATCTCGCAGAATGAATAGATATGGTGAACACCAAATTACCATACCAAGACCTGAGATTAACAATCGCAGAACTAAGAAAGGCCATGACCCAATATTAGAGTCTATGAAGACTAAGATATCAGTCACTTTCATGAACCCTAGAAGGGGATATTCAGAATATGATAACGATTGGATGTCATTTTTCGGGTGGAAGTATGGTTCTGAAACTGTAATAGTCTCACTGGCTAAGGTAAATGGGCAATTCCTTCTTAACAATGTGAAGAAAAACAAGGAAGACTGTGCTTCAGCCCTATCTAAAATTATTATGTATGGAACTACGAATCGTTCTGCTGATAGGTTAAGGGATTACATCACTAAGAATGTGAACTACTCTCAGAATATAATCTATGCATTAGAAAACAGAACACCATACTGGTTTTACAAGGAAGGTCAGAAGATTGAATGTAGAATAAACATGCAGTTGGTAGATACCGATGAGATTGCTCTAGAGATATCTGATGGTATTTGGGGAAGTATGAAGGTAAAGGATGCTAACATATTCATCAATTCTTACAGAAGTAGTAGTACACGTTCTAAGAAATGGGCTAACTTAAGCCCAAAGAAATTATTCAATGCAGTAATGAAAAGAGAACCTAGTGATTCTGAATTGAATCTAATGGTTGCTTGGTTGATGCAGAATAGGACTTCTAAGATGGTAGAGGATAGAGCAACAGTTCTGCTGAAAGAGATGACAGACAAATATGATGATATGTTGTTGCTCAATGCTGCAAAGGCTAAAGAATACCTAGACATTAAAGCCGCAGACGATTACGAATATGCAGTTTGTGTTAAAGGAAAATTAGGTGACTGGATAATCTACAAGAACGAAAGTAATTCAAGGTTTCAGAGAGTCAGTGCAGTTTTTGTTAAGGGATTCAGGAAGTATGATGGTCCTTTCTGTATAGACAATCTACATGACAATTCAAGCATCGGAGACCAAATCGCTTCAAGGGCTATGATTTTGAAGAATGACAAACAGGCGAAGACTATGATTCACACGCTTGCTAGAGTCGAGCCGACTAATTATCGTGTGGATGATAGAGTTGAAGGCACTCCAAAATACATCGGGTGGTCAGCATGACTCAAGTATGTGTAGAATGTAGTTGCACTTCTTCTACGTTTGATGAGAGACTAGGAGAAGTTGTATGTGATGACTGTGGATTAGTTCAAGTCGTCAGACCCTTTGAGGAAACTGTATCTTGGATAAGTGCTAAGGAGAATTATATGCCAACAAAGGACAATGATAGTGCTAAGGGTCTTGGTTCTTACATCATGGAAACTAGAACGAAGCAAGACTTCCATCTGAAGTTACAACACATTAGAGCAAGACCAGTATCTGAGACAGAAAAGAGAACAATACTACACACTAGAATGTATCTCTCATACTACGAAGTATCAAGAGCAGTATTAGACAGTGTGCCTAGAAACTATCGTTCTCTTCGTGAAGGTAGAGTGACTAGAGGAATACCTGTTGAACACATAGCAGCAGGGTTGTCATACTTCATGTTGAAAGAGGCTGGATATGGTGTCACACTCAGAAAGCACTCCAATCAAATTAAACTAGAGTTCGCTATTATTGCGAAATATGCTAAGAGAATTGCAAGACATTTCAAGAAGTCATATGTCTTCGCTGACCAAAATCCTGTGCAAACCATGAGGAACACACTAGAGAGAATGGATAACGTCTCTTCTGATTTTAGACAGAACTGCATATTGGTTTCCGAGAGAATATTTGATACCTTGAATAAGGCAACAATCAGATATACTCCTAACATGCAAAACTCTACTATTTGGTTAGTGGCTAGAATGATGGATGAGCCACATACACAAAAACAGATAATAAATGCAGCATTGAATGGTTCTGAAATGGGGATAAGAACCTCAGTGCCTGAGATGTTAGGTTATCTAGGTCTAACAAAAGAGAAGATGCTATCAATGAATGTTGAACAATTCCTTAGTGGGGCATACAAATGAATGATGGAGATGATGAAATAATAAACAGACTAAAACAAATGCAGTATCACTTTTCTGCATTTATTGACTTATATGAAAGTCTACCAAGACTTCAAGACATTGTTCGTAGAACAGTGTTAGAAGATGCGATATCTGTTGTTGGTGCAACAATGGATGGGATAACACATGAGATAATTGATATGCACCACGCACAAATGCAAATGAAAATATTAGAAGGTAATGAAAATGAAGAAACACAATGAAAGAAAAATAATGATAATAGGAGCAGGTGGAATTGGAAGTTATTTAGTACAATTCCTAAAGAGAATGAATCAGGCACAGAGAACCAATGTTCCTGAAACCCATCTATACAACATCACCGTTTATGATGGTGATACTGTTGATACCAAGAATCTTGGATATCAAGCATTTGATGAGTTAGATGTTGGTGATAAGAAGGTAGAATGTATCTCAGGTATCAATGCACTACCATTCAATGTTGTACTTGACAAGCAGTTACAGGGATATGACTTGGTGGTGTGTTGTGCAGACAATCTAGCAGTGAGGCGTTTGTTGTATCGACAGGGCTTTGGGTCAGATGCTCAGTTAAAGTGGCTAGATTTACGCTCAACGGGTAGAAATGCCGCATTGATTTCATACAAGGTTGACCCTAATATGATGGACACATTGCTGATTGGTGAAGAAGGTTCTTTCTCCTGCCAAGCACAGTCTTGGGATGGAAGTGCAAAGGATATCAACTGCATGAACATGGTGATTGCGAGTATGGGTGTGCAATGGATTCAGAGATGGTTCAATGACAATGAGGATGTAACTGATATGAAGATGGTGAACATATGAGAGCCGCTTCTAAGATTCACGTTGAGTATGAAGTTCTGAAGTATCTCATGGACAAGATAGACCTGACGGATTTGGAGGATAAGATGTGTCCTTCAGGAGATGATGTTGCAAGCAAGAGATTCGCAGATGGTGCTGACTCAGTATCCAATCTAGTGAACAACATGATTGTAAGAAGACTACACAGGTTGCCGAAAACACATCCTGCCTACAAGGAGAAAGGAGAATGAAGTACATCTGTTTCTCAATATTAGAAAAGACTCTTTGTGGCAAAGAGGATGAGCCTGTTCCCGAACACTTGGCAGATAGCAGAAGGTTATGCAATGACTGTGTTCAAGTGATGTGGAAGGAACAGTATAGAAGGAGTGTACTTCTCCCCTTGCAAAAGGGAATAGACATCAAACAAGTACAGAAGGAAATAGAAGAGACAGAGGTTATAGTTGAAGAACCTCGGTTGGTCGCACCAAGACGAATTAAATCACTTCGACAGTATATGATGGTGAAAGCATGAGTGAAGAAGAAAAAGAAAAGAAAATAATGGACGGAGAAGATGAAGAAATAGAGAACTTGACCGAAGAAGATATCGGTCAGATAACAAACATAATCGCCACAGATGGGTATTACATCCAAGCAGAGATAGTGAAAGTCTCATGCCCTGCTTGTGGTGAAGAGTTCATGGGAACAAAGAGACATGCAGGTGGATTCATCGCAGGTCACAGAGCGTTCCATGAGTTTGAGAATGATATGGATGTAATGATACAAAGATTAGGAGGAGCATGAAAATGAAAACAGATGAAACAGAATATAATGAAAATGGAATAGAAGGACTAGAGATAGTAGATGGTGATTGGAAAGAGGATATCAAAACTGTGTTTGAGCAGATTGAGTTCTCATACCCATATCCCGATTTGCAGACTGAAGCATTCTACACTATAATATGGAACAAATCTCTTGAGGCGTTTGATTCACCAAGAGAGGTTCAGGTTATTGTAGATGCTAAAGATGAGTTGTATATCAGTGTTGGAACATTTGGCTTTGTTAGTTTCAAAGACCAAGAAGAACAACTAGGTGGCATGAAGTTGCCATTGAAGTGCTGGATACACACACACCCATTCGGACAGGCTTTCTTCAGTGGAACTGATTGGAAAACAATCAACACATGGAAGAGCATGTTGGAAAGTGCAACGGTTCTAGGTGATAACCAGTTTATCGCTTACGATATTAATACAGAGATAGCAAAGAAAGTTAACTATGGTATTTACAGACAAGAGCCTGTTGAGAAACCTGAGTGGGTTAAAGCAGCAGAAGATGTATTAGAAGGTGAAGAAGAATGATTGCGGAAGATTGGCCGATAGTTGCGAAGTATGGGAATTGGAGAGATGAAGGAATCTATGTCACCATATCTTTCCCCAACGGAAAACAATATGTTGGTGTAGTAAAAGAGTGGGAAGGTGTAGAGGAATGAGTAAGAAATTCTACACGATAGCATTGCAGTATGATATTAGTGGAGACCCATGTGACCCACCACATCACATTGAAGATAGGATGGTTATGCTCATGCAACTAATGCATGAGAGAGGATTCGGTATGGATGTATCCTACGGATATGCTGAGAAGAAGATAATGAGAACAATAGAAGAAGGTGGAAAGGAATGAAAGACAGATTTTACAAACTAACAACAACGGCAGGACAAACGACACTGAATATGGCAGAGGTTTCTGCCTATTCTGTCGTTGAGATTCAAGAGGGTATGTTGAAGAAGAACACATATGAAGTGGAGATACATCTACGAAGTGGTACTATCTTCACTACTAAGATGACAGAATCAGAGATGACAGTGTGGGAAGATGTGTTCTTCCCTAAGTCGGTGGTGAAGGAATGAGTATGAGAAGCGGTAAATACCAAAGACATGAAGGAGCAATTGAGAGAAAACTAGATGAGATAATCGAACTTCTTAAGATACAGACTAAAGTGTTAACGGGGTTGGCATTCGTAGAAATGATGGAGGATGAAGTATGAGAGTTAGATTAACTATGGAAAACAGTAGACAAACAACACTAGAAGAATTCGGATTCACTTTTGAGTGAATGGTGTAAGATATATAGCCTACTTGCGTCTGCGAGGTATGATGAAGATGACGACCAACATCAAGAAAGTAATGGCTATGTTAATTGCAGCAGCATTCCTAGCAGGATGCACAGACGCACTACCTGACCCACCTGAAGAAGAATTTGAAGGACAGACAAATAGTGCTGATTGGATAACAATAAACGGTGATTTCACATTAATAATGAATAATACAACTAATGAAACTTTGATACATGCTCCTACTATTTGGGTAGATGTTAATACTACTCATGGAGCAATTGAACTTCAATCATTGAAGTATAACATCACACATTTGTCCTTTGAGGTAATTAACAATTCAGTAATTTTTAACAACTATTCATGGACGAACATGGGTGGTTATCTAGTTCAAGGAAATCACTATTGGTCAAGTGGTTTTGCACCTGAGTTTGGTAATGCCACTTTACACTTTGCAGCCTTCCCATTTGATGTTACAGTTGAGTATGAACTGGTTTACAGAGTATGGGATGGCAGACAATGAAGAAAGCAGTAACTATTCGCTTTCCTGCTCCATTACCTGCGGAGATTCCTTGTCCTATTTGTGAAGGTAACAAGTGCAAAGTATGTGAAATGCAGGGTAAGATAAAAGTTACAGTAGATGCTAAAGTTCCCATACAACGCCATCTGATTGTTCAGTATATTGCCGAGCATATGGATGAGGTCGCCAATGAACTATCACAGAAGTTCGGTTTAGTTCCTGATGTTCAGACAGAAGACATGTTTGAAGTGGAAGGGAGAACATATGAGTTAGTCAAGATTAGTAGTCTTGGTGGTGTTGTTTGGGTAGCACATAGAATAGATGCACAGGAATCACCACGATATTTCAAGTCGTGGAAGAATTTGCAACAATTTAAGGGTGGTTGGCTTGAAGGATGAAAAAAGAATAGTAAGAATAGCAAGAGACGCTAGTAATGAAATGATAGTACGAACAGGTAATTTCTACAATATTGACATTGTAGATATTCGTTGGTTTGTAAATAGCCAACCAACTAAGAAAGGTATTAGAATGAATATAGAAGAAATGAAAGATGTGCATAAGGCACTTAGTAAAATATTGAGGAATAGAAATGAGTATGATAATGATGAGCAGAATGTGCGAGGCGATTGAAAACCTCACACCAACAAGAAAGAAAGAGATAATATCTAGCACGTTGTCCAGTCTATCTACTAGAGATAGAACTACAATGATTAGTATTCTAGCATTGGAATATGACAACAATAACATTGGAGAGAAGAAGGCAATCAAATGGTTGTCTGAAATGTTTAATGTGTTTGAAGATGAGATAGAAGAAGAAGCAGAAAAATGGTTAGACTTAGGGGAAGGGATGTTAGAATTCTTAAATCCTAATAGACCTGATTCTAGTATCTCTCTACAAGGGTTTGCTACACTTTTACAGTTAGATTGTTCAAGTATAAATTCTCCTGCATTTGCAGAGATAGAAAGAGCAATAATGAGTATGTCTACCTTAGAGGTAAAATGGTTCATACGATATTGGTTGAGAACTCCTAGAAACGGAATCAATAATAGCATGGTTAGAAAATCTATGTCATTGTTATACGGTAAGGATATCTCAAAGTATTCTAAAACCAACTCACTAAGTTCCTTAGTAATGTATCTAGACAATGAAAAAGAACCACCTGAACACACTCATGGTGCTTACATCAAACCAATGCTTGCTAAATCATACAAGGATGAGTTACCTAACAATTTCATTATAGATACTAAGTATGACGGAAACAGATATCAGATTCACAAAGACGATGAAGTAATTGTATTCAACAGGAAGGGCAAGATTGTAACAGACCAATATCCCGATGTGGTAGATATTGTTAGTCTGTTTGATTCCGATAGTTTTGTTATTGATTGTGAGATATTTCCCATAGACACGGATGGCAATCCTGCTGCACATCAGAAACTAGGAACAAGAGTTCATTCTAAAGATAAGCAGAAGGCAGTGTCGGAATGTCCTGTTCAGTTGGTTGTTTTCGATTGTATGTCAAATGCAAAGACAGTATTGTTGAATGAGCCATACAGTCAAAGGCTTGAGATAATGCGTGGTATAGTTCCTGAAGAATATCAGGCTAGAATGTTTGAACATGGTAATATTGAAGCAGCATATAATGTAGCAATCAATGGTGGCTTTGAAGGAATTATGATAAAAGACTTGAATGCTACTTACGAATCTAAAAGGTCTAAGGCTCTACTAAAACATAAACCACCTAGAATTGAATTAGATGTAGTTATCACTTCAGGTAAACATGGTACAGGTAAGAGAGCGAGTATGATTGCTACTTACGGAGTTTCAGTAAGGAACGAGAGTGGTGAATACACAGAGATAGGAAATGTAGGTTCAGGTATTTCTGAGAATGACATGGATAGTCTCTCTGTCAAACTAAAGAGAGTAGTAGATTCATACAACAATGGAACTTACTATTTTCTACCTAGAATGGTGTTGGAAATAACGGCTGATGCAGTTACTCAAAATCAGGATGAAACATATGGTTTGAGGTTTCCTAGAATAGTCAGAATAAGGGAAGACAAGTATCCCAATGACTGCAACACAATCGAAGATATACAGAGTTATTGTAGTAACATATAATGACATCCACGCTCTCGGAGTGTTGTGTATAGCAGGGAATTCATACAAGGTGCATTTCTGTCTCATGGAAATCCTGAAGTTAGTATTGTCAAAAATGGCACACAAATAGGTTATAGAGTAAGAGTGAGGGTATGTCTAAGAGGAACTGAAGAGTTTCTTCTCGGAATGCAGAGAAGCCTACTTCAACATGAGATTGACTCTCACTACAAGGATGAAGAACATTCGGCTAGAAAGAAACCTATTCTGATTGTTAGTAGGTTAAGTGAGGTAATGAGATTAATGAACATACTTCCACTAGACCTTCCTGCTAATGCAAATTGGGATATATTAGCCAAGACTACATTTATGATTATTCAGAAAGAACACTTGACTCAAGAAGGTCTTGATAAGATACTCAAGATGAAGGGGGTTCTTTGATGGCCGCAGAAATAATGGCATTCTATCTGATATTATTTACAATATGGTTAGGGTGTAGGTGATATTATGTTGTGTAAGCGATGTAGTCTCCGTGAGGTTGAATCAGAATTGAAGCATGTATGTAATGTATGTACGTTGAAGATGAGATTAGACAAAGAAAGTAAAGTAACAGATGATGAGATATTAACACATCATACCCTGAAGAGAGTTCAGGAAGGATGTAGAGAATGTAAGAGTAAAGCATTTGCATATGAAGCAGGTGTTAGACAAGAAAACGGGCTAAAGTGGTTTATCATTTTAGTCAATTGTGGTGCTTGTGGCGAAGCCTACGAAGAAATAATGGAAATAAGGATTGATACAAATGAGCCTATTAAATATGAAGAATCAGAATAGAACAGTGATAGTCGTAGGAAAAGACGGAACAGACAAGATGGAGAAAGCAAGGAAACTTGTATCAGAAGACCCCATCATAATGTACGCTAACGAGTATGATATTGAAGATAATCATTCCATACCTGTTGATAGAGGCATAATCATCAGAGAATGTAATTACAAACCAAATGTAGATATTATCAGAAAGACCATCCTTGAATACAAGGGTCAAGTTGTGTTGACTTCTATCAATCAGAAGGATGTACCTAAGAAACTATTCAGCATGTGTAAGTTGAATAGAGCAAGCAAGCATTCACTGTTCGATGAAATAAAGGAGATTGCTCCACGTTCAGATGAACCTTACAATTACGATGTAGATATATTTACTATGGTTGGGGATTATCTAAGAAACCCTAACAGAGAAGTGATAATGAATCAATTGAAGATTAGTGAACCTTCAGATATACAATTCATTTCTTGGTTAGCACCGAATATTCATCCTAACAAATTGATGTTCTTGGATGCTAAGGTGAAAAGAAGATGGGATAAGTCATACTTCTATGAGATGTTAGCCTATGCTCACGATGGGAGGATGCATCGAAAGATGACACCACCACAAAGAAAGGCATATTCCTCAATACCGAAAATTTTGAGGAAGTTAAAAATGCGGCCTTTTCATAAGTATCTTTTGAAAGACTTTTTGAAAAGTGATGATTTTAAGGAGTATTGTCGAAAAACGTTGTCAAATTCAGAATTGACAGTATTTAAACTCCGCAAAAGTAGACAAACAAAACGAACTCCGGTTCAACCAGTTGCCACACTGTCAAAGTGGCTTGATTAAAAATGAGGAATGAAAATGTTATGGACAGAAAAATATAGACCAAAGAAACTTAGTGAGGTTGTTGGACAATACAACTTTACAATTGATGCAGAAAGTTGGGTAGAACAAGGTAACATGCCTAACGTTCTACTGTATGGAATAGCAGGTGTGGGTAAAACTGCTGCTGGTATTGCATTAGCAAATGGTATACTTAAGGAAGATGTGGACAACAACTTCTTTGAGATTAATGCATCAGACGATAGACGATTAGAAACAGTCAGAAACCAAATCAAAGAGATTGCTTCCACTAGAAAGATAGGGGATGCTCCATTCAAGATTATACTTCTTGATGAGATGGATGGTATGACTAAGGATGCTCAAAACGCACTGAAAAGAATAATGGAGAGATATGCAGATAATTGTAGATTTATTATTACATGTAATGATAGGTTTAGAATCATCCATCCTCTTCAATCTAGATGTGCGAATTACAGATTCAATAGATTACAGGATAGAACTATGCATAAGTTACTATCAGATATTTTAGTAAAAGAGGATATAAGCCATATTTCCAGTGATGAGTTGGAAATCTTCATAGAGTCTCTTCATGGAGACATGAGGCGGGGGCTTACTGAACTTCAGGCTGCTACTTACAGTAAGTCTTCCATATTGAATCAAATCAACAAGAATCAAGAACCATATACTGAAATATTACAAATGATTGATGAAAATAACTATGAAAATTCTTTAGGTAAGGTGCATGACTTGTTATACGAAGCAGTAGATATGAAAACTATATGCATTAATTTGCATGATGTAATCATCAAGACAGATATGCCAGCAACCAAGAAGTTCAAATTGCTTAGGGTTGTCGGAGAAGCAGAATGGAGAAGCAGTAGCATGACTCCAAAACTACTTGCATCTTGGATGATAGGACAGATGATTTAATGATTGAGTTCCTGATAGGTATAGTAGTATTAAGACAGATATTAAGATGGATGGATTCACCTAGAAGGAGATTTTAGAATGAGGTATAAATATGAAAATGGATTTAAACAAGGACGGCGTAGTAGATATTGAAGATGTTAAACATCTACTACTACGCTATGAGATAATAGCGTTAGGTGGTGCATTGCTGATTGTGCTACCTGTATTAAACGAATTAGGTTATATCAGCGTAGATTCCAATTTCTTTTGGATATTGTGTGGCGTAGTCATGCTGACAGAAGGATTAGTGGAAATAAAACACGAAAGAAAGAAAATGAAAACAAAGGAGGAAAATGAAAATGAATGATGAAATAAAAAATGATATTGAGAAAGCCGCAGAAATACTTGGCATGAGCCAAGAGGATGCTATGGCGAGGTTTGAGGACATATGTTCCAAGAACAACGTCAACGCAACCGAAGAACCCCAACTAGCGAGGGGTCTTTGGAAAGCATTCTATGTGAATAGTCGTGCAGCAATGAAGCGACAAGATTCACCACAAACCACTAACAACAGTGGCGGTCTATTCAAAGATGCATTTGGCTTCTTTATCTCGATGAATGAAGCAAGAGATATGGGTGCTATGAATAGAGACAGGCTAACGAATGAATATATGAGAGACAGTGAAATGACATACAACTTGGGTAGAGTTGCTATCTTCACCGAAGACGGAGATGGCTACGAAGCAAGGATGATGAGAAGTGGCGAGGAGATTGTAAAGCACATGGGCAAACTTCCTGATAACAACGTAGAAGTTGATACTGGTAGGTTTATTGTGCCTCTAGACACAAGAGAAGGTGACTGGAACAAGAACTACGGTAAGCCATTACCAAAGGAAGAATACCGCAGAAGTGGTGTATTCGTTGGTGAAGTTGACGGTAAGATGGGCAAGTGGGATTTCTCCTACAAGGGAACATCCTGTGTCCACTTTGAACCAAAGACCTTTGAGTTTGTTCACTTCAGTTGCATACCTAACTCCTTCAGAGAAGGTGCAATAAGTGGTGGAACTGACACTACACTTACATCACTAGTATACAATGCAGACCTATCTACTGATTCTGAGACTTACAGAGATGTATCTAATATAGAAATACAAGACACTTTGATGGAGTTCTGTGAATCTAATTATAGCCCATTGGTTGATATTGACAGATACCATGCTTCTGCTATGAGCAGAAACTATGCAGATAGGTTCGTATTTACTGATGGTAGTGTTACAAGTATCAACATGAGAGCGACCAGCAATGGTAACAGGATTGTTAACTTGGATGACTTCAACACAGAGATTGATTGGGATGGAGATGGTTTCAGTGGCACAACCTGCTGGATACCTGAGAACGTAGACATCAACTTCGGTATCGGTTCTTCGATTATCGTAGTAGGTAGAACGTCTCAGTCTGCTGAGAACCCAACAAGTATCAACGTCTCAGGTCTGTTTGTCGTGAGCAATCGTGGCGGAAGCCCTGAGCAGATAGATGTCGTAGAAGAAGATGAAGATTGGTTCTTCGACTGAGGTGTTTAGCATGGAATACAGTATGGTTACTGATTCCAATGGAGGTCTCGTTATTCATGGGAGAAGTTTTGCCTTCCTCATGGATAGCGTAGACTTCCTAACTTGGAAGTACAATCCCGATACGGGAGACTATTGGACAAAGTTTCACTTTGAATCCAAAGATGTAAGAGTTAAATTGTCTCTTGCAGACTTGAATGAACTACTAAAACAATGGAAAGGGATTTCATTTAATCCTGATGAATATAAAAATGGTGATAGATATGAGTTGGACAAACAACGATAAAAAGAAAGCAATAACAACGAAAGAATCTGATAAGGGTAAGTATGCTCTTCGCAAGAAGGCTATGCTTGAGCAGATTAAAGAGGCACAGGATAACAACAAGTCATTCTTGTGTCTTGGTATTTGGGGAGAACCTAAATCTGCTAAGTCTGCAACGGCTATGGATTTGTTGACAGAGGAAGACATCAAGAACGACATGAAAGTTCTAGTGTTTGACTTCGATAACAGAGCAATAGATGTGAAGAGGAATCACTATGGAAACATAGAGAACCTGATAGTATACAACCCAATAGTCAGAAAGGATGGAAGTCTTGTTGACTTCGATGAGACTATGGATAATGCGAGAGCATTCTACCAAATGGCATTGGAGATACTAGAGGAAGGTAAACTGAAAGCAGTCATCGTAGATGGAGCAGACAAACTCCTGACAGATGTATGCGAGACTAAGATGAGAGAGAAGCATGGTATGGATGCTGATACAGTAATTAAGCAACCACCGTATGTTTGGGGTGACAGAAACACTCCTTACAAGAACTTCTTGCACAAGCAGATACTAGAGATGCCTTGTCATCGAATAGTAATTGCACACTCTAAAGACAAGTATGCTGGCAATCCAAACCCTATTGGTGTTGAGGCTAACTGGCATTCTTCAACAGAAGACATCTTTACTGCAACAGTAAGAACGTCTAGAGACATAAGGAAGAACGGTGCGACCTTTACCGCTATGGTTGAGGCAAGTGCTAGGAAGCCTGAGATGATTGGTAAGAGATTGAAGGTCTTGAACATCGAAGATGGTAAGGTAGATTGGAATGGTTTCCCTGAGATTAAAGCAGGTGAACTTTGAATGAGGAATAAATATGAGAATAAGAATGAATACAAAAACGCTATCTAAAGCGTTAGAAGATATACAGATGAAAGGTAAATACCACAACGGAGATTCAGCCAAGAACAGTCTTGTTTCTGACTATGCTATGTTAGAACTAGATTGTGAGGCTGGAACTCTAACGTTGTATAATGCAGACAACACAACTGTCTGTTGCATTACAGTAGAGACCCTAACAACTGGTGAACAAGATATCGGTTTAGTTACTATTGAAATAGATAAGACTTTGAAATATCTAAAGACATTTAACGAAACCGTTCTTTTTGAGGTCGGAGATTACGTTAAGGTTAGTGATGGCAGTAGCACTGCCTCACTTCCTCTTGTTGTGTCTCATCCTAGCACTGCTATGATTGCTAGACTTCAGGGGTATACTATTGATGAGAGTAGCCCTATGTTCGGTAGTGTAGAGTTCGAGACGATAATAACAACTAACTCAGACAATCTAACTGATGCGGTAAAGAGATGTGATGTCATCAATAATGCTAGATATCATTTTGATGTTAATGAGACATTCACTATGAGTAGTGAGAAGTCTATTACAGACAAGATTGTAACAACAGTTACAACTACTGAGATAGCAGGTGAACCCTCTACTGTTGAGGTAACTGGACAGTTCCATAAGTTCTTTCCGAAGAACACTGAAGTCAAGATTTTCTTGAAAGACGAGTCTCCTGTAATATGGAAGACTGAAGACAGGGTGCTGATTAAAGCCCCTTACATCGCAAGGTGATAATATGATAATTACAAATACGAATGCAGGTATATGTCTTAGATGGCGTAGTAGTGATGGTGTGAGACTGGAAGACTTAGTTTCTTTCAGTAAGTTTCAACCACACTTCTTCGTAGAGAAGAACGCTCGCTCTGTTAAACTAGATGGGGATACTATCTACATCAAGGAAAATAGGAGTAAGAGAAATACCTCATTCAGTATGAACCTTGAATATCATCAAGGTGATTGGAAGAGTCTAGAAGGTAGGGAGTTAGTTAAGGTTACTTGGAGTCCTAGTCACAGTAAATACATGAACAAGGTGAAGACTTTCTTTCATGACAGGGGAGATAGAACATACGAAGCAGATGTTAGACATCATTACAGATATGCCGTTGACATGTTAGATAAACTTCCTGAGTATAAACTACGCAAGTGGTATTGGGATATGGAGTGGATGCAGGGTGGTGAGCATGATGGTGCTATTACCTGTATCAGTGTATACGATAATTTTACTGATGAGTATTATATGTTAACTTGGCAACCTGATGGGTTGAAAAACGAGAAGGACATGTTAGATGAATTTGTATTCATGTTACGAGAACAAGACCCTGACATGCTTATCTCATGGTTCGGTTGGAAGTTCGATGTTCCTAAGTTAATTGAGAGACTACATGCTAATGGTATAGACCCAAGAGCATTGTCTCCATGCACAGAAGTAGATGGAGTATCGTTCTCACTATCTGAATCAAAGGTGAAACTAAAGTATGGTAAATATGGTATTGATGGGTATAGCCCAATCAGCCAACCAATAAAAGGTAGAATCTGTGTTCCACTTGACCTAGCATTTGAAAGACAATGGAACGATGCACAACGAGGAACATTACCCTCACTATCTCTAGACTATGTATCTGAGAGTGTGTTAGGTGAAAAGAAGTTAGTTAGTGAAAGATTCCCTGACAAGAACGAGTTCTTTAGAAGAGGATGGCAAGAAGACACAGAGACCTATCTTGAATATGCTGAGAAAGACGTTGAGTTAATCAAAAGGATAGATGAAGAAAATCACACAACAGAAGCAATCATCTCTTTACAGAGATTACTAATTGCACCATTCGATGCATGTTTCTATGCATCTAACATGGGTGGGATATACTTCATGCGTAATGCTACTTGGAAAGCCCCTACGGGAAGGAAAGGAGATAGGGTAGACTATGATGGGGCAATGGTCTATGACCCTCTTAGTGAGGACACTAATGGGCTTCATTTTGGTGTTGCAGCATTTGACTTTGCAGGTCTATATCCAAGCATGATGATAGCGAGAAATATATCATGGGAAACTAAGTCTGATGAACCAACTGAATTTGGTGTAAACATAAAGACTCCAAAGGATTTCTCAGAGATAGATGAATATGATATGAAATATTACAAGACAGATAAACTAGGTTTACTACCACAAGCAGTTCTAGACCTGAAGGTATTGAGGAACAAATATAAGAAAATGATGAAAGAGAGCAGTAATAAATCAGATTACGTCAAGTGGAACAACAATCAACTTGCGGTGAAGAGATTGATGGCTTCGTTTTACGGGATTGTTGCATTTCAAGGATTTGGATGGGCTGATGTTGATTTGGCTGCTAGTATAACTGCTAGTGCTAGAGAAGCAATCAGAACTGCTGCGTTTAAAGTGAGGGAACTATAATGCCAGTAAAAAGTGCGAATATTGATTTTCAAAATAAGAAAACAGAAGATAAACCTGAAAAAACAGAGAAGGAGTTAAGGAAAGAGGCTATGAATCAAATTTTTAAGGATGGAAGGAGATTTATTGCTCTTACAGGTAAGTTCTTGCTTACTTTTATCTTTATTTACGGTTTAGTTTCACTTTTACAGGATGTGAACTTAATATGAACATAGAAAAGTGGTCACAAGACAGATTTGCAACACTTGCACTACTAAGAACAGTGTTTAGTCTTGTAAAAGTGATTATTGCGACAATTATAGCAGTGGAGTTGTTAGCATGAAGGTAGTTTACGGACATACAGATTCAATTTACGTTGATATTGAGGATAATAGCATTGAAACTGCTAAAGATACTCTAAAAATACTAAATGAACATGTTAGAAAGTCATTTCCTAACGTTATGGGTCTAGAAGAACACCCTGTAACACTAGAGTTTGAGAAATACTTCCGAACTTTAGGTGTTGGAGCAACAAAAAACAGAAATGCAGGTCTAATTACTTGGAAAGACGGTGATTTCCTCGATGAAGAGGAGTTTGTTATGACTGGATTCACTGCAAAGAGGGTTTCTTTGACTAAATTAGCCAAAGACGTTCAACTTTCAGTTCTAAACATGTGGGTAGAAGGCAAATCTGAAGAAGAAGTAACAAAATATCTGAAAGATATGTATAATCAAGTTCTCAGAGGTGAGATTCCTCTGTCAGACATACTTCAGAGAAGCAGATATCGTGAAGAGAGATTCATGGTTGATTGTAAGAACTGTCATAGAAAAAATACACTATTCAGTTTAACAGAGAAACCATGTTGCTCTGCAACAACACTGAACTTCACGACAACTAAAGGTAAGAGACCAACAATAGGTTCGGGAATAGCAGGAGTTCTATTCAGTCACTCTAAAGGTTATGAAGAGATAACTGACACATACTTGTATCTGAAAATAAACAGTAAGGACACGTTCTATAATCCCGTTACAGGGCAGAATGTTAAAGCAACCTATGTGTCTTTGTTAGTAGAGGATGACTTCTACGACTACAACCCTGACTGGTTACACTATGCTGAATCTGTTATCAAAAAGGCAGAGCCAATCTATCGTGCAATGGGTTGGGATATCAAAAAGATATCAGTAGATGACAGACAGAAAACATTGGAGGAATGGTTTTGAAAGGTTTCTACAACAGACTATCTTGGACAAATAAAAGAAGAGTAGACTTTATGTTAATTAAATGGAATAACTTCAAGATATGGTTTACTCCAAAAATGAAAGAAGTTGCTGAGATAGAATTACCTAAATTTCCAAGAAAAGAAAAGACTACTATTATAGAAAAGGAAGTGGAAACCATAACAGAGATATTCCCTAAACACCATAATTACATTGGGTATAGGTTAGAAAAACATGATAGTGGTGACAAGATATACCTTATTGAACAACCACCACATCCAACAGAATGTACTTGTGTAGGGTGTATGGAACAGTTAGGTGATGAAATAATGAGTAGAAGGAAGGTGAAAACACATGAGACAAAGTAATACTAATGAATATACATACCAATGGCAACCCGAATACTATGGGAACGAAGAGTATCCTATACTAAAGATATCCAAGTCGTCACTTGGTTCATTTCAGTGGTGTCCTAAGAGATATGAGTTTCAATACAAGGAAAGAATGCCAATAGAAACAACTGAGGTTATGATTAAGGGAAGTATCATACACAATGCGAGAGAAGACTTCTTCAATACTTTCGATGTAAAGAAAGCAGAGGATATGTCCTATCAGGAACTAGTCAACTATTGTATGGAATTACATCCTATCGATGACTATGATGAGATGTATGAGGCAATGTCTATCTTTGAGGCTAACAGATTCATAGAATCAAGAGAAGAAGGAACAACTGAAGACTTCATACCAGTAATAAATGAAATAATGCTTGATGCTAAGATTGTAATCAACAAGGATGAGAATTCAAAGTATCCATTGAAGCAAGACTATGTTGTTCATCTTCAAGGTATCATTGACCGTATGTTCAAGGAAGGAGATAGATACATTCCTATGGAGTTGAAGACTGGTGGTTGGAAAGATTGGAAGACTACTATGATGAGGAAGGAGATGGCTTTCTACAAGATTCTCTTTGAGAACACACCTGATGAGAAGTTGAGGGAATGGGGATTAGACCCTGAGATACCTATCTCCCATTGGGGATGGTATTATCCTGCGGCCAACTACATCTATGTAGAGGAAGTTAAGAAAAGTAGTATAACCGCAGTGAAAAAAGGTATTGCACAACTAATTCATTCATATGAGACTGGTGTGTTTCCAACGAAGTATTTCGCAAAGACATGTTCAAATTGTAGTTTCTTTGGCATATGTGATGCGGCTAACACGGAGAGTTGGTTTTAATGGGATTGTTAAGTAAGATATGGAAATTTATGACATCCGATGAAGGAATGACATGGGAAAGATATCATAGAAATATGGAAAAAAAGAGGAATAGAAAATGATAGATAAAATGGTAAAAGAAGAATTAAAACAAAAGGTGTGGAGTTTCTCAGAGATAGCAAATGTTTCTGATACAGTTAATAGTTTAGCAGAGACATTGTATGAGAAAATGCCCACTACCGACAAACTAAAGATGGTATGGGAAATTGATGTGTTTGCTGAAGAGAGAACACCATTCGGTCAGATATACATGAACACAGTGATGTCACAATTGAAAATAAAGATAGCAGAAGTTGTAAGAGAGGAGTTGCTTGAAGCAAAGGTCTCTTTCAAGGAGGAGAATAAAAATGAGAATGCCAAGAGAAGTGTGGGCGGGAAGTCATCTAAGAAACGCACCACAGATGAGAAGGACAGTAATAAACAATCGAAGTGAGTTTGTCAACTGGTTCAATTCCTATAATGGGAAGATGAACTGTTATACGACAGTCTATGACTTTGAAGACTTCAATAATGGAGTTAAACTAGACTTTTCGGTTGTCTTGGATAGGGCGTTCTTAGATTTCGATGCTCATGACGAACCATTGGAAAATGCGTATAGAGACCTCAAGAAAGTGGTTTCTGAATTAGTTAAGGAAGATGTCGTATTCAAAATGTATTTTAGTGGAAAGGGTTTCCATGTTTTTGTTTATGGTGAACCCGTTGATGATATCAGGAGCATTCAGCAGTATTATTCCAAAATCAGTAATGATGTGCCTACGCTTGATAGAACGGGTATCCAAACTAATAGGTTGAGAAGAGTTCCTAACTCTATGAATCTAAGTAGTTCAGATGAGAATGGTAATCCCTACTTCTGCATACCACTCGTAATAGAAGACCTTTCAGGTTCTTTGAATGAGATACTATCTATGGCTAAGAAGCCTAGAAAAATATCTTCAAACAACGGTAGTAAATTAGTAGTGTTTCCTGAGATGGAAGCAATTGAGATATCGGAAGTAGAAGTAGATATACCTGTTCCAATTGGTAAACTACCGATACTCCCATGTTTGTATAACGCAGTTATGGTTGAGAACCCTAGCCATTATGCTAGAGTATATTTGGTTCAATGGTATAGAGACTTACTCAGTTTAGGTGAGAGGGTTCTTTCCTCTGAGCAGAATGACCAAATCCACAAGACAATAATGGATGAGTTAGAAGTCATCGCTTCAAAGGAAGATGTTTGGTTAGATTGGGATTCTAGGACATCTTCAAAGTATGTTAGAGGAATTGTAGATAAGGGATACAACGCCCCTTCATGTTCTAACGTGCTTATCCCACAAGGATATTGTATTGGAAAATGTTGGAGGTATTACGATGGTGCTTAAATTAAAGATAGATAGTAGAGAACACTCAGAGTTAGCCGAGATGGTTATTCATAATTGTAGGGAGATTAACGTTCCCTATGAGAAAGAATGGTTAGATATTGGTGACTATACTTTTGGTGATGTCTGCTTTGAGGCAAAGTCTGCCTTCGACTTCTTACAGTCTGTAATTAACAAAAGACTGTGGAATCAACTAGATAACATGGATGCTAAGTTCATGAATAACATAGTGATAGTTTATGGTGACTTTAGAGATGCAGTTGAGAACTATCTAATGTATGTTAACAACAAACAAAATGCTAGACTGTTGAGAAATAAGTTTGATGGTGCTATTGGTAAGATAATATTGGATACTGATTGCAACATAATATGGGTGTCCTCTGCAAAGGAGGCTGCTAGAATAATAGCAGTCGTTTGTAAGATGCAACCAATAGATAGAGAGATACACACTCCAAGTTTGGTAAGAAAGCGAATTGCTACAACAGACTTGAGAATAGATGTAATTTGCACAATCAAAGGAATTAGTGTAAAGAAAGCAAAACTCCTGATAGAAAGATTCGGCTCTATCATGGAGATAGGAGAAGCCTCAGTTGAGGAGATATGTGAACTGGAAGGCTTTGGTAAAGTGATTGCCAAGAGGGTAATTGATGTGCTGAATAAAGAAGATAAAATGGTGATAACATGAATGAAAATGAATATGATGAAGATAGAATGTATTATGAAGGCTTAGGCGAAGAACTACCATTAGTTCAACCAAAGACCATTGGCTTACCAAAGGTGGTTGAGCAGTATGTGAAGAGTGCAGCAGATGTTTCAAAGTATAATGAGATACCTGCTGCGATTGGTTTCTTCGTTATACTTGGTCAACTATGTAAGGACATGGTTGCTATACCAAGTGGAAGAAGAGTAGATGATTGTAGAATACAATTCATATGGATGCAGACTTCAGGAACAGGTAAGACCGAGATGTATAATTTCTTTGGACCTGTTGCTAACGAAACATTCAGAATATTGAATGAGAAGTATAGTGTTAACTATGATGTTTTTGGTGTCGATGATACAACTGATGCTGCACTTATTGGTTCTATGAAGATAGATAAGGAAAGAGTAGAGAATGACGATGGTGAAATGGAGTGGGTTGAGATACCGACTCAAATTGATGGTGGTTTTGAGGGAAGCGGATTAGTAGCATATGACGAGTTTGAATACTCAGGTGTATTCAAGCAATCCCAACACAAGGAGAATGTTATCATGTATCTGAATAAGTTCATGAATACTCTTCATGGGGAGAATTGGATTATCAGGAAGAAACTTCGTGATGGTGATATCATAGAGTGCAGATGTCAGAGAAGTGTCTATGCTACTACATATATCCCAAAGACATTAACTAATGTTATTGCTGAGAAAGGAGTCATTCAGAGAACCTTAATTTACATCAAGGAAGTTCCACAGGAAGTTCAAGATGAGTTGAGAGAGAAGGTTCTAGATGAAGTAGGAACTATCAAACCCAAAGATGCTCCTATCAAGAAGTTCGCACAGAATTTTGTTATTATCTATGAATCATTGAGAAAAAGATTCGATGAAAGTGGCAGAGACCCATTACAAACAATCACGTTTGGTAAGGGATATAATGACGCTTTGAAGAATGAATCAATCAAGATGAGAAACTATGTTGCTAACAGTAGACCTGAAGTGTTTGAGATTGCTGGCAACTTCATAACAAGGTTAAATCAGACTATGACAAGGCTATCTGTGCTATGTTGTATAGCAGAAGCACCTAACATCAAAGACCCTAGTAAGAGGTATATTGTGACTGAAAGACATGCAAGACAAGCCTCTTCACTAATTCGACAATGCTATAAATCGCTTGTGTCGTGGCTAGACGTAGCGTTGAAGGTGAAAACACATGCGTTGCATGAGCGAGTAGGCATTAATGCGTTCCGAGAAGCATACGAGGGGCTGAGAAAGAAAGGTGATGAAGGTTGGGTGAACAAAACTCTTCTACTATCACGGGTTCGGGAGGACACGAAGAAGGGGCAGACTACGGTTTACAACAACTTCAAAAAGATTTCCAGTATGTTCGATACCAAGAAAATTGGAGTAAGAACATATTTGAAGATAAAGGAGGAAAAGAAAAATGAGTAAAAAAGATACATACGAACATCAATTCTTGGTGTTTAACGTGAGTGATGGCCCAAAAACGATAAATGAGTCCCTGAATACATATGGGAAGGATGGATGGTATCTATCGACAATGATAACAGTTGGCGGTGGAGAACATCTAGTAGCATGGATAGTTAAACCAAATTTAATCCAAGCACCAAATCCAGCAGAGGCTCAGGCTAAGAAACTCGCAAATCTTTGGACAGGGGAAAGTGGTGACGAGTGAACGTCTTAGCCCTAGACATAGAAACAAAAAACTACTCTCATGAAATTGGGGGTTGGGGTAATACTCACATGTTTGAAGTGTCTACTGTCTGCACATGGGATGGAAATCACGGAACGGTATACATTGATGAACCTATTAAGTCAATACGCAAATCAGGTGTATCAGTAAAACCACTTTCACAGTTGAAGTTTGACTTAGATGAACATCATCAAAACAATGGTATTCTCTTGGGGCATAATATAGTCTCATTTGATTTGGCAGTTTTGAAGAATGCTATGGACATATATTGCATTAAGAAATACTTAGATGACAAGGCATACATCGATACTAGTAGAATACTGAACAAAGCATATGGGGAAAGATACTCATTGAACAATTTAGTTCAGAATACTTTGGGAGTGGAGAAACTCATGGATAGTGCAGATGCTCCTTTAGTTTGGAAAGATGGCAGATTCTCAGAAGTTGCAGACTACTGCCTGAAGGATTGTGAACTTGTATATGACTTATGGATTCATGGAAAAGAGAATAAGATGGTGAAGGGCTTTTCCATAGAAAATGAAACAATGAAAGATTTGGAGGTAGATTGGTAATGACACCTTGGGAATGGCTAGGCTGGATAGTCTTCGTTATGCTAGTTTCTCTGTTGTTCTTTGCTGCATTCGGTAATTCAAAATATACCGAAGCAAGTATAGATGAATACATGGAGAACCTAATTGGCGAAGAGCGTGTCCGTAATGGCCCTAATTAAAAAATGTCTTTATTGTTCTGAGGACACCATCCCTCAGAGAATAAAAGGAAAGGTCATTGGTTCTAAAGAAACTCTACACATTTGGCGTTGTAGAGAATGTAAAGCACTGTGGTCGGAGGAATAATCCTTCGGCCACTTTGTCTTTTTTTTATGCAAAAATTTCAGTGTTATGCGAAATCAGTTGTCACTTACTTCCTTCAAGGTCTAAGGTTGTATGTGCCTACATCTTTTACAAAAGAGGGTTTAGCGGGTAGTTTACTTCCTAGACTCAATGGAGTGTCAATTGTATCAGGCCAATCTCGTAGTTCCATTCTATATCTTCTAACTTCTCCTTTCTCTGCATCTGTATATGATTCCCATAAGTCAGGCAATACATACTTATCTGACTGCAATAATAATGCATTCCTTACCTTTCTCATTTTTTCCCACATTAAATCCATGTCTGTTTCTTCTGTCATTTAATCACCTCTCCACAAAGTATGCTGATATTGTTCCTCTACCTAGATATATTCCTGATTGATTAGCCGTAGTAGACTTGAACAGAATGATATCTCCCTTGTCAAAATCAACATCGTAGTCACCAGTAGCAGATACACCGTGTCCATTAGTAGCAACAGTAGCGGTTATTGCAGTACCGGAAACTGCTGATTGATTTGAATTGGAAGCATTTGCTTTGTATATCTGAACAGTTGCACTGTTACCTGCGGTTTCATTACCGTCATTTGCACAGTTCAAGTGCAAGAACTTCAACGTGCAATCAACAGGTAGTGCAATACCTTCGTTCTTTGCATTAGAAGACGGTGCATCTCCTATATCAGAACCATTACCGAAAGACCAATGGAAACCATTTGAAGAACCAACATTCAGTTGCCAGTTACTTTCTTCTGCGGTAATGTAGAAAGAACCAGTAGTGGAAGAACCACCGCCTGATTGGTTAGCAAATGATAATGCTCCGCTACCATTCGTAACTAGAACCTGCCCATTACTACCATCTGATGTTGGGAATGTGTAAGCATTGTTGAACTTGACTTGACCAGTAGAAGCCAGTTCGATACTATGGTCGCCATTACCCGGCTTAATGTATATCTTACCGCTTGCGTGTCTGTTCATGATGTATGTGTCATTACCTGAAGTAGCAAAATCAGTAGAAGCCCCGTTACTATCAGTGGCTCGGAAGTTGGCTTGTGTAGCGTGTGATACTTCTATTCCACTACCTGATGTAAATGATGGGCTTGTAGTGCCGACCCCGACATCTCCATCTGATGCGATATGCAGTCTAACTGATGCACTTGTGGCTGGATTAGTTGTACCAGTGTTATTGGTAGTCCCTGTTAGGAAATCTATTCCACCAGTGCTACTGATGTTGTTGATAATCTGTAATTTGTTGCTTGTTCCTTGTATTGCATGAGCAGTTATATCACCGTCTTGCTTCATCCATAAGAAGGGCAAGTCTGCCTCATCGTTGTTATCGGTGTCAGCCTCTATGATAATTCCGCAATCTAAATCAGTTCCACTACTGACATGAAGCATAGCATCAGGACTTGTAGTGCCTATTCCGACCTTACCTGAAGAATCAATACGCATTCTTTCATTGGATGCAGTATCATCATCGTCATTTATTGCAGATGTTAGGAAAGCAAGGTCTCCTCCCTTATCTCCTGTACTGTGGTCTTCTGCTGCCAAAGCGATAATCGCTGCTGCTGCTTCAGTAGTTTTACTTGGTATGTTTCCGTCTCTTGTGTCAAAACCAATACCACCAATCATATCACCGTCTGCGATTGAAAGGTCGCTGTTGAGAAGAAGAATACCATCGTCTTTATCTGCAACACCATCCTCTGTTCCTACGTTAACTTGTAGTGTGTTGTTCGATGTGTGACTTGAGCCACTTGTTCCATTATAACCAATAGATACACTGTGGTTAGCACCGTGAGTAACTAATGAAGGTCTCAGAGTACCACTTGCGTTTCTTGTCCTGAAGGTTACTTTTCCAGTGTTTATGGAACTGTCGTGATAGAAGGAAGAACCATCTGTTGATTGTTTGAACTTAGTAGAACCGTCTACTAGGAAGGCTATGCCCTCGTAAGCAGTACCATCTCCATTGAGAGTGAGAGCAGAACCGGAGACAGGAGATGCAGTGCCTATTCCAACTCTACCATCACCGTCAACGATAAATGGAGTGGAGTCAGCAGTGCTATCTGAATCTGTTATAGTAACCTTGAATGCTTCTGATACTGTATCTGCTACTGTAATAGTCTGCTTACCTGCTAATGCTAAGGTGCTTCCATCGAATGTTAAGTTGGCTTCACCATTCAAACCACTCGAACCTGTTGCCGTAACTACTCTGTTATTCACACCGTTAGCGAGTGATGCACCACCACCACCTGCATTTGCATCCACATATGCTTTGATAGACTGTTGAGATGCTAGAGCAGTAGCAGAGTCTGAAGCCATGTTGTCTTCATCTAGAATAGTTGAAGCGACAACACCACTACCACCAATTTCTAAAGTACCAACAGTTACTGCTCCTGACGCAGCAATCTTTGGCACACTCATTGCATCGCTACCCGGATTGAATCTGAAACCACCATCCTTTGCCAATGTTCCATCACTTCTAAGGAATGGAATAGTATTGTTGGCACTAGTAGATTCATCGAGTTCTACTGTTACTGTACCTGCATTTCCAGTTGTATCTTGATTTAATGTTCCAACAACCAAATCTATTGTGCCATCACCGTCTTGGTATGTTGCGGTGATACCTGTCTCAGTGTTACTAGAGAACATACCGCCAGCGATATCTTGAACTTGTTCAGTAGAAAGATTAGTATTTGTATCAGTAGTGTAGCCATAAGCCTCAATCTTCTCCTTGATTGCTTGAGAAGTCATTAGGGAAGTGTCATTATCGGAGAAAGAAGTGTTGATTGTGTTGACTGTCGCACCACTTCCAACTTGTAATTGTTTAACATCTACAACTCCACCAGTATTGACAACTAGAGTGTCATTCTGTGCCGCACCTATAATCTTGAATGGGTATGTGTCCGAACCAGCGTAGTCCTTGACTGTTAATGTACCACCATCCGTATAGATGAAGAACTTCCCTTCACTGTTCTCTACGTTAAGTCCAACTCCTCCTGTCTGACCTGTATTGCTTGCAGTTATACTTCCCGTCACATCTAGTGCAGTGGCAGGGGTATTAGTTCCAATACCAACTGAACCACCTTTGAACCATGAGTCTCCTCCTGCACTTAATCTTAGGTTTGTATCATATGTTGAAGGGCTTAAACCAGTATGCGACCCATCAAAGACATCCCATGCAGTAGCAGTGCTAACTAGGTTTATCACACCATATTGTGTTGCACCAGCATTACTACTCCCGCCATAAGAGAAGTGCATTAGTGGTTTTGTTCCATCAGCACCGGATGTGTGATACCACTTGTTGAATCCCCAATTGAAGTTGTATTCGTGTATAGACATACCACCTCCGTCACCGTTCACTTGGAACATATAGTCAGCAGCGTTGTGGTCGCCAGTTGCTCCATGTCTGAATCTTATTGATGGTCCTTCAGCAGAATCACTGTCTTCAACATCTAACTTCAATGTCTCAGTATATGTGAATTGGGTATCAGAACCTGATGGGTCTAGCGAGGCAACAACTTCTAACTTGGATTCAGGACTTGTAGTACCTATTCCTACATTACCTGCATCATTAATTGTCAAAAAGGTGTCTCCACCTGTGCCAGTAGTATGCCTACCAAACTGAATATACGAGTCGGAGTTGTTGGAGTTGGTGTCCATGTTCAGACGAATCTTGTCGTATGAGTTGATGGTTAGACTGTCACTGAAAGTTCCATTCTCGGTAGATGTGATTGAGTGTTGGCTGTTTGTTCCGTAGTTATCTGCATCCCATGTGAAGTATATACCCCCGAAGCGATGTAGTTTGCTTCCTTGTCCATTTGCCACTCTACCTGATACATCTCCACCGAATCTAACCTCATCATCAGTCTGTGTTCCGAATACGATGTCTCCACCTAAGTCTGAGTTCAATGCAGTGATAACCTCTGCATCACTCAGTTGTGTATTTGTGTTAGTTATTGCTCCTGTTGCTGCACCTAGATATCCCCATTGTGCTGCCGATATCGTTGTAGAACCTATATTCTCTAACTGCTCTCCTTCTGCTGCCGTTAAGTTGGATATCTCAGTGACTTTGCTTGCTGATATAGTAGGAATGTTAGATGCTGACAAACCACCATCGAGTATGTTTATCTCAGCAAGTGAGGCAGTTATTCCTAGATTCGTTAATGCATTACCTTGTTGAGTTGAAGTTAATCCTTGATTGCTGACATCTACTCTCAATCTGTTTCCTAGAGAAGTTGCAGTTGTGGTTGAGAATGATGCATCATCTCCTAACGCTGCTGCAAGTTCATTTAGAGTGTTAAGTGCTGAAGGTGCTGAAGCAACGATTCCTGCTACCTCTGCATCAACGTATGATTTAATGGATTGTTGTGTTGCTAGTGCAGTTGCACTATTACTACCCATAGCATCTTCATCTAGGATAGTAGTTACTCTTGCGTTAGCAGCCCCCAACCTGACACCACTATCGCTGATATCTATTCGTGAAGCAGAACCAGTGTTGAAAGACTGAGTATCAGTTCCAAAGGAAATTGTGTTGTTGGTGTCTCCCTGATGAATGATATTAGTTCCTACTGTGACTGCTCCTGCCGTTACGAAGTTAGCAGCAGTTAACGTTCCTGATGTGCTATCGTTAGCATCATTCTTCAAGAAAGCATCATCCACATTGAAAGTAGTTCCACTCAATGAGATGTTAGTACCTGCTGAATAAGTTGTATCTGTATCTAAATCATCTACCACTAAATCAATAGTGCCATCACCGTCTTGATAAGTAGCGGTAATTCTTGTTTCTGTATTGGATGTGAACATTCCCCCTACAATATCCTGCACTTGTTCCGTTGAGAGTTGTGTGTTGGTATCGGCAGTCATATCATCCACTACCAAATCGATAGTGCCATCTCCATCTTCGTAAGTGGCTGATATTCTTGTTTCCGTGTTAGATGAGAACATCGCTCCTACGATGTCTTGAACCTGTTCTGTTGAAAGTTGAGTATTGGTATCTGTTGTCATATCGTCTACAACGAGGTCAATCGTTCCGTCACCATCTTCGTAGGTAGCACTTATTCTAGTCTCAGTGTTTGAACTAAACATTGCACCTACTATGTCTTGAACCTGCTCAGTAGAGAGTTGAGTGTTAGTGTCGGCAGAATTGAGAGTTATCGAATCCCCGCTTGTAGTAATTGTCATCCCACCAGCCGCCACCAGCGTTAGAGTATCAGTTGTTGAGTCAGCCGCAGCAGTTGTTTGCCCACTTACTGCCACATTGCTGAAGGCATTCTGATTGTTCTCTCCACCTGCACCTGCTGCCGTCCAAGTAAATCCACCACTAGCAGAATCATAACTTAGTAAGTGATTATCACTAGGGGAATTAGTAGCATTGAGATGAACTTCATCAATAGAACCGTCTGCTATTTGGTCACTGTCTATTGCATCATCTGCCATCTTTGCATTTGTGATAGCGTCATCAGCAATTCTTGCAGTTGCGAAAGTTCCTGATGTAATCTTAGAGGCTGCTAGGTTTGGTATATCTCCTGCTGCTAATCCATATGA
>Ga0209232_1000353_pt1 | contig 29147 bp, 37 predicted proteins | sample ETNvirenome_2_60_FD_184066 | JGI IMG/M metagenome (GOLD analysis project Ga0209232, IMG submission 184066) | Marine viral communities from the Pacific Ocean - ETNP_2_60 (SPAdes) (version 2) | ecosystem: Environmental > Aquatic > Marine > Oceanic | place: Pacific Ocean | collected 2013-06-22
AAGGTCAATTGCTAAGATGCAAGTCTTAGGTACTATGGCTGTGGTCAGCTTACCAATAATAATAAACGTACTAATGAGGTTAATATAATGTTAGCAAAGATAATAGCAGATGACTTGTTGTCAGATGAGAATGGTAAAGAGATAATAGATGAAATCAACAAAGCTGTTGATATACCTATTATCAATGAGAAAACAGAAGAAGCTATGTTACAAGCTTTATGGAAAGTAATTAAAATGGTACTAGTTAAAAAAATTGGAATATAGCATGAGGCCAATTTTAATAACTCTATTATTAACTGGAACGCCTATAAGCCCTGAAGTAATTAATCAAGATTCTGTCATGGTAGCTATGGAAGAAGTAAAAAAGAAGAAGAAGAAAGGAAAAAAGATTGTAGGTAAGGGCAAAAAGAAGAGTAAGAAAGGATTCTTCTCTAAGGTTTTTGGCTCTAAGTAATGTATTACTTTAAGGTTTCAAACTAAGTTCAGTTATGCCTAAATTTAGCAAAAGAAGTAAAGACAGGTTGAAGGGTGTAGACCCTAAGCTTGTAAGTGTATTAAATGAAGTTGTTAAGTATTTTGACATAACTGTAATTGAAGGATTAAGAAGTCAGAAGAGACAAGACGAGCTGGTTGCCAAAGGATTAAGTAAGACAAGATTTGGTAAACACGTTCGAGGTAAGGCAGTTGATATTTCTCCTTATCCTATAGATTGGGAAGCTAGAGATGACTTTCATTACCTTGGTGGTTTTGTTTTAGGTGTAGCAAATAGGCTTGGTGTTAAAATTAGATGGGGTGGGGACTGGAATGCCAGTTCCCTCTTCAAAGGCCAAAGAACTACTAAAGACAACTCATTTGATGATTTAGTTCATTTTGAGCTATTGGATTAAGTAGATGATTGGAGTCACTATTGAAGATAAAAGAAACTGTGGTTGTCTTTCCAGACATCCATTTCCCAAACCATGATGAAAAAGCATTTAAATGTGCTTTAAACGTACTAAAAGAAATCAAGCCTTCTGCTTTTCTATTACTAGGAGATACTGTTGATGGAGAATCTGTTAGTCATTGGCAATGGAGTAAGAAGAAACGTCCTCCTATTGAATATCAATTACCCTTTATTCACAAGGAAATAGAAGAGGGTAATACTGGACTTGATAGGATAGATAAGGTACTAGATGAAATTAAATGTAAAAAGAAACAATTCGCTCAAGGTAATCATGAGTTATGGTTTGACCATTTTGTTATGGAAAATCCATACCTTGAACATCTGGGGTCAAGAAAAGCTTTTAAGTTTGATGAACGTGGATATGAATGGCATCCGTATGGAGAAGTCTTTAAGGTATTTGGAAGCAAGCTTTATGCTTATCATGGTGGTCATTTCATGGGGATTGCTCATGCTAGAACGCATGCTTTACAAATGGGATGTAATATAATCTATGGACATACACATGATAGTCAGAAAGCAGTTATTACTCACATATCAGGGCCTCACATGGCTTACTCAATGGGATGCTTAACAGATATGACTAAGAGTTATTTAAAAGGAAGACCTACTAACTGGACTCACAATGTTGCTATAGTTGATATCTTTCACAATGGAAACTTTAATCTAGTTGTACTTGATATTGTAAATGGGGTTACGTCTTACGGAGGAAAAGTAATAAGTGCCTAAGCAAATAACAGAAATAAGAAACTTTCAAGTTGGGGTTATGACCAATCCTGAAGAGGGAGATATTCCATTAGATGCAAGCCCTTCTAGCCTCAATATTGAGCCAATGAATATAGATGGTAGGCTTGAAGGAGTTCCAGCCGATACGACCCAAATTTCAGGCTTAAAAGCTAATGTAATGAGTAGTATTAATAACGATGGTCAAACAGATTTGATTTATTTTGAAAAAACAGGTTTGACCAGTAGATTTAAGTCTGTTGTTAATTTTCCTACTGCTAGTACTATAGCAGATATCTCTGGTTCAAATGAGAGTTCTATTGATACTCCATCTATGGTTCCTAATAATAAAGAGATTCATGTTGGTACTGGTAGAGATAATGAGCCTAAATGGATAGGCTATATACCTAATGGGCAGTTTGATGGTAGTGCTCCCTCTGGAATTCAGGTTGAAAATGCTAATTTAGATGCTCCATCTACGCTACCCCCACTAGATAAAACTATATTAATTGGTAGCTATCTTTATGGATATCAAGACGGAGATACAAGATTATATAAGATTAATGCCAGTACTGGTGTTAAGTATAAAAACAGTTTAGATATTTTTAGTAGCATTAGAAGTATAGCTTATCATAATGGAACTCATCTTTGGGTACTAGATAAAGTAAGTGATACTACAGGTGAAATAAAATTAGTTGATTTAGTTACTTTAGAGGTAACTCAAACTAGTTCATTTACTGGAATTGAAGTTAGGGGCAATACAGGGGTTACTTTACCTAGTGGTATGAATGATGATATTGGGAATAATAATCCAGCAACTAAATCATTCTCAACTTGGTTTGGGACTAATCTAGGTGGAGGTTCTGACTGGCTAACTGATATTATTGAAACGGATGGGGCTATATGGCTTGCAAGAGGTGGAGTAAGGGGATACAGAAATGATTTAGATGGAGATAGCGATACTTATGAAACTGTAAGATGGAGATTCTTATATAAACTTAAAGATGGAATTCCAACAGAGAATGGCAATGTTACAGTAAGAGATGTTTCTTTTAGATGTTTTGATAGTAGTGGAGTGAATTCAGATAACAATAATGCAGGTTCATTTTATCAAGGGAACTCTTCTGCCGATGGTGCTGATACAATTTCTGTGAGATTGCAGGTTCCAAATAAATGCCTTGTTGATTGTGGAGGAGCTGTAGGTTTTTGTTTTCAGGTTGAAAGAGCACCTGAAAGTGAACAAGTTCATACTGGTGGAACTACTGCTGGGATTTGTTTTCGAGAAGGGGAAAATGATGCAACTACAGATTTAACAGATGCAAGTAATAGCAATCATCCATTCACAATGCTTCTAATGTTTAGAGATTCTTTATTTACAGGAACTAGTGATTTTTTTACAAACGTAACTTTAGAAAATGACTCTAGCAGTATAATAAAAAAAGTAAAATTTAGAAAACTAAAACAAGATAGTAGCGGAACTACTTTACATAATAAATACATAAGAGCAATCAGCTATACAGGTCAGACCACTTCACGTGGAGCAATTACATTTTCTGAAAAAACTACTAATCAAGCTAGAAGCTATGTAGCGTTAGCTGATTCTTTTGAGACTTACTCAGATGGAGCTAATGTAGTTGATGACTTTCAAATTGAATTTGGAACAGGATATCATGCAAACTATGAACTTAAAAATGCATACCCAACTGCTTATGGGACTGGCAGTAATGCAATAACTGTTGGTACAACTTTATATTCAAGCAGAACAAGCGTTGGTATAGATGATAAAAAGCATCAATTAATAAAATCAGTTGCAACTGGTAGCGGTGGTTCAACTTCATTTAGTTACAATAAACAAGCAGATGTTTCATTTAGTTTTGATACATCAGGAGAAGGTGCAAAATGGCCCTCAGGAACTAAAAGAGTTTATTATAAAACATCTTATACTTATGACGGATATCAAGAGGGGCCGTTAAGTACCGCTTTTATATTTAATATTGATACAGATACAAAGAAAGTTAAAGTAACTGTAAATCTCCATGAAGTATCAAATTTATCAAAGCGTGTTACGCATGTTAATCTCTATAGTGCTAGTGCCACAGATGACTCATCATTGGCTCCTGATGGATTTTATAGATTAGTAGATAGTTATAAGCTAACTACTGGATGGTCAAGTGTTAGTGGCGATGAACTCAGCAATGATAATCCAGCTTGGGGTACATATCGTTCTAAAATGATATACGATAATGGAACAGCTACTACAAGTTATGAAGCTAGAACTGGTATTAATGAATTGTTAAATGATACTTTACCTAAGTATGGTTTATCAGCATCTCTTAATAATCAATTATACATAGCTGATTGCAAACATCCAGAGATAGATGATGCTACTAATTATTTATTTAAATCTAGACCATATAGGTATAGTCAATTTAATTGGATAAATGATTTCTTAGTATTACCTGCAAAGCCTACAGCAATAGCAGGATATAACAATAGGCTATATGTATTTACAAAGAATACAACATACAGAATAGAGCCTAACAATCTTTACATAGAAGATACTTTTGAAGGTATTGGATGCATTAATCAAGATTGTATAGTAGTAACAGAATACGGAATGTTTTTCTGTGACGATACAAATATTTATATGCACGATGGAGTAAAGGCAAGGCCAATAGGATATCCTATACTACGTGGCGTTTCTTCTGTTACAAATTCAGATTATAGAAGTGTGCATTCTTACCTTAACCTAGCTGGGCGTTCTTATAGAAAGATTGCATACGATGGACTGAGAAGGTCAGTCTTAGTTTTTGGAGAAAGAAAAGTAGTGGGTGCAAGTACAAACTATATATACAGTTGCCTAGCATATACTATTCCTAAGCAAAGATGGGATATCTGGGAGATTGAAGAAGGGGGTACTTTAACTACAACAGATAGAGCACCTAAAGCATTCTTTGCAGGAAAAGAAGGACAAGTCTATTATTCAAACGGAACTAATCTTATTTATTACATGGGGCATGCTAGTAATAAGAGAAGCTGGGATTGGAATAGTAAAGAGATATCTGCAAACCTAGATAGTATTAATAAAATGTTTATTGAAGTATACGTTAGTGGTGCTCCTAGTTCATCTGCTACCATTTACATTGATGGAGCATCGCTAACAACTACAACATCAGATAATAAGAAAATTAACATACCTAGTAGTAGCAGAAAGGGTAAAAAGATGAGGGTAAAACTATCAAATCAAACAGGCCACGTTGATTCGATTGGGGTTATCTATAGACCATTAAAGGTATCTAATGATAGTGTCTAAAAAGAAACCCCCAAGGATTGATGACCCAGATTTAAGTAGGGTCATTGACCAGATATATGATGATATAAATGAATTAATTAACTCAGTTAACCAAGGCAATACTTCTGAAGAAAGGACTACTGCACAAGGTAAATCTGGAGATATACGCTTAGCAAGACTATCTAATGGTAATTATGAATTGCAAGGCAAAACAGATGACGGCTGGGTTACAACAACATTAACATTTAAGGAGAGATAATATGGCACTACCATTAGCGTTAGCTATAGGAGCAGGGGTTGGAGGCGTAGCAAGTCAGCTTTTAGGAAGACCTAAGCCTATGAATTATAACTTTGGATTTGATTTATCTAAAACAGACTATAGTGCAAATCCTGATTTACTAGCATCCATAAATGCTATGGGTTCTAGGGCTAGTACTTTATCAGGATATGGAGATAGGATGTCTGGCATGGGTGATGATTTTAAAAATCAATACGATGAAATGCTTGATACTAATTCTGCTTATAACAGAAGTCAATATCAAGAACTTAGAGGTCAGGTAGCTGACAGTACAGCACAAGTGTCTAATCAGCAAGAACAAGCATTGGCATCAAGAGGAGTAGGTACTGGTGGGATGGGAGCATTGCTTGGAGGCATAGCTCAAAACAGAGCTGGAGAACAAATTCGTAAAGGTACATTAGGTATACAAAGACAGTCTTTATTAAACGCAGGTCAGTTTGGTGGATTGGCAACTAATGCTTATCAAGGTGCTACTGGAGCAGTCTCAGCATCAGGTCAATTACTAGGTCAGCAAGCAGGATTAAGAGATGCAATAGATGCTAGAACATTACAGAATCAACAGTTAAATGCACAGAATCAGAATCAGTACAATCAGTATCTAGCAACATCTGGCTACAATCAACGAGTTGGAAATCAAGAAGCTATGGCAAGTTGGAATAGAGGACTATCTGATTCACTTATGGGATTTGCTGGCTTTATGGGAGGTATGGTATGAGTTTATACGTACCTGCAATGCAACGAAGAGATTCTAGCGTATATTACAATAATACTGCAAAGTCATTTTTAGATGGCGTTAGAATGCAAAGAGATTACGAACAGCAAAAAGCCGTTCAAGATAATATGTTACAGCAACAAGAAATGGCTAGGCAAGCTAGTGCCAGAGCTGATAAGGAAAGTGCTAGGGCTGATAGAAAAATGGCTATGATTGAAGACGAATACGGAATGAGCAAAGCTCAAAGAAAAGCTGATGTTACTGTGGCTCAATCTAACTATGAGGCTTCTAAAGCTAATAAAAAGGTTGTAGACCATGAAGCTGATATGAGAAAAATAGCTAATACAATGGAAAGAACATGGCATCCTACAGAAGTTACTCTTAGTACAGGAGAAAAAAGAATGGTTAATCCCACTATGAATCCTTTTAAGGATGAGAGTGATTACTATGATGAGTTGATGCAGAATAATCCTATACCTAGATATAATCGTCAGGATGTTTTTTCTCAACTACCTACATATCAAGGTGAAACTGTTCTTCCTTCTCCGAGATTCTTGCCAAATGCAATGTCTAGAGAAACATCTATAAGATTGCCACATGAAACCTTACAAATGATTAAGTCAGGTTTAGCACCGCAAAATCCAGATGATGTATTTGCAAATCAATACTATTTACAAAACAACTTATTAAACTATACGAAATAGAGGTATAACATGGAAAGAGCAGACATACTTAGACTGTTATCAGATTACAATGCAAATCCTAACGCTTATTCTGATGAAGATGCAGAGATAATGGCTCAATTAGCTAGGGCACATAGCGTAAGATTTAAACGTAGTGGTAAAGCAGGTCGTAAACTACTATTTGATTTAGCTGATACAGCATTATTGGGAATGGTTCCTAACGAATGGAGACCGCAAGCTAGAGGAGATAGAGTTTTTGGAGAGAAAGGATTAGATAAATTTGCAGGTGCTGTTGGGACAGGAGTTGGAATGCTTGGACTAGGGGCAGGAGCTATTGCTGGTAGAGGAGCTTTATGGGCAGGTGGTAAAGCACTAGGGAAAGCTGGAGTGAATGCAGGAGCATCAGCATATGGAATGGCAGGTAGAGGTATAGCTCAAGCTACTCCATACGCTCAAAAAGCTCAAGCTTATTACAGAAAGTTAGTTAAAGATGCACCAAATATTGCAAAAAGAGCTGGTGAAAGAATTGAAGGAGCACGTGGATACGCTAGGCAAAAAGCAGGTTCAATGACTGCTTTAGAACGAGGTTCTAACACAAGTTATATGGGTGATTTGTGGAGAGAATTTACTAGGCCAATTTCAGGTACTCAGGCAAATCTACTAGACCAAGCTTTAAGGACTGGAAGTGTTAATATTAGGTCAGTTTATTAACATATGAGTCAATACGAATCCTATAAGGTTAATAATTTAATTAACCAATATAGGGCTAATCCTGATATGTTTAATGACGACCAGTTAGATGAACTGGAACGCATTGCAGAACAAAATCAGATTAACTTTAAGCGTAAAGAAAGTCCTTTTAGTCTAGCTAGAGCAATGCAACAAGCATCTGCTGGATTTATTGAGGGTTTTACTACTCTTGATTTAATTCCTAAAGAGCCTCGTAATACAGGTGAAGCAATCTTTAGACAGTTAGGGCACTTAGCTGGTTTTGCTCCAAGCATATTAAAAGCACCAGTTGTGGGACTTGCAAAAGTTGTTGCAATGAGTACAGGCAGAAAGACAAAGGATGTCTTAAAGCACAAGGTGACTTCTTCTGTTATGAATGCTATTGACTTTGTAGGGCCGAAGTCAATCCCAATGATTGCACAGAAAAAGACTGTAAGTCTATTTAATAAAGGACTTAGTAGAAGCGGTGCTGATGCATTAGACTACATGAAACGTGGTGCTAAAACTAGAGCAATAGCTGAAGAGGCTGTAGGCTTAGCAGGAGCATCAGCAGTCTCTAGTATATGGAAAGGTGGGGATGCTATTATAGATAGCTTTATTGGAGGTGCAATAGCAGGTGGAGCTTTTGGAGGAATAGGAAACTTTGCTAATGTAGCTAGGTTCCACAAAGGAAATGCTGAGCAAATAGAGAAAGCAAATAAGATTCTTCGTACTGGATTAGGCTCTTTAACAACTGGATTACCTGCTACCTTAAGAGATGACCCAGTTGAAATGCAGATATATGAATATTTATTAGGTGGATTCTTTGGGTATAATACAAGACCAATTAAAGAACGTGTAGCACATGAATGGTTAGTTGACCCAAATAGACCAATATCAGAAGTCTTAGACCCCTCAAGGTCTAAAGACTTTAAAAACATATCCAAGGAAGCTCAAGACTATATTTTATTTGAGCATCCTATGCCTAAAGATAGCAATCAATGGAGTAACAGTAAGGGTTTAGGTGGTACTACTGGTCAAGCTTTAAGCTGGCTAGAAAAGTATTATCCTTTAAATCATACTGCTGAGGCTAGAGCATCATTAGGAAAGAATGCAACAGATAGGAATATCAAGCTTTGGTATGGGCAAAAAGCAGGTTCATTATATGCAACGAGTATTAGAAATGCTTTTTCTAAAAAACCTCCAGCAGAAGCTAAGAAGACAAGTGAGGTTATGGACTTTAATGACCCTTACGAGTCAGAGAATATTAAAACTAATGGTTTAGTAAAGTCTATTTATCCTAAAGCAAAGGGTTTATTTAAAACTGAAAAAGAATTCGGAGAAAAGCTTGTAAAGATACGGCAAAGAAATGACAACAAGGGAGTTGAAGATTTCATGGCTGACCTTCAAAACTCTATTGAAGGAAAGCTAGATAAGAAGCAATTGTCAAATCTAAGGCTTTGGTACGGACAGCAGTCTCAACCTATGCAGAGTACTGGTTCTTTTACAATTGAAAAGAATAGAAATAGTACTATAGCTACTTACGATTATAGTAAGAATAAAATGCTAGATGAATATGTTAGTAGTGGAGAGAAATATCATGATTTACCTATTAATAAATTAACAGATGGAGGCTTTGGCTTATTAAGTCATATAGTAGAGAACGGAGTTGCTAAGAAAATATTAAATAGTTACCCTGATTATAATAAGAAAAAAATAATTTTTAATGTTGATGACCCCTCAGTTGAAATGGCAATGCACAGAGAACTTTATAATAACAATCTCTATATCTTTAGTGGAATTAAAGACAAGAATGCATTAATGACAGCCCCATTAAAAACTGAGATTGCTGGTAGTAAAGTTACTCCTAAAGAATTAATTGACGTAATGCAAAACGGCTTAAGAGATATCCCTGCTGATGCAGTTCGCAAAAAACTTGTAGAGGGATATGAGATAGCTAAAAGTTCATCAAACTTACCTGAAAATATTTTCAATGATATTTGGGTTAGTAACATTTTGCATCATGCACAAATGAATGGAATGCTTAAGAATACTGGTAATAAAATTACAGATTTAAGCGGTATTGTTAGGATGATGCAAGGCGAATACTCTACAAGTGCAAGCGATTTTAATAAACGTATGCAGTTGCTTGGAAACAGGATGGTATCTTTAGACCCTAAAAGTTTTACTGGTATATCTCCTGATGGAAATTTAAATGTAATATTTATAAAAGATTCAGATATGCTAAGAGCTATGGGATTTAAGGCTGATAAGAATGAAAAGTATGCTGAAGCAAGCATGACGGATGGTGGAATAATATACAGACAAGCTGTCACAGAAAGAGTATTAGATAGCTTAGGCTTACCAGATGCTGGTCATTTTAAGCCAGTATCTATAGGTAAAGGGCAAGCTGGTTTATTTGCTACGAAGTCTAATGGTCAGTTGGCAAGTCCAGTATGGGAAGCTTTTATGAGGGCTAATAATATAGATGCAGTCGTAATGGGAACTGCACTTAAGCTAAGAGGGGATTATCGAGATACTCCTATGGAGTACAATAAAAATACTAACCAATATTCATCTAAAGAATTAAGACCATATAAAATACCAATACAAGATATGCAAGTTAGTCTTGGTACATATGAGAATATGAGCAAAGCAGTTAAAGGGGAATTAGCCCCTTTGCAATTATTTAATACATATGACTTTGAACATAAAGGATTTGCTGAAGAGTATTTTAAAATGGCAGAAAAAACCCATGAAGGTACGGAGAACGCAAAAGCAATAATTAAAGGAAGCACAAATAAAGACGGCAAAATAGATTTTCTTAAGTTTAAAAATCAGATGGAAGTATCTAATGCTAGGATACAAGAACTTGGTTTAGATTTCGTTATGAAACATTTACTTGGTGCTAAGGGAAATAAAGAAGTAGGTGCTTATCTTTTTGATGCAATACAGAGATTAGATGCTAAAGGTGAATTTGCAATAGATACTTTTCAGCGTGGTGATGCAGACTTTACAGGGTACAACCAATTAATGGAAAGAATTGCTTATGCTGGAAGAGGTAACTATAATACAAGATTTCTATTATTTAAAGACCATAATACTAGTTTTTTAAAAAGATTTATTATATCTAGGTATGCCAATCCATTTATAGAGACAGGTGGCAAAGCTTGGTTAAAAGCTATTACTCCTGATATGTTAAAAACAATGGATGCAGGGCCAAATAATAAACGTAAAATAATCAAAGAAGGACATGTATATCTTGACAACGCTTTCAAAGAAATGCCTGTGGTACTTGGGGACAAACGATACAACCTTAAGCAGATTTGGGATTTTCATACTGGGACTGAACCCATCCCCAAGGGAATCACTAAAAAGAGTGTCAATGATGCTCTTGAACTTGTCGTTATTCGCACTCCATCTGATTCTCCTAGTGGCAGTAGAGTACTTAGGTTTGGCGGTTTTACTAACCAAAAGGGAGCAGGAGCTTTCACTCATCATAAAGATGATTTCTACCTAGGAGGTGCAGATAAAGATGCTGATTCAATTAAAATCTTTCAAGGTTTTACTAAAAAACTAAAAGATGTTATTAAAGGACAAGCCAATGAAAAAGAATCCTATAGAGATGTTAATTCAAAAGAATATAATCCTGATTATGCAGAAGCGATAAGTAGACCATTTAAATCTGATTCATTAAGTCCTACTGAAAAGTTTCAGATATCTGGTAGAGGTAAAGGTAAAGAACCCTTAGATGTCTTAATCCCTAAGATGCTTATGTTTTCTCCACAGCATAGATTAGACGTTGCTAAAAGAGCAAAAGCTGGATTAGATGGATTAGAGAATGGTTTATCAGCAAGTGTATATTTAAAAAATATATTAGACTTTATTAACACTAAAAGTATAGATAAGACTACTGGTGAAATTAGTTCTTATAAAACTCCTTGGGGTACTTTAGAAATAGATGTTAAAACAGATTCTGTTGCTGGTAAAAGCAGGATGCAATACTTTAGAGACTTAGTATCTAATATTGTAAACAAATCAGCAGATGCCAGTTCTGACCCTACTATTAAAAACTATTCTCATTTTAGAGACATGTTATTTAATACTATATTTGATGCAAAGTTAGATGGTAAGCCCATAAAAACTTATAAGAAATTTGCAAGTCTTGTAGAATCGAGTGATGTTTTAAAACCAATAGTTCGTTCTGTTCATAATGTAAAAAATAATCACTCTTTTAGATTTATTGATAAAGATGTTTTAGATGCATTAAAAAAAGATAAACAAGGTATTTATTTAAAAGGAAGAACGTGGTTTGTTACTCCTGATGCATTTAAAAAATTAAATCTTCATACTGGTGAAAGAATTGTAATAGACCGCAAAGAACCATTTGGATTACTTTATTTTAATGGCAAAAAACCTAAAACTAAAGATGGTCGTCATATAATGTTAAGAGCTGAGCTTATTCCTACTAAGCCTGAATTTATTGACCTTGAAATAGACTTAAGTGAATATGGTTTAAAGACTTTAAATGACAACTATATAGGTAAATCTGTTAAAAAAATGTTTAAACAGATTGGAAATTTAAACCAATCATACTCTAATAGGTTTGGAAATGCCTATAGTAAATTGTTTGAATACATAGGTTCAGATGTCTATGCTAAGCTTGAAGGAATGCCAAAAGGCATAAGAAGTAAGATTGAAAAGAATTTAAATATTTTATTAGAACATATTGATTTACCTCCAAATAATACTGTTCAAACGAATTTAACAAAGGATAGAAATTTTGGCTTAGACCAAGTTGGAAAAGTAATGGGTCAATTTGCTACTATAGAATCTTTAAATAGACAATTTGTAGATTTGAATAAGTATCTTATTAAAAAAGAATCTAAGATTAAAGTTGACGAATTAACTGATTGGGCATATAAAAAGAATAGAGAAGTTAAAGAGATATCTGGTGGTGGACTGAAGGCACAAGAAGCTACTGAAAACTTAATGAATAAACACATGAAGCAAATTGAGGAAAGGGCTTTGGCATATGGTTTAGACCCAGCCCCATTTGTTAAGTATTATCATACAATGTTGCTTTCCCCAATACGTGGTAAATCACAATCTAAGAATGCGTTTAATCCTAAGACAAAGAAAGTAGAAAAAAGAAATTTCCCAGAGTTAAGGCATGATTCATCTATACATGGCAGTACTTTAATTCCTCAACAGACTAGAAGAGAGTACTACCAAAGACTTGAAAGATTTGTTAATAAGCTTGAGAAAGACTTTAATGACAGTACTAGTAAAGTTAAGCTAGAGGATGCTTTTGATGAATCTAAGATAGGACTTAAAGCCAAGGAAAAAGAAGCAGTTGTTGAACAGCTTAACTTGCCTTTTAAAGAGCTTAGCTACGATACACCAAAAGGTGATGTTTATGATAGGCTTGCTCTAAATGGAAAAGATTTAGCTGAAGTAAAAAAGTTTACAGAGAATATAGAAAAGAATCCAATTCTTAGGAAAAACCTAGATGAATGGTTTGGTTCTTTTACAACTATGTATGGTGACATGGTTCCTAGGAATTTAAAAGACATGAACATTAGAGATGTCTATGCTGTAAATAGATTCTTTAAAAAGATGGGAGACCCTACAGACTTATCATTTCACATGAAGAACTTTCTTCACGACCCTAGATACGTAGACCAGCTATTAGTTAGCAAAGGCATTGCTAGAAAAGTATCTGAGATGATGGTTAAAAACCCTCTAACTGGAGAGCTTGTAAACGTAGCTAAGATACTATCTCCTGTAGGTTCTATATCTGAGTATAGTAAAAATGTCAAAGACAAAGGCATTGATATAGATACTATTAGATTAAAGAAGAAGAATGAAAAGCTATTTAAGTATTTACAAGAGTTGCCAGATAGAGATGCTACTACTAGAGAGTTAATTGATTGGAGAGAGGGCAATAGACAAGGTGCTTTATCAACTGAAGCACAGAAACTTAATACATTAGTTACTGATTTTTATAAGAACATAGGTGACAATTATGTATACGTTAAAGACAGTAAAGGGAATAGGTATACCGACAGTCAAGGGAACTGGGCATTAGACAAAGACTTTAAAACATTTTATAAAGACACTAAAGGTCGCTTAAATCAGTATATAGAGTTTAAAAAAGATGGCGAGTTTAACTTTGAAAAGTTTTTTGAAAAAGTAGTAGATATCAATTTTAATGATGCAAAGTTTAATATTCCTAAGATACGTAGGACTGTTGGTGTAGATGGATTAAAGCGTTATCTATATGAGATGAGACTTTTTAGAAATATGCGTAAAGCAGAAAAAGAATCTAAAAGCTTTAATAAAGAAAAATGGATATTGAATTATAGAAATAAAAATCCATTTAAAGGTACTGGGTATATTGACCCAGTAGAATATGTTTCTCATGGTGGCTTTGGGAAAACAGAAGCAAGTAGAAAAGAATTCGTTGAATCTGTTAAAGCAGAAGCAAATAGAAAATACAATGAAGTATTAAGTAAGACTAATAGCGTAGCTAAAGCTAAGAAAGTACGTGATGCATACATTAGACAAATGGAAGATGTAGCAAACTTTCAAGCTGAGTTTATGACTATGAAAGATATTGCAGACCTTGGTGAAGTCAATGAAGCAGTATTAGATAAGTCATTAGAAAGACTAGGCCTTAAAACTAGAATTGGCCCCCTTGAAGGAAGGGAAGCTAATCTACAAGGCTATGATAAATCACATGCAGTTTTTAATGACTATGTTGATAAGGTAGTCAATGGATATTACAAGACTATGTCTGCTATTCATGGAGATAGAGAGATATCTTTATTAAAAGAGAATTTTAAAAACAGAAAAGTTCCAGAAACCGAAGTAGAATATTTTAAAAAGTTATATGAACGTGGAGATAAGAGAAAGTCTAGGAGAAAAGACGATACTAAATTAGATAAAACAATAGAACTAGGTGGTAGAGAACCACGTTATAAAAATTATATAGATGTATGGGCTGACTATTTAAAGTTACATTTACAAACAGTTCTAGGTCATCAGACTTATTTTCCAGAACAAATAATGTACGAGGTTAATCGTAACATTGACCCACTTGGTTTAAAAGATAAACGTAACTTATTTTATTTAACATCTGACCAGAATATGATGAACTTATATGAGAAGCTCTGGCAGAAGAAGAAATTTAAGAAGGCTCCATTTGTAGGTAAGATTCTTTCAGATGCACCTATGGATGCACAAGCTAGAAAAGAATACTTTAGCAGAAAGATACATGAGTTTGGTAGGATGGAAGCTCAATACGAGCTTATGACATTACTAGCTAATACTGGAACTTGGGCTACAAATATATTTAGTGGCAATGTTATGACAGGTGCTAGTGCAGGTATAAGAAATTTTATTAATACATTTAATAATAAGAAAGTATATGATAGGCTACTTACTTCTAATGGGAAGCCAGTTCTAAAGACACTTGATGGTAAGTTTGTTAAGAATAGAAAACAATTAACAAAGTATCTTGAAGAACGTGGAGTATTAGATAACTTTATTCAACATGAGTTTGAATATAATGAAGGCATGACATCTAATCTTAAGAAAGCAGGAGTGAGTATAAAAAACTTTAAGCGTGACTTGACAACAGCTATGAAGAATGAGAAGGGTAAAAGAGAAGAGAGTATATTAGAAGTTGTGTCAAGGTATGGCGTTAAAGATACTATGTTAAAGTATGGTTCTTTTTTTATGAGACAATCAGAACAGTTTAATCGTGTCAATTCATATATGGCTCATGCATTGCAAGCTATGGAGAAGTTTGGTGCACAGGCTAGAGAACTGTCAATAGCAGACCCATTTATACATGAATTTGCTATGAAAGGCATAGAGAATACTCAGTTTCTTTATCAGAATAGTTTCAGGCCTATGTTTATGAGGACTGCAACAGGTAAAGTTTTAAGTAGGTTTAAGCTGTTTGCTTGGAATTCAATACGTACTAGAAGAGAATTCTATAAACAAGCAAAGCTATATGGTTTTAAAGAAGGTACATTAGAATATAAAAGAGCAAAGGATTTATTTTTAACAGATATGTTTATGATGGCATTAGGTGGTGCTTTCATGTTCAGCATCTTTGATACTTCGCTTGCTCCTCCATATGACTGGATTCAAGCTTTAGCAGACTGGATGTATGGAGATAAGAATGAACGTGATATGGCATTTTTTGGAAGTAAGCTTGGCCCTGCTAACTTACTTAAGCCTCCTATAGCTAGAGTACCTGAAGCTATGGGTCAAATACTAACAGGCGATTGGGAACAGTTTAGTGGCTATACTGCCTATACATTATTCCCATTTGGTAGACTTGCTAGACAAGTGAAGCAACTATCAGATGATGGAGTTGGTAGGGGTCTAGAAAGAGCACCTGAAATACTTGTTAGGTTTCCCTATAATAAGATACAATCCAGAATAGAACGAGCTAAAAGACGTTCAGAACAAGCAGAAGAAATCGAGGCATTTTTAGGCTAAAATTCTCTAGGCAAGGTAATGTATGCCTTATTAATTTTATCGAGAAAAATGGGTAGCCTAGTGCCGTATTCCTATCCCATATTGTCATTCTAACATACACATGATATACAATTTTATGTTAAATTACCTAGACACACAAAAGATGTCTTATTTACAAAAAGGGTCTGTTAAGCTACGTTGACATCGTAGAGGTCGGCGGTTCGACTCCGTCATCGCCCACATGAGAATAAGACATGTGTTTCTTGTTAACATTAAAATAGCAGGCGTACACATGGCATACAAAACAACCTTAAAAAGTAACTTATACAAGGGTTCAAGTGGTCACATCTTTTATAGGAAAGTTATTCATGGCACTAGAATTCAAATTCCAGCAGGTACTAAGAATCCAAGATTAGCTAATAGGCTAAAAGATAAATTAGAATATAAAGCTTTAGAGGCTTATTACAATCCTGATACTGGATTTAGTTTCTTACCATTTAAAAGATTGGTAATGGACTATCTAAAGTTTCCACATGAATGGAGTAAGGCAACACGTGCTACTAATACAACAGTATTGAATAATTACTTATCTAAAGGATTGCCTAAAGGCAGTATCAGTACTATTAATATGTATAAAGCTAGAGTTAACGCATGCATTAACTGGGGATTACAGCGTAGCATAGAGACAGATAAGAAGAAATATACTGGGAATCTAAGTACGGAGCCTCGAAATAGAGTGTTTAATAAAAGAGAGATGGTTAAGATACTAAATTATACAGAAGATAATGATTTTAGGTTGTTTGTTAATTTCTCTTTTTATACTGGTGCTAGGAGAGGTGAGCTGTTAAATATTAATTACAATAGTATGAATGATAGTTCTGTGGAAATGGAAGGGAAGACAGGTAAGAGGCTGGTTAGAGTCAACAGCCAAGCAAAAAAAATATACCAAAGAGCAAACACTCCTTGGGAATATAAATTAGATTTTGTTACTCATCACTTTAAAAAGAACTTACGTAGGCTTGGAATTAAAAACGGATGTTTCCAAGACCTACGCAGAACTTTTGGACTAAACCTTATTATTGCTGGTATGCCCATATATCAGGTAGCTAAGTTATTAGGGCATAAGAAAGTCAGTCAGACTGAGCGTAATTATGCACCTTTATTAGTTACTGATATAGATGATTTTATATTATGAGTATTCAGCCTCAGCTAAAAGTATTTGGCTAACTTTCCCAATAATTCGTTTAGATGGACGATGACCTCCTTGATTCACCCTTATACGTTCACACCATGCTGAAAAGTTATCTTTTCCACTGAAATGGTTTGTGATTTCTAGTGAACCATTAATGAAATACCATTCTCCATCAGATAGATAAATACTTCTTATGTCTTCTATTGGGACATTGAATAATTTATCTTTATAAGTCTCCTTTAATAGTTTCATGGTTTATCTTTTACTATATAGTAAGATGCTAGTCCAATTAATATAGATACCATTAAACAGCATACACCAAATGCATAGAGCATAAAGTTGACGGCAACTTCAGCTATATCTAATACTATCATGTTTTATCCTCTATTCTTTTTAGCCTAATGGTAATCATTGCCCAAAGGGCTATGCCATATGCAGTTTGTAATATTGTATCAAATGCTTGAGTTTGAAGTACTTCAGTAAAGTAATACCAAGCCATTTAGTCCTCCTTGTTGTTTTTATATTTATGTAACATTGCTATTAGTAATAAAAGATAATTAATAATATCGCTGATACGTCCAGTTATAGGTTCAGAATGTTCTTTGCCATCTTTAAAATAATTAAACAGGCTAGAAATATGTTTATACAGGTAAACAGATAGTATTTGGAATGGGTTTAAGTTTAGCTTTGTAGCTATGTTCTCAAAATTCCATAAAACATTGTCATTATGATTACCTTCAGTATACTCGATTCTCTTAGAGTCTGATAAAGCTAGTGTCTCTTTAAGAAAAGTATCTCTTAACTTTTGATACTCTTTAGCTGTCATTTACCACTCCCAGCGTATATTAAAATCAAAATCTAGTATTCCATCTTGCTCACCCTTTTCTAGCCAATCAAGTAGCTGATTGTAGTATCTAGGATGCTCAACAGTAATTATCATTTCACGCTTTACTTTTCTTTTCATTTTCTTTTCTCCTTAAACGTCAGCAGGGAAGGTCGAGAGGGCTTTTTCTTGCGTGCTCTAGTGTTCCCTGCTTTGGTTTATTTAAATTATGAGACCTCTTTTAAAGAGATGTACTAAAGACAGACAAACCCTAGGGCCAACCAGACGTTTTAACATTCTTTTGCCATACTCTTTTATTAACATGCTACAACCTGCTTATATTTATAAGGTCTTCGGTTAATAGCATGCTCGAAAGCACTCGCTTTCTATTCTTACGAATCAGAGGTCTCAATTTTTTCTAATTTGTTATTACATATTTCCAGTACTTCACGTACTGTATTCTTTGCAATCTTTTTGATACTAGCACTATCTGCATGCGTGTTCATTATTAACTTCAAACAACTCATTGCTTTTAATGCTATTAGATGAATCTGGTCATCTTGCTCCATAAGAGTATTGAAAAACTCTTGAGGGTTATCTATTGTTTCTTGCATTTATCACACCTTTCTTCTTTTTTGCCATAATTAGGAAAGTTTTCATAGTACAGATACATTTTTATACCTCTAGATGTGTAGTAACTGCCTTTAGATTTATGTACATCTATTTGCCAGCATACTCCGCAATCTTTACAGTATTTTATGTCTTCATCAGCACGTTTTGCATCGTTTTTGTAAGGTTCATAACCTTCAATAATGGGTCTATTCGCCCATTTTCTAGTTTTTGGTTTAATGTTCCCTAAATACCACATATTGTTACCTTTTTCTTGTATTTTTTGAATAAAAGTAAGTAATTTAGGTTCCTTCCAATAATAGTGACTCCAATCATCTAGTATTGAAAGGGCAAAGGGAGCAATACTTGCGTGTCGCTCCCTTTTTTTTACCCACTTATCATTTTAAATAAGTTCAATAAATCCTTATATCTGATTGTTACTAATGGTTCTTGTCTGTCTTCTTTAAGAATCTGTCCATAGACATCATCGCATGGTTTTAAGTAGTCAGCTATAGCTTTACGACCTTTAACTTGGAATTTTAAAGGATTTAACTTTTCCATATTGTCGCATTCTATAGTCATGTCTACTTCTTCATGCCAGCCTAGTGACCTACCATCAGACCCCCAAGCACGTTTAGACTGAAATCCGTAGCCTTTAGCTAGGTTTACACATTCTCTTTCGATTCTGTTACCTTTTTGCTTTGGTGCTTTACCGCTCATTATTCCTCCTCAGAGTCTTTTCTTTGAAATTCCATAGACTCATTATCTATTTCTTTCTCTAATGCCTCTAGTTCTTCTTCTTCTGATGGCAATTCGCTATAAGTAGGTAAGCCTAGTACTTTCCATATTTCATCTAAGTAATGTTTACCACTACTCGACATCCGTTGTCTATCTACGTGTTCTAGGTCTGCTAGATTCTGTATTAACTTTTTTGTTTTATTACTTGCTATGTTTAGCGTTACTTTTTTCATATTATTGCTCCATATGGTTATCAAGGCAATCATTAGCTACGTACATCCATTCTTTTTTATTTCTAGGAGTTACTTTTTCCTGTATGTGATAACTATAGGTAGTAATAGTGCTACCTTCTAGTGCATCTTCATACAAAGCATTGTTACTTTCATGTTCTTTGCCATCTTTTATTGCTCGTTCTTTATTAGAATAGATTTGAGAACGAACTAAATGAAATTCGTCTTCCCATAGAGTAAGTATGTATATCATTATAATGCCCACCTATTTGCTATGTTAAACCCTATAAATATTCTTAAGGGCATAAATCCTAAATGAATTGCTATTGCATGTCTTAATGACTTTTCTTGCATTATTGCTATGCTAAACATGTTCATTATTATCAAACGATATCCTACTTCCAATCTTTCTTTGTTTTTTGTGTGACTCCATAGACTCATTGTCAGGATGTCTAGTATTCTTATTGTGCTCATATATTTCTTCCTGTTGTTTAAAAATCATTGTTGTTGTTTGAGGAATATCATGGTCGTGGACAAATACATACGCTCCATTTCCTTCTATTTTTTCTACTATTCCATTTTTGATATGTATTTCTACAATTGACATTGTGACTCCAGTATGTGGTGAGATTGCCAAGCCATAAAACTTTGACTTGGCTTTCTCATTATTTCCTCTGGGCAAACGTGAATGTTTCCCAGTTAAAGTTGCAGACCATATGAAACATTGATTCATCACGTGACCCTAGAGTTCTAATAATACGTTTCTTATTATTGTCTCTATCACCTTCAAAACCAATAATCTTGTCTGCTTTCTGTTCTATGATGCTATTACCTTTTAAATCATGTATATCTAATTGACCGCCTTCTTTAAGACGATATGATGCACCTTTAGATATATGTGATACTCCTAGTAGAATTATATCTGATTGCATTGCAAACTTCTTTAATTCTGGTATGACATAATTCATTTTCTCATACTCATCGTTCTTTGCCCATTTAGCAGGAACCATATCAATAGTGTCTATGACAACCATTCTTGGTTGATGTTTTTCGATAAGTTCTTTGTATTGAGTTATGTCTGGAGATTCACAAAGTAATGTCATGTGCTTGAGTTTATCTTGCAATATTCCAATAGCCTCTTCGTCTTCATTAGCTAATAGTCTTAGAGTTTCATGTTTAGACTTTTGCAACATTTGTTGCATAAAACGCCTAGACATTGTGTCTTCATCTACTTCTAAAGACAAGAATAGGGTTTTTACATTGGGAGTATTAGTTATGATATGCTGATAAAGTGCTGTCTTACCAAGTTTAGTATCTCCAGCTAACACTACTAAATCTCCTGCTTTAAACAGATGAGATTCAGGTAGAAAAGGAAATACTGTTTTAAGGTCAAAAGACTTTTCTGAAAAGTCAGTTTGAGCATACTTTATCATGTTAGCAATCATATCATCTGCATTAACAGCTTTTGATTCTATTTCTAAGCTCTTATTTCTATACTCAATGCATTTAGAATCGCAATATTGAGATAATATTTCATCAGTACATGGGTAGCTATAACCTCCAACTTTGACACAAGAAGCCACAATGTTACTTACCTCATCCGCAGGTAAGGGGTCTTCTGATTTCTCGTTAAAAGCTTTAGCTATACCTTGCACAGCTTTAGCATCATATCCCCATTTCTTAATTGCTATACTAGCAACTCTTAATAGGTAATGGTGTCTTTTACCTGTTTTATGTCCAGCATTGTAAATATGCTGAGCACAGGTTATGTATCTAGATGTTTCAGCCTTGGTATCCTTGTATACTTTACGTACTTCTTGGATATTTTTACGGCTGATGTCCATAGGTTTTAGTATTTGTGTATTATCATACTCGAACTTTGGATGTTGATAGTCTTCTCTGAGACTTTTGGACTTTTCTTTTATTTCTTCATAATCTAAATCTTCTATTTCTTTTATTGTGAATGGATTCTTAAATCGCATAGTTTTTAGATTTAATGAGTACTCTGTTCTGATAAGTCTAGTAGCATCGTATATAATGTCTACGTATTGACCAAAATCTCTTTTGATACTTGCTCTAACTATCTTGTCTAGGTTATTTGAAGGTTCAAATTGGTATATATTTGGTATATGGATATGGAATCCTTTACCGCTAAACCAAATATTTATTAATTCGTTACCAACTCCAAAGCCATTAAGGATATCTACTAGTTTTAATACGTTGTATAAACATTCATCTTTTTGATTTTCACCTTCTAGGTCAATATCAAGTATGATGGTATTCATAGCTTTAGCACCTTTAAAGTTGCTAATAGTTCCTTTTTGCTTTACAAAGTCAAGTACAGATTTGCCGTAGATAAACATTGATTTGTAGATTTCTCCACCAAGGTTATTTTTTACAATATCCTTGAATTCGCTTACTTTACATATGTTTCCACGATTTGATACTTTGCCTATTGCATATTCTAGATACCAATTATCTAATATGTTTCTATCATCCATGTTTGTTGTTTACTTGGTGTTTTAATTGGTATTATGTTTCTTATATCTATGTCTTCGTAGTCTTTTTCTTCACGTATCTTCCGCCAGCTCCTGCTGTAAGTACTTGGGGTGTGCATGACACCCCAGTACTCTTTACCATACCAAACCAAATCTGTTTCTATGTCACTACTTTTGACGTAAAGATTTTGTTGGGTTATTCTAGAACGAAGCCATCTCTTAATAATTTTTGAGATGGTCATTAGATATCTATTCCTGCAAGGTTAAGCTCAGGTACTTCTTTTGTCTGAGTTTCTTTAGTAACATGACTACTATTGTCATCTACTTTCAGGTCTTTTACCCAGCCTTCACTTACTTGCTTGTTAAAGCGTTCTTTTAATCTATCCATACCACGACTTACAGCCATAACTTCAGGAAATATATTCCAGTATGGCTTGCCGTTGTCTTTTAGATTCTTTGAAGGGTAGGAGAGGACTAAGAATTCTTGACCTACTGCTTTATCAAGATATGTATCTGGTATTGACCAGTCATCTTTATATTCAGGGTCTTTAATTCCTATGGCCTCAAAGAACATCTTGAGCTTTAATGCTGAGCCCCAAGTATTGTTCTTCTTGTTAAAATTGCCAAAGACATTTAATGTCTTATCCCAATCTTGTCCATCATTGTAAGTGACTATTAGAAATACATCATTTACATGTTTTTGATAGCTTAGTTTGTGGTCATATTTCAGTTCTACTGATTTGACCTGTCCAGTTGCAACATATCCAGCCATTATTTAGTCTCCTTTTTAGCTTTGTTAGCTTTTCTGATTCCTTCTTGCTTGTCTTTTAGCTCTATATACTGAGCCATTATTTTTTCTTCACTTGGGTTAGTCTTGAGCCATTCTAATATCTTTGTCTCAACGCCTTTACCTTTGAATTCTACTGCATTAGATAACATCTTTAGCTTTACTACACTCTCAGGTAATTCAACTACTTCTCCTTTAGTAAATTTGTTTAGATATGAGATATGGTCTCTGTTATCCATGCTGTCTGCATCTTTGGTATCGTCTATTGCAAATAAACCATTACATGCATATTTGCGAGCATAAGATGAGGTAGACCCAGTTATTTGACTGTCATCCATACCTTTTTTAGATACAGACTCTCTAGCCCAACCTTCGTTTGTTATTTCATTGCCATCTCTGTCTCCAAAGGTAGCAGTTGCCTTGATGTAATTACTTCCACCTATAGATACCATTTCATCGTTTAGAGTTAGCCAACATTCTGTTTCTCCTAGAAATGGCTTTACTCCCTCGAATATATCTGCAAGGTTTCTGTAATCATATTTACCAAAATTATTTCTATGACCTTTCTCTACCTTAAGAGATGTTTGTACATAGGTTAATTTTTGGTGAATAGTTAATTCACTTATTTTCATAGTGACTCCAATCGTTATGTTGTTTAAAAGTTCGTAAAAGAAGAGGGCCAGAATTAAAAAGGATAACTATTATGAAAAGAAATATCCCTGACCCTCAACTTTATACGGAGTATCAATTAGCTCAAACCATGTCCATTCACGTACATACGTGTTTGTAACATTGAATCAGCTACTTTAAATGCATCTACTTTATAATCGTATGCTTTTCCAAATTGGGTAGATTTTACCCAGTCGCTATATTTCTTATCGTGAGTATAGTATTCAGTAATTGCATTATAAGCATCCCATAGGGTTCTTCCGTTATTACCTCGCCCATTGTAAAAATTATCTACTATTTTCTCATAGGCAGGTTTTGCTGTGTTTCTAACGTGAATACCTAGTTCTGGTATGCTTTCTTTGTGTCTTTCCTTTAAGAAAGGGATGACTGTTTCAAAGTAAAGGGTTACTTCTTCAGGAGTTAATCTATGTTCTGTCATTCTATTCATCTTTTCTATAGCCTCTCTAGTATTCCCTCTACACTCATCTATACTCTTTGAGAGGTCTACTACGTTCTCTCTTATGTTTTGAGTATGTCTGAGATTGTATTGCCACCCAGATTTTCTATTTAAAGCAATATCTAGGGTGTTTTGACATACCACACGTATGGCGGTAGGTCTTAAGCAATTACCTGATGACCCATCGTGGGATGAATAAGATAAAATGTAGGGGTTTATTTTATCATCGCCTACTTGGAGTGAGTCAGGGGCTTTTGCTAATATCCAAACTTTCTTTCCATATTGTATTGCACCTGCTGTTTCAAATTGATATCCATAGTCTAGCAGGGCTTTAAATGGTAAGAAAGCATCTTTATTCTGTAGTATTTCATATCTTTCTGATACGTTACCTAAGATTTTATCGTTATCATCTCTTATAGTAACATAATGTCCAGTAGATATTGTAGTACCTTGAGAATTATTTATGTATGTAGGTTCTTTTCTAACTGTCCAATCTAATCCTGAAGCATATAATGCCTCTTCTACATTAGGCGGATTGTCTAGTTTGACACCTTGCTTGTGCCAAGGTGTGTCTCCTAAATACATCATTGTATCTATAAATGCTGGCATATTTCCTCCTTATGCTCGTTCTTTAAAATATTTAAGTCTTTGGTAAGCTCCACCTCCGATTAATATTTTACCATTATCAAGTAATCCTTGATAAAATTCATACAATCCCTTATAAGACATTCTTGTGTCTGGGGCATAGTCTTTTTTCTTTTCCATTTTAGCTACCTTTTGTTTTTGTGAATAATATTTGAACTTTTTCTAGTTCATCTATTAAGGTTTTAATGTAAAGCACGTCATTTGGTGCTATGTGAGGGTCTACATGGTCATACCTGTAAGCATTTAATGCATCAATAATTGTTTGCACTTCTTTTTCAGCATCAAATGCTAATGCAGGTCTTTTATCTGGCGTGTAATTGTTTACCATTATTCATCTTCCGTATTAGGAACTGGATTAGGCTTGAAAGGCAAGTCATCTACATCAGTTTTTAATTCATCAATTTTATCTGCAAACTCTTGGTCTTTTTCTTCTTGAGTTTTATCTAGGCCTAATACCCATTCTAATGCCTCTTTATATCCTTTCAATAGTCCATCTCGTAGAACTATATCTACGCTGTCTCTATTCTCCCACATAACATCTATATGTTCTTTATATTTTTTAAATATCTCATCTTTATGTTTTACATATATTGATTGTTTACTCATTGTGTTCTCCCTAATGCTATATGAAATAGCTGTGGAGTTAGGGTTTTGTACGTGCCTAAGCCGTTCTTTGACCTCTTAGCCAGTCTTTTTACATGAAGGTATAGTTCTTCATGTATTAAATCCATAGTGCCTTTAGCAAGTCTTAAATCTTCTTGCTTAAATAGTCTTTTAATTTCTTTTTGTGTCATATTTCTTCCTCTTTTTAGGTTTTGGTTTAAGGTTGGTAGGTTTTGGTTTTCTGAGCTTTTTAAGCTCTATTATGGCATTATATATATTGCCCATAAGTGACTCCAATCATTATGTTTTAAGTGTTACCAGAGTCGCTTTGTTTTGTCCTTGTCGCATGCTATCCACGCAGACCCTCGGTTTGTTCCGAGACAACTTCAGGTTCTAGACTGTTTGTTGTTGACTCTGGCTACACTTTATTTACAGCACTTAATGTGCTTTAATTTCCTTTGGTTTATTTATTTTATACTGGTCTAACCAAATATCGACCATTTTTAGAAATTGAATAGCGTTAATATCATGTTCATCTTGAAAGTGATTCATAATATCAAACATTTCTTTCTCTAAATCGGTTCCATGGTCTTCATATATTGCATCAGCTATTATATCATTAAGTGTTATCATCGCTTACTCCATGACTTCGTTGAATGCTTATAGTATGAATACCAAAGTTGTCCATTTGCTCTAGTATATCTGTTACTTGTGAGCCAGTTTGATTTTTAAGTTCTTTAATTACATGGCCACCATCAGCAGATAGTTCTAGATTAAATAGACCTTTATTGGAGAAACCATTGCCAACATTTCTTGCTACATTACTAGCAAAACGTGCTGTATGGTTTAATCCGAGAAAGACATAGCTAACAGCCTTGCCAGCTTGTCCCATCATCTTTAATCTTGTCATCATTTTAAGTCCTCTTCAATTTGACAGAAAAGAAGAGAGCCGTTTCTTAGGTTTACGGCAAAAATCATAGTGACTCCAATCATTATGTAACAGGTTAAATAACCTGTTACAATATAGTTTACCTAAATATAGTGTCCTATGAATATCAAAATTATTTACTTTGTTTTCCGTATTTAAATAGTAAATAATTACCTGTATTTGTGTATATTTACTCAATTAATTGGAGTTACTATTATGAAAAACACAAATGATATTGTTTTAGAATGGCTTAAAGAGACTGATATTTCTTTATCTACTATTTCTAGAAGAACTGGGATTGCACGAAAAACTTTACATAATTGGAGAACTGGAGCCTCTCCATCTGTATCTCTTTTGCAAAAATTGACAAAATATTATAATAATTTAAATAATAATGAAGTTATACTAAGTGATGATGGTGAAATTGATAAAGATTATGTTATAGGGTTGCAAAAAGAGAAGATTGTTGCACTTGAAGCTTTAACTGAGAAAGCTAAGATGGAAAGAGATATATGGGAAATGTTAGAACATGATGCAACGTTTGAAGTTCATTTAGACTTCAGGAGTTTTAAATTATATAGAAAATTATCAAGGGTAAGCGGTCTTGAAAAATTGTCTGAGGTGATAGGCTATACAGTAGATGAACTTAGGTATGATTATTTTTGTTTAGGTGAGTGGTATGAAATAAAAAAACATCCTATTGATAAAATAATGACTAAAGAAACAAAAACATCTCTTCAGCATTATACAGATAATTTTCCAGCTTTATTTCGAGCTATGAAATCTGTAGTAGGGGATTATTATATTCCTTTTAATATTACATATATTGGGAAAAATGATATAGGTAAGGTTCAAGCATCTGTTTATAATAGAGTTTTTTGGAGAGAAATGAAGATAGAGTCAAAAGTTAAAATGTTTGCTTAAATCTTGTTTGTTTAGTTCTGTGTAGTTCTATAGAACTGAGTTTATTGAAGTATAAGCGTGCTGTTTACGCTAAGATTAATGGGCAAGTGGAACTTGCTCCTTATTTAAAAGAAAAGCCCCTGAAATGGGGCTAATCTTTTACTGATTTATGTATTTCGTCCTAATATAGCTAGGGATACTTTCTTACCATCTTTACTTTCGTGTGGATGTTTAGTACCAAGGATATAATCAGTTCCATAGAACTCTTTTGCTAATTTATTTAGCAATTTGTCCCATTCTTCAGAATTTATCTCAATATCCTCTATATTGCACCAGAGATTAAAGAAGTGTTTGTCATCAAATTGTTCATTTAATGCCTCAATATCTAAGTTTCTGCCCACTTTTAGAAATGGTGCAGTCTTATCACTTTTATCTCTTTTTTGCATCCAGAATCTATTATCATCTGCTAATCTTGCAAATTTATCTGATAGATTCTCTGCGAATATCTCTCCAACCTTTACAGGTTCTTTACTTGCTCTTGCCATAATAGTGACTCCTTTTTTAGTTTAGTTATGGTATATTAATTAAGCATACAAGAAGAGAGCCTTTACAATTAATTGTATTGTGCAAGCTCTGCTTGTTTATTGTATTTTGTTTGTTTGTTTAATTTTATTAACCTATGCCTGACTCCAACAGGCTGTAACGGAGCCACTTCTCGATGCGGTGAGCAGTTGCGTTAGATAGGTTAATTGTATATGTTTTAAAAAGATTGCCCCCTAACTGAATTATCAGGAATTTTACAGGGGGGCTTAGAAAGTAATAAGTAGCCCTCCTACTATCTTCTTAAAAGGCGTGGCGAGGGAACCCAAATATCAAACTTCCCTTGATTTCCTTAAAAGTGTCATACTTCGGTCAGGCTACTTATTAATAGATGGTAAGGCTACTCATTACTACATGCAATTAACTTTAAATGTGGGATATATTTATTATGCACACCACTTATTGAAGGTAGCCCTACTCACAAAAGAAGAGAGCCTTTACTTTTTTTATATTGGTGCTATCCAGTTAATGTTCTTTTTTACCCAAGAAATAATACTCATTTGTCTTTCTTTTCTATTGGGTATTCTTATATCTGAATTACTTTCAATATAGAATTTTAATTGCACTCTAGTTGATAGAAGTTTCCATTCATTATTTTCTAAATCTTCCATTATGTATTCTATAATTTTATTTCTGTCTAATACTTTCATAATATTCCCTTTTTGTTTTGTTTAGCGTACAAGAAGAGAAAATGCCCTGTATTTCAAGGGCATTTTTATTTCTCTTATGGATTAAGGTAAACTGGTACAAGTTTCCATATATCATCACCACCTATGACTTTACCAGTATCTTCAAACTCTGGAAATTTCAATATTTGGTCTATCCAAGATGCGTTTTCTGACCAATCTTTGACAAAGAATTCAAGATTACTTAATTTATCTTCGTAAGGTGGATTTCTAGAACTTATTTTAGCATATGGCTCAGGCCATTCATCATCTGTCCATAATATTACATCAAAAGATAATTTGCCTTTTTCAGTAAAATAAGGTTCTAGTTTATAGTTTACATCAAATGTTTCATCAAAAGCATTAATTTGACCAAGTGGCTGTAAACTGCTTGATAAAGTTTTGATGATTAGTTCTGTTTCATTCATAATGTTTCCCTTTTTAGTTATAAAAGAAGAGAGCTTTTTACTGTCTTTTTAAGTTTTTGTAGAATTCTTCTTTCCATTCTTTATGAAATGGAGGTATTGCACCTTGTATGACACCTCCATGTTTTTTAATTACTTTTGCAAGTAGCTCAACAGGAACATATTCTAATGGGTCATTCAATTCCATATATCCTTGTTTATCACTACCGCAGTTATGACAACCTTTACTAATATATTTATCAAATAAAGGCTCATCCCAATACTTGCTTTTCATCATTATTTCAACAGATTTATAACCAAAATCTTTTCTCCATCTTCCTTCTTCATCGTAAGGGCTTTCTTTAGGTTCACAATAAAATCCTTCACCAGCTTGTACAGATAAAGTAAAGCCATCCATACATACTATATGTTCATACCAAATATGTTTACTCATTTAATTATCCTTTTGTTTGTTTTGTTTGTTTATGATTATTAGATGTACTCTCCCTGCGTGCTCAAGCTTAAAAGCATGGCTATATACAGG
>Ga0209232_1000354_pt1 | contig 29133 bp, 33 predicted proteins | sample ETNvirenome_2_60_FD_184066 | JGI IMG/M metagenome (GOLD analysis project Ga0209232, IMG submission 184066) | Marine viral communities from the Pacific Ocean - ETNP_2_60 (SPAdes) (version 2) | ecosystem: Environmental > Aquatic > Marine > Oceanic | place: Pacific Ocean | collected 2013-06-22
AGATCTAGTGAGTTAAGTGTGATCGCAATGCACTCCGATGTATATGCGTATCTACAGCAAGCAGGTTCATTGCAATTCTCATCTACTGCTTTAGCTGCGTCTGGAGCAATCCAGTGGGGTGGCGGTGGAATCGGTCAAACCAAGACCGAAGTTGCATTCTTCAATGGCCTTCGCGTCATTCAAGATGACCTATGCGCTCCAACACTCAACGCAGGTGGTTCTGACCAGTATCCTGTCTACATTCTCGGTGCAGGTGCATTGAACGAAGGTGTTCAGCAAGAGCTAAAAATTGAAAGCGACAGGAACATCTTAAGTAAGCAAGATGTCATCTCACTTGACTACCACTATGGTTTCCACCTTGGCGGTACGAAGTATAGCGGTGCCGACAACCCAACAAACGCTAACTTATCTACAGCAGGTAACTGGGCTTTGGCTTACAGCGAGCGTAAGATGGTTGATGCTGTGAAAGTTACAGTTAACACACCATTCTCAACTAACAAGGCTTAATTGCTTTTGGAGTAAATATAAAGAGGGGAACTGTAAAAAGTTCTCCTTTTTATTTACTCATTAGACTGAGTTAAGTTAGGCAAGGTAACTAAGTGATCTCAATGGTTCGCTTTTATCTGTTACCCCGCGACGGTATTCCCACGGAGGTCTTACCAACCTATTATCCATCGATTGTCGATGTTAATGCTCATGAAGCACGTAAAACACGTCGCCGTTTAAAATCACAATATAAAGGTTTAGAAATCATCGCTGTACCACTCTGATGTCATTACCAACAACCACAAGTTATGTATCCAGAGCTGATGCAAACACCTATTTCGCTACTTCTTTTAATAATGAAGCTTGGAACGTCTTAAGCGATGACCAGAAAGATTTAGCTCTACAGGTAGCAACGCGAAACCTAGAGACTCTTCAGTGGTTCGGTACAAAATGCACAGATACGCAGGCATTGCAATGGCCGCGAGAAGTAGCAGCTAACGGTTCATGCGATGCCACCGTTTGCACAACGATCCCCAACCAACTAGTAGAAGCAACTTGTGAATTAGCTCTCAAGCTACATGCTAACCAGTCAGTCATGATAGACGGTCCTGAGACTACGACGACAGGTACGTATGTATCCAAAGAAAGATTAGGAGAGTTAGAAGTTGAATATGACGAATACGACGGAGCGAAGAACGTCTCCACTGGCCCCAAAATCATTGTTCTATTCCCGTGGCTCAAAGATCTTCTCCGTTGTTACGCAAAAGTAGGTAGTCAGTCCATCATGTTAGCGGTTCGATCATGAGCAAAATTGACGACGTATTTGGTTCTATCCCCGGCCCCTTAGTAACGAAGTGGGGTCAATCCATGACCTTTGTTCGAGTTAGCGGAACCGGAACATATAACCAAACAACTGGTGTTGTATCCCCCAATGAGACCAACATTCCAGTCAAAGCAATCATCACCCAAGTTTCTCCAACCGAAGTTGATGGTGTTCTACAAATTAGTGATGCGAAGATTCTCATTGATGCAGCTCAACTAGGAACGACCTATATCAAGACATCAGATAAGTTCATTTATAAAGCAGAGGGTAAAGACGTCACAGCTAGCGTCATCCGAGTCAGTACAGCCCGAGGAGACAACCCTATTTTCTACACTTGCTTTGCGAGGCCACAATAATGCCCAAGCCCATCTCACAACTCATCCCCGATTTCAGAGAAGCTTTAAAAGAGGGTCTTGAGGAGGCGGCTGGAAATATTGTTGAAGGCTTAATCGAAGACGGACCATATTGGGATGGTATTTTCGCTAGATCTTGGGAAGTCAAAAAGGGGCAGAGAACTATCACAACGTATCCTGCTAATATGCGTTCCTCAATTAGATCAAGGCAAGCACAAAGTAAACCAGATGACGTAAGACCTCTAGTACCTTTTATTCCAAACAACGAAAATCTAGAAGGCTATACCATTGGGAATATGACTCGATACCGTGGTTATGCGATGGATTTATTACCCACACCGGTAGGAAGACAAATGGGAAATGCACCAAATAAGACAGCTAGAAAAGACTGGTACCTTCGTTATGTCCAAGGTGGAAGGATGCAAAAGAAATATGACGAAGCAATGACCAATGTATTTAAGAAGTACTAATGACTCTTCAATCCATCCGAGCAATCTACGAAGCCCCAGTCATCGCAGCATTGGGAGCGTTAACCCCTGCTGTTTCTTGCTACGGAGATAACCAAACTTATACCGACGACGACGCAACAACTGAATATGCTCTCGTTCGAGTTAATTTCACAGGTACGACTGAATTAACTTTGGGGATGAGTATGGAGAATCTTAGAGGTGTAGTAATTGTTGAATGTTTCACACCCAAGAACATTGGTCCTGCTAGATCCCAGGAAATGATTACGTCAGTCATGACAGCACTTAATAATCTAAATACCTGTAACCCACATCCATCAACCGGCAGTTACGGAACAGTGGGTGTGATTAACGGACCTAATTTTGAGGCATTAGAAGATCGACCTCATTACATGGCAAGCATTAGCTGTCCTTTCAAAGCAACTCACTTAAGTTAGAATCCAGTTAAGTACTAGCCCCCGAGTACAACAACGCCCCCGATGTTGTTTCGACTCTCTCCTAGAGAGCTAGATTTTTGCCAGTTTCTTGCTCTTCGCAAGTTTTGACAGGCACTGACGGAAGCGTATGGTTTCAACCAGCGTCTACCGAATTTTGCCTGAAAGACTACACTGACTTTCCCGCTGGAACCTCAATCACGGTTCCATCTGATCACGATTTTCGTGTCAACGACCCTGTTAAGTTCACTGCCCAAGGCACTGGACATATAGACGCAAACCTAACAGCAGGAACGACTTATTACGTTGTTGCTAAAGCTGCGACAACTATTGATGTATCCGCATCAGCCGGTGGAACTGCTATTACCCTCGCTGGTGATGGCGGTACTGGTAGTGCTGACTCATCTAATACCGCTGTTAATCACATCAAGATTGACTATGCGGAATTTGCTGCTGTTTGTCAGGTCAAGTCATTTACTCTCGATTTATCTCGCGAGGAAATTGACACAACTGTTCTACCCTGCACAGTTAACACCACAGGTTCACTCGCTTCATTTAGAACAATGCAAGCCGGGTTTGCTTCGGGGTCTGGATCAATGGAAGTCCAGTTCACAGACGATCAAACCAACCTCGCTAACCGTTTACTCGGTAATAGCATGAGGAAGAATCAGGATGGAGCCTCAGTTCGTCTATTTATCAACACTGTTGGTACGACAGCTTCACCAGATTTGAGTGACAGCCTTTACATTGAAGCACCAATCTCAATTATGGGATTTAGTTTGAATGTATCCCCAGAGGATGTCATTGTCGGTTCGTTAACATTTAGCCTATCTGGACAGCCAACTCACCTATTAGGCAACTAAGATAAGTTATACGGGAACACAAGCCTTCCATACCTGCGGGAGGCTTTTTTATGTATATAATTAAATAACTTAAGTAAGTAACTATGGCATTAAGCCTTATCGATGAGCTAAAGAAGGCAGCGAACCTCAAGCCCACGAAGCGCACAGTTGTCTTAACGAACGGAAAAGAAGTCGAATTTTACTGCGCTCCCCTCACGATGGCTGAGCGTGAAAAAGCCCAAGCGCAAGCTAAGAATCCTGACGACACAAATACTCTCGCTCTCCAATTGTTAGTCAATAAAGCTCAAAGCAAGACCGGTGAGCGTATGTTTAACGCCAGTCATATCGCGGAGTTAAAGCACTTTTGTAAAGAGCAGGATGTTCAAGCCTTAATGCTTGCCGTAATTAGTGATGCGGAGGCAGAGGAAGAACCCACCGATATGAAAAGAACTAGAAAAGCAACTACGGAAGGATAATTTAATGATGCTGTCCTTCGGAGTCGCGAAGGAATTAGGCATGACTCTCCAACAGCTCTACCAAAACATCACTCTCCAAGAGCTGTTAGCGTGGTCTGCGTACTTTTCAATCATCAACCAAGAGCAGGAAGATGCTATGAAAAAGGCAAGACGACGCTAAACTGTTGAAATAACCGAGTTGAGTTAGATCGTTGGCAATTTACGCAGCCGATATTCAGATCAATGTAAAAAATAAAGGCGAACTTCGTACCCTCGAAAGTCGCTTCAAGAAGATTGAGAAGGCAGCGGTCAGTTTAAATCAAACACTTAAAGGTCTTGGTCGTCGCAACGCAATAAAGGTAGATACTCGCGCTGCAATGTCAGCGATCAGCGCACTCGAATCCCGCATTCGTGGATTAAACCGGTCTGTAAATATCGACGCACGTACTAGAGAAAGTCGAAGTGGCGGCGGTTCTGGAGGTGCAGGTCTTCCACTAGCTGCCGCTGCCTTTAGTGGCGGTATGGGTAGACGGGGAATGGATTCGTTTGAGCGAATTACTAAGAAGCAGATGGACTATGTAGATCAACGCATAGCTCAAATAGAACAAAAGTTTGATACTCGCGCCTCCAGTGCAACAAATCCTGTTGCAGCAAAGATGGCAAAGTTAAAAGCTGAAAGATCTATTTTAGGTAACGAAGCTAGAGCAATACAAAATGATTTCCGGACTAAATTAAAACAACAGTCTTTTAGACAGCTAAACCGAGATATTGCGGCAAGCGAAGGACGTTATCAAGATTTATTAGCATCACCACCACCAAAGCCAAGAAGTAAATTTGAGGGACTTACAAGGCAAACAAGAAAAGCTTGGGTTGATGAGTTACGTGCAGAGAGGGGTTTTGGTAACAAATTAAGAGCACAGATTCCTGATGCTTTTGAAGCGGGGGCAGGTCCAACTAGGCAGATCGAAGATAAATTAGGAAAGATAAATGAATTAGCAAGAGAACAGGCAAGCCTTAAAAAAGTAGTAGAAGGTGAAGATCAAGTTACCGAATCAAGAGTTAAAGGGAATGCTGTCAGAAAAAAGGTAAGAACACTCGAAGACAAGATTGAACAATCCCAAGTCAATGTTGCGAGAACTCAAGCTAGAGGACAGAAGATAAAGGAAGATTTAACAGCAGCCACGCAGAAGCAAGCCGAAGCTCAGAAGAAGTTCAATACAATGCAAAAACAATTCAATACAAGACAGTCAAAACAAAGGACAGCACTTGACTTAGAGAAGCAACTCGCTACGGCAACAGAGGCTAGAGCTAAAGCAAATGCAGAAGTTACTAAATGGCAGAAAGCACAACAGAAACAGGTTGATCGTTACGGTCCAAATAATATTCGTCGGGATTTTTCAAAACCCGGAGGGGCAATAGAAAAGAGTATTAATAAATTAATGGAGGCAGATAAGAAGCTACTGGAAGTCAAAGACAAGATGAAGAATACGGGTAAGGCAGCGGATTGGTCTCAACCTCTAGCAAATTCTAAAAAAGCTCTAAGTGAGGCTAAATCTGAAACTGCCGCTATAAATAAATTGCTAGACGCGAGTAACAAGCGTTTAGCACAAGGAAATCAAATATTAGATAGAAGGACAGGTATTGAAGCGCGTCAAAAAATGATGGGCGCAGCGGGTAGAGGTGCAGCCGCCTCCGCTGCACTGATTCCGGGTGTCGCTCCTCTAGCTGTTGGTGGTTTTGCGGGTGCAGCAAATGGCGGTGGACTAGCGGGCGGTGCTGTTGGTATTGCGGTAGCGGCAGTAGTCCAAGGTACTGTTGCTCTTGGTAATTTCGTTAGAGAAGCAACAGTCGCTTCTTCAGAGATGAAGAAAATGGAGCTAGCTTTAACTGGTGTTGTTTCAAGTAATGTGGATTACAATAAGTCATTAAAAGCTGTAGAAGATATATCAAAAAGTTTAAAAATTCCTCAGAGTAATGTTATAAAAAGTTTTACAAGATTGCAGGCTTCAGCATCAGCGAGTGGGTTTGAAGTTGAGGACGTAAGTAAAATGATGTCAGGTTTCTCAAAGGCTTTGATAGCAACGGAAGGGGACGCTAAAAATTTCAACGGAGTTATGCTAGCCCTTGGACAGGTCATGGGTAAGGGAAAAGCGGCTGCGGAAGAATTGAGGGGTCAAATCGGTGAAAGATTGAGTGTAGTTATCCCCGAATTAGCAACATCAATGGGAGTGACAACTAGAGAGTTGGATAAGATGTTTGAACAAGGAAAAGTAACGGTACAAAATATAGTTGACTTAGGTGATCATTTAGATAAAAAGTACGGACAATCAGCAGCCAATATTATAAAGAGTACGATGAATGCGGGAGAGAGATTGAAGTTTAGTATGGATCAATTGAAGTTAACATTAGGTCCAATTTTCATAGAAATAGGAGGCTTTTTCCAGAATTTAGCGACGACAATAATCGAGTCATTAACACCTGCAATAGCAAAGATAGCGGAATTAATGGGAGTAACCCGTGAAGGCGCAGCTATTAAGTTAGCTTCTTTGGGTGCTACAGAGATACAGCAAAGGGACGCTGCTAATGACGTATTCAAAAAGAGTTGGATAGATAAAGACCGCTTAAAGGAAGCGTCGATGAGAGAGGACGGTATGGAGTGGTTAAGAAAACATCAACAAAGCCGAGGTCAACGAAGGTTAGGTATCAGTCCAGCTGATTTAGCAGCTATTCGAGCCTTATTAAAGACGCAGGAGAAGATGAAAAAATTTGAGGCAATAGTTAAACCTGAAACTTTTGGAGTCGATGGTAAAAAGACAGATGGGCAGGGCATAAGTAAAGAGGAGGCAACAAGACTTGCAAACTTTGAGAAATTCAAGAAAAACATGCAGATAGAGAGAGACTTTTTAAGAGACAGAATGGAGCAGGGAACTAAGTATGCAGAGTTTGAAAGGGAAGTTGCGTTGATGATTATTGCCCACGGTGCAGATAAAGAGCAGGCTATTAGAGATGAATTAAAAGCAAAACAGGAATTAGAAGACCAGTTAAAGAGCGAAGTAGTCACCAGAGGAAAGATCAATGACATGATTGAAGAGAACGATCAGAAATTAAAAGATCTAGTCAATCCATTAAATCAAGTACAAGCTGCATCAGACGCAATAGGTTCCGCTTTTGCTGATTCAGTCAGAGATATTGTTTCGGGTACTAAGACGATTGGTGATGCAGTAAGAGATATGTTGCAGCGAATTGCCGATCATTTCCTTGATGCTGCTGCTGAGATTATGGCTCAACAAGTATCAAACATGTTATTTAAGACAATTGCTAGCGCAATAGGGGGCGGCTTAAGCAGTCCTGCACCAAATATTCAAACCAATGCCCCCGGAGTTCAGGGCACAATTCACACAGGGATGTGGACTGCTAGTTCAGGAGGATATACAGATAGACCTACTAAAACACTTCTTGGAGAAGGCGGTGAAGGGGAATATGTCATCAAAGAGTCTCAGATGGCTGGTGCAATGTCTCGTTGGTCTCAGGGAAATAGAGGTAAAGCAGTTATCCACGGTAGCGATGGTGGTGTAGGTAGTCATCAAGCCGGTGGTTCATCTGAGGTTGTTGTTAATTACACCGGACCTTCACTTATTTTCAACGAGCAAGAATATGTTCCTAAGTCTGCGGTTCCTGAGATTATCAATACAGCAGCTCGACGCGGTTCAGAAGCGGGTCAGAGTAAAGTCCTTAGTCAACTTAAAAACTCTCGTAGTCAACGCTCGAAATTAGGATTATGAGTATTACAACTTTAGTTGGATTTATTACTCTTAAGGACGCTAGTGGAGACTTTCAAGGTCGTTATCAAAATGCTAAAAGAGATAGTTATGGTCCGTTATCCGATGAAGAGGGTAATTACGACAGACATAAAGATAATTTTCTTCTTTTCGACGAGGACAATAATGGCACAAGTTCAAAGTATTATTTTCTTCCTTTTATTTACCAAGGGGCAGCAAAGAATAGAGCAGGCGATAACCTAGAAGCGGCTTTGGTCTTTGCTAATAATCAAATCTCAATGAATAGGGTGCAAGAAGCCGTTAAAAATAGGTGGACAGTGCAAGTAGATATTTGTAAGGTCAATCCAACAACTCTTGTATTTGAGAGGAAATTAACGACTGAGGTATGGCTCGCAGCTTCTCTTTCTTACGATCCAACAACGGTTGAGATTTTACTGAGTTCAGGTATAGACGCGGTGGGAAGTAACGCCCCGAATCGAGTTTTAACTACTGAGATAGCCGGTCATCTACCTATCACTGGACAGATACGAAATAAATGAATCCTTTTCATTTGATTGGACTTCCTTATCGTCTAGGTGCTGAACCTGAGAAGCATAAGGCGGCTGATTGTTTAACGCTAGCGAAAGCAGTTTTGAAGCACTATGACATTACTAGTCCTTGTCCTACTAGAAGTTGGTATAGGCGATTAAAGAACAAAGACTATTCAATTTTTAGAGAACAGTTAGAACTTTGGGGAAATAAGGCAGAACACCCTAAGATAGGTACTGTCGGCCTATGTAAGTTTGATGAAGGGTATGGACTTGCAGTTTATTTCGAAGATGGATGGCTGAATATAACCAACTACGAAGGGTCGGTGGTCAGTTGGAACCCCGAAGGGGTCTTACCAATAGAAGACTACTATTACCCCAAGAAGTCGAATTTTGTAATCTCTTAGGTTTATCGGAACAAGAATACTGGTTTTTTGTAGACAAGACAGAAAGTTATACCGGTAAAAGACCAGAAGCTTACGATTTAGTTCCTGATATTCAAGCCGGACCTGCGAAAGTTTGGGCTATTCAATTAGTCATCGGTATCGTATTAACAGCTGTCACTTACCTTTTAACACCGAAACCAAAGGAGCCTAGTGGGGGTGGACCTAGTTTAAGAACAGGAGATGCGTCAGGTCCAAAAAGATTTGCACCTCAAACTGGTTTTGAATCAGTACAGGATTTAGCGGAGTTAGGTTCAATAATCCCTTTAGTCTTTACGAATAAGGATGGGAAGTATGGAGGGGTAAGGGTTAACACAAAGTTGTTATGGTCACAACTTTTAAGTTTAGGTAAAGGACAACAATTAAAAGGTGTATTTTTACTTTCCTCTGGAACGTTAGGGGGAACACCTGATTTTGAAGGCTACGCAATTGGAGACACTCTCTTAGAAAATTATATAAACGCGAAACTGGGTCTTTACTATCTAGATGGGAGTCGAACAGGATCGACAGGCGGTAGATTTCTTAGAAAGAATAGTTCTGGAGATAGAGATCAGTATTCCGAAGGTACTCTAGGCAACGAATCTGGTAATAGAACTGCTTTACCTTTGGTTTATGTCGATGGTGCGGGCTACTTAGATAATGTCTTTTGTGGAACAAGAACACCCAATACACAAACTCAATTTGGAGTTTATGATCCCATCCCTAATGGCAATAAATTTATGTTGCCTTATGAATTAGTACTAAGGCCAGCTGCGTCAGAAAATAAAGCCGATATTAGTATGAAGAGGAGAAAGCTACAAAGGAGATACCCTAGTTACGCTGCTGTAGTTGCGATACAGAGATCAGGCGAAAGTGAATGGAGAACAGCTACAGGTAGAAATAAGCCTCTTAGGGTGGGGGATAGAGTCAGGTACAAGATAGCGGGAGCATCTATTACAAAATTTGCAGAATATCCACCTTGGGGTGTAGAAGACGTAAGATCATCTGTCAATGCGAGACGAGAGAGTGCGGAAGAGTCTTTAGCAATAGGCGAGCAATATATGGTTGGTACGGCGTTAGGTATATGTGATAAGAAGAATACGAATAATGTTGTATGGACAGAAGGGGTCTCACTAGTCTTTGAATTTAAGATTATAGAAGCGGGTAAGGTAGATGTATCTTTACCAGATCAAACCCATAATTCATTCAGTAGATCTGTTATTCAGAAATGTGCTATCGCTACAGTATCAAATAATAAGACATGTGATGTAACAGAAATAGGCATCAAATCGACTGTCTGGAAACAGATATCAGGTTTTTCTAATGTTAATAGTCATCCCGGTAATTGGGAGTATGGCAAAGAGGGTAAAGTTAAAGAATACGAAGATAGTAACGGTAATATTGGACTAGGATCTATTAACAAGTACATAAGACGGCTTAGTTTCTTTTATTTGTATGCGAGGCCGTTAGGTCAACAGGCTAGATGGACATTACTTTCTGAACAGCCATTTTGTGTTATTGGGAGAACGCCACAACCTCAATATCATTTCATAAGAATTACGCATCCTAGAGGTCAATATGAATTTAGAATAGTACCTGTCGCAGGTAATTGGATTTTTCAGCAGTATGTCGATCATGCTACAAAAGTGGTCAACAGGTTAGCGGGGGGTTCACAGTTACGGCGATGTGAGGATGTACCTGGGGAGTATGAGGTCTTTTTCCCTGGTGATAACAACTATTCACTAACGGGTAATAGAGTATCGAATCCAGATTGGTTTTTAAGTGATTTACCCGGTACCGAAAGGGGTCGTGTTAATGGATTAGATAGTTACGAGTCCGGCAATATCCCAACCAAGATGGGTTGGGACACAGTTGAGGGTCCACTTTATAATCGAGGGGATGACTTTAAAACAGGGTCATACGCTGAACTTAAAGTGTCAGGCGAAGACGATAATGAGTACCAGTGGAGGATTATGTGGAAAAGTGGGAGGGACGGTCGTAACTTTATAAATTTTGGAACATCAAAGTATATGAACGGGGAGGCATGTAGGAGAGTTAATAATACCTTGAAATATTGTGTAAGTGATCGTCACGACGGTTCTAGTCGTTTTTACTCGGTCGTAAAACAAGAATGGCGGCGTGTAAATATAGACGCTACACAAACATACGAAGATAGAGCTGCTATAAATGTGATTTCAGAGAAGGGTAAAAATTTAAAATTTACAGTAAAAAGATACACAAAAGGGAATCAAACAGGATATACATGGACCATCTCTAAGAGAGGCAGTGGATTTAAAACCGGTGATAAGGTGACAATCCCTATAGCGAATGTGCAAGTTACGCTTATAACTGACTCCCGTAATTTAGTAACGTCTCCTTGGCCTGCGGGGCAAAATCTAAATCCTTATGATGCTATTTCTGATTACGTCTCATTTGACGCGGAACGTTCGAGTCATTTTGATGGTCCAGAGTGTGAGATTACCTATGTTAACGAACAAATAACAGAGACAACGCAACCCTATACAAGGTTGGCTATGGCAGGCTTGAGGCTAAATAGTTCAAAGGAGTGGAGTTCTTTCAGTCAGCTATCTGCGTATATCAAGAAAGGTATTAAGGTAAAACGTTTAATAAATGATCGAGGTGATGACCCCACTAGGGATAGTAATTGTTCGACTAATCCTCTAGCTGTCCGAAGAGGTGTTGATTGTAATGGTATGGGCTCATCCAATTTATTCCCTGAGATAGCCTATGCGCTACTAACAGATAGTTTGATTGGTGCGGGAGATTTAGTTGGTGTGGAGTCTGTAGACGAGGAATCAATGAAGACTGCTGCTAAGTTTTGTCTAGCTAATAATTTTTTCTGGGATGGTGTAATAACAGATAAACAAAATTTAAGAGAGTTTATATATCAACAGGCTTCTTATTGTTTCTTAGATTTCACAATTATAGGAGGACGTTTTTCTCTTGTACCCTCCCTTCCCTATAACAGTGAATTTGAGATTGATGTAACTGCAAAGCCGAGGATAAAGGCATTATTTACGGACGGTAATATAAAAGATTTAAAAGTATCATTCTTATCTCCCGAGGAAAGGCAACTATTTCAGGCGAACGTGGTATGGAGAAAGGAGAAAGATAATGGATTTTCAGAGACGCAAGTATTTGAGATGAGGCTTTCAAATAGCGCGGGAGGTTCGTCTAAAGACCCAAGAGAAACGTTTGATCTATCTGTATTTTGTACTAACGGTGAACACGCTAAAAAATTTGCAATGTTTGCTTTATTAGTAAGAGAAAAAGTTGATCACGGAATAAAGTTCACTACGACTCCACAAGCAGCGATGCACTTAATACCGGGTGATTATTTTAGGCTTTACTCAGAATCAACTCATGTAGATAGATTCTCTAACGGTGTTATTACTGATCAAGGTGTTATTCAATCTCAGTCAATCATTACGAACGGTCAATCTATTTATTATTGGAAACCAGGGGATGAACAGGTGAAAGGCCCAACACCTATTGTTATTTCAGAAGCGACAGGTTTGGCATCTGGAAAATTCAGAGGATGTGTTTTCACAAGGTCTAGAAGTAACATTAATGATCGTGTTTACAAATTAGAGAGTCTTACTTACGCAGAGGATGGTTTTGTAGAAGTTGCAGGTAGTCATACACCGTTAACGAGCACAGGTTCGTTGGCTGTCTTAGACTGGGATGAAGAAAATTTTAGGACTACGGGTTTTATTGATGGCTAGCGTACTGTTTCCTAATGTCTCACCTAGCAGTAGAACTTTCACAGCCGGTGAGTACCCTCAAGCTGTTTTCGAAGCTCAAAACGGAGCTAAAAGTATTATCAGATATGGTAACAAGGCTGTAAATGCTAAGCTATCACTAGGGTTTACTAATGTATCGGATGCTATTGCTAGTAGTATTTTAGATAATTATGAGAGCGTTAATAGCGACTGGGATTATGTGGTTTTTGGAGATTCTAGAGGTTTACAAGGAATGGAAGAACCTTTAAGAACTGACGTGAAAGATGTTCCAAGTAAGGGAGCCAAGTGGAGATATGATGGTCCTCCAAAAGTGACTAGCGTACAACCCGGTATCAGTAATGTTTCTTGTAAATTTGTAGCTTGCTTCGATGGCGACTAGAATAAAAAGCAACTAAGTTAAGTAAGTTTTCGAGATGGCTAGTTTCTACTCAGGACAAGACGGAAAACTCTTCGTTGATACTAATGATACAGAAAGCGCAAAGGTAAGATCATGGTCCTTTACAGCTAGTCAAGCCGTATTAGAAACAGTTTCTCTAGGTGATACAGATAGAACTTTAATTCCAGGCTTAAGAAGTTTAACGGGAAGTTGCAGTATCTATTACTATCAGACCTCGCCGGGTTCAGGTACTCCTACCGGAGGAGTCTCCGATTTTGTTACTAAGTTTATAAAGGATGGAGGTAATGCCGGTGGCGACGGTGTAAATGCTAAAAGCGAATCAATAAAGTTAAAACTAGCGATTGATGATGGAACCAGTGCTATGCGTTACATCGTTTTCTATGCCTACATCACAAGTTTGGCAATGACAAATGCTGTTGGACAAGTTGTATCTGCTGATATTTCTTTTGAAGGTCATGGAGCACCAACAGGGATTAAGTTATAGATGGGTATTTATTTTGGTTCAAATGGTCTCGTTGAATTAGAACGAGATACAGCGAGTGATGGTCTGGTTACTTTATTAGATCCTTCCGATGTCAATGTGACGAAGCGTCGTTTCTCTGTTGACTTTAAAATTAACTCTCTAGTTACAGGCGACAGTGTTGAGATTTCGACGGTAGATGGATCAACCCTTGAGTTAGTTTCAGGACACAGTTATCCCGATGTTCGTAGGTTTATACATGTTGATGCTGTAGGAGGTATTCGTCTTTATGAAACCTTTGAGACTGCGTTATCAGGAACATTTTCAGATGCAAGCGTCTTAGTAACACCCTCGTCAGCAACAGAAGTTCGCATTATTACAAGAAATAATCGTTATCGGTGTTTAGCCAATATCAAAGATTTTGAGATAACTACGACTAGAGATTCTATCGATTTAACTAATCTGGGAGATAGTTTTAGGGCGCAGTTTGATCGTGGACTAATTTCTGGTCAAGGGACTTTAAATTGTTTATGGCAACATGAATATTTGATGTGTGACCCTGAATATTCACAGAACGCGCCTGAATTTCCCGTTTATTTAGCTCAATTAATTTTAAGGATAGAGCAAGGAGCTGATTTCAAGGGTAGGTTTTACATCCATTACAACGGAACGGGTGAGAGTAGTAGTGTTTGGTATGAGGCAGATTGTTTAGTATCCAATGTCGCCGTATCGGTTCTAACGGAAGGGGTTATAACAACTAAAATAGACTTTGTAACAACCGGTCCATTTCATCTAATGAGTGGTTTTGCAGGATCTTCCCTCTTACAAGAAAGTGGTAGTTATGTCCTACAGGAGGATGGAAGTAGAATAAGTCTTGAGTCTGCGAACTAGAATTAACCTATGATGACCCTACTAAGTTGAGTTGAGCTATGCCAGATCTTGAGATTAGCCAGTTACCGGCGTTAGCTGGCTCAGGTTTACAAGCTGCTGACCCTATACCTGTCGCGGATATAAGTGCAAGTGAAACTAAGAAGGTAACGACTAAAGATCTAATCCAAAGTGGGGTGAGCTTAATCGATGCTGCCTCCATACCGGCTACGGCTCTTAGTTATCCCTTAAGTGCGAATTCAATTATTACTGCCACGATTCTGGATGCGAATGTCACAAATGCGAAGCTAGAAAATTCGAGTTTTAGTTTTGGGGGAGTGACTGTTGAACTAGGTTCGACTGACGCAACACCAGCTATAGATTTAAGTGATGCTACTGATTACCCTTGCGCGTCTTTAAGCGGTCAGATTACTAACGCTCAGTTAGCTGGAAGTATTGAAGGTACTAAATTATTAGACACAACTATAACTTATACAAAATTAGACTTAGCAGATGGAATTATACCGGGAGTTAAAATCACATCTGGAAGTTTAACATCAACTCAGCTCGGAACTGATTCTGTAACATCAACAGAAATCGCTGCAAATGCAGTAGGGGCAAGTGAAATAGGAGTTGCAGTTATTACAAATAGTCACATAGCTACCAATACTATTTTAGCCGGAAATATTGCAAATAATGCGATTGGTTATAATGAATTATCTAATGATGCAACCGTTAATAGTAATAGAGCTGTATCAACTAATCACATAAGAACTGATGCTATTACTACTGAAAAAATTAATAATTCTGCGGTCACTAATGATAAATTAGCAGGTAGTATTGAGGGTACTAAATTATTAGAATCGACGATAACTTCGACTCAGTTAGGTACAAATAGCGTTACAAATATAGAACTTGCTGACAACGCTGTGGATACGGCTGCTATTGCTGTTTCAGCCGTGACGGATGCTAAAATTGCTAGTGGTGTAGCGGGTTCTAAGATAACCGATGGTACTATTTTACCTGTTAAATTAAGCTCGAGTAATTTAGATCGTTCGCTTAATGTAGCTAGTGGGAATCTTGGTATTAATAATGCAGTTACAGGGGGAGCATCAACCGTATCAGGAATAAGTTACAACAATGAGGGTTTAATTACTTCTACGACTTCTCTATTAGCCAGTGATCTTCCAGAGGCGACAGTAACAGCTATTGGTGCCGTTTCCATTCCAGCCGCAGGCGGCTTAGCGGTAACAAATTTAGGTGCGATCAGTATTAATAATACGATTACAGCCGATACCGTTTCTGGTATTACATATAACGCCCTTGGATTAATTACAGGTACGACAGCTCTAATAGCTGATGATTTACCTGTCGCGACGGCGACGGCTGTTGGTGCGATTAGTGTTCCTACGGCATCAGCTCCTTTGGCTGTTGATGCTAATGGTGTCTTGTCTTTAGCTGATTCAGGAGTTACTGCGGGTACTTATGAAAAGGTTACAGTCAGTGCTAGTGGAGTAGTTACTAGTGGTAGTGGTTTAGATGCCGCTGATATTCCAGATTTAGACGCAGCGACGATAACTACAGGTCAGTTTTCGACTGCTCGGATTGCGGATGATGCAATCACAATGGATCAAATAGGTAACTATGCAACCTGTTTCATCCAAGAGACTCAACCCGTAATAACAGGTCTGCCAACAGGGGTGAAGTGGTTGCAGGAATCAACAGGACAGCTAAGGATATTCAACGGAAACTCTTGGTTTAAAGTAGGTTTTGGTCGATTATCAGACGAAAATCTCAGATTTGCGGGTACCTTTAGGGCCGACACCGGTGTAATAGTAACCTTAACAACTTTTGGAACGAGTGCAGGTCTAACGGCTGGAGTAGCCATTCCTACCGGTACTACGGAATTAACGGGTGTTTATCTGGTATGTACTACAGCGGGTAACGGAACTGCTGTTTCAAGCGGAACGTCCTTCGACAACGGTGATTGGATACTTTGCCTTGGTGCTGATGATTGGGATCGTGTTGATACTTTGAGTGGTGGTGGTTCTGGCGGTGCTAGTGATTTAGATGATTTGACTGATGTAACTATTGTTGCCCCTTCGGCTGGTCAATTTCTTGAATATGCTTCGGATGGACAATGGAAAAACGTTTCTGAAATAGCAGGTGGGACGTATTAACTCAACCGAGTTAAGTAAGCTAAACTTGAAATACCTATGGATATAGGTGTCCATCGCTTGTATAAGCATTAGCAATTATGGCTATCAAGATCACTCTTAAGAACAGTGTCGTTCAAGATTCTGTTCCTACTACTACGCACTTACCAGCAGTAGGGGAACTAGCGGTAAACGCGAATATCAATAGTATTGGCGGCTACATGCGAGCCAGTGATGACACTATTGTAAAAATATTTGGCCCTGGATCAGTTACGACACCGGCAGCCTCAACAACTGCTGCAGGTATCGCTGAATTAGCGACCAGCTCAGAGACAACGACAGGAACAGATACAACCAGAGCTGTAACACCAGCGGGGTTAAAAGCTGTTACTGACGCAGAGAGAACGACAAGTAATAGCTCATATATTGGTGCGTCTGGTGGAACATTGACAGGGGCATTAACAATGCCTAATGGGTCAAATTCTGCGCCAAGTGTGAACTTCGGAGATGCAGATTCAGGTATATTTGGCGGGACAAATACCGTTAGTTTAGCGGCTGGAGGAACAACAAGGTTAACTGCTGATACTGGTATAAGTGTTGTTGGTACGTTAGCGGTAACAGGAGCAATAACCTCAACAGCCGATTTAACGATAGCTGATAAAGTTATTCATTCTGGGGATACTGATACAGCAATAAGATTCCCTGCTGCTGATACGATTTCAGCAGAATCTGGAGGTAGCGAAGCTCTAAGAATAGATAGCTCACAGAGACTACTTGTAGGACATACAACCTCAATACCTGTAGGAGGATCAGACCCTCGTTTAGTACAAATCAATGCTGTTGACTCTGGTGCTGGTGTTGCGATTTCAAGGACATCTGCTGATACAACTGCGCCTTATATTTCTTTAGGCAAAGCAAGAGGTTCGTCTATTGGCGATGTTACAGCCGTACAAGAAAATGATGTATTAGGTACTATTCAATTTGCTGGTGCTGATGGTACAGATCTTCAAACTAAAGCAGCATTAATTAAGGCCGTTGTTGATGGTACTGTTGCTTCTGATGACATCCCTGGCAGATTAGAGTTCTATACCTTTAACGCAGCGACAGATACCTTAACTGAGCAATTTGAAATCAAGAATGATGGTACTCATACGATTCAAGCTGGAACGTTAGCGATCAATGGGGCTGCTGAGACTTTGCTCCACTTGACCTCAAGTGATGCAGGTTCTGGTATTAAGTTGACAGATAACACCTCATATTCTGAGATCGTAAATAACAACAGTAGTTTAAATATCACTTATGACGGGGGAGCTAGTGGAGGTGGAGGGCACCTCGATTTAATATCAGGAACTGAGACTGTTGCAAGGTTTACCGCAGCTTGGGGTCATCTAAGGATTGGTAATTCTTCTCTTTGGCCTGCAGGTACTGAGCCTATTTATGTAACGACGTCCAATAGTTCAGGACAGGGACTTGTTATTGATGGGAGTGACTACAACAGAAATGTTCGTATAAAGGGTGAGAGTGACATTAGTGGCTCAAATAATTCGGTCTTTTATATTGAGGCAGAGAACGACGGTAATACAATTGGAAGAATTCAGTTTAAGACTGGTGCTGATAGTTTTCAAAAAGAAGGAAGACTTCTCTTAGAAACATCTGGGGGTAATGCTGGAGCCGAAACAAGAGTACAAATTGAACCTAATGGGAATGTAGGTATAGGAACGACCTTTGAAGATGGTGATGGAACGACAGTTCCAACGTCTACATTACATGTTTCAAGTGCTGAAAGTATAGTAAGAATCGAGTCTACAACTGCGGGAAATGGGTCATTTCTTGATATAAAATCACCTGCTGATGGATTATCTAAAATACGTTTTGCTGATACGGATGACGATAATGTTGGGATGATTAGTTATGAACATAGTACTAATAGTATGTTATTTAATATTAACGATGCGACAAAGTTTAGGTTTGATTCTGGCGGTAAATTCTTATGGAATACTGCTACTTCTGTAGATACAAATAATAGCCCGATTCAGCTAGTAGATCATGATGCTGCGTCTGGTATATACATGAAACATACTGGAAATAGACGTTCTCTTATTACTGCTGATTCAGCTAGAGATTCAGCAAACGATCAGATCCTTGGTCTTGTTTCAAGGTGGAATGGAACGGGAGTTGCTGCAATGTATTTCCTTACTGGTGATGATGCTACGAATGAAGATAATGGTTCAATTGAACTTCATGTAGCAAGTAATAACACAGACGGACTTGTAAAAAGATTTGAGATCAATGAAAATGGTCGCACTCATCTGATGAACGGAGGGGGTGGGGAACTATTAAGACTTACTCCTCAAAATGCTCAGTCTGATCCATCGATAAATATCAGATCAAGTTGTAATGGTGGATGTGGAAACAGACTGAGGTTTGAAGATACAGACACTTCATGCGGAAATAATCAAAACTTCGGTCATATTGAGTGGTACTCACATGATGTCAAACCCACTGGTGGTGCTGATGTTGACGGGCCAGGTGTAAAGTGTCGAATCCTTGGTAGAGCTGACAACGCAGCCGCCGAGGGAGAGTTCTTATTTCAATTACATAAGGATGGAATAGACACCGCTATCTCTACCGTTTTTAAGATGAACCATGAGGGTGAGATAGGGGCTCCTGGTCTTGGTACTGGTTCAGGTACAGATGTGGTTATCTCCTCGACGGGTTGGTTAGCTAAAAAGACATCATCTAGGCGTTACAAGAAAAATATTAAAACGATTGAGGATTCAGTAGCCGATAAGATTTTAAATTGCAATCCTGTTTGGTTCCAAAGAAATGAAGAGGATGATACATCTTTAGGACATTATGGTTTTATTGCAGAGGAGATCCATGAAATAGACCCTGCCTTTGTTATCTATGAAGATAAAAGGAAAACATTAGACAGTGAAGGAGATTATGTTTATGAAGATCTACCTGAGCAAGATTGGTTGCCTGATTCTGTAAAATATACAGATTTCATTCCCCTTCTTGTCAATCTTATTAAGAGACAAGATGCAAGAATCACAGCCTTAGAAGCTAAATAGTATTACCCGTAATGTTATTTAAGTAGTTAAGGCTTACACTTTTATTATCTAATTTTCTTTTATGTCTACACTTACAGAACGTCGTGACGAGCGCAAAGCGGAAGCACAAGCTTTAGCTGATAAATTTAATTCTTTAGTAGAGGAGGGAAAAAAGATTGAAAAATTAAAAGCAGAAGCTCACGCTGAATTTACTGTAAAAAATGCTCAATATTCAGAATTAGAAAACCTCGTAAAAGAAGAGGAATCTTCTGCCTGTTCTGTTGAGAATGCTCAGCAAGGTTAAACTTTTTGGCTATTATTCGTAACCCTTTTTCGAATGAGATAAAGGGGAGACTAGCCGATATAATAGAGCCTGTTGTTAACAGGATGAAAAAGAATATCAATGTCAGATATGTAGATAATGCAGCAACCTTTATTGATGCGGAAGCATTGAAGATAAGGGAACAAATGGATGAGTATGATTATGAGAAAGCCTTTGATAATTCAAATTTAAAGGACTTCTCAAAATTCCTAGAAGATAACAAGTTAGAAGTCGAAAAGGACATTGTTGACGTATTAAAAGCAGTTTTTCCGACCAGCAGTATTGAGTTGAGTGGTTCTTTTCTATATCCAGATACCGGTTATATGGGATGGCATACCAACCATGATGATCCCTGCAAAAGACTATATATTGTTCATGCAGATGAAGAAAAAGCTTCTTTCTTTAGGTATGTAGAGGACGGGAATATTATCACTGACTTTGATAATAAAGGTCTTACTATCAGAGAGTTTGATGTTTATGGTACTAAGCCCTACTTTTGGCATTGCGTGGGTAGCACATGCAATCGTTTTAGCTTTGGGTTTCGTATCGAAAAAGAAGCTAAGGTAGTACCAACTTAACTCAGTTAGTTAATCCTATGGTTCGCAAAATTCTTGACGCAGCCGCTTGTCTAGCTTTGCTTTTAAGTGCTTCACTTGCAGGCGGGTCTTTTCTCCTATACCGGTATATGACTTCACCTCAGTTTGAGGAACAGGTAAAAGAGAAAATTATGGGACAGGTCTCAAAGGTAGTGCCTAAATCAATTGAGAAAGGTCTTCCAAAAACAACAGGTATAGCAATGCCAGCAATCCCTAAGCTATAAACTAGAATAAGGTCACTTAACTAAGTTGGGTAAATGTCGATTACTCCGGGTACCTATAACATTACTTTGTATCGGCGAAGTGACTGGAGCCAAGAGGTTGTTTTAAAAGATTCTGAAGGCACAGCGGTAAATCTCACCGGTTACTCAACAGCCTGTGAGTTTTGGACGCAAGACCGAGCTAAGAAACACTGTGATGTCACGACCACTATTACAGATGCAACTAATGGCAAAGTAACGCTCAGCCTCACAGATTTACAAACAGCCGACTTACCTGATACCAGTTATTACGATCTGAAACTCACGATTGGTTCTATTTCTGATTATTGGTTGACTGGGACTGTGACCGCTAAAGAAGGATATACAACATGAGCAATACAGTCACCGTAAATGAGACAAAAAATACAGTCTCAGTCAATGAAACTACAAATCAAGTAACGGTTACGCAGGGTGCTACTCAAATTGTTGATGTAGTAACAGCGGGACCAACCGGCCCAAGTGGTACGGCGGCGGGAGGTCTGCCAACAGGGGGAGACCCAAACAATATTTTGATTAAATCCTCCTATTCAAACTATGACACCTCTTGGGCTTCCTCCTTAGATGGTGGAACTTTTAACTAAACCCACTATTTCTTTTTAATCATGGCACGTATTCAACTTAAAAGAGGAACGAAAAGCAACCTCCCCTCCGCGTCAATGTTAAGCGGCGAGGCGCATTTCACAACTGATCGAGGAACCTTGCATGTTGCAACAGGAGCAACCACTCAATTAGGAATCGTCCCCCCTGTCGAAGACTTAACGACACTTGCATCTGTTGATGGATCAAACGACCTTCTTTTAATTCACGACAACTCTGAGTCGTCTGGACAGAAAGAAAAGAAGATAACTTTTTCGGCTTTCAAAACAGCCTTAAATATACCAGCAGCCTCGACTGACGAGAAGGTGTCAGTAGTCAATGGAGGCACAGCGGGGTATATTTTTGGGACTGATGGGTCGGATGGAATTCTGCGTATGAATACATCAATGTCTATGACAAAGGATAGTGGTAATGCTTTTGTAACCCTTGCGGTTGGTGATGTTGATTTAGGTACTTTCTAATGCCAAGTCTTCGATTTAAACGAGGCACATCAGACCCTAGTGCCTCTGATTTCAGTACGACAGCGGAATTATTGATCAATACTCAGGCGGGTACCTTATTTACAAAGAAGGATGATAATAGTGTGCGTGAAATTGGGAGCAGTACGATCTTGGTAGACGGCGGTAATTTCGTTAATGGTACTTCTATTATTTCCGTATCTAACACATTCGATGGAGGCGACTTCACTTAATCATGCCAACACCTTCGACCAGAACACCAGTCCGAATTGCAAGAGGATCTTACTCAGATCTAAACGGTTCTATCTCTGATATACAGGAGGGCGAAATTGTATATGCACAGGATGAGGACGCTTGTTATGTAAAAGAATCATCATCACTTGTCAAAGTCAAAGGTGATGTCGCTGATGACTCGATCACAGAAGCAAAGTTAAACGCAGATAATGCACCAACTAATGACTACGTTTTAACTGCAAAAAGTTCAGCTAGTGGGGGCTTGACTTGGGCGGCTGCATCGGGGGGAGGAGGTGGCGGACTATCCAGTGATGCACAGCGAAATACAGTAGGTGGAACTAATGCGGGCGATTCCTTCACAGGGACCGACGCAACAGATAACACTCTGATTGGATATGACGCTGGAACGGACATCACAACAGCAGATAAAAATTCTCTATACGGGTCATATAGTGGAGATTCACTTACAACGGGTAGCTATAACACTTGCGTAGGTATGGAGGCTGGAGCAGCTCTCACAACTTCTAGTTATGGAGTGTATGTTGGATACGAGGCAGGTAAAACTTATAGTACAGAAAACCAGTTTGGAGCCTCGGCTCTATGTGTAGGTGGTCAAGCGGGTAAAAATTCTACTGGTGTAAAAAATACTTTTATAGGGACAAAATGTGGTCAAAGCTCTGGGTCTGGTAATACGAATTGCTACATGGGTAATGAGACTGCAGGTACCCGAACAGGTAACTTTAACGTTGGTATAGGAGCCGCAGCATTTCCAACTGGCGGCGACGGTAGTTCAAATTGTGGACTGGGTTTTTACGTTTTTGGCAGTCTTACTTCGGGCTCGGATAATACGGCAATTGGAGACAATGCAGGGGGTTTAACTACTGGATCTAATTGCACTATTTTGGGCCATGATGCGGCGGCCAGTTCAAATACAGTCTCTAATGAAATAACGATAGGTGATACAAACGTCACTAAGTTCAGATTACCGGGACTTGATGGCTTTCAAATTGATGACAATGGAACAATTGATTTGCCGGGGGCTATAGATGAGAACGTATATGAGTGCAGTGGCACAGAACTCGACCCAGATTTAGGGACCGTCCAATACAAGACCTTGGCAGCCAATACCACTCTTACGGAATCCCTTACGGCTGGGCAAAGTATGCTTTTAATGGTTGATGATGGTACTGCCTACACAGTCACATGGCCTACGATGACTTGGGTTGGAGGTTCTGCTCCTACTCTCGCCACATCGGGTTACACCTGTATTGAATTATGGAAAATCGCTAGTACTTTATATGGTTGTCATGTGGGGGATGTTGCTTAATGAGAGATCATTTCTTAAGAGCTAGCGGCGTTCCTTCTAGTGGTGGTAGTGGTAGTTTTGAACGAGGATTTTATGGCGGTACTGGTACTTCATTAGATAGAGATTCTAGTGGTGCAGCTTGGACGGCGGGAACATGGAGTAGTACTACGAAAAACGAGGCTAATGCCTGGTGTTTATACAGCGTCTCTTCACAAATCAGTTGGTTTACGATGTACTGGAACAGTCAGATGGTTCAGGGATTTATTACGGCTAAAGAATTAACTGATGCGGGTGTTCCAAGTGGTGCCAAATTCAATAAATTTTCTACCTATGTCTGGGGAAAACTTAGCGATAGTTCTTCCGAAAGTGATCGTGTTCATCTACCTTTAGGCATTAGGTGGAATATGTTTCATACGACAGCAAGCTCAACTACTACTAACGAGCCTGGATACGCTGTTAAGTCAGGTGAGAGTCGAACTCTTTTATATCAGGATAGTGCTACAACACGGTTCCCTCCTTTTAATGATGCTTTTGACTATATGCAGGACAATCAAAATGGTGCTGATACATGTATTGAAAGTATGCAATTAGAGGGAATTACAAGATATGGTGGAACCACCAGCACTTCTACTGGAACAGGTCTTCTTGTTGAAATAGATGCAGGCGGTGGAAGTGATAGTTCTGCAAGTCCGTCAAGCTTTTTTACTTGGGATGGAAGTAGTGATGTGATAGTTGAAATCAGTGGAACTAAAGCAAATTACACTCCACAATTAAGAACTAATTTATATAAAAATAGAAATTGGAAATCTGATGTGGCTAAATATGATGACAGTCGTGATGATACGCACTATGGTTCAACCTATTGGATTGGTAATGGTACGTTGGCAAGTCCTGAACGTCCTTTCTCAATGAATACTACCTATATGGGCGGCAAGAATAAGATGTTACATTCTAGTACATCCGAAACTAACGATTGGTATGACATAACTAATTCTGATTGGTCAATTAGTACTCTCGTTCAAAGTGATGCAGACGTTATAAATGCACTAAAGTTAGACTACACCACTTAATTATGAGAATCGCAAAAATCGATGGTTCAACCATCAAGCAAATTGGAGAGCATAAAGTTCTTTTCCCAAACACGTCTTTTAATCGTCTTGGCCCTACTGATAGCTTCTTAAGTGAAAACAACTGTAAGAAAGTTGCTGATGTAACTTACAATCAAGCGACTCAAAAACTGAATCCTATAACACCAGTCATAGACGGGGATTACGTTAAGGAATTTGAAGCTGTAACCTTAACGACTGATGAGAAAACAGCAGTAGATAATCAGCAATTAGAAAAGGTAAGACTAGAGAGAAAGGAGAAATTAAAAGAAACAGATTGGCGAGCATCTAGCGATTTAACCCTTAGCGACGAGTGGAAAACCTATCGTCAAAATCTCCGTGACATTACGAATCAAGATCCTTGGAATATCACTTGGCCCACTATCCCTAGTTAATTAGATGGCATTTTCTACTGACAAGATTGCGACGACATTTACTCATGCTGGTCATTCTGTAGATCTGATCAATACTTTGTCGGGTCAAGATACGCTCAATACTGAAGAGAAAGACACTATAAAAAGAAACGTAATCCATTTGGAGGTTATAAAACAATATACCCACGATTCAGGCTCAACTATCTGGACAACTGAAAATTTCACTGCCATAGATGCAGCAATCACCCTTGGTAAATCCAAGTATGAATGATTAAAGATTTCGACGAATTTATTATCGTTAATAACGGGATCTATAAAAGAGTAGGTGAAATGGGCAGTATGCTTAAGAGCTGTCCGCATTGTGGAGATAGATTTTTTACGAAAGAACAAAGGAAGATATGGTGTAGCGCAGCTTGTAAAACGAGAGCGCACAGAAAACGTCAAGAATGCCAACAATAAAAATACCGGAGATTAAGATACCCACAATTGATATACCTGAGTCGCCTTTCTTTACTGGATATTCCTTAACTGGTCTTGTTCCGGGGTGTCACCTATATCACCGAGATTTAAAAGTTTCGCGTAATCCTTCATTACTTTGGGCGGATATAAACGGAGTCTCTAATTCATGTCCAGAGGGTCAAATTCCTTCTTATGAACCAATGCGATATGACCCGGCTCGCATGATTTATACAGAACCTACCAGTACTAAAACAAGTCAGAAACCAGTACAACAAAAAAGACAACTTAAAGCCCCTCCTAAAAAGAAAAACGAGGAAGAGACTGATAAACCTTGTCCAGACCCAAATTCAAATCTAAGAATTGGATCATTCGCCAATGAGAAGAGGCTAGAGCGCGTTTCCAAATTTGAAGTCGTAGAAGGTGACTGCTTACCAGTATGGGAAAAAGTCACGTATGCCGAAACTTATTTTCCCTCCCCCGGTCAAGCTATGAATACGACGGCGACTGCACTTTTAGCTGTATCGGCCCCGCTAATTCTCAACGCAATCAAACCTATCGTAAAAAATCTAATTAAGAAACTTACTGGGAAGAAGGAAGAGAAGAAGAAGTCTTCTGAAACGTAGATTCTAATTTGTGCGTATGGGGTAATACTTGGTTTGGTACAGATGTAATGACGATATTTTTGCAACTTACTGCATCTTCTCCTACGAATTTGACTCCGAGTTTCATTTGCTCGGCGCAGACTTTAAGTCTCGACAAATTGACCTCTAATTTTTTAGCCTTCAACATGAACTCTTGAGTTTGACGATGTGTTCTAGCAGCAGCTAAACATTCATCATTAAATTTCTTTCCTAATGGTATTTGGAAACTAAGCGTCGCACCGTAGTTGAGATTAAAAGTTGTTTGATCTAACCTTTCTTGTTCAGCTACATAAAGTACGCGACCTGGATTAATTAAATTACCATCATCATCTTCTCTTGTGTCATAAATATTTGTTCTAGTTTTAGTACTTCTTGGTAAGGAAAAGTTCTCTCCTTGGGTAACAAAAGGAGTGAACGCTAATGTAGGTAATTGGCATTGTATTCCATTGCTATACCGGTGTGTTGGGAAATTTCCATTGATCGTTTGATAACCATTATTTATAACTGTTCCGCTACTAGATGCACTAGGGGAGCTAATCGTATTGTTCGCTAAAACTGGACTGCTAAATAGTATTAAACTCAGTGAGAAAAGATGCTTAAACTGGTCTGCGTAGTTTCGGTGTTGATCGTTCTCTGGACTGTGGAAACTGCGTCGAGACCGGGAGCGAGGAAATTTTCGACGAGTGAAAAGGCATCGCCAGAACCAGGATTCGCTAATGTCCATTGAGGTTTGTTGTCGATGTCTGGTGTCACCCATCTAAATGAAACACCTCCAACAGATTGTGATTCTGTGTAGATAGCGTCGGGTGAGATGGATTGCCCAGATACAAGTTTTATGCCAGAACCCTGTGCCTGATAGGAATAGCCACTGCGAAAATTCTGAGTCACCACCGTCTCGACTATCGTTTGAACACTGCGAGACGAACTTTCCATCTGGCCTGTCGTGAAGCGGGGAGTAATACTTCCAGCTTTGACAGGTGAGATAAAAACTAGTAGGAATAACCATTTCGTCATCTGTGTATATCGATGTAATGCTTATACATTAAAAAGCTAGCAATTAAATAAAGGACTATAACGAGGAGACCGATGAGTATAGGTAAAGGCATCAGTCGATTTCGAGTGTTATTGAGCTTTGCATCGTCGCAGTTGTACCCGCACCCATGTCGCTGAGAGATACTGACATTGCTTGATCTGATGCAAGACTCATGGTGACAGATCCGGGGTCTCCGCCGGAAATAGCTGTGACATCAGAGAAAATTGGAAGTGCCGTGATCACACCATCAGTGACTGTCCCTGAAAGTAGAGCTGGCTGAGCGTCACCCTCTAGATAAGTTTCTTGCACAGACCATGAATCCCCTGCTGTAGTAACGGCGAAACTCGTGTCATAGTCTATGGTTGGGATACCGTCTGTTATCGCTGCATCAGACAAATCTAAACTACCTATTGCATTAGCTACAGAATTAGCTGTTGGTGTAACATTTGATCCTTGCAAACTTACTGTCGTTCCAACTCGATTACTGGTTGTCGATGCACCAAGCGTACTCACCGAAACAACTGACTGCATGGTGTGAGTAATGTCGGCTCTCGCAGGGGAAAGGATAAATACCAGTGGAAAGAGTAGTAGGTGTTTCATTGAAGTTTGCCGTCGGGTCCGATATTTCTACCAGTTATAGGATCTTTACGAGATTTGGTGTTGTCTCGGGTCTTACCATTACCCGGTTTTTTAGTCTTAATGTTGGTTACGCTTGAAAGGACTTGGCTGAGGAGACCCGCCGCAAAAGTCGTGTCTATGACTCGGGTTGTGTTAGTTGAGAGGTATGAATATGATATGACCCCTAAACACCAAACCAAGATTATGCTGCAAAAGAGGTTTGCTAACAGAGACGGTTTTTCTTGTTCGTCTTTTTCTTTTTCTTCTTGGGGTACTTCTTGGTAGTCATCCATTCCCTAGTTGAGTAAGTACTTAAATACTCTAGCAAAAGCTAAATAGGTTGGTCTTCCTCGGTTTCGTCGGTGGTCTTGCGATGGAGCTGCTGTTTATGACGATCATGCTCTTCAGTTAATTGAAGGAAAATATCTTTGACTTTCTCCTTAAACTTCTCGTCTTCACTTTTAGTCTTCTTTTCCGAGTCCATGATTATACAAAAGTATGCCGATTAACGATCTATAGTCTTTTATGCCCTCAGCAATTTTTTCTACTTGTATCATATCTTCAGAGTCCATAAACTTGTTATTTATATCTGAAGTTTTATGTAGATCCTCCTTAAGAAATTCAAGATCAGAAATGGCTTCGAGAAGTTTTTCTTGCCATTTGGTTCGTAAGGATGCGGTCATTGGATTAATACGATAAGGTTTTAATACATACGTATGTATCGAACTTTTCCTGTCGCCTTCTAGTTAACCCGTCATAGGATTAGTTTGACTGAAAGCGACTAGGAAAATAGATTCATATACGTAAGTATTATTGCTATAAGCTCTTTTAATGTCAAATACAGTTTTGCCCCAAATAGTCGGTTATGCGAGAGTCAGCACGTCTGCGGGGGAACAGATCTCTGCGCTAGAAACCCAGAAAAGCAGATTAAAAAGTGCGGGTGTTCAAAAGATATTTACTGATGTTGAAAGTGGCCGAAGTAATGACAGACAGGCTTTTAATGACTTACTTCAACTAATTGATAAAAGAGCAATTAAAGAAATCGTTGTTACTAGGTTTGATCGACTTGGAAGAGACGCGGCTTTTGTCGATGCTGCTCTAGTTTTAGCGTCAAAAAAGAGCGTCGTAATTAGAACAATTGATACAGGAGTTGTAGATACTCAATCACCAACCGGTTTCTTAATGTCTCGAATCTCAACCAGTCTTGCGGAGATGGAAAGCAAGATGTTGAGCATGAGAGTTAAAAAAGCTCTCGACCAGAGATGGAAAGATGGGAAGATACCACGAAGTAAAATTCCTTGGGGTTATCACAGAGTTAGATATGGAGATAAGTATCGTCTAGAAATTCATCCAATCGAGGGGGAAAAGGCAAGAAAGTTCTTAGAAGCTTTAAAAGAAAACGGATATAGGTGTCATAGAACACTCAAGGAATTTGGTGATTTTCCGCTAGCTAGAGTATCTAGTGTTAAGAAATGGATCTATAACCCTGTATTGAGAGGAGGTATTGGTTTCGACAAAATAAATAATTTCCAGTACAAAAAAGTAATCTGGGATCAGCATGAACCTCTAATTAGGCATGAAGACTGGTTCGTAATCAAAAGGACTATGGAGTTTAATACAAAAGCATGGGGAGCAAGTGCAAAAGTGCAGCCAAAACTTCTTACCGGTTTAGTTATTTGTTCCAGGTGTAATAACCGCTTGGGCTATGTATCCCGTAAAAAGGAGACACATGCTTACGCTTTACGTTGTAACTTTCTTAAGTGCGATGCTTATGCGAAAAGAGTAAACGCAAAAATGATCGTAGAGGCTATTAATAAGGCTTTAACAAAACGATCAAAAGAATT
>Ga0209232_1000356_pt1 | contig 29069 bp, 40 predicted proteins | sample ETNvirenome_2_60_FD_184066 | JGI IMG/M metagenome (GOLD analysis project Ga0209232, IMG submission 184066) | Marine viral communities from the Pacific Ocean - ETNP_2_60 (SPAdes) (version 2) | ecosystem: Environmental > Aquatic > Marine > Oceanic | place: Pacific Ocean | collected 2013-06-22
ATTGCAGATACTGCAATCATATCTGATGGAATACTATACCTACTGTCACGTATGTGACCATGATTACTTATATCCTCGTCATGCACTAAACCTCTAGGTGTTCTTTGTATAATAGATTCGTTTATTAATTCATGTATTCTTGTAGGAGGAAACTCTGATCTCCAAAATTCATACGTGTCATTAGTCGCTGTGCTTGCAGAGGCAGCAGGAGTAAACGTAAAGGTACCTGTACTACTTGCGTAGTCTGTGACACGCCTTATAAGTCCATCATTTGTCCCTGAAGTAAATACTAACCATCCACCATTGTACTCGTCATCTCCACCAATCAAAGTTGTGTCTAGCAATGTAGTCGTACTACCATTGCCAGTTGCAGAACTTGATGGTAACTGATCTAAGTTAGCAGCAACAGCTCTTCTTATTTGTTCTCTAGTTCTACTTTGTATAGCAGCCACAATTACCTACCTTGTGTTTCTTTTTTGTCTACGCCATTCGGCTATAGATTTCATTGCGCCTTTTAAATCATCTAGTTGTGCTTTAGAAACTTGTTTCGGTTGATTCTTTGCTTGTTGCTTTGCTTCTTTTTCTGCTATCTCTGTTTGTTTATGTAACAGTTCTTGAAGTTGACCACCAGTTAATCTACTTGCACCTGGTATATACACAGGTTTATTTTGTGGTCCAACATGAAAAGTCTCTTCTTCAGCAGATCCTAAAATCCTAGATACATCTTTAGAAGAACCAACCTGTTTCAAACCACGCCTTATACCTTCTGATACTGGTAAATATATTTGTCTCTTAGCCATTTTAATTCCTCTATGTTGTAACTAACACCCCCCCCTTAAAGGGGGGTGTTAGTAAGTTAAGTCTATTAGTCTATGTTCAAGAAAGCTAAACAGTAATCTGTGTCGACAGCGTTAATACCCTGGCAAACACCGATTTCTTGTTCATTTTCATCTGTACCATCTCTGTCAAGTTTAATGAACGCTCCTGGTTGACCACTATTACCTTCAAGTCTTAGTGGCTCACCTGAAACAGCTGCACCACCCATTAGAATTGATGCAAGTCCATTAGTTTGAACATAACCATATTCACTAGCTGCAAGACTTGTGGTTGTTACACCAACTGTTCTTGAAACAACTGTTGTTGGACTAACTACAACTTCGTTGTATGGGTTTTCTATCAAACCTGATAAAGTTGTGCTATCTAAAGCGTCAACTAACTTATCATTTTCATCTAGTGTCAATGTAAGTGTTGCACTAGCATCTGCAGCAGGGTGGCTCTTTATACGATAAATCTGACCTTCACCAGTTCCATCATTTGTGTAAAGATAACCATCTGAATACTGATTTGCAGTAGCAGCTGTGCCACCTAAAGTAACTGTTACTTCAGATGCTCCAGCAGCAGCAGCAGCAGTTACCAAGTCCATGTCATGGTTTGCAACCATTTGTTTAGAAGCTACTCCTTTACCTGCAGTAATTGCACCACTACCATTTTTGACGTACTTAAACTTTCGACCATCTGGCAACTCTAGCACAGTTCCTAAAGCTCTTCGCTTGGCTGTGCTGGTTTCTTTTTCGTCACCAAACTTACCGAATATTGTATGTGGAAAAGACATTTGAATACCTCTTTCTGTTTTTCCTAGTTAGCAGGCTATTAAGTCCTGCGATCGGTCGAAATTAAAGGCTCGTCCGATCATTACACCTTATCGTCCAAAACAGCTTTGGCTTTATCAAGGGCAGCATTACTTGTTTTAGCAACAGGTTTACTCTCCTCTTTAACTTCAACTGTTTCTTCAGGAGGACTTTTGACAAATCCACGTTTCAAGTATACATCAACAAATGTTGCTGGCAAGTTTGGACACTCTACCCATTTCCCTGATGATGATTTTTTCCATAGGGATATTTTTTTCACTCCCCCTACTGACATACTCATTGTTGCGTCTCTAGCCATAAAAGCCTCCTGAATTATTTTTATTTTTTATTATGATGCGTTAGTTACTGGGTTACCAATTTCATACTGTATACCAGCACCTTTAGTATCGTCTACTTCAAAAACTGCATAATCTTCTGTTACTACTACTTCAAAAGCTCGCAAAGAAATATCTCTATCTCTTTCCTCTCTTCTTTCTCGTGCAGCAAGATGTCCTAGTGCAGTTCTGTCAGCAATAACTCCAACACCTGAAGCACCTTCATGTACTGGAATGTTACCATCTTCAAAGAAAGGTACTCCAGCAATCTTAACACCAGTATAGTAATCGCTTACTGCTGGGTTATTGAATGCGTCAGGTAGTGGGTATGTTGCTAACGTGTTACCAATGCTAGATGCAAGTTTCCAAATAGCATTTGGGTGATGTACTACATAAATATCATTACCAAATTTATCTGCTTTTGCATTTGCAATTATAGCAGAAGCATTTGTCAAATTAAGATCTTTGTTATCTTCACCTAAAAGTGTTCCACCATTTAAAGTTGGAAAAAGTGCAATAATATCTGTGTCTTTTTTTCGAGCCATTGCGTCACCCATCTGGCGACCAATGATTCTAAATACATCTTCGTTGTTTTGTTGTACCAAAGTATCAGTTATGATTACTTTTAGACCTACTTCAGCTGTTGTGGCTGTAACTGTGGAGACATCAATGTCCTCACTATCAACCATATCAACACCTTCTACTAAGTCCTCAGCATCCATCTGCCCTACTTTTGGAATTGTTAATTGGAACTCACCTTTGCCTAAGTTAAATTTCTCAATCAAACCTACCATAGGTGCGTTATGCTCTTCTGTGTATCGTGCAGCAGCGAGCATTATTCTCGACATATTCTGTAAATTGCCAGTAGTCGAAGTTTGTGTACTGTTTGCCATTTTAATTTACCTCATTAATTAGCCAAATATAGACAGTCCTAGCTTTTTAGCAGCTGTTCTTGCCATATCTGTTGTTACGTTTGGATCGCCAGAATTGTATCTGTCGATTACATCTTCTGCATCTGTAGGCGCAACATCAGGTGAGGGAGAAGCATTAGTCATAGTTTGTGCTGGAGTATTCTTAGCCAATTGTTCTTCTAGTTTTTTAGTTCTAAATAAATTCTTAGCCATTTTTTCCATAACTGCAGGATTATCAATATCTTGCAGTTCTTGATAAGGAACTTGGTATTGTGCAGCCAGCTCATAAGCCTTTGCAAGTTGAGTGCGTTGATTCATTTCTTGGTTTTTTCCCTGAATCTCTCTGGCAATTTTAGCATTTTCCATTTTAGCTACATAAGCTTCTTTAGCCATAATAGCATTGTCATTTGCTAACTGCCTTGCCATTTGCTCATCTAACCCTTGACTCATATACTTTTGAGTTAGTTGTTGTTCGTAACTTGCAACTTGCTCATCTAATTTATTTAGATTAGCTTGTTCTTCAGCTTTAATACGCTGTTGTTCTGCTTTTTGCAACTGAGTTTCTAACTCAGCCATCCTCTTATCTGTACTAGACTGATACTTTCTAAACGCTTCACTTGATTGTAGTTCTGCATTTGCATCAGATGGTTGTTCGGTTTGAGATCTCGACTCTGGTTCATTAACCTGGATAGAGTTATCACTATTTTCTATAGATTCATTTGACTCCTCAACAACTGGCGTTGGTTCTTCAACTGGAGTTGAAGCATCAGTCGTAGAAGAAGCATTTGTATCTACAGGTATATCAGTAATTTCTACCTGTGATTCTTTCCCTGCATCATTTTGCTCTGTTACCATTATATTTTTTCTCCCATAACCTAACACCTGTTAGATGGTAGGTTACAATTGTTTAGGTTTCTATATAAATCATAATTGAATATTTATCTATTTGCAACTGTTTGTTGATATGTTGTTCCCCCTACTTCTCTTTGCAACTCTCTAACTTCATCAAACCTGGAAGGATCTGTAGGTGATATATTACCCATGTGTAGTTTAGTAATTTTTTGCTGTATTCTAAACGACATTGCTACCTCTCTTGTAAAGTTTGTATTTAGTTGAAAAAATTGCAAAGGGAAAGGAGTAGTATATTTGTTTGCTAAAATAAATTCTCTTTCTTCAGGAGTCAATCTATTCAAATATCTTGCCAAAAGATTTTCAGCTCTATCATAGTCTCCATCAAAAGTAGCTTTATCATAAATACTTTGTTGGTAATCATAATAACCTTTTGATGCTAACTTAAATTCTCTCAAAGGATCAGTTTCAGATATTGTAAATTCATCCCTAGATGGCACACCAAATGTAGCTAAATTAATTCCTCTTTTTATAGTTTTCATTCTTGAGTGTGCATTTCTAATTTCCCTAGATTTTTCACTTCTGTTTAATTTAGGGTTGGCTAAAATTATCATCATTGTATCTTGGAAATCTGAATGAAGTGATGCAACCTGTTCTGTGTATTCATTAGGAGAAAATCTACTTGCATTGTAATAAAGAATATCTGTGTAATCTTGTTCAAACTCCCACAACTCATTATATTGCCTTCTAAATTCTGATTGAGCTACAGTATTTTTATTAGGGTATACAGACATATTCATACCCATAAAAGCAGGCAATGCAAGTGCAAGTGCTGCATTTTGACCTTCTAATCTAGCAAGTTCTGTAATTTCTTGTATAAACAAAGGTGCAAACTCTTGTATACTTTCAACATCTGTTGGAATAAAAGCATCTGCAGCGCTAGTAATTTCATCTCCATAAAAATCCTGCCCTGTTGTAAGACTAACAATACTTCTTGCACCTGGGCTAAGTTTAGTTCCTAAAAAGTTTACAATAATTTCAGTAGTCTCAGTTTGATAAGGTTGCCCTGTTTGAGATAACAATTCACCATTAGGAGCTGTATTATGAACAACTCTATTGATAAGTCTTAAGACAGGTCCCATACCTGCAGTCAAATCTATATTTATATTATCTTTTTTTAGTTTCAAAAAATTACTTTTACGTGAATCCATTTCTACATTAAAACCATTCAAAACTAAAAGGCTACCTATGCCTGTAACAACTGACGCAAAACCTATCATGTCTTTTGCCATTTTACTTGCAATAGATGTATCTGATCTTGAATTTCTTATTACTTCATTGAAAAATAAAACAGGAACTTGAAATCGTGAAGCTACCCATCTTGGTGCTAACGCCACAGCATTTAGTTCTCCTGCAATTTTTTGCAACCCACCTAACTCTCCTCTACCAGTTCCAGCATTTACAAAACGAACATATTTTTTCATTTTGTCATTGATTATGTCTTTTGAATCTCCACTATTTTTCAAAACATTATAATAATCTTTAGTTAGCCTATATCTAATTGTATTCAAAAATGCAGTATGAAATCTTTCACCTGCTCTTATCAAATTACCTACACCAGGAACTTTCTTAATCCAGTTAGATATAAAAGCTTCTTCCCTCAAAGATAAAGGACTATCTGGATCTGCAATATACAAACCATAACCTGTACCTTCATCTACGTTAGTTATAGGATTTATAGCTCTGTAATCACTAGGTGTAGTAAACCTAGAAAAATCAGGATCTTTATATATGTTAGCCATTGCTCGATTATAATTTGTACTGCTATAAAAAGTTTTCATTGATTTAGCTATATCATTTACATACTTTACAGGATTCCCACTAAACAACAAACCTTGATTAAATACTGATCCTAAATCTCCACCCAAAACTAACATTCTAGGAATATTTAAAATTTCCACTAAAGAAGTAGTTAGTTTTTGTCTCAGGCTCATATTAGTAAATTTATCTAATTGTCTTTGCCTTTTTACTGCAGCTATAGCAGCATCATCTAAACCAAAAACCCTAGCCAAAGCATTAGCTTCTGTTCTAGTAAGCGCTTCTCCTGCAATATCTAAAGTTTCTTCAAGTTTATCTACACCTATTGGTCCAAATTCATCTATATCACTAAGTTTTATACCTGTTATTTTTTGCAACGCTGAAAGAATATTTAAATGATCAAAAGATCTTATATTTCCTGTTTTTGTTATAGTAAATCTATTGGCGTATGCAAGTAAACCTTTAAACTCTTCATAAGACATATCTAAGGGTTCAAATCCTAATTTAGCAAACTGACCACGTGCGCCACCATAAGCATTTTTAGCCTGTATAACAGGATCTTCTGAAGATCTAAGACCTTTACCAATTTTTTTAGCCTGACCTTTTCTAAACTCAGTCAAATCTTTTTCATTTCTTTTTATAAGCACAGCTGCTTGATCAATTAATGCTGGTAATCTTTTTACAACTTCAGAACCTATAACAAAAAACCCTTCAGGAGTTATTTCTCCATTATTAAATAATTTACTATCTCCAGACTCTCTAACTTGTTTAACTGTTCTAGGAACAATACCTTGCAATATTGCAGGGATTTCTTTATTCGCACTATGGTAAGTTAAGGTTTCATTGATGTAAGCATCTTCACTATCAAAACCTTTAAAAATACCTGTCAATCTTTTTATAAGATTTATAATTGTTTGCCCTAATGACGTAACAGTTTGTTCTATATTTTTATCATCTATAAGTTTCTTACTTGTATTTTTCCCTTTAGCACCCTTATTAAGGTCTCTTAATATCTTTCTTCCATCTTGAGTTTCAAAAGATTTTCTAGTATTATTACTTCTTGAAAAAGATAACTCATTTTTTCTATTAGGATTTTCAGTTCGCCTTACAAAATTTTTATTAATATTAACATCATCACCAACTAATATTATTTGTCTATGTATTCCATTTGTATTTTGCTGTCCAGCTAGCCATGTTATACCATCTACACCTGAATCTTGATAAAGTTTATTCAAGCCATCTAACTTTTTATTTCCTTTAGAAAATTTTACTCTGTTATTTTTATAACTTTGTACTATATCTTCTATGAAATAACTATTTTTCTTTAGTAATAAAGATTGACTTATAAATTGTTCATTAGTATTTGCTGTCCTTGCAACAATAGGATCTACAACTAAATTAAGATCTAAAGACCTATCAATACGTTTACTAAAATCTTTTACAATAAACCATTCTGCTGCTTTAGCAATTTCAAGAGCAGCAATATTTGATTCTCTTTCTTTTTGAATAGCTTTTGTTTGTAAAGGATATTTTTGCGTAGCAGAAATAAACCTAGTATCTCCTAATTGTTCATCAGACAATTTTGTAAACGCTGTTATGTAGGCATCATGTAATCTAAAATCGTTATCCCCAAACAAAACATTGCCATATGTTGTTCTTACATAATTATCAGTAGGATAATAATCATAAGGATTTGATGATAATCTTCTAGAAGGAAATTGAGTTTCAAATAAATCATTAACTTTCATTAAATCTTTTATTATTTTATTATCTTTAGGATCAAAAAATCTCATAGGAACTGCAGTAGAATCACTAAGTAAATCTATAACTGTTCTTACAGTAGCATGAGTACTTATGTTTTTTGCTAAAAGATTAACATCTAAATTATTATCTATTGCATAAATTTCTTTTTGTTTTAATATCAATTCTTTATAATTTGAATAACCATATTCTCTAGCAATAAAATCAACATTATTGTTATAATCTTGTATAACTTTTTCTATTGGCGCACCTATGTAATTATCAAAGTTTAATTCTTTATCAGCATACCTATTTGCAAGTTGAGTATTATAAAATTTATCCATCAAAGACTCTGCTGCTAGATCTCTGTAATTAGGATCAAGATTGTCAAAAACTCCAAAATTATCTGCACGCAACACCCTAGACTCTGGTATTGCAATATTAAATGCTTCAATAGACTGGTTAAATTCATTTAAGCCTGAAGCCTTAGTAAAAGGTTTAGTAGCAAACATATCACCAGAAAGGTGCATACCAGGTGACAAATAACTGTCAAATATTGGTGTATTAGAATGAATAAAAGAATCGCTTACAGGAAATCCAGTATGAAAAACTAATGCAGGAGTACCATCTTCATACTTAAATGCACTACCCCTAACAGCAACTTCTTCATCAGGCGTAAGATCATTTAATATTTTTCCATTATCTCTATTTTCAATTATCATATCTAAACTTTTTCTAGCTTCGATACTTTGTGTTTGCAAAGTAGTGTAAATAATTATTGGAGAATCATTATCTATTTGAGCAGCTTGTCTAACTATTTCATCTGTCCCTGATGTATTTTCTAATTGCAAGAGCCGATTTATAACACTTTTATTATTTGGATTTTCTAAAATTTGTTCAGCAAAAGGTTTAGATATACTAGATAATAATTTAGTTTCCATATTAGGTATTTTTGCACTATTAATTTCTATTGTTTTTTGTACATCTATAGTTTCAAAATTTCTCATACCTGCAAAATTATCTGCATTGATAGCATCTTTATTAAAATAATTCAAAGCATATTCAAACAAATCATTTGCTTTTGTTCTTAACACTTGTGTTGGTAAATCAGCATTTAAGTCAGCATTGATAAGTGTAGAAATAATTGTTGCAGGTTGCTGTGTAATAATTTCCCTAGAAGATCCAAATAATTGAGGCATTATATTTCCTTCAACTATATTATCCAAAACTATTTTAAAATCATCATACGCAGATTCTAAAACTTCATCTGTAACACCTGACAAATCTACTGCAATATTTTCTTTTCTGAAAACTTTATCAAATAAAGCTTTTAGTGTTTTTGCTAATTGAATAAATATATTATCGTATTTACTTATAAAGTTTGGATCAGTTACTTTTTGTAATCCCCAATAAGAAAACAAATCTGCAAATGCTTCATGAACATCAGTAACAAAGTTTACATTTGGTTTAGAAGCATACTTGAATGTGTATATATTGTCCCAGTTTCTAAAATTAATCAAATCTAATTTATCTAAATCACCTTTATTAGTTATTGGATCTTCTAACAATTTTCTTTTTTGAATTATTTGATTTTTTATTGCTACAGATAAATCATCAAACTCTTGTTGAGGCAATGCTCTAAATACATCTGGGAGTGTTGCATGAGCAAATTCATGTATCAAGGTTGCAAGGTCATCTACTTCATCTATACCTTTTTGAAACAATTGTATTGTAGATGCAAACCTTGGCATTGGATCTGCATACCTTAATATATTTCCATCAATTACTTGAGATAAACTTCCTACTGGATGTGTAACTGTTCTTCCCATTCCATAAGGTGAATTTAAATCTACATTCTTTGGATCAACTTGGTCAGAAATACCTCTAATTGCAAACTTGATATATTCTTGCTCTCCTAAACCTAAGGAACTTGCTAAAAATTTTAGTAGAGGACTAAAAACTTCTTTAGTTGTTTGCCTGGAAGCCTGACTAATATTCAAAACCTCACCCACACCATCTATGTAGTCATCAATGTTTTCAACTTTTTTGGTAATTTCTTTACCACGAATTTTAGCATTGATTGTATTTTCTGATGGGTTGAACCTAGCAAGAGATGGTTCAGTTTCACCTATTCTATTTATTCCTCTTTGTTCTTTAAAATCTCTTATAGCTTCTAATGAACGCCTTACATTATCTGCTCTTTGCAAATTAAAATCACTAGGAGATCTTCTTAAAATACCTTCTTGCAAAATCAATCTAGGTTCATCAATTACTGTAAATAAATCTCCTGGTAATCCTAAGTCAGATGGTGGAAAATTTATATCTCCATAAGTAATTGGTCCAGACTCTCCAGCTTGCTGTAATTCTTGAGAGGTTCTTCTAACTGGATTAGCTAAAGGCTGATCAGATAATGCTCCTAAGGTAAAATCAAAAGCAGCAGCATTTTGTTGCTCAGGAGTTACTGCGTTTCTAGCAAAAGATATTTCTTCTAACGATAGTTGGTTAGAACCAGGAACATCTTTAGGATTATTATCTACCTGTTCTAATTGCTCTGCGTTTCTAAGAACCTTGTTACCATATGACCTGTTATATTTATTTATACTTTTGAATACTACACCACCACCTAACAAACCACCAACTAAAGCTGCTCCTACTTGAAATGGTACTGGTAATCCTGCTTCAACTGCAGCATTAGCAACTCCTTTTGCAACTGGAACTGCACCAAGTCCTATGGCTGCTTCACCTGCAAACCTTTTACTAAATCCAGATACTCCAGTTGCATTAGTTTTTACAACTGGTTCTATAATAGCTGCTGCTGGTCTAGTAAGTAATTTAGCTTTGTTACTTGCTCTTAGTGCAGCTGAAACCCTGTTACCAACACCTGCTGTTCCAGCCAATAAAGCTATTTCAAAAGGAGAAGTTAGTTCAGTTATTTCATTTATAACACCTTCAAATGTTACTTCATCTGGAACTAAAGGATCTATTATTTCTGCTGCTCTTTTAAAAGTTGGAACTTCTTTTAATCTTTCTAAACCTTGATCAATCAAACCTAATCCAGGAACTAAGTTTTGTCTATACGCTCCTCTCAAAGGAGTAGGTAGTGATTCACCTATTCTTTCTGCTGTACCCCTAGGAATTATAGGTTGAAATAAATTAGAAACAAAACTAGTAAAATCTGGAACTCTAGGATTAGGAAACTGCTGTTGTACCATGCTGTACTCCTAGTAATATAAAAATCTTGTTCTTGGTCTATATCTACTCAACTGGTTATATTGTCTGCCCATTTGTGCAAATCGTTCTGTAAATGGAAATTCTTGCAAGAAATCTGTAAATGTTAAATCACCAGAGGTGTCTCCACTTAATATGTTTTCACCTAGTTGACCATAAAAATCAGATAAAGCAGACTGATATATATCCTGTGCTTGTCGTCTTTGAGCAGGAGTATCTCTAAAACCTTCTTGTTTTCTTAGTGTTCCAAAAAACGCTGCCCTTGGCTCATCTTCTAAAAAATTCTGAAATACATCATCTAAGCCATTTGCCATTATAAACCTGCCCTTTGTGCTGCAAATTCTAAGAATGTAGGAGTATCTGTCCCACTAAATGTTGGAGCAAATGCTCCTTGTCCTGCTCTGCCTAACTGATAATCTGCAAAAAGTTCTTCAGCGCTTGGTCGCCTTAGACTTCTATAAACAGGGGATCTAAATCTATTTTGTAATGCCTGGTCAATTAATTGAGTAGCAAAAAGCGCACCTTCACCTGAGCCAGTACCTAATGGATCGTAAATATTAGCTGTAGCTCCAAATGCTTCATTTGATGGAGTAAATCCTCTTAATGCTGAAAAAGCATCTGCAAATTGTTGTCTGCCAATATTACCTATTCCAGTATTTTGTCCTGCTGCTAAACCACCTAGTCTTGATAAATATTCTCCAAAACTTTCTGCACCACCACCTAGTTGCTCACTTTCTTGCAAACCCCCTGGTAAACCTAACTGGTTTAATTGAGCGAGTGTATTAAATGTAGTTTGCAAAGGATTAAATAAACCTTGTATTTGCCTTCTAAAAGGACCTCTTCTAAAAGCATCTCCATATAAAGGAGCAACTTGTTGTACAAAAGAAGTAAAAGGATCATCAACAAAATCAGTATCTATTGGTAAAGTTTCTCCAGGTGCTAATGCACCACCTCCACCTCCACCAAGATTAGGATCTCCACCAAGATTAGGATCTGCACCAGGACCAGGATTTGCACCATTACTAGTATCTTTACCAGAAGGAGCTCGATAGTAAATACTGCTCGGATCTAAATCAGCAGGATTAATCAACCCTGCTGCAATAGCCTCGGCTATACCACCTCCACCCATTCCTCCAATACCTTCACTATCAGCACCACTTTCAGCACCACCAAAAACACCCATATTACCTGCTGTTTGTCCAAAAGCTCCTGGTTGTTCATATATATCAGCTGCAAAACCAACACCAGGAGTAAACTGAACATTAGCATATGGGTTTCCTCCTTTTCCTCCTGATACTCTAGTAGCAGCTCCAGGAGTTGCATTTATTAAACTAGCCACTCCATCAGGGAAACCTCTTAAGCTTTCAAGTGTACTAAAATAATCATTTATAATAGCAATTTGAGTTTGAATTTCTGAATCAGAAACACCTTTGTCTCTTAATTCATCTTCAAAAATACTTATAACAGTATTCAACCTGTCTTGATTAAAAACAGACTCGTTTCTTACACCCCTATTTATAACATCTATAATACCTTCAGGAGTATTTATGTCTTTTGACCTCAGCCTGGGATCTCTATTACCAGCACTTCCTTTAACACGTGGGTTCCAGTTGTTAACATTGCTAATAGCATTTTGAATAAATTCAGCAACATCTACTCTAACATCAGTATCTGGGTTACGAATACCTGATACTCCAATTGTTGCTGGATCTATAGATAGTCCTTGTTGTAAATCTGTGTTGTAAATCGGTACAGGAGCTAGAGATGCAGCACCAATATTTGTAGCTACTACTTCAGCATTACCTATTGTGCCTGCAGGATACAAATTCCTAGCTTGATTTCTTGCTTGTGCTTGTGAATCAGCATCTACTAAAACTTCTTCTCGATTCCCATCTGGTTCAACAATTGTAAAACGATATCGATTAGCCATTATCTATTCTCCATTGGATTAACTCTTGGTCCAGGTCCCCCTGGTGTTCCTGGAGGAGCTTGCCTAGGATCGCCTACTCTAGTAAACCCCTGCATTTGTGATGATATCACACTTCCATTAACATTTGGAGGTCCTTGTCTACCTTGTTGGGGTGGTTGTTGAGCCTGTTGAGCCTGTTGAGCCTGCATTCCAGCAGCAGCAATCAACTGTTGGAATTGTAAGTCCTGAGCAGTTTCTTGTTGTTTATCCTGCTTCAATGTTTTTCTCAACATATCAATGTAAATCAACGCTTTATCTTCTTCTCCAGTCTGCATCAAACCTTCAATCAATGTTATCAACAATGCTTTAGGATCTGTTACATGAGCCTGTTGTGCAGATATAGCATTCTTGAATTGATCTACATCATTTATCTGCATAATATTTTCCCATATCCATTCATCTGGTGCTAGAGGTGATGGTCCATCTCTCATCATTTGTGCCATAGTCACAAGTTGTGGTTCATCTTGTGGCATACGTACACCAAACTTAATATCAATAGCACCTGCTCCTTCAATATCACTTGGTTTTATTTGTTCATTGAAATAACTTGCAACATCATTATGTCTACCTCTAACTTCTACTGCATTGAAACCACCCATCTCATATTGCATTGTTATAATTTCAGTTATTTGTTTATAACAAGCAGTAATACTTTTTACTCTTGGTTCTATCTGGTGAGCAGAACCTTCTTGTAAAACTCTTGCTGCAAATCCTGAAATAGCAAATGGCAATTCACCATAACTTACATTACTCAAACCACCACGTTGAAGTTCTCCTGATACCAAAGCAACAAAGTTGTTAGTATCTATTGGCATTGTAACTTCATCCATTAGTTTTATATCAGTACCAGCAGGTAGTGGAACTTCACTTCCATCCTGCCATGGATCAGCATCTAGTGTAGTTGTTCCATCTGGCGAAACAATTTTGTAAGGTCTGCGAACTGCTCTTCTAACAAGTGTTTTATATGCACTCATAGCAAAGTTCAAGTCATCATATATTTCTCTGTTTGATGCAAATATAGATTCACCATAATCTCTAGCAGTATCATCTCCAGATATTTCGTCTTGTATCCATGGTGCTGGTCCTGTTGCTCCTAAAAATACTGGCGCACAAGGTTCTCCATTTGAATCTTTTACATTGTGTTTAGTTAATTTTTTCCCAACATGACTTTGATCGTCACCATCAACTATAATTACACCGTTTTCTTCTCGTGAATAATAGTCCCAAACAGTTATTCCAGCAGATGTTTCCCCTTCAACTGCAGGCTCTACGTCTACGTTATACGTAGACTTGATAGCAGAAGGTGAGCGTTTTGTTTTGTGTGCTAACCAAATAATACCTTTTTCGTCCATTTCATAACAAATATGTAGTGGATCAAAAGGTGTAATATCTACAAAAGTAGAACCATCTTCATGTTTATTCAACATGGCTCTACCTGCATACCAACCTCGAAGTGTAATATAAAATGCTATTTGTTCTCTAATTGATGGCTGTCCATATCGTTGCATTCTTTCGTCTGCAAGATTCAATGCACCAATTACAAACTTTTCTTTTTTGTTACCAGCACTTCTGTCGTCTACCTTTGCTGTCATTGGAACTTTAATAGACATTTGTGCATTAGTTAGGTATGAAATAATTTTATCTGCTAGTATTCGTGGAGCGTTAGATGTGTAACTTTGATAACCAGTTCCTGCATCATAAGCGTTCATGCGATACAGACCATAGTCTTGTTCCATCCTAGTTCGTCTAGTACGAAATCCAGGTGACTCCCAAATTGTTTCAATCTTATGTAGAATATCGTCTATTTTAGCCATTTACCACCTGTTTACTGTTATTAATTTTGTTGCACCTGCAGCTCTTGCATATCCAAAGTTTACCACAAGTCCATATGTTATTGCCTTAATTCCATGGTTGAAAGCGTCCCTTGGTTCTCTTCCAACAACATTTCCCTCTCTGTCAGTTCTCCATGTGTAGACATGAATTTGGTCATCAAATGGATTTGAACAACCACCCAATTCTGATATAACACCTTTACATTTTGGACTGATAATCAAGTTAGGTTGTTTAGTTACTGGGTTTTCTTTTAGAAAAGTATTAAACCTTTCTATCCCATCTAGTATACCAACTCTTTCAGACTGCATATAAAGTCCAGCTTTTTCTAACCAAGTATCAACTGGTCTTGATTCACCAAAATTATGAGCTGCAATATCAATTACTCCATGTTCTACGTCTTTCCACCATGGTCTCATAGTACAAATCTCTATAATTTCTTCTGTAATCTTCTCCCTTTCAAACACTTCATCAATTATTCTAACCTGTTCACCTATGATTTGTACAGCCATTACAGCATATGCTGACTTTGTTACCTGAGAATAACCTGGATCAATCCACAGGTGTACAGGTTCATCCATAATATACTCTGCTTTATCTGAAACATGTTTTGATGAGTCAAACATATTGTGTACAAGACCTTTTGGAGGTGCTGGTTTTCCAGCAACACGTTCATTAAACCAATCTTCAGAGTGCAATCTTTGTAACGATAAGATTTCTTCATCTTCTCTACCACCTGGATACACTTCCTGGTTAGTCCATGAAGGTAGTGAGAAAGATATTGCGTCATCTTCTTTGTTATAGAACTGCCAAGACTCCCATTGTGATGGATACCATCCTAATGACATTTCAAACGTCCCTTCAAGAAACAAATATCCACGTTTTTCTGCAATACGACCACGTAATCTCAAAAAACTCTCTTGATCTATCTGTGACGCCTCACATGCAACTATCATTCTAGGTGCTTCCATAGCCAAACTTCTGTAGTCTTGTGCAGACTTAGTTTTTATCTGGAAAGTACCTGGATCTGTTGCTGTTCCACACACCACAGTCATTTCACCTGGATCTATTCTTTTAGTTTGTTTTACCAAAAAACCTAGTTTCGACAATATATCAGTCAAATAGTTCCACTCTGCTCTGGTTCTTTCGTAATCTCTGGCTACTAACCAGACAATATCACCATTCTGGAACTCATCTAGTGTGTTAATAATCGATAATGCACCAAGAAAGCTTTTTCCTGCTCGTTCTCCACCAGCCACTAACTTGATTCTGGCTTTGTAATCAAGGATCTGGTCTTGTTCTTTCCAAGTCCTAAAGCCAACAGCTTCTAATAACGCTTTTCTATCTTCTTTTAAAAACATTGTACCTCCTATATTAGCATAAACCCCAAAATGTAGGAGGCGAAGCTTACACCAGGGGCTTATGCTATTAGCTAAAAATGTTAGTTACGTACCATACTAACAGATGTAACCCTAAAGAGGTCCATTCGGAAGAAAGTACCCCTGATACGACATCCAGCTAATACCATTATTCTACAGTCTACTAACAACTGTTGGCAAACAATAAGAGAAAAGAGAGGGGGAAACCTTTAAGGAAGGGGGTGAGATATGAGATAACTAACAACCCCTTTAAAAGGGTTGTTAGTAACAACAAGGGGTAGAAAAAATAGGATCAAAAAAATATACAAGGGACTCCTATGGCAACAACAAGCTGTCAAGATGGTACCTACCACCACATACATACACATCACAACAGCATACCCCCACCTATCACCATTACCACCACCACCATCCGTTCTATAAGATTGGTCTATTTGCTTAGGGACGAGATGTTTGGGGGAGTTTGAGATTCCCAAATTAGCGAACGTCTGCCCCTCTTACGCACATACTTCACGCACGAAGAGAGGTGGAATTCTGAGGAACTCTCACGTTCATTGGCACGCCCAGGCGCACCCACCTGCGCGCGAATTTGAACGCAGACTTTTTCCCAGTTTTTTCACTCTCTCTTCTAGAGAGTGTTTTGTCGTTTGAGATTGAAATTTTTCCCCCCGTCAAATCCCTCTCTTCGAAAGAGAGGGTTTTGACTGGGGGAATTTTTTTTTGGTAGACTTGAGATATCAGTCGATTTCGGCTGAGCAAACCAAGTCATGGTGACTTCGATGGAACACCTATGGCACAAAATTGAAGGAGTTAGACTATGTCTAAGACGAACACAAAAGTGTCCCCAAAGGGGACAAAATCAACCCAATTGCTAAAGCAATTGGAGGGCAGGAGTTTAGAAACGAAGTTTCTAAAAGCCTTGAAAATCGGAGTTCCTACGGAACTCCAGCCAAAGGGTTTTCTAAAGAAAACCCAATCTCACAAACTCCTCCTTTCCTTAGGAAAGGAGATTGGATTCGACTCAAAAACCCTAAAGGGTTTTGGGAAAACGAAACGAGACGTTAGAGAACTACGTTCTCTAATCTCAGCCCAAATTCATTGGGACGAAGTCCCAATCTCCAAGAAACGAAAGACGAAGTCTTTCGTGACAGGTGGGAACGGCGACAAGTCGATGGCACCTGCCGAGACTCCAAAGGAGTCTGGCACACGTAAAAAGTCCCCAAAGGGGACTCGTGCGAAGTCTCCAAAGGAGACTCCAGTCAGCCGAACGGAGTTCGACCAACTTGTGCAGATGGTGCAAGGCATAGCCTTGAAACTGGGCGCTAAGTCCTAAGGACTTCACACACACAGACGTGCGCTCGGCTTAGGTCGAGCCACGTCAAAAAGCCAAGCGAGAACAGGCGAAACACGTACACGTATACGTACGAGTCTAGCGAGATTGGACGACTCGCTACTGATGAGCCAAGTCCCACACTAACAGGTGTTAGTGTGTGCATAAACTTGAAAAAAGGAGCAAATTATGAACGCCTTAAAAACACGTGCAACACATGGCAAATATTGGATAAATGGGAACGAGCGAACACGTACGAGAAATTGGACTGTGCGCTATGGGGAGTACGAGGATATATACACTCGTGCAGGTGAAATCTTGGAAAAGATTTCCAAGAGTCAAAAATTTTGGGTAGGCTACGAGCCGACCGAACGAGAGGACGATTGCTCATGTGAGCAGATATGTTCGTACTGCAAGGCTCAGATGACCAAGCGAGTGAACGAGAGATTGAGCGAGGGTGCTGAGATTGGATATCAACATGATGGGACACCTATCATGTACGAGCAAGTGAGCAAAACCAAAGTATTCTTATACTACGTATAAGCGAGAGGAGAAAATTATGAACGAGTGTACAACGTGCATTTACGACCGAGTAGGCGAGATAATCGCCTACTGCTTACCCCACTTACGAGCGAGTGAGGGTGGGTGTGTGAAATGTGGACAAAAGGTCTACGATTTTGAGGGTGGAGTGTGTGTTGCGTGTGATGTTGTGGAAGTGAAAAACTAACAGAGTACTAACAAGTGTTAGCGCATAAGCACGTGGGGTAGGGCATAAACTTTACCCCACGTAATAGGAGCATAAAAATGAGATACGAGATAAGCGACCGAGTATTAGACCGAATTGCTAAGTTGGAGCAGTTCGAGGAGGAGCATAATGAGACTGCGTGGAGTGTGTGGGTAGATGGAATTGAGAGACCACGAAAACCTATGACGATAGTTCAAGCAGGGGAATATGCTGAGAGCATATTTGATTGTGGGTATGGGGACGAAGTCGTGGAGATAAAGCCATTTGAAACTGGGGAGCAACAGGAGATGAACGAGATACATGTGCAGGAGATGAACGAGGTATTATGGAGTGTGAGGGAGATGTATGTGCATGGATTTGGAATTGCGAGGAGGGGATATGAAAAATAGATGGGAACGTAGGGACGCAAAAGAACATAGCAAGAGGAGATTTGTATCAGACAATCGCAGGTCAGTTCAAGTATCCTCTCGCATGTGGTACGAGTTGGACAAAACAAAACAAACTGCGAGGAAAAAATACAGATAGGAGCATACATGGATTACGAAACATACAAGCACTTAATCGAGTTGGATTGCGTAGTGTGTGTGATAGATGATAAAGGCTACTTGCACGAGTGCATAGATTGTGTAGAAAATAAGATAGGAGTTGAGCATGAATAGAAAAGAATTGTATTCAGTATGGGTAGGTGGAGTTGAAGTTAACGACCACCTAATAGATTACGAAAGTGCGTTTGGATTAGCATACAGGTACCAAGTTTTGGGATATGATGACGTGCATATCGCATTGGCTTCATTGGAGGAAACTAATGGGTAAAGATAGATATCGAGTGTGGGTAGGAGATGTAGAAGTTGCGTATGATGTGACACTCAAAGAAGCAAAAATAACTGCAAGTGAGTTTGCGTGTGAGTATTATACAGGCATAGACATTGAGAAGTTGGAGGACGAGGATTGTGATTTGACAAGCGATTGCGAGGAGATGGGGTTTGAATAGAAAAGCAAAATTATTTACTTACTTTCTTATATTTATTTCTTTTAATTTATTGAAAGAAATAAATAAAGAAAGAAAGTAAAGATAAAAAGAAAACTGGAAAAGTTTGGAGAAAAATTATGGACAACAAAAAAACAATTAGCATACATAACTACTCAATCGGACAGCAGTATTTCATAACTGTTTTCCCAAAAGAGAACGAGCAACTGGAGGAAACGATTGAGAGGTATGGAGAGGATATAAGCAACATAGAATACATGGAGATAGGAGAAAAAATATGAGCCACGTAAATGATTGGCATGATAGCAAGACTGCAAGTAGAGAGGATTTGCTTTCAGATATACGTTATGGATTAGTTTGTTATTTTCATGATGATGATTTGAAAGATGACATCATGAGGGGCTTGGTAGATTACAGGGTGTATGGAGACAACACCATACTAAATTGGTGGACTGAGTTGGACGAGAGAGCGTTTCAATTGGCAGATGAGAGAAAGATTGCTATACCTAAATTATTGAGAGGTAATATGACTAGTTTTTCAGACTGCGACACCGATTATATTAGGTTGATGCACGAGGTATTGATAACAGAATTTGATTGCACAGGAGTAAGTAGATGAGTAGTTGTTTTTGTGATGATGAAAAACATGAAATATGTTTTGATGGATTGATAGGAATTTATAATGAAAATTGTAAGTGTTGTAAACAAAGTGACGTAATAGATAGGAGTAAGTAAATGAGTGATGAAAAAGTTTTTTATAAAAATCTTAGGGCATTTGAGGAGGGTATTTTAGATTATTTTATATTAGGTTATTCTATAGAAAATAATCCTATTGAAAAAAAACCTAACGGCTCTCATATAAATAATTATTATCATGAGGGTATATCGTTTGCCGACAAATTAAAAACCCATTTAGGTATTAGCAGAGGGAGTAAGTAAATGAGTTTAGATAGAATAGTTTTTACACTAGAGGAGTATATGTTCTTTGGACAAAATGGTGGCAAACAACACAGTTTTCCTGAACACGCAGAGGGAACTATAGAAAGGTTTAAGAAACAAGTGAAAGCAACAGGTAACGAAATAGTGGGAACACACAGAGAACAAGATACTCAGAGATGGTATCTTGATGATGATGACATGACTATGAAAGGTTGGAAATAATGATACAAACAGTAACCGAACATGACTTCATAAGTGCGTTTTTAAATCACACTTATAACACTTTTAGTTATGAGGGATTGAAGTCTTTGTTTGAACACTTTGAGGATGTGATTGAGGACACAGGAGAACAAATAGAATTGGACGTGGTGGCTATGTGTGGAGAGTATGAGGAGTTTGAAAACCTAGATGGCTTTCATGCAAGGTATGGTAAAACGATTTTTAGTCGTAATGATGATAATGTTCTGCAACCTTTAAACATTACCCATATAAGGACAATTGATGAATTACAACAAGTTACGACAGTTATACCAGTACGAAATACAGACAGAATAATAGTTTGGTGTATCTAAACAGAAAGGAGTACGTAATGGATCCAACACAGGGATTAGTAATACATTTGGGGGACAAGTGTGTGGACTGCCGACAGGATACAAGTCAAGGTAGTGGCAGGTTTGTCAACAGGATACCTGCGTCTGTCGACAGGCAGACTCGACATGGAGAGTGGATAGGGTTAGAGGGTTATCAATGTGCCGAGTGTAGAGAGATGGAGTGTGAGGGAAAAGATTGTGACTACATGGTGCTAGATGATTACACAATAATTGATAGCAGTATATTGTGTGATAGTTGTGTAGCGAAAATACCTGCTGACGAAAAAATAAGATTACAAAAGGAGCAAAAAGCATGGTTCAGTTAAGCGAGAACGAAAAGTTAGAAAGAGCAACAGAGAAAGCATTGGAAAGAATACAGGATATTCTGTTTGATGAGACTTGTTCTGATGCAGACAAAGTTGTGATGGTGGGCATCAATGCTTTGAGGTTTATGTACAGGACAGAGTACGCAACTGCAGGGTGGACTAACATATGGGGTTGGTTAGGTGGATTATTGTCAGATTTTACAGAGGAGGCTATGAGAGATGCAAGAGAACGAGACTAGATATATAGACGACATAATAGACGAGATTATGGAGTATCGAGAGAAATACAATACCGAAACCTTTGACGAGGATGATGGTTTCTTGTTGAGGAAAACAAAAAATGGTAGGTACGAGTGGCTCAGTACCAATTGTGGTTTCTTGGATAACCCAACTCCTGATTGTGATGGGTGTGACACAGTAGAGGACTGGGTAAAAGGAGATGATGTCGTACTAAAAATTTCACTAGCAGAAAGACTAACAGACTACTAGAAAGGAGGTAAAAATGGCTACAAAAAAAGAGATAGAACAAGCGATAGTATCTATGTGTGAAAAGTATTCAAACATTGTTAATGCGCTAGACTACTTCAAAACTGAAGCAGACAACTACATCTATGAAGCACAATGTGCGATAGAAAACTTAGATGGTTTGTCATACGATATAGATGATATATCTAGTCAAGCAAACGACATCATTGCATTGCTACAAGAGAAAGGAATACTCAAAGATGGCGATTAAGTACAGGTACTCGACAACGCATTGGAAACTTTGGTTTTACTTTGCGTTGTCTACTGCATTGTTTGTCACGATCGTGATGTGTACAATGTGGTATCAACTATACAAACTAACAATAGATTGCAAAGGAGCATGATATGGATTACATGAAAAAGTATTCAGAAACAATTGATATTGTGATGCAACTGTCGGGTGTCATTTCCGATATAAGGAAGCATTGCGAACAAGTGATAGAAAGCAATGAGCAATGGGCAAAAGACAATAACGTGGATGTAGAAATGGATGATGTAAGAACTGGTGAGAATGCTATGGCTAAAGACATTTTATCATTTATAGAAACAAATGAAGAGTGGGAGAAAAAATATGGGTAATAGAGCAGTAATTACAAACAAAGCATGGGACGACATAGGTATCTACTTGCATTGGAATGGTGGTAGAAACTCAGTTGAACAGTTCCTTGCGTATGCTAAGCATTACGACATTAGAGATGATGACTATGGCTTGGCAAGGTTGGTTCAAATTATCGGCAACTTTATGGGTGGAACTATGTCTGTAGGTGTTGGCAGATTAGGTAGACAAGACTGCAACAACTATGACAATGGTACTTACTGGATAAAAGATTGGGAGATAGTTGACAGAGAGTTTCATGAGTACGAGGATGGTACTCCTAAACCTGAGCAAGAAGGTAATGAGAGAGAACTTTACAAATCAGTATGCGAGGTAAATCAATATGCTTTCGAAGTACAGTATTAAAAACAAGTGTGGTAGGTGTCTGACTGGAGCAATGTTAGATTACTATGGTGATGAACGTTGTGTTAATTGTGGTTGGCGAAACGAACCGAAAGCCAAAACTTCACATTTATTCACAATAAAACACAGACAAACTGAAAGTGTATTGGACTTACAAATTATTGCAGACAGGCGTAAAGCTGAGAGATATTTATCTCGTTGTGCAGGATCTAAGCGCAGGGGTAAGTTGACTTCAGAAATGATAGCGAAGTGTCCAGTTTGCAATGGAGATATACCAATCGACTTTGATGGGTATCTCGTCAATCACAGACCAACAGAATGGTTTGCAGAAAAATTAAAACAAGCATTGGAGGAAACCAAATGAACACAAAAATAGATAAGATAGCAAACGTAAGCAAGGTGGTAACAAATTTCAATAATCTAACATTAGATTATACAAGGCAGGAGATGAAGAAAAAATTAGAGGAACTTGGTGAGGAAATAGGTCTCGACTTTGAACTAGGTAATTTTACCTACGAAGCAAATAGATTTCGTACTACCTTGAAAGTAAAACTTAAGAGCGCATTGACAGAGGAGCAATTCAACGTAGGTGTGCTTTCTCCTTACTCCCTAAACGACATTATCCAAGTTGATGGCAATCTTTACAAGGTTGTAGGGTGGAGAAAAAAGGCAAGAAAAAGAGCGTTGATAGTTGAAACAGATACTGGCAAAGTAGGTCACATGATGGCAACAAATCCAAGAACCAATGAACTATGGGATGTAGTAGAAAGTGGGAGCAAAACAAATGAGTAAACTAAATCAATCAAATAAATTCATGGTAAAAGACCTAACGCAAATGCTCAAAGGTCGAAAGGTCGAGGAGATTAGGTGGTTCAGTAACAAAGAATGCTTAGATGCAATGTGGAATCACAGACCAGTAGAAATCATTCTGGAGGGTGGCATATCTTTGGTGCCAATGGCAGATGATGAGGGCAACAATGGTGGAGCAATCTCTACCAACATCAGAAACTTTGAAACAATCTACGTTGCAGAAGTAGACAATGGAGAGGAGGTATAAAAATGAAAGTAGTAAAGAAACAAAAAATGCCTGCTGTTTTGCAGGAAAAAGGTCTCAAAGCATACCCCAAGGGTGCAGAGGTAACCAATCCATATAGTGGAGAAAGCATACAACTAAATGGATTGGAACTAAGTATCTACGACTTATTGATAGGTTGTGAGAGACACCAAATGTGGGATGAGTTTTACCTATGCAGAGACTGGTTTATGAAAAACAACATCAACGCATACATGACATTGATAGATTAGCAGAAAGGGGTTACGAATGAAATGTCCCGAAGGACACACAGACACGTATCAGTATGACGATTCTCATTTTGGATATGGATTACTGTTGATGTGCAATATCTGTGAGGATTTTTACAAACTAGAAAAGGAATAAATACAATGAACGTATCAGTATCAAGGCGACAACAGTCTGTGAACTATGTCGAAAAAATAATTCACAATGAGTTCAAACAACTACAGGAAAGAATACATGATGAAACACCCAAAGGTGTAGCGATCAAAGAATCTGACCAAGAGTTATTAGACTTTACTGGAAAAGTATTAAAGTATAATTTAAATCTCTTGGTATCTGAAATTATGACAACACAAAATGACTTATACTTATCAGAACTGTTGATATTTGTATCTGACGTAGAGTTGCATACAATGGACTTAGAGTCTCACCCTAAGTTTGACAGGTCAATAAGAGGAGAACTTCCTGCAAGACCTACAATCTTGTTGGATAAAAAACTTCCTAGACATATACTTAGGGATAGTATAACATCATACAACCGATACATTAACTAGCAAAGAGGTAAGCATGAACGAGGATATTCCTTACTTTAAACACAAAATGAAACAAGCAATCAAAGACATGGGCGAGGACTATGTCAAAGAAATGCTTAAGCAACAAGAAGTAGATTTTTCTGCAGAGAATATAGATAGGGCAAGTAAACTTATGACTAAGTTTGAATGCGTGTCTATCAACCTGCAGTACAGTAGCAAACTAATGGGTGGCAAAGACATGATAAAAGACAAAAGCGAGGGTGCTTCACTAGCACGTGCTTTCTTTTCAGAACTGGGTGCCACACTTGCAATGCGACTACAAGCTGCGTTTGAAGTTAACACAGAACACCTAACATTTGATAATCGTAACAAAGTGCAAGACGTAATTGCACGATTTATAGATTTTGCAATGTTGATTGGTGGAGTGGGTTCACTTGTAAACAAAAACGTAGACTTTGAATCAGACTTTCTTGTTTTTGAGGAGCAAATAGAATATATACACATAGGGGTAGTAAAGGCAGATGCTTGTCGTTGCAAGCAATGTGGATGTGGGGGTGTTTGTAGTTGTGATAAATAGTTACAGAAAGGAGGTTAAAAAATGGTAGACCAACAAGAATTACGTGAGAAATGTATCATGTATTCTCAAATCAAAAAGCGAAAAGCAGATGTTGATAGAGCATACAGAGAACTTGGTGAGGAAATTATCAGGGACTTAGATAACATGGAAGCACTAAAGGCAGACTTCATTGGTGAGCATGGGGAGATTATGAACGTAGTAATCAAGAACAATTATGATTACGACATCATGACACTACGCAAACTACATGAGGTAGAGTCGCAATTAGTTTCTCCAAAAGACTTGAACAAGTTGATATACGAGAGTACAGAGGAGAAAGTAAACAAGAGATTAGCAACAGAGTTAATCAAGAGGGGTGGTGTCGTTGCCGACATAATCAAAGAGGCACGAGCAATCAAAAGTAGAAAATACATAACAATAAGAGAGGCATAAAATGGCTACAATTAAATCAGAACAATTTCCATTTGAAGCGATTGACATGAGTCAGAACAAGAGTGGTGGTCTTACAACTACCTACATAGAACAGTTTCTGACTATTGACAGAACATTCGACAAATTTGGATATGGTGTTTCATTTGTACAAGATCCTGCGTCTCCAAAACAAATATGGAATTTGCAAGGAGAATGGAACGAAACACTAAACAATGGTAGGGGTGGTAGAGATGACTACAAGGGTGATAAATATCAAGCAGGGCAACAAGTATCTGTGATGTTACAACGCAGAACTTACACGAAAAGAGATGGGACTGAGGGTAATTCAGCAGAAGTCTTACATGGTAAGATATTCCTGATAGATGATGATACTACTCAAATCGTCAAGCAGTCTAAAGAAGTTGGTACAGTTGCCGAATCTTCTTCAACGCAAGACACCCATCAACAAGCAATTGGCAAAGGTCAATTGCTCAACCTACTTACTCATTCATTCCCACAGGACTTCGGTATATTTGATGGGGACAAAGACAAAATGCAAGAGTGTATCAAGTACGAGTTGACGAACTTAGCACAAGGTCTGCCACTAGACTTTGCTTACATCAATACAGTAACTGTCAATGAGACAGAGGACATGAGCATTGAGGACGCAGGTAGACTATTGGAGCAAATAGAAAAACAAGAGCCACTTATGGAGGAAACAGTAGGTGATTGGACTAGCAAGTGTGTCACAATATGGAAAGAAAGATATGGTGATGACGAGTCTAGTCAATTGCAGTTTACTCAATGGCGCACAGACAACGTAGGTTCCAGGTCGCAATACGAAAACGAAATAGATTATTGGAAAGCGATACACAAGAAGTTAACTGGGGAATAAGATAAATGACAAAACTATTGGACGCTGCGTTGGATTACGCACAACAAGGGATGAGTGTTATCCCATTGGTTCCCAAAGATAAAAAGCCTTTGCTTTATTCGTGGAAAGAATTTCAGAGTAAACGTATGGGTATTGGGGACATGAGAGGATTTTGGAAAGACTCTCCTGAATCAAACATAGGTATTGTAACTGGTGCTATATCAGGGATTACTGTGATTGATGTTGATGGAGAGGAAGGACTTGCATCTTTGAGAGGCGCAGGTATCAAACTTCCTGACACTCACATAGTAAAAACTCCAAAGGGTTGGCACTTTTACTACAAGTATAATAACTTGTTCAAGACTGGTGCAGGGTTTCTTAAGAACGTAGATGTTAGAAATGACGCAGGATATGTGGTTGCTCCACCATCCATTGCGTCAGATAAAGACTACTACCTTCTTGAGGATAATGGTGGTGTGTTTTCTGAGTTTGGGGTAGTACCTGAACAATTCTTAGGTAGACAACCAAAGACAGTTGAGCCTAACGACAAAGAGAGTGTTGAGCCATGGGTTACAGAGGCACTAGAAAATGGTGCGCCTGAGGGACAAAGAGATGTTACTGCTACTAGAGTGGCAGGATATTTTTGGGCGAGAGGTATACAAGAGGACATCTTGCAAAGCATACTGGTTGGATTTGGGCAGAAATGTACTCCACCAATGAACGAGAATGACATTGCAAGGATAGTCAAGTCTGTAACTAGGTATCAACAAACTAAGATTAGAAACTTCACAGAGGGCAAGATACCTGATCCTATGTGTAAAGTTGAGGACAATGAATCAGTTGTAGTCAACTGGGCAGAGAATGGAGTCATGATTACATTTTCTCCTACAGGTGGTAGGAATATGTGTGACCTGACTGTTGAAACCTTTCAGAGTGGTGTACTTCTCGGTCCTGTGAACTTCGACTTGGTATCATTGAGCAGACGTAGAGATGCAGTATCTGTCTTGAGAAACAGACAGAAAGGTGATGACTGGGACGCAATACTAGACGTAGCTTGTAGAGTTGCGAAAAATGCTAGAGAGGATGACGCAGACTTCATTGATACATCTGTCACCAAGATACAAGTAAACCCTAACAGGTGGCTGATTGATGGGTTACTCCCATTGAAAAAGCCAACTATCTTGTTCGCTACTGGTGGTACAGGTAAGTCATTCTTTGGGACTGCTATATCTATGGCAGTATCAAGTATGATAGAAGTGATTGAGGGATTTGAGCCTTTGGATACAGGTCAAGTGTTATACCTTGACTGGGAGACAGACGAGGAGGAGTTTACTTGGAGAAAACAAGCACTCATCAATTGTTTGAACAATAGAGGGGTGTCAGGAGGCGACTTAGAGGAATCGGACTTCCCTGTCTCTTACAGGCGCTGTACAGACAGTCTCGTGGCATTACAGCCACGTTTAAGGAAGTGGTTAGATAGCAATTCATGTCCTTTGATTGTTATTGACTCGCTTATTCCTGCATTAGACGCAGACGCAAACGACTCTGAAACTGCTAGGCGATTCATGAATATTGTCAGGTCTTTTGACACGACAGTATTGGTGTTGAGTCACACAAGTAAAGAGGGCAAACTATTCGGTTCTACTTTTTGGTGGAACTTGGCTCGTAATGTTTGGTCTGTTAGCAAGGAGCAGGACATGGGTGAGAGTTACACCGACATTGCTTTCACCCATGAAAAGTCTAACAACTCTAGGTTGTATCCACCAATTGGGTTACGTTTCTCCCACGAGAACAACATAGCCTCATTTGAGAGGATTGAAACATCACAGTTGAGTAACAACATTGCTAAGTCTATACCAATCAAGGTTAGAATTAGAGAGTTGCTAAAGACAGGTAGGTTGATGTCCTCTAAGGAGATAGCAGAGGAGTTAGACGCAACAGTAGAGGCAGTAGGGATGGCTTTGAATAGAGGGAAGTCAACATCATTCTCTGAGATACATGATCCTATAGGCAACAGGAAGTGGAGAATAATTAACTAACTAACAATACTAACAACCCCCCTTTAAGGGGGGGAGTTGTTAGTTATAAAGGAGAGATTAAGATGACTGCAAGAGGTACTTGGAAAGCATCTGAAAGACGAATTGCCGAGAAACTAGGGGGTAAAAGAGTCCCTGTTACTGGCAGAGAAAGAGGTTCTGCACCTGATGTAGAACACAAACTATACGCAATAGAACACAAATATGGTAAAGTTTTATCATCCAGGTTGCAGACTGCAATTGAACAAGCATACGCAGCTGCTGAAGGAACAGATAAAGTACCAATCGTTACCTTTGAACACGCAAGAAAAGGTAACATAGGTAATATAACAGGTGTACTGTTGTTAGTAGATGATTTTATTAAAATATCGGAACAAAAGGTTTAAAGAACTGGGAAACAGTTCTCCTGTGCATACCTGCTTGGGAAAGCAAGTGATGTTGCTTACTTCTCTTTCTCACAGGCAAACCAATGGATGTAAAAGCAACAAGTTCGTTCATACAAACAGAGTTGTAAACTATATCTACAATTCTGAGCGTCCATAAAGATAGTGAAAGTCTGTCTTGCTTGTTCCGATTCCCTTCTCAAAAAAAAGACTCCCAAGCGATTAGATTTCTTGGGAGTCATGTTGAACAAAGAATGTTGGATTACGATTGAATGTTCGCATACGATTGTATACCTTATTTACGATCCTGTCTATTCCATATTTTTAAACGCAAATCCTGCATTCTGTCTATGAAAAAAGTCAAAACAAAAATCATTGTTTTGAAAAAATAATAAATCAAAACTTAAGGGATTGTTTATTCTGACTCTAGGACTTTCATACCTAGAGCAATGATGCCACCAATAGCACCACTAGCAATCTCATTATGCCCTTTATACAGACCAACCACAGATAAAACTGCGAGGACTATTATCGCTAGAAATATCTGTGGTCTTAGTTTACCCATCATGATAAAACTACTTTACGCTAATCGGCACTTCAGCATTGTTGGTCAATGTAGACTGTGCGATTTTTGTGTCGCTTTGGATTATAAAATCTGCCGAGTCTATTCCATCACCATCTCCAATTGAAGAATTTTGAATTGTTAACTTACCAACCTTCAAATTGTTTAGCACAATACCTTCGTCATACGCCTTCAAGTTTTTGATGTGCAACTTGCCTATCTGTGCATCAGCACCACTCGTGTTGATGACTATTCGGTCATAATCTGAACCTGTAACTGCAGGCAGGTCGATTGCACCACGAGTAGAA
>Ga0209232_1000357_pt1 | contig 28873 bp, 28 predicted proteins | sample ETNvirenome_2_60_FD_184066 | JGI IMG/M metagenome (GOLD analysis project Ga0209232, IMG submission 184066) | Marine viral communities from the Pacific Ocean - ETNP_2_60 (SPAdes) (version 2) | ecosystem: Environmental > Aquatic > Marine > Oceanic | place: Pacific Ocean | collected 2013-06-22
AGTGCTTCAGGGTCTTTCACCGGCAAGGTTCGCCACATTAAGATCGCTAATGCTTACGGCACAGCTATCTTCTATGGCGACTTCGTTAAGTTGGTTGCGGCGGGAACGGTAGAGAAAGCGGCAGTTACGACTTCTGTTGTTGCAGGCACTGTCGGCATTTTTGTCGGATGCGCCTACACCGATCCTAGCACTAACCAGAAGACCTTCAACCAGCAGTTCCCTGCGTCAACAGCGGCGGATGATATCGTGGCGTATGTCGTCGATGATCCTAAGTTGTTGTTCCAAATGCAGGCCGATGAGGCCGTCGCCCAGACGGGATTGGGAAACAACATCTCAGCAGTTAGCACTGCTGGATCAACCGCGATTGGTCGAAGCAAGAACGCCTTAGATGGCGGCTCTATTGCTACGACTAATACACTACCACTGCGTGTCGTTGATTTCGTAGACGGGCCAAACAGCACCGTAGGTGATGCTTTCACAGATTGCGTCGTTACCTACTTGCCGTTGAGCCATGCTTACGAAACCAAGCTCGGCGTTTAAGGAGACTTGAGAAATGGCTATTTCACGCGCACAAATGCTGAAAGAACTGCTCCCCGGTCTAAACGCCCTGTTTGGTCTGGAATACGAGCGGTATGATGATGAGCACACGATGATTTACGAAACTGAATCATCAGAGCGCTCTTTTGAAGAAGAAGTGAAGCTGTCTGGTTTCGGTGCGGCACCAGTCAAAGCTGAAGGCGCGGCCATCAGCTATGACTCTGCACAGGAGTCATTCACTGCTCGCTATAACCACGAAACCATCGCCCTTGGCTTCTCCATCACGGAAGAAGCTATGGAAGATAACTTGTATGACTCTTTGTCTGCTCGTTACACCAAGGCGTTGGCTCGGGCTATGGCTCACACCAAGCAGGTAAAAGCGGCGAATCCACTTAACAATGGCTTCGGTTCTTATCAGTCTGGTGATGGCGTAACGCTGTTCAGCACAGCTCACCCATTGGTAAACGGTGGCACTAATGCTAACCGTCCGTCCACTGCGGCTGACCTGAACGAGACCTCGCTGGAAGATGCTGTGATTAACATCGCCGCATTTACCGACGAGCGTGGTCTGCTGATCGCGGCACGTCCCCGTCGTTTGATCGTTCCACCCGCGCTTCAGTTTGTAGCAACTCGCTTGCTTGAGACTGATGGCCGTGTTGGTACGTCTGACAACGACATCAATGCTCTTCGTAACAACGGATCGATTCCAGAAGGCTACTCAGTCAATCACTTTTTGACTGATACCAATGCTTTCTTTGTTATCACCGATGTGCCGAATGGCATGAAGCACTTCAACCGTACCGCGTTGGAGACTTCAATGGATGGCGACTTTGACACTGGTAACGTCCGGTACAAGGCTCGCGAGCGATACAGCTTCGGCGTATCTGATCCTTTGGGCATTTACGGTTCACCCGGAACGTCCTAACCCTACGGGGGCTTCGGCCCCCTTTTATTCCTGACTAATTGTTCCACATGGAACATTAGACCGAGCCAAGACAGGAGACTCACATGGCTAATTCTACTTTCTCGGGACCAGTGCGTTCCGAAAGCACCTTCAAAACCATAAGCAAAAACTCCACCACAGGCACAATTACTGAGGTCGCCACTATCGGTGATGGCCCTGTTAGCCTTGCTGATGGGAATGTTACGCTTACCAACGCTACCCACAGCGGCAGAATCCTTCTCGTTCCAGACGGCGGACAAGACAACACCTATACGCTTCCTGCTCCTATTGCAGGCTCTATGTTTAGGTTTGTTTATGCCGGCGGTGCGGCAGATGCGACTGATGCGCTTATTGTTACCCCCGGAAACACTAACTTCTACATAGGCGGTGTTACTTTCTTGGACACTGACAATGAGGTCAGCGCGGTATTTTCTGACGGCAACTCAAACAGTAGCATTCAGCTAAATGTGCCTGCTGGCTTTGATGTGACAATTATTGGCTTAAACACAACCAATTATCAGATTTTCGGCACTGTAACGGGCGCAACTGCTCCCGCATTTGCTGATCAATAATCGTGACGGGGGCTTCGGCCCCCATTATTGGAGGCTGTTATGGCTGATACAGTTACAAGCAACACTATTGAGGACGGCCCCCGCACGGCAATCATTGCGCTTACAAACGTAAGCGATGGCTCAGGCGAGTCGGCTGTGACGAAGATTGACGTTTCCGCCCTCTCTGCGGACCCTGCAAGCAAAAAGGCTTGTAGTGACGTGCAGATTGAATGCATTTGGTATTCCACCATCGGTATGGGCGTAGAGCTGTTGTTCGACGCAACGACCAATGTGCTGGCGTGGGAACTTCCTGCTGACTACTCAGACACAGTAGATTTTTCTGACTTTGTTGGTATTCCGAATAACGCGGGATCTGGCAAGACGGGCGACATCAAACTTACCACCGTGGGGCACTCGTCAGGTGACTCATACAGCATCGTCTTAAAAGTTAAAAAGAATTACGCCTAATGAACCGCTACTACGCTAAAGGCGGCAAGACAAAGACAAAAAAGTCAAAGTCTCGCGTCAATGAGGCTGGTAACTACACCAAGCCTAGTATGCGGAAGCGGTTGTTTAACAAGATCAAAGCTGGGGGGAAGGGCGGCAAGCCGGGGCAGTGGTCTGCTCGTAAAGCACAAATGCTTGCTCAACAATACAAAAAAGCTGGCGGCGGGTACAAAGACTGATGGCGCTCAAGAAGCCGCAAAAGTCGCTTAAAAAGTGGACCAAGCAGAAATGGCGCACTAAGTCTGGCAAGCCCAGCACTCAGGGTAAAAAGGCCACTGGTGAGCGCTATTTGCCAGAAAAGGCAATCAAGTCACTGTCTGACAAGGAGTACGCCGCGACTAGCCGTAAGAAGAAGGCAGATACCAAAAAGGGCAAGCAACATTCCAAGCAACCCAAGAAGGTTGCCAAGAAGACGGCGAGGCATAGGAAGTAATGCGTCAGTATTACAAGTCGGGCGGTCGCGTAGAAAAAAAGTCTATGCCCTGCAACAAGCCAAAGCGGACACCAAATCATTCTAAGAAGTCGCATGTCGTGAAGGCGTGCGAGGGCGGAAAAGAAAAGGTAATTCGCTTTGGCCAGCAGGGGGTTAAGACAAACCAGACAGTAGGTCAGCGCAAAGCGTTTAAGTCGCGTCACGCTAAAAACATCAAAAGAGGCAAAATGTCTGCGGCATATTGGGCAGATAAGGTGAAGTGGTCTCCTAGTAAGACCAAGTCCAAGTCCAAGAAATGGAAGAAGGGTAGCTAAGATGCCAATTAGCAGAGCGCAGGCCGGCAAGCAAACGAAGAGTGCGCCAAGGTCAAAAAAAACACCCCCTCCCAAGTGCCGTAATGGCTTGGCATTGAGGGGCAGAACTCGGGGGCGGGCTGTATAAATGGCTACCAGCGGAACAACCGGCTTTACTCTTGACTTGTCAGACATTGTTGAGGAGGCTTACGAGCGTGCGGGTCTTGAGTTGCGGAGCGGATATGATTACAAAACTGCTCGCCGTAGCATTGATCTGCTTATGCTTGAGTGGCAAAACAGGGGCCTTAATCTCTGGACGGTACGAGACACCACGGTGGCTCTTGTTGCAGGGACAGGGGCATACGACCTTAGTGCTGACAAGTTAGATATTATTGAGGGCTTGCTTCGCACAGACGCGGGCGACAGCTCAAAGCAGGCTGATCTAACAATGCAGAGGATTTCTGTAAGTCAGTATGCTCACCAGACCAATAAGTTAACCCAAGGGCGCCCGCTACAGTATTATGTTGAGCGCAAGCCGACTGGAATCACGGTGCACTTTTGGCCGGTTCCTGATGCCACAACTAGCTACACCTTTGCTTACTACTACATGGACCGCATCGAAGACAGCGGAAGACCGGCGTCCAATAATATGGACGTACCGGCTAGATTTTTGCCGTGCCTTGTCGCCGGCTTAGCTTATCAGATTGCCAGCAAAAGGCCGGAGTCGCTACAACTAGCTCCAAGCCTAAAGCAGATTTATGAGGAGCAGTGGAGCTTGGCGGCAGACGCGGCAAGAGAGAAGGCGTCTTTGTATGTGTCGCCCGGAGGCTATAACAACTTATGAGTAGTTATGTCACCGGAAAACACGCATTTGGCTTTTGCGACAGAACGGGCTTTCGCTACCCAATTAGAGATCTGGTCCGTCAGATTGAAGACGGGCGTTGGAATGGGTTATTAGTCGGTCGAGACGTGGTTGATCAAGACCAGCCACAGCTCAAGCTGGGCGATGTCAACGCCAGCGATCCTCAAGCCCTTAGATTTCCTAGACCCGACGACAGTTTGGATGAAAGTCGAGCGCTTTCTGCGTTTAACCCAGTTGGCGGAGGGAACACTGCCTTGGGTAGCCGTACTGTTGGTCTGGACATGGCTGGAGAAGTGGGCCGCGTAACAGTGGAGATATCTTAATGGCGTTCACTTTTACCACGCTGAAGCAGGCAATACAGGACTATACGGAGTCGAGCGAGACCAGTTTTGTCAACAACCTGACTACAATTATTACGCAGGCTGAAGATAGGATTTTAAAGCGGTGCCAGTTGCCCGACTTTAGGCAAAATGTCACGGCCAGCATGACATCCGGCAACCAGTATTTGGCCATGCCGACAGATTTTTTAACGCCATATTCTCTCGCAATAGATAATTCCGGTTATGACTACCTGCTGTTTAAAGATATTAACTTTATCCGTCAGGCATATCCGTCTGCATCTACGTCCGGCGTCCCCAAGTGCTACGGCCTGTTTAGCGACACTTACTTTCTTATTGGGCCGACGCCCAACAGCAACTACGCGGTAGAGCTTCACTACTTCCACAAGCCAGAATCCATCACTGCGGCCTCTTCTGGGACTAGTTGGCTGGGGACTAATGCAGAGTCCACCTTGTTGTACGGCTGTATTCTTGAGGCATACACCTACCTCAAGGGCGATGCGGACCTGATGCAGTTGTATGCTCAGCGTTACGAAGAGGCAATAGCCAAGCTGGAAGAGCTAGGGGAGGGTTACAACACTACGGATAGCTATCGTAGCGGCGCAGTTAGGAAGCCTAGAACGTAATGCTTGAGCTGGCTGTAGGAAACGTTTCGGTACAGACCACAAGTAATCGCGGGTTTACCCCGGAAGAGGTGGCGGAGCGGTGCTTGGATCGCATTATCAGCGTCTCTGATTCTGCTCCTCGCGAGCTGAAAGATCAGGCAATGGCCTATCGTGAAAGTATACGGGCTTTGTTGCTGTTCTATATGGATGAGGCGATTCGCAGTGACCGAACTACTATTTACAACGCTCTGGTAGAAGCAGGGCAAAAGGATCTAGCCGAGGCTATTAGGAGGCTTTGAATGGCGTTTAGTGGAAATTTTATGTGCACTTCATTCAAGAAGGAATTGCTTGAGGGTGTGCACAATTTTAAAAACTCGGGCGGAAACACGTTTAAGCTGGCTATGTACACCAACAGCGCCTCTTTTACTGCGGCGACAACTGCATACACCACCTCCAATGAGGTTAGCGGGACCGGATACACTGCTGGCGGGGCGTCCCTAACTAGGGTAGACCCAACAACGTCCAGCACCACAGCGTTTACGGACTTTTCTGACTTAACATTTAGCACGGCGACTGTGACTGCTCGCGGAGCGTTGATATACAACGACAGCGCATCAGGAGACCCAACTGTTGTTGTGCTGGACTTTGGCGGAGACAAGACCTCTACAGCCGGAGATTTTACGATTGTGTTTCCTACGGCTGACGCGAGCAACGCGATTATTCGGATAGCGTAATGGCCGACGTTATCGTCCCACTCACCGGATGGGGTCGAGGCAGTTGGAATAGCCTTGCTTGGGGCGAAGGTAGCGTTACTAATACGGGGGCCACGGGCGGTGTCGGCTCTGTCACAGTTACCGCCGATGCGGGCGTGTCCGTCACAGGGCTTTCCGCGACAGGCGGTGTTGGCTCTGCCACGGTTACTGCTGACGCTAATGTAAGCGCTACAGGACTTTCTGCAACTGGGTCTGTAGGCTCGGTTACTGTTGTTGCTGAAGCCAACGTGAGTGTTACAGGGCTTGCGGCAACTGGATCTGTGGGATCGGTAACAACTACCGCAGACTCAAGCACAAGCGTTACAGGGCTTGCGGCAACCGGATCGGTTGGCTCAGTTACCACGACAGCGGACTCAAATGTCTCGGCAACAGGAGTCGCGGCAACGGGCGGTGTCGGCTCTGTTACGATCCAGACTGTAAACAATGTAGACGTTACTGGCGTTTCTGCCACGGGCGGTGTTGGATCTGTCACGACAATTGCTCAGGCAAGCGTGACTGTGGAGGGCGTGTCTGCCTCCGGTCAGGTCGGATCTGTTTTGGTTTGGGGAATTATTATTCCAGATCAAACTCCAAATTATGTAGAGATTGCACCGTCTCAGTCTGCGGGTAATTCAGAAATAAGTCCCTCCCAGTCGGCAGGGTACTCTGCGATAGGCCCGTCACAGTCACCCGGATGGTCCGAGGTGACTCCATCACAAACGCCAAACTATGAAGATATTGCGGCATAAGGGGATTGGTTAATGGCCAGCACTTATACAACTAACCTTGGTATTGAGAAGATTGGAACTGGCGAACAGTCAGGGACATGGGGCGATACCACCAACACCAACTTTGACATACTGGATGAGGCGATCAACGGGATTATCTCGGTCACCCTTTCCTCGGCGGGAAGCTCTGGATCTCCTACAGCCCTGCCCATAACGGATGGGGCCTCATCTAACGGTAGAAACAAGTTTATTGAGTTTGTGGATGGCGGGGATCTGGGTGGTACGGCATATGTGCAACTTACCCCGAATAATGCCGAAAAGGTTGTTCACATCCGCAACAGCCTGTCCAGTAGCCGGTCAGTTATTGTCTTTCAGGGCACTTACAACGCATCCAATGACTTTGAAATTGCCAATGGCGCAGATGTTCTGTTGAAGTTTAACGGCGGCGGATCAGGCGCAACAGTCACTGACGTTAATGTTGACTTAACGGTGACCGGTGCAACTGTTGGTGACGGCGGTCTGTCTGTCAGCGGCCTTACTGACATCAATGGCGGAACAGTTGACGGCACTGTTATCGGAGGCGCTTCAGCCGCCGCAGGCACGTTTACGACAATTACAGGCACCACTATAACCGCCAGCACAGCGGCAGTCCCAGATGCCAGCGACGGCGCAACATTGGGGTCGGCCTCTTTGGAATGGTCAGACCTTTATCTTGCAGATGGTGCTGTTGTGTACTTTGGTGATGACCAAGACATTACGTTGACGCACGTTGCAGATACTGGCCTAACACTCAAACACGCTAATACTGGGGACGACAAGTTTCCCACGTTTTTGTTGGCTACGGGTGACACAGACATTGCCGCCAGCGACAAGCTGGGCGTAATTAACTTTCAGGCACCTGACGAGGGCGCAGGCACAGACGCAATATTGGTTGCCGCAGGCATTGAAGCTGTATCTGAGGGTGACTTTAGCTCCTCTAGCAATGCTACTTCGCTTGTATTCAAAACAGCTTCTAGTGAAGCCGCCGCTGAAAAAATGCGCATTAATAGCTCTGGTAACGTAGGTATTGGTACTACAAGTCCCGATTCAGGGCCGCGACTACACCTTTCTAAAGGTTCTGCTGGCACAGTAGATAGTCATGCAAATTCTGTGCTTACTATAGAAGATGACAGCACAGCTATTTTGCAGTTTTTGACGCCAGCAAATGAAGGCGCTCAAATACGTTTTGGTGATCCAGATAGTAATGGTGTGGGGGTTATAGAATATGGGCATGGGACCAATAATTTAAATTTTCATACTGCCGGCTCAGAGCGTCTGCGTATTGATAGCTCTGGCGGTGTTATCTTCAAAGGGTCTTTAGCAAGTCACCAAACCGATGCGGGCGTTGTTGAGTACAGCAGTAACCTAGTCTCAATGCACAGTTATGGAGCATCATCCGGCACAGGACAAATGCGCTTCTTAACTGGCGGCGGTGCTGGGAGCGGTACGTCAGAGGCCATGCGTATTGATGCCTCTGGTAACGTGGGTATTGGTACTGCGAGTCCCTCTTCTTACTACGCGACTGAATTAGTGGTTTCGGGTTCAGATGAGGGCGGTATAACTTTAGCGGCTGAAGGCACAACTTTTACTAACTACCTTGCGTTTGCCGATGGTACAAGTGGCGATGCCCAGTACAGGGGCCAAGTCAGGTATGATCACAATGACGATAGCATGAGCTTAGTGTCTACGGGCTATGCAAGGATACTTACAGGCTCAAGCAGGGCTGAAGCTATGCGTGTTGATAGCTCTGGTAACGTGCTGGTTGGTTGTACTTCATTTGGCTCTGTCAGCACCGAAGGCTGTCAGCTTGGGAACAGTGGTACAGCAATATTTTCTAATGATAGCGACATTCCTCTTTATTTAAATAGAACCACATCGGGCGTTACCACAAGTCAAACTGTAGTTTCGTTTTTTAGAAACGATGTGCAGTCGGGCACTATTGGTGTGTCACAGGGCGGCACTCCTGCCTTTGGCGCTCCTTCAGACATTCGCCTCAAGGAAAACGTAACAGATCATAAATCAGAATTAACTAATGTTATGGCTTTGCGTCCTGTTAGCTGGGATTGGAAAGATAGCTCTAAAGGTGCAGGTGAAGGCTTTGTAGCGCAAGAGTTAGATCAAACCGCATGGTCTGATCTGGTTTCTGATGGTGAAGATGGATATAAAATGGTATCGGGTTTAGGTGTTGTTGAGACAAGACTTATCAAAGCCCTGCAAGAAGCAGTAACACGAATCGAAACACTAGAAGCCGAAGTAGCGGCACTAAAAGGAGAATAAACAATGGCACACTCATGGACTGTGGCCGCAATGGACTACACCGTCTCACAAGACGGCAAAACAAACGTAGTCAACACCGTACACTGGCGTTGCTCAAAGACTGTCGGAGAAAACTCTGGCTCATCCTACGGCACTGTAGGGCTTGAGGCTCCTAGTGGGTCATTTGTCGAGTGGGCTGACATCACCGAAGCTACGGCTGTTGGCTGGGCTAAAGCGGCTTTAGGCAACGATCAAGTAGCGGCTATAGAAGCGGCTATTGATGCGCAAATTGCTGAAGAAGCAAACCCCACTACCGGAGAAGGGGTGCCTTGGTGATCAGCCTAGAGTTAAAAAAAAGTGAGGGCTAATGGATCCGCTGTCTTTGATTGCGATGGCCTCGACTACTTTCAAGGGCATTCAGACATTGGTAAATCGAGGGGCAGAGATTGAGGCTGTAGCCCAGAAGCTGGGTGCGTGGTATTCGTTCGCGGCTGACATTAAGCAAGCGGAGCGCGAAGCAGAAAAACCGGGAGTCTTTAAGAAGCTGTTTGAAGGCAACACCGTAGAGCAACAGGCGCTCAATAGCGTCATAGCTAAGAAGAAACTGCAAGAGCAAGAAAAACAGATTAGAGAGCTAATTATCTGGGCATACGGCACGGAAACATATCAAGAAATGATAATGCTCAGGCGACAGATTAAGGCAAGGCGAGAGCAGGTAATCTACAAGCAAAGAAAGCGTCAGAGGCTGATTATGGATTCTACAGTTATCGTTTTCGGGGCTTTAATTATCGGCGCAATTATTTTTGGGACTGTATCGCTTATACAGGGGGCGACATGAAAAACATAATAGCGGGTCTGGTTACATTGTTTGTGGTAAGCGCAACAGCACAGACGGTGATACTTTTTGATGACGGGTTGCAGTATACGCTAGAGCCTAGCGAGAAGGTCTATGTTACGAATTACTCCAAGCTGTATCAGATGCACAACTTCAGCAAGGGCGATGTGAAGCTAACCAAGATTTTGCCAACCACCAAGCGTGACTATGTTCCTGTCGAAACTGGCGCACAAGGCGGTGTGGGCACTCCTGAGTGGTGTGAAACATATATACCGTGGTCTGAGGGGCTTACGTTTGACATGGTCACTTGGCAAAGACAGTGCGATGTGAACAATGACGGCGTGTATGACATGTGCGATTACTACCAGCCAACCGGCATATTGTCATTTGAAGAGCTTGAGTGGCAAGACCGCTGTAATGACGGGAACCCTTGGGATGGATCGTGAGCAATTTAGATCGGAAATTCATAGAGTATATGCTGGTGTTAGGGGTGATCTCCGCACTGCTTTTACCCGTGTTGATGGTTTTCTCTATACCGTTCGAGTAGACGCTAAAGACCGCTACAAGAAAGCAAAGAAAGCCCTAAAGCAAGCATGGCATGAGGTTTGGCGATAATGGATCAGGCGCTAATCAACACGATTATCTCTATAGCCGCTGGCGCGTATGGCCTTGTCTTAAAAAGCATGTGGGATACGATCAAAAGCCTCGACGATCAGGTAGGCACATTGCAGGTATCTGTAGCGGGCGAGTACTTAAAGCGCGAAGAATGGAAGGATGATATGCGTCGGCTTATGGAAAAGCTGGATTCTATCGATGAAAAACTCGACAAAAAGGCTGACAAGTGATTGAACTGCTGATTGGCCCTGTATCTAGTCTGCTAGACAAATTTATTCCTGACGCTGACGAACGCAATAGGCTCGCCCATCAGATTGCCACAATGTCAGAGCGACACGCCCATGAAGTCAACAAAGCTCAAATGGAAATTAACAAAACAGAAGCCGCGCATAAAAGTCTATTTGTCGCGGGCTGGCGACCGGCTTTGGGATGGACGTTCGCGCTGGGGATTGCAGGAAACTACATCCTTATCCCTATGGCTAATTTTGCTCTCGCTTTGTCTGATAGCCCTATAACAATACCGCTAATCGACTTAGAGACAATGATGCCTGTGCTCATTGGCATGCTAGGTCTCGGCGGCATGAGGACGCTGGAAAAAACCAAAGGCGTGCAAAGAGAAAAATGAGTTACTTTTCTGAGGAAGAGCTGGCCTGCCAGCATTGCGGGAAATACAAGTTTGATGAGGGCGTTTTAAAAATACTTAACGCAATTCGGCGGGAATTTGGACCCATGCCTATAACCAGCGGATACCGCTGTGTTGATCACCCAATAGAGGTTAAGAAGCAACAGCCGGGGGCGCACTGCACTGGGAAGGCGGTGGATGTGGGGGTAAGCAGGGCTGATGCTTACAAACTGATCGAGGTTGCTTTGGCGCATGGTTGCCCAAGGATTGGCGTCAACCAGCGTGGCGATGGGCGTTTTGTGCATCTGGACTGGGACTATGACCGCCCCTATCCCACCGTTTGGTCGTACTGAGGAGGTGTAGTCGTGCCGCTGTCCAAGATTGCATTTGCCCCCGGAATAAATAAAGAGGGCACCCAGTACACAGCCGATTCTGGGTGGTTTGACTCCGACAAGATACGGTTCCGCAAAGGCCGCGTTGAAAAAATTGGTGGCTGGCAGAAATACATTGCCAGCGCGATTAAGGGCGTGGCCCGTTCATTGATGGACTGGGGCACAAAAGACGGTCAGGTATTTTTGGGAATTGGTACGAATCTAAAGTTTTATATCGAGTCGGGCGGCTCGCTTAATGATGTCACCCCTATTAGGGCTACGACGACTAATGCGGCTACTTTTGCGGCAACTAACGGATCGTCAACTATTACGGTTACCGACAGCTCCCACGGCGCCGCCGCCGGGGACTTTGTAACCTACTCGGGCGCGGCAACACTTGGCGGCACTGTCACTGCGACGGTGCTGAATCAGGAATATCAGGTCAATGTCATTCTTACTGCCAACACGTACACTATAACGGCATTAGACACTAGCGGGGCCGCTGTGACCGCAAACTCCAGTGACACAGGGAATGGCGGGGGATCTGTAACGGCGGCATATCAGCTTACTACGGGACTGAATAGCTATGTATCGGCAACCGGGTGGGGTGTTGGCGCATGGGACGCAGGCGCGTGGGGTTCTTCGACAACGATAACACTGTCAAATCAGCTTAGGCTGTTTAGTCAGGACGCTTTTGGTGACGATTTAATTTTTAATCCTCGGGCAGGTAGTGTCTTTTTTTGGGACAAGTCAGCAGGTTTGTCCACTATAGCGGTTGATATCAGCACCCTGAGCGGGGCAAGCAATACGCCTACAGCCGCGCTTCAGGTAATGGTTTCGGACATAGATCGTCATGTCATTTGTTTTGGCGCAAATTCTATTGGGGGGTCAGATTTAGATCCGCTTTTAGTTCGCTGGTCTGATCAAGAGAATGTTGCAGACTGGACGCCGACGGCGACAAACAGCGCTGGCGGTCAGGTTCTTTCTGTTGGCACTCAGATTATAGGCGCATTGAAGACAAGACAGGAAATAATCATAAGCACCGACAACGGGCTAACGTCCATGCGGTTTGTCGGGGCGCCGTTTGTTTTTTCATTTACCCCAGTGGCAGAGCACGTTCGATTTGCATCTCCCGGTGCCGCTGTTGTGGCGGCGGACACCTTGTACTTTATGGACCCCGGCGGCTTCTACGTTTACAGGGGCGCGGTTCAGAGACTGCCATGCTCTGTCCATAGGTACGTTTTTGACAATATCAACAAAGATCAGATATACAAAGTATTTGCGACAACGAATGCCGATTACTCAGAGGTAACGTGGTATTACCCTATTGGCTCCAACAACTCAGACATTACTAACTATGTGTCATACAACTATTTAGAGCAGGTGTGGTCTGTAGGCACCCTGAGCCGTGGCGCATACATACCGACGGCGACACGGCAGTACCCAATTGCCGCGACAAATGACATTGATAACCCGCTCACCAACTATTTGTTTAATCATGAGATTGGTTATGACGGTGACGGCGCTGAAATTACGGCTTTTGTTGAGTCTGGCGACCTCGGGGTTGGAGATGGCGAGTCGTTTATGATGGTTAACCGGATTATCCCTGACTTTACGTTTACAGGTAACGAGTCTGAGGCAAACATTGAGGTGAAGCTAAAAGGCAGAAACTTCCCGCTTGAGGATGCTTCTGACCTGTCAACAGCAACCGTGACCAGCTCAACAACGCAGTCGTTTGTCAGGGCCAGAGCCCGAGAGCAGATTGTAAGAATAGAGTCTAGCGGCGAGGGCTATGGCTGGTCTCTGGGCGATCTTCGCTTGGGCATTAGAACTGACGGGAGGCGATAGCGATGGCATCCAGACCACTACCCGTGGCTTCGGGGCAATATGACGCGGAAAACGAGCAAATATCTAGGCGGACAATAGAAAACTCATTCCAAGACTTAGAGAATAAGGTTGACGGCAACACCAACAAGAAGAGCAAGCCTTCGTCTCTAGCTCTTAGACGCTTTCAGTTTTTGCTGATGGGAGCGTCCAGTGGCTGATGCGATTAAGGTTCTTGGCCAAGTTGATGTCAGTGCAACCACGACAACTACGCTGTATTCGGCGCCAGACCTAACGCAAACCACCTGTAGCTCACTTGTTGTGTGCAACAGGGGAGGCTCTGCTATTACATTCCGGGTCAGCGTCCACGTTAACAATGCAGGCGCAGACGACAAGCAGTTTATCTTTTATGACGAAGACTTGGCGGCTACCACGTCTAGAACGGTAGTAATTGGCCTGTGTTTGGGTCAAAAGGATGTGGTGAAGGTGTACTCAAGCGCGGCCAATGTCAGCTTTAACTTATTCGGTGTAGAGACCAGCTAACTATGAATCAATATCCAGCCAAGCCAATGATGGATCAGATGGCACAGCATGGGCGCTACGGCGACTCCATGCTTGTGCACATGAACCCTGTTGAGGTTGCAGGCATTGCCTCATTATCGCCGACGGGTAGTTTGACCACTAACCCAGTGACTGGACAGCCAGAGGCGTTTTTGCCGTTGCTGTTTGGTGCTCTTGGCGGGGCGCTTAAATTAGGCGCTCTTGGCACTGGAGTGCTCACAGGGGTAGGCACTGCCGCTGTTACAGGAGATCTCAAGCGCGGCCTGATTAGCGGGCTTACAGCAGGGCTTGCCGCGCCATTGGGTGAGGGTATTGGTAGTTTATTTGACTCTGCTCCAGAGGTATTGGATACGGCCAATGCGGCCACTGCGGGCGCCGAGGCGGCGGCTAGCGCCGCAGACGCGGGCACTGCGGCGCTAGACTTGTCAAACGCCACCTCGGCTATGGATATCACTGACGCCGCATATCAACTGCCAATCGGGGATTTGTCTAATGTCGATCCTAGTCTGTTAGACCCCGGAAATGCGCTTGGTCAGATTAACCAGCAATTGGCTGGGACAGGCCAAACTCTAAGTCAGGCGGGTGTGACCACTGGAGACACATTAGCGGCGCAACTTCAACAGTCAAGGGATCTTGTCGCTTCTACTGGGCCAACCGGCCCAACCGACTTCGCATCGCAACTTCAGGAGACTAAGGATCTTGTTGCATCCACCGCTCCCGTCGCAAGAACCCCCAACATGAGTGATGCCGTTTTCGGTAGAGGCGAAGGCATAGCCCAAGCGGGTCTAAAAAAGCTGGGCGGCATGGGCCAGTTTGTTGCCGCCTCCACTGGTCAGTCCATGTTAGAGCAGATGGATGTGCAAGAAGATTTTGAGCGGGCCGAAAGAGGTCGGATGGCAGAATCTGAGGAGAAAAAGGCACAGTCCGTGGCTGATCTTCAGCGTGGTTTTTCGATGGCGCAACCAAACGCGCCGAGGGGCAGAAGCCCCATGAGAGCGCGCATGGATAGCTATATACGCGACTATGGTACCGATTTGTATGCGGCGGGTGGCGGTCAAATGCCAAGGATGCAAGAGGGCGGTCAAGCTGACAATTCATATCAGGAATGGCAGAATAGCGGATCAGATCTATCTTACGCTGACTGGCTTGCCCAAGGCGGGTCAAGTAAAAGCGACGAGCCCGTCGTGACATCTGCGGATCTAGGTCAATTGGTTGTAGATCCCACGGGCGACGAAGCCGCAGTGCTTGCGATGGCAAAGGGCAATCAGGCCCTGACACCTGCCCAGCAACAGGTGTTAGAGGGCTACTACAACCGTTACGAGCAGGAAAGGCAGAACCGAGCCTCGCAAATTACCGAAACAGACAGTGACTTTGATCTTGGCGCGGTTGCGCGAGATCTTCCAAGTATGTTTGGTTATGCCTCAAGCATGAATCTTGGCGGGATTGATCCGGTTACCATTCAGGCTGGTTTGCGGGGAGAATATGCTGTTAGACCCCCAGATGACTATATGCCCGGATTTGAAGCCGAGTATTCTTATTTTCAAGATGACCCCTACGCGCAAAAAAACCCCTATAGAGGTTACCGGCCAACTACCGGCGGTATTGAGTCGGAGGGCCCATATTTTGATCCCATTCTGGACCGTCAGAGCTACAAGAATAAGCTAAAAGAATATTACAAGACGCTGGCCAGCTATGGCATGGGCACTGGCCCTGATGATCCTGATGATCCTGATGATCCTGATGATGACGATGTGAGCACACCGGGACAGCCTGATGACAAGCAAGGGTACTTCCCAGATACAGAGCACGTTGGGTGGATCTGGACAGGAAGCCCCGGAAAGGCCGATGGTGAGTGGGTTAAAACCTATCGCGGTCAGGTGTTGCCCGGAGGGAGTGTTCCTCAAGTTACGGGCACCGAGAAGCCTACGAGCCCACCAGAAGGGTTTGGTGTTGAGGCCGGAGGCGATGACGCCGAGGGAGGTGATCCGCCGGCAGATGGAAGAGAGCATATAGGATGGATATGGACGGGTAGTCCGGGCCAATCTGGAGGTGAGTGGGTAAAAACTTATCGCGGGCAGACGTTGCCGAGCAGTGTTCCGCAGGTCATGGATACAGAAAAGCCCACTGAGCCCCCAGAGGGCTTTGGGGTTGGCGGCGGGGAAGAGGTTGATCTGTTTCTTCAGCGGGTTGATGAGCTAATGAGTCGAGGGATGACCAGAGAGGAGGCTATCGCGAATCAGGAGTTCGCAATCCAAAGCGGCTACGATCTCAATAATGACGGAGCTGTCACTGACGCAGAATACAGGCAGGCGACCACCTCTGGAGCCGGCGGAGGTGCGAACTCCACTAGCGTAGCTGGCGGGTTTGATCCGGCGAATTTGCCGCCAAATATACAAGAGTTAATTGCGAATGGCTTTGGCGGTATGGCTGGCAACTATGGTCTTGCTGGGTCCAGTGCCCTCACCGCAGGACGCACACCCGTGACGGAGGGACAGGCCCCAACATTTGACGCAACAAGTCGAAGAGGAACGAGGCGTATGGAGGGTGGCGGTCCAACCGAGCCAACGGTGCCCCTCAAGTCTTCTTTAGGGCAGGCGGCAGTGCCCGCTGGAGGAATAGCCGAGGTGGATACGCAGTTCAGCGCAAGCCCCAGCGAGGAAGAGGTGGTTATGCTCGCGGATGCGGTTTTGGGTAAGTCTGAAAACTCAGACGCCATTGTCGAGAGGTTTGTTGATAGGTATGGCCCTGAAATGTTTGCGGCGGTCAGAGACATGATCTTGAAGATGGTTGTGCCGGGAGCCCAGACAAACGGGATGATTCGCGGCAACGGCGGTGGCATGGATGATGCGGTTCCCGGTATGATAGGCGACCAACAGCCTGTTGCTGTGTCACCCGGAGAGTTCATTGTTCCAGCAGATGTTGTTTCTGACTTGGGAGATGGAAGCTCTGACGCCGGATCTGACGAGTTATACGCAATGATGGACAGAGTGCGACGGGCACGCGGCGGCAATGGCGATCAGCCACCCGCAATTGATGCAAGGAAAAATATGCCCGTATGAATATAAGCCTAGTCCCGCCTGAAAACATTATGGATGTTTGGTCCAAGGTCAGGGATTATTTAGAAGAAGCAGTAGCAACATCAAATGGGCGTTGGACGACAGAGCATTTATGCTTTGCCCTCGCCTCTGGACGATCTCAGCTCTGGATCGCATTCGATGATCAGCAAGAAATCATCGGCACGCTTACCACCGAAGTTACCAACTACCCAGCCAAGCGAGTGCTATCCATGCATTTCCTTGGGGGGAAAGACTTTGACTTGTGGTATGGCGAGTTATTACAGCAAATATCCAGATTCGCAAAAGACGCAGATTGTGACGGCCTCGAAGGGGTGGCGCGTTTTGGATTCTGGAAATTCCTAAAAGAGGATGGATTTGAAAAGACATCCGCGTTTTATGAGAAGGGTATGAAGAATGGGTAGCAAAGGTGGCGGCGGTCCAACTGAATCAACGGTAACCCAAACAAATCTTCCTGACTACGCAGAACCGTTTTACCGGAGTCTGCTGGCTCGTACTGGCTATGAGAGCGGCATCCAATACGAGCCGTATCAGGGCCAAAGGCTGGCTTATTTTAATCCTGCCGAGCAAGAAGCTCAGCGAAGATTTGAACAGCTTGGGGTATCTGGGACGCCTGACGAACTGTTAGCGGCGGGTAATATTGCGGCGCAAGTAGGGCAAGGCAATCCGTATGCAGGCAGTATGCTTGCCGCGACTGCCGGAGCCCAAGGGCCGTCAACTTATACAGCGAGGCAGTCTGCCTTTGGTTTTTTGCCCGGAGCGCAGGGCGGCACGGAGGCAATCCTTGCCGGACTCCCAGACGCCTATCAATCTGGATCTCGCCAAGCGGGCTACCAAGCGGGACAGTTTGACCCCGGCTTTGATCCCGGCACAGTAGCTGACCCCGAAGTAATAGATCGTTACATGAGTCCTTATCAGCAACTTGTTGTAGATAGAGAAAAAGAAGAAGCTCGTCGCCAGTCTGGGATTATGGAACAGCAGATGGGCCTACAGGCGGCTGGCTCTGGTAGCTTGGGTGGATATCGCGAAGCGATTATGCAAGCAGAGCGAGAAAGAAACCTGCAAGATCAGATGGGCGATATACAGACGGCAGGCTCTCAGCAAGCGTTTCAGCAGGCGCAACAAGGATTTGAGGCGGACAGGGCCGCAAGACAACAAGCGGCCCAGTTCGGCATGACTGCTCAACAGCAAGAAGACGCCGCTCGACAAGCAATGGAGCAGTTTCAACAACAGTCATTTCAACAGAACCAAGCGCTACAGCAAGCTCAGGCAAGCTCAGGCTTGGACCGCTTTCAAGCTGGCATTGGCTCATTGCAGAACGCAGAGCAACTACGGCTACAGCAGTTCCAAGCAAACGAGGCGGCGCGTCAGCAGGCCGAGCAGATGGCAATGCAGAGGGCTCGTATGGGCGCAGAGCTTGCTCAGTCTGGCTATGGACAGTTATTGTCTGGGGACCAGCAGAGACTTGCGGCGGCAGGCATGATGGGAGACTTTGTTTCTCAACGTCAGGCGATGGAGCTGGAAAGGCTTCGACAGATGCAAGCCTCTGGCCAAATCGAAAGAGAGCTTATGCAACGCGGCTTGGACATCGGTTACACAGACTTCCTGCGACAGCAAGCGTTCCCGAAGGAACAACTATCATTCTACAGCTCAATGCTTCAGGGCGTTCCAATCGCGCCCGGACAGGTCTCACAATCTTACGGCATCACCCCGTCCACTACCCAGCAGTTACTGGGCTCAGGCATAGCGGGTGTCGGACTTTATAACGCGCTAGGAATGGGGGGCCGATAAATGAACCTTCTTGATGCAGAAGACATGATCAAGGGCTTGCCAGATCAAGCCTTAATGCAACAGGCCCAGATGCCTACCGGAGAGATTCCTCAATTCTTGGTCATCTCTGAAATAAAAAATCGTGCTGACATGCGTAAACGCTACGAGGCACAGCTAAAGGAACAGCCTCAAGGCACTGTCGCAGAGCAGGTTATGCGAGAAGGTATTGCTGGCATGCTGCCTCAGCAAGGGGTGACGCCTCAGATGGGCCAACAACCACCTCAAGGTGGGCCGCAGATGCCTCAGCAGGGGATGCCTCCCCAAGGCATGCCTCCACAGGGAATGCTCCCGCAAATGCCCCCTCAGGGCGGGCCACAGGGTATGCCTCCTCAGATGCCGCCACAGGGCATGCCTCCCCAAGGAATGCCTCCGGGTATGCCGCCGATGGGAATGGCCGCAGGCGGGATAGTGCGGATGCAGGGAGGGGGCGTTGCAAAAATACAAAAGCTCATGAATATTCTGGCTGTAGGCGGGGTGACTGCGCCGGATCTTATTGCCCAAGGCTACACCGTTGCTGAAATAGATGCCGCACAAAATCAACTAAGAGAAAGGATGTCTATGCCTGTGGCAGGGATGGGCAATGTCTCAGCAATGAGAGAGATTTCTGACCCTGTGCGAACTCCGCAGATGGGCGCCGGGGATCAGTATGACCCGCCGTTTATTCGCGGTATTACCGATCAGATACCCAGTCTGTCTGGCACATCGCCAGAGCAAGCCAGAGTTGCAGACGCTTATGGCGGTTCGGGCATGCCGTCTCTTTCTGAAAGGGCGGCTGATGCAGTAGATGTGCTCGGTGATGGCGATATGGCTCGTGCGAGAACGGAGATTGCGAGCAATACGCTACTTCCGCCTGACACCGGGGTATTCTCCGATATTGACTCGGCTGTGAGCTCTGCCATACAGGATATGTATGGAATGATTCCTAAGTCATCACCAGATGGTGGCATTGTTGGTAGAGGTCTTGATCGTGCGGGGGGGCTGGGCTCGGAGCTTGCCTCTCAGTTAAGCCCCGAAGGACCACTGGCCAGAGGCATCAGAGATGTTATGGGCTCAGAGGAGGCATCTCAAAGAATTTCCGATGTTTATGATGAAAGTGGAGCCGGCGCCGGTATAGGCCAGTTTTTTAGGGAAATACCCGGAGCGGCTGGCAGGACTTTTGGGGCGGCGTCCTACAAGGTGGCCAATCTCCCGCTTATTGCTGGCGGGGCAAACATGCTTGATCAAATGCTCACTGGGTCCATTGATGACCCTCTCACGCTGGGCGATATTTTTGGCGGCAAAGACAAAGAGCCCAGTCAAGCGGCAGACTTGTTTGGCACTGGCTTTGGGGCTCCGACAAAGCCGGGAACTGATCCGGCGGCCCCCATCGACACACTGCTTAAGGAGGCCCAGCAGGCTAACACCGACTCAAGCGGCAAGGGGTTAGAGAAGACAGGCCCACCCTTACAGGGCACCAACAATCGGGCAGTGCAGGGCACTGGCTCCAGCGCCACGCTATCTCTCATAGACGAAATAATGGCGGACCTAAGAGGCAGGGAGACTCAGGCATCGCCTACTCTTGACCTGTCAGACATACTTGCTCGCTCTGACAGGATGACCAAGGCAAACATTCTGATGCAACTTGGATCTGGAATTGCCGGTGGTGACGTGGCGAAGGGCATTGAAAAGGCTGGCATGGCTGGCGTTCAAGGCGCTCAAGAGGCCGCAAAGATAGAAATGGCTCAAAGAATATCTCAAACCAAGGCCGGCCAAGAAGATATCCGTCGTGGCGAGCAACGTGACCTTGACATTGCGAAGCTTGGTATTCAGAGAGAGCAGGTGGCCACGATGGATCAGCGCCTTAAAAACGAGCTGAGCAAGGCAGAGCGCGTAAGCAAGGGCCAACTGTTTAATTTAGTGTCTGATCTTGTTCAGGAGGCCACGGACGATACGGTGACGGACGACAAGCTGGGCACTGTTGATAAGCTATCTGCTTACTTCATGCAGAAATATGCGCCCTTGCTGGGGATTGATCTTTCTGAAGAGGACTTGGCGTTGCTGGGTAGGACGTATGGCGGCGCAGGATCGCCTGACCCGCTGGGGATTAGAGGGGCTCCTTAATGGCTGGTCTGGACGATTTTCGTCGAAGCTACCCGCAGTACGACGACATATCTGACAAAGAGCTTGCCGACTCGCTTCACGCAAAATACTACTCTGACATGCCGGTGGATGATTTTTATCAAACACTAGGTCTTGACGACACGTCATTTCTCGGCTCTGTGGGTGAGGCTGTGCGTCGCATTCCCGGCGGCTTGGCGCGAGGCATTACCAGTACATTTACAGGCGCTGGACAGCTTATCCCCGGTCTTGATGATGACATGTTGGTGGAAACCCAGCGTGGTATCGATGAGTCCATCAGAGAGACGCTCGGTTACGACCCTGCCTACGACGACAGCAATATCGCCGCGATTGGTGAGGCGGTGGGCCAGATTGGCTCGTTCATGCTTCCCGGCCTTGGGCTGGCAAAGCTGGCCACGGTTGGGCGAGGGGCGCAAACGGCCTTGGGCGCTGGGATAGGCTCCTCTCAGGGGCTTGCCCTCGGGGCGGAAGAGCGTCAACAGGCAATGGACCGTGGCGTTGAAATCTCCGAGACACAGAAGAACCTAGCCAAAGCGTCAGATGTTGCTATCGGCGCCTTGGAAGTGGCTGGTGTCCCGTTCAGGATACTGAAAGGACTGCCTAAAAACTTTGAGGACACGCCGGAAGGTGGCGTCCTGATGCGTCGATTGCGCTCAGCAGTGGCTGGGGGCTTTGCGGAAGGCGCTCAGGAAGCTGTCTCCGGTATCGCTAGAGACATAGCCGCGTCATCTATATATGACCCAGACAGGGAAATTGCCTCAAGCGTTGTTGATGATTTTGCTGTTGGTGCCGGTGCGGGTGGTATCTTTGATTTTGCGTTCAGTCTTGCCACGGGCAAGTATAAGCGCAGAGCCCCAGATGCCCCGCCAGAGATAAAAGAGCCCACACCCGAAGAAGCCGAGGCAGAAAGAGCGGCAAGGGTTCGTGAGGAAGAAAAAGCCGAGGCATTCAAGGAGCAGGAGATTGCGGCGGCAAAAGAGGCGCAACGTGTTCAGGAGGGGCTGGTTGGCCCTCCGACAGCAGAGACCGCAGAGCAGGGCTTGGTTATTCCGGGTCGCTCTGAGCAGTTAAGAGAAGATTTTCAATACGGCAGAGACCTTGGCCAGCCAGAGTACGGTCTGAATATCGAAGAGTCTACAGCAGAAAGAATTGCAAACCGGATCGCCACTAGGCTCAGCTCAAATATGCCGCTTGGGGTCACGTTTGACCCGAAAAAAGACAGAATTACCGCTGATGGCGTTGAATATGGGCCAGCCATCAAGGATGAGCAGAAGCGCCAAGAGGTTGCCAACAGGCTCACATCTAGGGGCCAGCGCCGGCAGGCCGCTGTCGAGGCAATCACGCCGCTCGCAGAGTCTTACAGCCAAAACACTGCGGACCTGCAAAGGGAGGTTCGGGGCTTAGAGCTAGAGACGAAGACACTCAATAGGGCCGTTAATGTCGAGGAGAAAGAGCTAAAAAAGCTATCTACAAGGCGATTTAGCACGCCCGTCACCACAGAGGATGACCTGCTCACGGCGGTGGCGAAGCTGGGCGGCATTGATACTGAGCTTGCGCGTCAGGATGGAATCGAAGCGTCCAGAAACCCAAAGCCCTACGCCGGGAAATACAGGGTTATTAAGAAGGGCGGCTTGTCATTTGACGAAATGGGCGAGTTGCTTGCTGATAACAATTTCTACGCAATAAGGCCGTCTGCCAATCAAGTCTTGCAGGATGTGGATGATGCCCTTAACAAGTTCGATGAATTTGCTCAGTTTGATGAGGGCAAGTTTGCCCCCTCCCCAGACGCATACACCTTCCTTGGCGGCTCTAGAGGCGCGGAAATACAGGCGAAGAAGCGTGACCTTGAGCAAAGATATCAAAGGCTTGACGAGATCAAGTTCAAGATAAAAGAGCTTCAATCCGCAGACACCGCGACTGTGCCAAGTCGCCGGAGTCTTGATTCTGAGGGCGCGTCTAGGACGGAGATAGAGCAAGTCGAAGACTTTCAGCGTCTGGTGGAGGAGACTGCCGCGTCCCAGCCCCCGCTTGCGGATGTGGAGCTTGTTGACACTCGCGACAGGGATACAGCCCAAGCCGCCGCCGAGGCAGAGAGAAGTCTGCCACCCACAGAGCCAATTGTGGCTCAAGACGCCCCATCACGCGACATTCCCGCCCAAGAGGCTCAGCCAGACCCTTCTGCTTCTCAAGCGGTCGTCCCATATGACCCCAATGACACCGATGTAGCGAGGAACCTGCGTCAGGCTCTGGAGCGTTTTGGTGTTGCTGACCAGTTCACGGCAAGGCTTGTAGATCAAGTAGGAAAAGCGACTTACGACGCTGATGGCAACGTGATTGTGGCGCCCGACCCAAGCGCTATGGAGGAGCAGGCTAGGTCGGCGGAGGAAGGCAGGCCATACACAGTTGAAGGGAACTTCAGCCCCCTGACCAGATTAATACAGGTGAGCCTAGACGCGGTAAGGCCAAAGGTCGAGGCTGGAATGACCTATGATCAGGCCGTCGCGGACATTCTTAACCACGAGATTGTCCACGCACTGCGTCGTCTTGACTTATTCACAGCAAAAGAGTTTAGCCTGCTTGAGCGGGTCAGTCGCAAATACATCAAGCCAGATAGCGGCGTAACCTACGCAAACTGGGCATCATCAACATACGCAGATCGGGCCCCAGTAGAGGTTCAGGAGGAGGCGATTGCGGAGATGATCCGTGACGCCCTTACAGAAGGCGTTGTTATTGACGGCAGGCAGACTAAGCCCACCGGCAAGATACGTCAGATGATCAACAAGATTGTCGATTTTGTGAAGAGTCTTGCAGGCTTTTCTCAGGATCAGGATATACGCTCCTTTTCCGAGCTGGTGGACGCAGTCAAGGCTGGAGAGGTGGGGCAAAGAGAGCGTGGCGCTGTTCGCACCCAGATGGCCGTGGAGCGAGAAGCTGGTGCTATACCTGAGCGCGGGATCACATCAGAGGTTCTTGGCTTTCAGTATGAGCGACCTCGGGGCCTTGGTGATACAGCAAGAGAAGCTGTTGCTGGGGCCGCAGATCAGCCCATAATCGATGAGGCCATGATGAGTCGGCGCCTCGTCAGGGCAGAAGAGCAGGGCTTTGACACCAGCAAGGTGTATTACCACGGCACGGCCTCCCCCGATATACGTCGATTCCGCACGGAAATCCCCCACGCAAGAGGCATCATCGCCGGACACTTCACAACCAATCCAGAGTTTGCTGACACGTTCGTGCCCCTGACAGCAAGGGAGGGCGAGGCGCAAACCATCTATCCTGTCTTTTTGCGAGCCAACAACACGTTTAATCCTCGCAATGACCAAATGAGAGCGTTGGTTCTTGATGAGATTGTTAAGGGGCGAGACGGCCAAGGACACAATTTTATTGTTGACCATGCGTTACGCACATCAAAGCTGGACCTTAAAGAGTCAGACGCCATTGGGTTCGCAGATTCGGCTGTGGAAGAGGCTAGGGCCGCGATCTCAGTAAGTCCAAACAAGACCAGCTTTGAAGAGCTTGAGATAATGTCTCCGTTCATCAAGGCGGCTGGCTTTGACTCTTATCTCGACTTTGAGGGCGGCGCCAGAGGAGTGACCGGCATAGCGGTGTTTAATCCCGCTGACATCAAGGGCGTGTTTGCTGAGTTTGATCCGTCCGGCGTCCCAGAGGGGATGCGGTACGAAGATGACATCATGTTTAGCCGCAGGGCAACAGGCACTCCAATAACCAGTGCCGTAGCTAGGGCCAAGAAGAAGCATGAAGGTCTTAGGTTTAGCACTGAAGAAGAATTTTTTGGCAAAATCTGGCCGTCATTGATGGCGGATGTTGGCGGCACCGTTCCTGCTAACAAGCTGAGGGTAGCCGCCAAGCGTGCAGTAAAAGACCTCAAAGAGTGGGTCAAAAACAACCCCAAGTACAACGACTACTACAGCGAGGACATGAGGGCGACTCGCGCCTCCCTTGAGGCTGAGTACGGGGAAATGGCTGATAGCGATTTTGCTCTGTACATGTTTCTAAATGGGATCACGTCTCCGGGGACAAAGCTGGCATCGAATGTTGGGGATGCGGTCAAGGCGTTTGACCTTTATCGCCGCGACGGCAACTTTGACGCGATTACAATGGGGCTCAGCGACAAGGGCAACATGGTCATTAAAGACTCTCCGATTAGCATATCCGGCCTCACCGCGTCAGCTAAGGCTAGGACAATGAAGTCCTTGGACAAACTGATTCGCGAGCAAGGTAGCGTGGAGGCCGCGCTTGAGCACCTGTTTGAGCCTGTCACGATGAAGGAGCTAGAGTCGTTTAAGCAAGGGCTAGGGTATTCGGGCGTTGACAAGAAGTCTGACATACGCGGTCTAGTAGAGGACGCGACGGGCCAGAAGCCAGACAAGAATCAGCTTATTCCTAGAATGTTTTTCTTAGGGCCAAAGCTGGGTGCGTACACGCTCAACCTGATGGGCAACAGCCGATACCAAACTGTTGATGTCTGGGAGGCTAGATTTATACGCAGTTATTTTGATAACATGTATGACACCAATACAGGCATCACAATGACTGCTGATGAGGGCCGCTTGTTTCGCGACTTCAGCAGGGTCTTTTCTGAAGAGTTCGAGAAAGTGTCTGGCTACAAGGCAGACCCCGCAACTCTTCAGGCAATGCGCTGGTTTTACATGATTAACTCAGCCAAAGAGGCTGGATATTCTGGAGCTTCAACCAATGAAACGATATCAGAACTCACAGAAAAACAAATCCAAAACACTAGAAAAGCTCGCTATGGAGGCAGGTCGTCGGGCGATGGAGCGGTTCAGGTCGGAGACCAAGCAACAAGAGAAGGCCAAGAAAGAATAGAAGACGCCCCGCTTGCGTCTCGGCGCAAAATTGATCCAGCCAAGGTTGAGGCGGCTGTTGCAGAGACAGCGGCAGAGGCAGAGGCGGCAAGATACAATGTTCCTCTTTACAGCACCAAGGCATCACCAGAGGCCCAGTACATAGCTAGGAATCCAGAAGCCTCAATCATTACTGATGACGTGTTAGAGGCAAGACAGCCGAAGTACAGCAACACCGCAAACAGGGTCATCAACAGCCTTACCGCAGACCGACCTCAAGCCGCCGACCCCATGCAGGAGTTCATGGAGGCAACTGGCGAAGACAGCACTATCGACTATCAGCTAACAAGGGCAAAGCAAGCCACGGTCAACCGGTACGCTAGGCTAGAAAAGCTACACAAGAAATACTTCAGGGACTATCTGGCCGATACTAGCGCGATAGCGTCTGTGTTGTTTGCCGACAGGTCTCGCGGCGTCACCGCCTCTGCAATCAAGGACGGCGTCCCACAGTACCAGCAGGGATACACAAAAGTCGTGGACTTCACCCACAAAGGGAGAAAGTATCGCGGCCTAATCGACATACTGGGTATGCTCCGCACCAAAGAGCATGGTGACCTTAGTAGGCTGGCCCAGTCTTATGCTATCGCTATGCGTGGGCGCCGACTGAACGACGAAGGCAAGCCGACACCCGTCTCCAAAAAGGATATAGATGATGTCAAGGCCGCAGTAGCCGAGTACACCGATGTAAATGGCAACAACCCGATCATTGAGTGGTATGACGCTTGGCAGGCATACAACAACAAGGTCATTCAGTTCCTGCAAGATACAGGCGTGCTGTCAGAAGAGACCGCAGTAAGCTGGCGGGAGGCGTCAGACTATATTCCGTTTTATCGGGCGCTCGACAAGTCCGCCAAGGTCGGTAGCGTTACGCATGGCGTATTTGGCGACCTAACCAAGCTGGGCTCGTTCCGTGCCTACAAGGGTAGCGACAAGGCAATCAATGTGCCGCTCGTTGAGGCTATCGTAAAAAACACATCTGCGGCGATTGATATGGGCATGAGGAACGTAGCCCAACAAAGAATCGCCCGTGACATGCAGAAGCTACAGCTTGCAACACAAGTGCCTTACGGTAGACGCAACGAGGCCGGTGTTGTTACATTTAAGGTCAGGGGAAACCCTGTCAGCTTCTTAATACACGACCCCTTGATTTATGAGTCGATGCAAGCAATCGACAGCACAGGGGTCGAAGACTTCTCTCGGACATACTTTGGCCCATTCTCTAACTTGTTAAGAGAAACGGTAACTAGATCCCCCGGATTTATGCTTGCCAACATGTTCAGGGATAGCCTATCTGCGTTTGTTACGTCTGGCTCCAATTTTGTTCCACTGTTAGACACCGTTCGCGGCGCCTTTGGGGATGTCAATAGGCTTGAGCGCACAGGTGTTGTCGGGGGGTATGATTTTTCTGTAGGCCAAAACATGTTTACTGGCGAGGCCAAGATAGATGACCTTTTTGAGCAGGAGTTTGACCGCAGAAGCAAGAACGGCCTACCGCTTAACATGTTTAAGGGTGCGTGGGACTTCTTGGGTCGGGCAACTACTCGCTCTGATGCGGCCACAAGACAGGCTGTATTTAACGATGTATATAGCCGCACAGGAAATGAAGCTGAAGCGCATTTTCAGGCTCAAGAGGTGCTGAACTTTTCTAGACGGGGCAGTAACCCCGTCATGAGGGCAATAACTGCGGCGATACCATTTTTAAATGCAAGGATACAGGGCCTAGACGTGCTGTATAGAGGGGCTATAGGCACAAATAACGCGAACACCGAGCTTGGTCGTAGCAGGGCGGCATTGTCATTTGCTTTGAGAGGGGCGCTTCTAGCCTCGGCAACTGCCCTCTACTGGACAATGGTAAGTGACGAAGAAGAATACAAAGAGGCAAGCCCTGAAGAACGCGACAATTACTGGCTGATCCCGATGGACGGTATGGTGCTCAGACTGCCCATCCCGTTTGAGGTCGGCTTGATATTCAAGACAATACCAGAGATGTTGTTAGACACAACATACGGCGAGAGAACGTCGCGTCAGGCGTTTGAGACAGTAAAGCGCGGAGTGACATCGACCTTGGAGTTTGACCCTGTGTTTGGGATACAGGCGATTGCTCCAGTGCTTGAGGCTTCTGTTAATTACAACAGCTTTACAGGAAGGCCAGTGGTTCCTGTGTGGATGACCGGTAAGTTGCCGGCACAGCAGGCCACAGATTACACGTCAGAACTAGGCCGGTTTATTGGTGAGTCACTGAGCATATCGCCAATGAAGATAGATCACATCATGAAGGGATATACCGGCACGATGGGAACATATGTCTTGGACTGGACGGACAGGGTGATAAGAGACCCGAATGTGTCCGACAGCCTGAAAGACATGGGAGTCAGCATTTCATCACCGGAGTTTCCGTCAGCCGCTGTATATGACTATCCAGTATTAAAGAGATTCTTGCGGGGGCCAGAAGGCACTGGCTTGAGAGATCAGTTTTATGACCTGTACAACGAAGTACGCCAGACCTACAACACCATGAATGATCTGCGCGAAGAGGGCAGGACTGAGGACTTAAACCGCCTTATCTCAACAAGAGGGACACTGCTTGATGTGAAGAGCCCTGTTTACAGCCTGAAGCGCAAGCTAGACAAGATTAGGAAGCGAAGGCAGGCGATACTCAGATCTGACCTTGATCCAGATGTAAAACGCGACAGAATAGAAGAGCTAAACGAGCTTACAAATAAGATGTTGGCCATTGTGCCTGAGCTGGAAAAGGCCGCAGATAGGCCGGCGACAAGGATGTTTCAGTAGATTGCAGGCTTTAGCGGAGACGTAGAATGCAGTTGCAGAAGTTTGCTCAAAGCGACCGACAGGCCGAAGTTGCGTCAATGGCAGACGGAGGATTTACTAAATCGCAGATTGCCCAAGAGCTGGGCATTGACGAGCGCAATGTTTACCGCATTTTACAGCGGATCAAAAACAACGCGGCCAAGCGCGGGTATAGTCCAGAACACGACATGACACACACTGTGCCGCATGGGTACAAGGTCAAGGGCGTATCTACCTATTACAACGATGAGGGCAAGCCCACTGGACAGTGGGTAAAGTCTGCCGCCGATGAGCAAGAGCGGGTAGACGCCTTACTCAAGGCGGTCGAAGATGCCGCAACCTCCCTGCCAAAGTTCAAGCCTGTTGCCGCACCCAAGCAATTCAATGAGAACCTTGCCTCCCTGCTCACCATCACAGACTTCCATCTCGGCATGAAGGCATGGAAAGACTCAGACGGGGACGACTGGGACGTGACCATTGCTAGA
>Ga0209232_1000358_pt1 | contig 28838 bp, 40 predicted proteins | sample ETNvirenome_2_60_FD_184066 | JGI IMG/M metagenome (GOLD analysis project Ga0209232, IMG submission 184066) | Marine viral communities from the Pacific Ocean - ETNP_2_60 (SPAdes) (version 2) | ecosystem: Environmental > Aquatic > Marine > Oceanic | place: Pacific Ocean | collected 2013-06-22
AAATATATCCATCTGAGCTTGTAAGCAATATAAATTAAAATCCTGAGGAGATATATAGCCGTAGTTGTTTTTATTAGCTACTGCAAGTACCGTGTTTCTAATTGAGTTTATCATCCATTAATCTTTTTACAAAGATAACAAAAAAAAAGAGGCCTAATTTTTTTAGACCCCTCTCTCTATTTTGGTTAAGTTCAGATTAAACTTTTGATATATCTAAAATTAAACTTGACGGTAAAGACCATGAGTATTTTACCATTGGCCATGCTTGAATTAAAGAAGCGCTTACAGCGTCCTCAAATCCATCTCTCATAGCTTCATCACCAGCAGCTACTGCTGCGTGAGTAATTTTAACTACGATTCCGCTTGATCCACAATATTGAATATTAACTTCGCTATTTATAGGATCGGCGGCAGCGTTTTCAACAAGAACAACTCCATCTGAAGCTATTAATTGTTTTGAAGACGCAGTGGCAGAGTAAATAATAAAGTTTTTACCAGTGCCTACGCCATTACCTTGTGTTGCTCCAATAGCAGTTAAAGATAATACATTGGCGCTATCAATAGCTGAAACCGTATACATTCTATCATCAGACGTGTCGTGTAAGATGTCTCCTACAGCAACTCCTGAAGCAAACGCTCCAGTGTCCTCAACTTTATTGTTTCCGCTTTGATCTGCGGTAGATGTTCCTGTTACTGCGACATCTTGAACAGAAACCTCAACATACTTTTGCATTGAACTATACATTAAGATATAGCTATACCAGTGACAGCGTCACTTGGAATGTAGTCTACAGCTACAGTAGTCCAACCTGTCGCGAGGGCTGAAACAATAGCGTCTTGCACTTCGTCTCTATAAGTTTCTACTCCTGCTCCTAAAGCATTAGTATAAGTTATAGTGACAACCTTACCAGAGCCATAGGCTAAAGTAACGGTTGTAGTAGATGCTTGTTCTACTAATTTAACATCCAGAATAGAAACGATTTGTTTTTGTTCGTTTGTTACTGGGATTTGTAAGAATTTTTCCATAATAAATAATAACATTAAGGGTTAATAAAGTACAAAGATACAAAAGCTAAACTATTTTTTTTCAGCCTTTTTCTTTAGTAGTTTATAAGTCTCAATGCCATCGTCGTCTTGGAAGAATGAAGCCACAATAAAATAATGGTCTTCTCCAAACGGAACAGATAAAAGCTTATTTTTATTTTTTGGTAAATTAAAATAAACATCCTTGCCGTTGTTTTTTAATATCAACCAGGTTTTATTAAAGAATGTTACAACGTCTCCATATAATTCTAACTGAGGGTCTTGAACAGTTTCTAAAAAGTCTTCAGGACTATTCTTCGCGTATATTAATACATCTCTTCTTAATTCAGGCGTAGTCATATTATCTGCTGCGCCACCCATAAGAACTCTACATACAGTTAATAATTTATCTCCTTTTAAATCTTTAGCTATAAGTTGCGCTTCCAATCCTTGCTCTACATAAGCAAGCTCTTGGGCTGCATCTTTTGCGTGATTGATTTCCTCAAAAACTTTTCCATTTGAGGGGTGATAATATAAAAACTTTTGTAAAGTTTGATTAGACTTCTGCACTTGTAACATACCGTCTTCAAACACAATAGGTTCTAAAACAGCATTTCCATCTTGCTCATCTTCAAAAGGTGACTTTTGATTACGCGCATAGCGCAGGGGTCTATTAACACCTTTTTCTTCATCAAACCATAATAAGGGGGATCTTCGTGTATGGCGAGAAGCCAACATATACGACAGCGGTGCTGCCTTGCCTAACAATCTATAGGCTTTGTTTTCAAATTTTTCTTTTGCCTTTTTCATTTTATTTAAATTTAATTTTATTAATAAAAAATACCTGGGGGTGAAGGCCACCCCCAAGATATTAGTAATTTACTTCTTATGCGTCTTGGAATAAGAAGAAGTTGTTTGCTCCTAAAACACAAACTGCTCTTTCAGTTAAGAAATTAACCTCCATTGCATCTAAAGATGATGTTCTTGCTCCACCAGCCGAACCAGTGATCCAAGTTTTGTAACGTCTATCTTCAGCTTCTGAAGCTCTATATCTTACATGTAAGAATGGTCTCTTAGCGTTTTTACCTAAGATTTGGTCATATACTGAAGTTGAACCAGCTGGAACTAAAAGTCCGTTGATTGCTCCTGCAGTTAAACCACCTCTCATAGTAGGATCGTTAAGATATTTCCAGTCTGATTTATAGAAATCATAACCTCTACGGAATCCAGAGAAGCCAAGGTTTAGTGCCATTTCTTCGTCATTGTCAAACAATCCGTATGATGTACCACCAGCTCCATAAGAGTTTTGAGCAGCCAACATATCGTCAATGTCAAACGAGAAGTTTCTGTTTACGAAGATAACATTTTCTTCGATTGCACCTTGCTTATCTAATCTTTGAATAATGCTGTCGAAGTCTGCTAATACAGCTGGATTACCTCCACCATATACATTACCTCTTAAGCCTACCACATAAAATACACCGTCAGAACCGTTAAGGTTAGCTGCTGATAAACCAGCACCTGTTCCTTGGAAGAAATCTCCCGCTCCTGAACCAGCGTCAGCTGGAACCGCTTCGATCATAGCTGTTTCCATGTAATCTTCAAATCTTAATCTTGTGTCGTGCTCAGATTTTAAATACCATAAGTATCCGCTTACGCCATCTTCACCACTTACTTCAACCCAACCAATTTGAGCCATGTCAGAACCAGATACTGAATATTTGTCTTTAATAATAATTGGCTTATTATCAAAAAATAAATCATCAGCTTCTAAAGATCCTTCCATTCCGCTTGTTCCTTTGTTAAATTCAGAACCGTAAATGAAAACATCACAAGCTACACCCGCTGCTACTGCCTGTCCAGTTGCTTCATAATAAGCTACTGTAAAAGTGTTTGGGTTAGCATTTGTTGGTCCAGCAGTTACAACTGCTTTGTTAGTAAGGTTTGATCCAGGCGTGCTGTCTGAAATCATAACTGTTTGTCCTACTCTTAACACGTTACGCGCTCCACTTGCTCCTGTAGGTACTGTAATACCTGGGTTAAAGTTACCTGCGTTGTTAGGAATTGTCCAAACTGCACCTGCGTCTGCACCTGCAGCTGCTGCTGAAGTACATCCTGTGTATTTAATATGCAATCTTCCTTGCTCCGCCCATTTAATAAGGTCAGAGTTAGAAGGCATTTCTGCTCCTACCATACGTAGGAATGAACTAATGCTTCGATTACCATATCTTTCAAATTCTTTTTCATAAGTATCAGGTAGATACTGATTCAAGAAATCAAAATTATTGATATAATTCTGCTCCAACGGAATTTGTTGCGCAGAAGGTTGTAAATCGAAACCTGGGGCTAAATTTACTGCCATAATTTTTAATTTTAATTGTTAAACTTTTTTAATACTTCTAATTTTAAGTCCTCTTCCACTCGAAGTATCGCCAACCGGTCTAATCTTTAAGCTATTTTTTGTGTTTAATTGAGGGGCTCTACGAACATCCATATTGATGTTTTTAGATTTTTTTGCTACATCATCCACTGTTGCAGCAACACCTTGCTCATAAAAAAACTTTGCAAACTTTTCAGGATTCATTGCAACCGACATAGCTTTATGATAAGCCTGCGCATTGTCAATCAACCCATCTTCAGTTAAAAATGATTCAAGCCATTTATTAACATTAGACTGTTTGTTTTTTAGCTCTTCAGCCGTTCCTGGTTTATAACTAATTTTTTTGTCGTCAGATACGCTAAATTCAAAACCTTTGAAATTATCGTTAAATACTTCTCCTGTACGCTTTTTAAAATAATCATAAGCCTTAGCTTGGCGCTCCTTTTGAGAGTCTGATTCCTTAATATAATTCTTGTAAGCATTAAGGTCTTTTTCTTGATCTTCAGATAATCCACCCCCACTTGACTCAAGAGGGATTTTATACTTATCTTTCTGTTCGTTAAAAAATTTCCTCGCTTTTGCAAGTTCTCTTTTTTTAGCTAATTTCTTCTTCTTAACATCTTTGGGCTCATCTTCTTCTTCATCGAATCCGAATTTGTCATCCATAACGTCTTGAATATCTATAGCATCAAGACCTTCCTCTTGAATGCTGTAGTAGTCAGCTAAAACAGAATCATCGTCCATAGCACTGTAGTCTTTTTGTAATTTTACAAAATCCTCAATACTACGTCCGGTCTCTTTTTTATAATCAAAATATAATTTAATATCTTCTGGTAAATCTGGATTTGATTCTTTCGTTTCAAATAATTCATCAACAGAATTTATTTCTTTATTATATCTTTCGTTAATATAAGAAAGAACGTGTTCGTCATTTAACTCTGACGAGGGAGTTTTTTCTTCCTGCGGCTCTTCAGCCACAACTTCCGGTGTTTCCGGAGTATCCTTTTCTGTTTCTACTTGTTCAACCTTTTGAGGTTGCTCTTTCGATTCTTCTTGAGAGTTATGTTTTTCTAATAACTGCTCTTCTATTTCGGCTTGTGATTTTTGAGTGTTGCCGTCCACTGCTTTTACTTTTATTTCCATTTGATTAAATTTTATACAAAATTAAACATTAATTTATTATTGTTTTTAAGCGCTCTTAAAGTGTTGATATAAAGACTCCCCTAAGCTTTCTCCTACTTTTTTGTCAGATTCATAATGAACTCTGGCGGCTATTCTACTTTGTGAAACGTGTTCTGCAGTCTGCATAAACTCCTGTCTCATTTCCGGATATAGGTCACTTAAAACCAGTCCTATTAGTTTTGATTGTGTAGAATGTCCTGAAGGAAACGCTGGGGTTTGTGCGCTTTTCATATAATTATATGAAAGGTTTATGTTAAAATCTTTCGCCACCTCGTTCGGCCTTTTTCGATTGTGGTAATTTTTTAGTTTTAGTATTATCGGCCTGGAGTGCTCTAATAAATCGTCAACAAGTTTTTCAGGAAACTTACGTGTTCTGTTTTTAAATAATCTTTCAAACGAACTCTTTACATCATCATATTTTTGAGAATAAGAAATGTCTACAGGTTTATTTATAAGCTGCTTTATTTCGTTTAAAGTTTTTAGACTGTGGTCTGGGGGGAACGTAGTTCTTTTATATTTTTCTAAATTAAAATCACTAAACATTGAGTTTTTTTATTTAGGTCCAAATTGAGCAAGATCAAAGCCATCCAAAGTGTCTTCATTAGACTCAAAAGTTATTGGCGGTAGATTTCGTTTTCTTTGCTCAATTAATCTTGATTGTTGCGAGTTAGCCATTGTAATTCTTTCTGACTTACCTTTTTCTTTTGCTGCCTCTCTTTGGTCTATTTGTGATTGCTCAATACCTTTTAACTGCATGTTAAATGCAAATTCTTTTTCCATAAGCTGAGATTTTAGCATAGCCTCGTTATTCATCTTTTCTATCTCCATGCCTATTTCAGCTTGCTTAAGCTGCATAGCGTTTTCCATCTCCATTAATTTCTTCTGCTGCTCTGCTTGAGATTGAGCCATTATTGCTGCCTGTTGTTGTTCAGCTTGCATGGCTTGCATTTCCATTTGTTGTTTTTGCTCTCTTTCTACTTTTTGCTTACGCTTCAGTTTAAGTAACTGATTAGCTTGCTTTAGATTATGAAGCTCTCTTATGTCTAACGCATCTTCTAAATTAATATCTTCTTTAGATAAAGCCATTTGTATATTAGCCTCCAGCATCATTTTTTCTTCCTCATCAGGAGCCAGTTCTAAGAATATTCCAAAATCATATAAATATAAATTCTTTATATCTTCTAAAAGGTTTAGGTTGTATTTACCAATTTGCATAGCAAACTGATCTTTAAATTCAGCAAACTCTAAAACATCAGCAGTCCTTAAAACAATTCCCTCCGCTAATCTTTGTGTAATAAATAAACTTGCGTTTAATATATGTCTTGTAGCTGTGTTAGAATTTAAGGCGGCAAGTTTTTGAGTCCCAACTAAAGCGTCTGGGTTAGGTGTAGATCCATCACGAGCTTCGTTTAGCCCAGTAACAGTTCTTATCATATCTAAATAATGATTATAGTTTCCTATTAACATTTGCATTTTACCACTTCCGCTGTTTCCAGTTAAAGGACTGATTGGAACTTTTCCGTTATTAAATTCACCATCCTGAGTAAAACTTCTACCTACTACACTACCTGTTTGAAAATATAAACGTAAAGCATCTTCGGGATTATAAGCAGCACCTGTACCTAAGTCAACTTCATTAAGCCCGTCAGCGTCAATATAAACACCATCTGGAACCATACGAGATACGACCTGTTGTAATTTTAAGTGTGAGATTTGAATTAAGTCAGCAAAAGGTATCATTCTTCTTACTAATGACTCAAAAGCTCCTTTGTACATTCTGGGCGCACACGCAACGTAGTTTGGTAATGCGTGTTGACTTGCTGATTTAGGACGAACCATGTTTTGGGCTAACTGCCACTTTAATAAAATATTTGTGCCCATTACCATAATACCATCATACCAAACTTCAATCTTTTTTTCTACCCTTTCAAACTTACCTTCTTTCTGCATTTCTGCCGGCGGGTTAAATTGATCGTCTTTTTCAACAACCTTAAAGCTACCGTCAGGCATTTCTTTTTTCTTATAAACAAAAGTGTGAGTGGTTTTGTAGTTAAAATAAAGAAGGGTACAAGTGTCTCTGTAAAATAAAGAGTTTTGATAAAACTGAGCATTGTTATAATAGTTGTACCAAGACTGACTGTATTTAGCAATCTCTTCCATTTGCTCATTAGTTATTTCTGGATCTATTTTAACGAGCTCAGCCATAGGAATGGTTTTTATTTCACCCCAGTAAAAACAGTCTTTAAAATAAGGATCTTCGGTGTAGCTGTAAACAACATTAGCTGGGTCTACATAATCCAACTGAATACCTTGTCCTGGCAAAAATTGGTGCTTACACATTCCAACTCCTAATGTTGTAATATCATAATCAACTCTTTTTCTAATGTCTGGATAGTGATTTTGCTGAAGCACTGTATCTATAGCTTCTTCTGCAGCTATTTCTACAGCAGGCTTATATTTCATTTGCATATATAAATCCAACTCTTCATCCGTTTCAGGAATCTCTGCCTCCTGCATAGTCATAACATTTAAGTCAAACTGTTCTTCAATTTGAGACAATAGTGGTTTCGCAATCATTTCAGCCTCAACTGCTTTTTGAAAAGTATTTCTTTTTTCTGCAGACATTGCGTCTTCTGCAAAAGCATTTATTTTAAATAACCTATCGTTTAAGCCATTTACCACAATATCAACAAACTTTGGAATTATAGGAACAGGAGTCCAGTCTAAATTTAAATAAGATAGATCACCGTCAACAGCAATTTCATTTTTATACTTCTGCACAGACTGCTCACCTCTTGCGTACAAACGCAGTCGGTTAAATTCTCCCCACATATTTAAATACCTACATGACCCGTTGTCTTTTCGAAACCATTCGTATTGTATTGCTTGACCCACCTGCAGACCATACTCTAAAGTATCTTTCTGTGCATCAGTGGCAAATTCATTAGGAAATGCAGCCGCTTTTAAATTAATTGTAACGTCTTTCATCTATTAATTATTCGACTAACTTTATTGCTGTTATTATATCTCGCAAAGTTAATGCTTATTTTTGTTTTTTCTTTAGTCGGTGTGTATAAGTGTTTTTGATTAGCCATTATAGCTAAACCTGAACTAATTGAAGCATCAAATTTAGTTCTGTTTGATATATCAAACTTGGCCCAATCCTCAAGTGTTCTTTGGTGATACATGTCGCCCATGTCCCCTTGAACCCTATTTACACCATTCATGTCTAAACCTATATATTTTTCAATATAAGATTCAATAGCAGCCGCATGAGACTGTTTTACATCTTCTGATGTATTAGGTATACCTCCTATTTCTTTTTCAGTTTTTGACAACTTATTATATTTTTTATCTGGCCTATTCATACTAAAAGGTCTATACCCTCTGTTTTTCAAATGATACAATAATCTTGGTTTATTGTTTTCACACAATATAGGCATTCCATAAAAAACACAAGCCATCAAAACTTCTTCAAAAAATATTTCAGCAGTTTGCGGTCGAGCTATATATTCTAAAAAAAAATGGTTGCTCGGCATGTCCTCCATGGAAAACTTTGTAAGCCCATGCAAAGAGCCGTTAGACCCCCTGCCAACTACCACTCCAGAAATGTCGTATGAATCGCATCCAAATGATCCCAAGTGTTCGTTTCCTGGATAGTATAATCCGTTTTTTCTAACAACATTATTTTGAAGTCTTAGCTCTGGCATGTAAGTTACAAAAAATCTACCTCTTTTGTTTGGAGTCCAAACCACTTTACTGTCTTTAATTCCATCCTTCCAACTAAAGGATCCTTGAGTAACAAAATGTTCTTTTATTAAAGTGTCGTTATAATCAATTTGCTGGTATAATTTTGTTAAATTAAATAAAGACTGCTTACTCTCATCTCTAAATGCGTGTGACTCTGTTCGCGGAAACTGTCTGTAAAATTCATTTAAAGCGTCTGGGTCAGAAGATAATGACTCAACTTCATTTTTCCAGTAGTTTACCGACCCTTGATATATCTCCTCTGAGTCTACCCCTAAAACCCCAGTGTCTGGTGTTTCTAAAACAGGCATACCGTATCTATCTATAAAACCTTCCATATTCCACTCCATAGGTATAAATAAGTTATATAAACCACTTTTAGTTTGCCCGTTAGCATTTCTTTTAGTGGCATCAGAATCCATAAAAAGTTTTTTAAAATTACTTCCGCCTTTATCTAAAGCGTTAGACGTAGACCCCATCATGCACTTACCTATAATTTTACTACCTAAACGTAAACATGTTTTTGTAACCCTCCAGTTGTTTAAAATATTTTCAGGCCTCTCCCATTTTCCGCTTTCATCATGTATCAGCAACTGTAGCTTTTCTCCGTCATAACTATTATCAGAGGTGTTTTTCCAATCTATAGTAGTATCCAAACCCTCAAGCGTTTCCTCTTCTATAGTAAACATATTTTTTTTAGTAATTTTTGATGCGGGTACTCTGTAAGCTAATTCAGTTTTAGGTTTATCCATACCGTCTTGTATGGGCTTGAAAAAGAACGGGTAGTTGTTAGATATAGGAACTATTTTGTCTGTGAACATTTTTTTTGCATCTGATCCTGTTTTAGATAGTATTCCAATTCGTGCATTTTTTGTTATAGTGCCTGTATTTACACCCTCACATGAACTCATGAATGAAAAACCTGATCGTCTTATTTTTAAATAACACATACCAAAACTTCTTTTGTCCGCCTTACAGGCTTCCCAAAAAATATAAAATATTCTATTTGCCTCTCTAAAATCTGGATGCCCTACATCTATTTTTGTCCACTGCAAATACATATAATGAGTTCCAGTTATGTACACCGGATCGCCGTTATTCATAAACCAATAACCGCTTTCTCTCCTATTAAACTCTTCTTCTATGTAATCTATCCACTGGTTTTTAAAATCAATAGGCGCTTCATGCCACTGAAATATGGTAGAAATTCTTTTTAATATAGACGGTAGTTCTGCAGCTTCCCAATACTGATCTTTTTTTTTATCGCTTCTTTTAAATATTTTATCTGGAGCTTTAGGCAGTCCAATCCTAACACCTGAAACATAAATTATATCGCCAACAGTTCCATCTTTAGATATTATGACTACGTCATACTTTTCGTTATAACCATAGGACCAGCTATGCGCTTTATTTTTACGCTTTAAAACATGTGTAGGAATTATGTCTTTACACTTAAAATAAATATTATTTTGATCTTGATTCTGCAAATCCTTTAGGTACGTTATTTTTTTTAATTTGATTTCCGTCTAACTTATCCTTCTCTTCCTCAACACGTTTTAATATTTCAAAAGCGTCAAAAATTGCTAATTTTTTTGTAGCAGCAGCATTTTTTAATCTGTCTGCCGAAACATCATCATCGGTTCCTGTAACAATTTTTTCTTTTGCGACACTAATAAGTTCTTCAACAGCATTTTGTCCTGCCGCTATAATTTTAAGTTTTAATGCTTTACTGTCCATTTGAAATAGTTATATTATTGGTAAACATACGGTATAGTTTTTCATTGTCTATTGTAAACATATACTCACTGTTTGGTTGAAAAGAAATTTCGTCCCCCTCTTCAACGCCAAGTTTTTTTAATTCGTCGTTGGTGTATTTCAAAACACCCCATAAAGGCTCTTCAGTAACTCCGACGCCATCTAAATAAAAATCTTTTTTTGGAATCGGTTTAACAAAACAATATTTACTATGACTATACCATTTATTATTTTGCTTATATAGATAGAACTGCTCGGGGTCAACTAAAAATAAATCATCCATCAACCAGCTTCTTCCGCTTTTTTGTCTTCCATAAATATCATTATAATATTTGAAAACATTATGATGCACAACAAGTATGTCGCCTTTTTTTATTTTACCGTTATAATTTATTGGGGTTTCGATTACGGTTGCAAATCTTGTAGAAACCGTATGGTCTTCTTCCGAGGTACTGGTGAAAAATTTATGTTCACCGTAATATTTTATATTGTCATAACGCCTTCCATTGTAAGGAGTTACGATAAAACAAAAAGGGGATTTCATTAAAAATTTATATTATATTCTAAAGATATAGGCATGGTAGTTTTAAACTCTTTCCATAAAACTATCTCTTCTTCCTGTATAATCCAAATCTTATAAGAGTCGCCATCAGCTTGAATTAAATGAATCTTGTAAGATCCGCCTAATACATCCTGCCCTATTATATAGTGCATAGCTCCAGACTTATAGTCTGCTCCAATAGAAATTTTTCTTATATCCATTTAATTAAAATGTTGAGCCTACTGTTAAGACTCTGTAAAATACATTAGCATATAAAACGCCCGAACCTTGTGTAGGGTTTGCTTGGGCTTCTAAAGTTAATGCTGTGTTTTGCGCTATAATTTCATTGGTGCCAGAAGGAACCTCTGGTTTAAAAACCGCATCAGTGGCTGAGTTTATAGTTGTGTTGCTGTTTGGAATACTTGCTATTTGCTCACTTCCTATTTTAATAGGTAATGCTCCGGTTCCAAAATCATAAGCAACAGAACCTGCGTCTAAATAAAACATTATACTTAAAACATCAAGAACCTTTAAAGCTCCTGGTGCCGGTATTAAAGTTGCTGCTGTTGTGTTTAGGGTTAATAAAGACGCGCTATTAATAGCAACCTTAGCCACAAATGTATCAATGCCAAACAAACTTTGAATTTGAGAAATAGTTGCAGTTTTTGTCATAAGACTATTTTCTGCATCCGTAATAACTAAGTAGTCTGCTGGATCTAAATTTGATATACTTGGATATGCTGATGTGTTGCTAATTTTTGCCATTTATTTCTTTTTTTCTGGAGGTTTAACCTCCCCTGTTCTTAAATCTATTGTCGCGTCTTTTCCGTATGTTTCAATAAGAGAAGATTCCAGTTTACTAAATTCTGCTTGAACTAAGTCAAGTTCAGCAATAGATTTTGCTTTGTTAATCTCTGCATCTGCTATTTTTACTTTAAGTTGTAAAAACTTTTGATTTAAAGATTGTACGCTATCTAACTCTTCTTTTTTTAACTTTATTGTTTTTGCCATTTTATTAAATTTAATTATTATACAATACTACAAATATAGTAAAATTTACTTTACCCATTAGAAGTTTTGTTAATGTCTACATTGTTTACAAGACCAGCTTGATAGTTTAATTGAGCATATCTTATTTGTATATACCAAGCCGCAGTTGGCAATGCGGTTAAGTTAGATGCGGATCTAAGCAGTAAAGCTTTGTTTAGCTGGAAAGTATTTGCGCCCACCTCATTCAATGTTGCGCTACTCCTTGACCAAAACCAAGTTCCGGTTTGAGTTACAAGAGACCTTGGTAACTTCCACACCGCATCAAAAGCATTTGTAAGACTACAGTTAAGAGAATTTCCTTGGCAAAAACCTATTTCAGCTCCAAAGTTTGGCGAGCTTGATGGCCAGCCAGTACCAGTTGTTCCAGTGTCTTTATATATAAGAATTTCAAAAGGAAGTATAATGCTGTTTGATCCAGGCGCTGCTATTAATGTTGTTCCTACACTGGATAAGTCTTTAAAGGCATTACCTGAAACTTTTATTGTAATTATACGTCTTTCTTCAACCACCTTACCAGCGCTTCCAAACGCTGCAACATATTTAGGTTGGTTAATATTAGTTGATATACCAAAGTAATTACCTTGACCGTAATTACCCATTTTAACATATTTACCGCCCGCAGAACCATTTCCGTCTACATATAAATTTTGCTCGGTAGTATTACCAACATTTAATTGGTTCCTAACTCGCATTGTTCCATTTACATCAAAAGCAGAGCCAGGCGTAGAGGTTCTAAATCCTACCTTTCGGTTGGCTGTATCTATATAAAGTGTTTCTTGACTTGAAGCGTCGCTTCCTATTTTAACAAGACTTCCAGTGTCAGTTATTTCCGAGTCTGTTAGGGCTGAAGAACTGCTCCATTTTGGTAAAGTATTAGCAGTTCCAGTGCCGGTAACTGTTCCATTATTATCTGCTGTAATTGTAAAGGATGGATAAGTTCCAGTTATACTTATACCGGTGCTTCCCGTTAAAGAAACTGTTAGGTCAGGAGCAGTATTTGTAATTGTTAATTTTGCTCCTGAAGCTGCAGTACAATCAATACCAGTGCCTCCAATGAAATCAACTGTATCCCCACTTCCTATACCAACAACAGTACCTGATGTATCACCATCTAATTTCCATCCAGTATAATCACTTGTTCCTGCACCAATATCACTTCTTACTTGAGCCGCTGTTCTTGTTTTAATTACATTACTGTCGTTTACTAAAAACGATGATGCCGCAGTGCCTAAAGCACTAAGCGTTGTTAATTTGGTTCCTGAAGAGCTAAAGTTGACTATTTCGCTACCTCCAGCAGAAATTTCTAAATTGTCCGCAGCAGAACTAAATATACCAGTATTGGTGTCTTGAGCTCCAGTTCCACTTCTCATTCCAAAATTTAAACCTGGTTTAGATACTACTCCTGGTGTAATTTGAAGAGTTGATGAATTTGAAGTAGCCGAACCTTCAAATTTTACAGTACCCACCCCGCCATCATTCTGCATTTGTACAGGCGTACTTGTAGTGTTGTTAAAAAAAGTTGTATTAGTACCGAACACCAGCCTTAGCGTGTCAGTTAAATCAGTAGTTCCGTTCCATATCGCCACCCTGGTTGCAGTACCTGATCCAGTAACTGTTCCACTTCCAGTTCCCGCGCCAATATCACTTCTAATTTCAGAAGGGGTTCTTGACACTACAATACCGTTTGAGTCAGCAACAAGAATTTTTGCGGGTGTGCTGCCTAATGCAGCTATATTACCAATAGTAAGGGTCCCACTTAGACTTATATCGTCATCCGTACTTGTGTCTGCCAAGAATTTTATTGCCATATTAAATTATATTTATGACACCTTCGTAATCAATATTCTTATACCAGCTGTTGCAGGTGCCGTTGTAAAGTCAACAGTTACCACAGAGGTTGATGTTCTTACCACGTCTGCATAAACTGTATCAAAATTAGTGTTATCGTATAATTGAACCATTACATCGCGAGTCCCTAAGTTGTGAGTTACCGCTATTGATGTAGCTGAATTGTTACCTATAGATGCAGTGTATTGCTCGTTAGACGCAATACATGTGCTTACTGCAGTACAGAAGTCACTAACTTGTGATGCAGTAATATCTATATCTTGTTCAGCAGCCGATTGTGCTACACCGTATTTGTCAAAGTTTATACTTAAAGACTTAGATGCTCCACCATAAGTTTGTTCCGTAATACTTTGATCAATTAATTGAATCCAACCATTACTGGTAGCTGTAAATATCGCACTATCGAATCCAGAAACTCCTTTTTCAGTAGCTCCATCTGTAGCGCCTACTCCTGCAATATTTGCATCTTGTCGAACCACAGTATAAACTGATTGATTTGGGTCTGAGCTGGCTGTAATATTTTGATTAGCGTAAATCATATCGCCAACCTCAAGAGTTACACCATAAAATGCAGTACCATCTACGGTTACCACAAAGAAGTCACCCTTATCTAAAGCTATATTGCTTGCTCCGTCTAAAGAACCATTTGTTGAAAGGTCTGTAGTTAAACCAGTGTTTGCGTTATATCCTCCTTGGAATAAACCTACACCTGACACGGCTGAATTTAACTGACCAACGTTTACAGCATCAGTATCGTCTGATCCAGCTTTTAGATGCTTAATTCTAAATTCACTACCTGAGGATCCCATGTTTACATCTGCTTCTGCTTTACCCCATTGGCTTAAGTGTATATTGTTAACTACTATTTTTTCGTTTTTAGTATCCGCGTTGTTTACAAATACCAATTCATCATTAGCTTCATCAACAGTTGTTTGTAAATCAAGAAGGTCTAAATTTAAACCTATAGTAAGAGTGTCTGTTGCGCTTACGGCTACCTCAATACCTTCTCTTCCGTCTGCTGAATCTGGTTGAACAAGAACTGTATTATTACTACCAATAGTTTGAGTAGTCGTTCCATCGGAAAGAGTCCATGATCCATAATTATCAGCACCTATATATGTTTTTAATTGACTTGCTGTAACATATACTGTAGCAGTAGACGCAGATGTTGCATTTATATCTTGTAATAAAAGTAAATCACCATCAGCTATAGTAACCGAAGCTCCATTGTTTGCATCTGCAATAATTCCTGTTGAAGTATAATCAACCGCTACTGTAGCAGCTGCACCCACTGTTGTTACTTTAATTCCACTACCTGATGATATACTTGTTATTGCTCCAATGTAAGTTTTAAGAGCACTAAGTGCTATTTGTTTATTTTTGGTAGTATCTAAATCATAAATTAAAAGTAAATCACCATCAGCTCCAGTGCCTAATGAAGTTTGTCCTGCTATGTCTACACCAACCTCAGGAATTGGACCAGTTTGATTGGCTATAGTAATACCCAGTTTTGCATCGGCAGTAGAAGGGATTACAGATGTAATATCTCCGGCTATCCCGCTTTGAATTTGATCTTTTAAAGTTTTAAATGTTACGGCTAAATTTTGTGTCGCAGTGTCGTCATGAACAAGAAACTCATCGTCATCAGCTAAGTTGCCTGCTCCAATATTTGCTTGACCTATAATATCCACACCAATTTTTGGAATTGGGCCAGTACCGCTGGTAACCTTAATACCTGCTTCGCTTGCGGCTGTACTTTTTTCAACAGCGGTTATATCTCCTTGTGGAGCTAAGTCAGCAATACTTTGAGCGGTTACACTTTTAATATTATTTGAATCGTTAATATCTGCGATAGCTATTAAATCTCCACCAGCCACAGTTGCCGATGTTAGAGAGGCAATAGGAAATCCTATTTCAAGAATACGGTTAGCTTTTGTTTCTGTAACTATACCATTAACACCATTATACGTAGCGGTGTCTCCATCATTTACATCTTGAGCGGTTCCACTGTCACCAGCAAGAACCCATTTTGTATAACTACTTCCTGAAGCATTAATTGTAATTGTTCCATCAGGATTAGAAACTGTAGATACACCTGTGCCTCCTAAAATAGAAAGAGTGTCACTGTCAGATATTGTAGTTGTCGCAGTATTCGTGTCAGCCGCAACAGTAAAAGAAGTCATTGTTCCTGCTCCTATATCCGATAATATTTCTGCTTTTGTTCTTCTTTCTATTAAACCTGAGGTTGATACTAATATACCATCATATCCAGCGTTCGCATCAGCGTTAATAGTTGCGGTTACTGTACCGTCTATATTAAGTGCATTTAAAAATCTTATTGCCATTTTTTTATAATTTTTTTTAGTTAAATATTGCTACTCCTGTAAAATTGTTTGTAAAATCAAGCCTTACTTGATTTAAATTAATATAGGTTACCTCGCATCCAATTTCTTCAGTAGGCGCGGCTGGAGTGCCTAAGCTAACGCTTACTGCTGGAAATTTGTTAAGATTGTGAGTAACAACATAAGTGCTATTTCCTGTTAATTGTGCGCTTACCTCGTTTTTGTCACCAGAACTTCCCGCATATTGTAGCAAAGATATAAAATAATCTTTTTCTGCAGTTAAGCCCCCGTTACCCGCAGTGTAAGTTAGGCTTATGTCCCAGAAAGTTGGTTCCCCTCCTTTTTGACTCGCACCGTTCCACTTATAAATAGCCCAATTTGTAATATCATCACACTGTGTAATAAGCACATCAGACCCGGTTAAGGGTGAGGTGTACCATGTGGACACATTAATAGAAAGGCCGCCTTGATTTTCTGCATATTGACTTAAAACAAAAGTAGATATTCCGGAAAAGGGAACAGTAAAAGCCCCGCCCGCTGCAAAAGATATGCTTTCTGCTGGTCGCGGCAAGCCGCCTCCAGGGGGAGTGTATTGACTATATTGGTATCTAAAAAGCTGCGACTCAGATCCTACTGTGTTTATAAACTTCGCAACATCTCCTGCGGTAAAATTTTTAGTTTGAAAATTATTTTGCGAATCCGAACCTATCCATTTATCCGCAGCAACAATATTAGTGTCCTTTACGTATGTCGATATTCTTGCCATTAACTACTTATTTATTGATTTACCCTTTTCATAACTACGCCCACCGAAATAGGCTGCAGTGATAGTAATAAGAAGCATTTTCAAAAGCTCCTTCCACTCGTTATCAACTGCAAAGTTAATAAATCCTGAGTCAATAAAGATAAGCAATATCGTAGACACAAATAAAAATATAAGTGTTAATGGCCTTACAGACTTTGATAATTTATTATCGCTTGTCATGTCTGCCGTCCATCTTTTTGAAACCTCCTGCATTTCTACTTGTTGAGACTCATAGAGTAGTTGTTGTAGTTTAATTTTATCTTCAGAAGGTATATCGGCTTTTGTAATTTCTTCAAATGCTTGTTGAGGGTCCGTAACACCCTGAAGCACTTTTCCCAAAGTTGGGTTTATTGTTCCAGCAACTCCTAAAAGCAGTTTACCGACGGTTGTGTCTTTGAATTTTTTTTTCTTTTTTTCTTCCATAATTAGCACCTCCATCTTCTTCGAGCTTGTCTAATTCTCGAGTTAGGATTATTTCTTGTTTTTGCACTTGATCTTTTTAACTGACCCAAGCTTCTTGCGCAATAAGATTTTCTTCTTGCTGCTCTTTTACCTTTGGGCTTTTTTTCAGTAACCGCAGTTTGTAAATTACCTCCAGTTTTTCTATTGTAAGCAGCCACGCCTTTTTTAGTCATACCAGCTCCTTTTTTAGTTGGGCGATAATTTGCGCTTTTGCCTTTAGTTGTTTTTCTAATTAGTTTTGGAGAAACTTCTTTTGTGTTTTTTACAAATTGCTTTCCTAAAGATCCTTCTCGTTTTTTCTTGCGCGCGGTTTTAGCTAAAGCTCTTTTAGAGAGTCTTTCGGCTTTTGCTCTCGGCAAACAACGATCAGGGTTTTTTTTATTTTTAGACGTGCCACATTTGCCCTTGATTTTACCATCAGTGCCAATGCGAACCCAGTCTTGTTTTACCCAGTCTTTTAACTTACCCATTTCTTTTTTGTCTTCTTCTTTCTTTTTTCATTTTTCTGTAAGCCTTCATGGCCTCTCTTTTAGCCTTACCCTTTTTCCAAGAGCCAGCCGCAAATCTTTCTGCTCTTCTTTTTGACTTAAACTCATAAACCTCACCTGCCGCTAAAGCCTCATTAAAACTTTGAGGTCTTGCCTTTTCTTTACCTTTGAATGTTATAGTAGGTGCGGCATAATTTTTTTCATTGTTTTTACCTCCAGTATAATAACCCATTTTAACAGTTTCCTTTCTGCCTGACTTATTTCTTTCAAGGTTTCTTAAATGCTTTTTTCTTCTTCTTTTTACTGTAGGCATTATTTCTTTTTACTTTTTTTTGCGTAATTTGGATCTTTACAATATTTACTTGCTGCCATATTTGCATAAGCACTCGGGTATTTATCAAAAGTTCTTTTAGCCCAGGCTATTCCAGCAGGACATATCTTATTGCTTTTCTTTGGTCTTTTTGTTGACATCTTTGGTTTTTTACGGCCAATTGTATCCGCCGCCTTTACACTTCCCTTTTTTGCAAGTTGTTTTGAAAGATATTTAACCACTGCCTTTCCTCCTTTAAGCAGAGAGCCGCCACCTATCATTCCACCTCCAACTATACCCCCTTTTCTGTAATCTTCGGGTCTTATTTTTACATACTTTTTAGACTCAGCTTTTAATTTAGCAGCCTTGGCCGCCGCTTGTTTTTTTGTTAGCAATTTTTTTCGAGCTTTTTGAGGCGCTCTGGATGCTACAGCTGTAGATGATCTAACTACTTTTCTAACAGGTTTTTTAATTTTTCTTTTTGCCATTATATAACTTTATATTTAGTTCTACCGCTTTCCTTGTATGCTTTTAAACATCTGTTTCTGTTATCTTCGTCGTTGACATAAGAAACATGTATCCAATTAGGATTCATATCTGTTCCAAACTCCCATATTAGTTGATCAAAATTTAAATTCTCTTTAATCCACTGATACATTTCTGCGTTAGTTTTATGGCCATAGACATCGTCAAGGTCCATTGCCTGTCCCTTCATGTGTTGGCTTGTCTTACTGCTTCCGCCAATAGCTTCATTTAAAGCAGGAGATCTGAACATGCTTGTAACCTTTATAGGCCCCCCTACAAATTTACGTAAAGGCTCGAATATTTTTTCAGCCGTTATCTTCATTACTTCTACCTGCGCTGCGCTCGGCGTATTGTCTATTCCTTTTCTTTTTGCTGTATTAGAGTGTATGGACTCAGCGTATGTTATGTGTTCGGATATTTTTTTCATTATCTTTTTGTTAATCGTTTTCCTTTTCTTGTCATTCTTTTTCTAAAACGTTCTGCTCGAGCTTTACTTATTTCTTTTTCAGTACATGCCTTTTTTTTATTTGCAGGACACTTCATCATGTAGAACTTACCATTCTTCTTTTTTATAGTACCCTTAAAACTTTCTTTAGAAGCGCCTCTTTTGTTGGTTTTTAATTTTAAATAACTTGTGCCGCTACCATCTTTGTTGATGTCGACAGTTTTGCTTTTAAACTTTTCAGAAGCCTTTCCTTTTTTAGCTTTTAGTTTTACTGTATTTTTTGCATAAAGCTGAGATGCTGGTATTGTTTTTTTATTTTTCATAATCTTACATTTAATCCAACACTACTATTATATATTTCTGAGTCCCAAAACTTAGTATATTCTGCCTCTACAAATATTCCGAGTGTTTTTGTAATTTTCCATCCAACTATCAACCCGCCTTGATAATCGCTCCACTGTTCGCCAGAAGACTGGTTGTTGTGGCCCCCGAGCCCCCAGCTATTGCGATGCAGATAACTGAAGTCGACATTACCCTTAAAATATTTATGATACGGCAAAATCCAGTTTGCATAAGTGTGAAGCCAAAATTTTGACTTGTAGTGATAGAAATCAAAACCTACAATAGGCGCGTATTCTGCAAACGCATCAAGCTGTGCCCATTGTTCTTGATTATAACGATTCATTAATTGCCCGAATATTAAATCTCTAAATTGCCTGTCAGTGTATGCTATTATTTCTCCATTAGGATCGGTCCAGTACCAGTCAAAAAACTCGTTACCATTTTGATCTTCAGATGTATAATACCAATCATCATAACCATATTCAAAACCTAAACTGTACCAAGGATTTAAAGCGTCTCCGTTTTCATCAGTTTCATTTAACCATATTTCTACTGGATTGTATCCAAAAGCTTTTTGATGGGTTCTTGCAATAACACCTGCGGATATACTAAACTTTTTTCCTATTGGTAAACGAGCCCTAACTTCTGCGCTTTGATATTTAAAATCAATATTGCCTACTTCTCGCTGCTCTATTTTTACAATATGATATTTACCGGTGTGCCTTAAAAAATATCTTGAGTTGTTAAACACGTCTGATCTTTGTCTTTCTTGTTCCCAATGTACCAAGTATTCAAACCCTTTGACAGCTGCCGTGGGCGCTGATAAAGCTTTTATATTTTCTGTACCATCATAATAATTTCTACCCTTTATTTCATAATCAAACCTTGCAAGCTTACGTATACCAAAACCAATTCGGTAATCAAAAGGATGATAAATCGTCTCGTCAATTACCTGCGGTATAGCATATAGATTGTCAGGATTGGTTCTAATAAAATAATCAGGATAAGGGGTTTCATAGGCGTTGCCAATATCTCCAGCTACATAAACAGTAGCATATTTGAAAACATTTTTATAAAGGTTATCTATAAAGTTTTTAGTTTTGTATTTACGAACTAATTTATTTTCTAACTTTTTGTTAGTGTCTATTAACTGGGCTTGTGCGTTAAATGCAAATAATATTAATATGTATATTATTAATTTTTTCATATTTAAAATTTACTTTCAAGGATTTGATCTATTTCTTTCTCTACCAACTCTATGGTATTTTCGGGTAGTTTTAAGGATATACCGCTCTCAATCCGAACAACTTCTTTACCATTGTGATAAAGCACAACGGTAGGAAGGTATTTGATTTTTTCTTTATCAAATACTTTTTGTTTTTCAGTTATACAAAACCGATAAATATTATATGATTTAAATTTTTTTAATGAAACCTCCGCTTCTGAAGTGAACGGAGCGCTATATTGTACAATCGAAATATCCTCTTTATATTCTTGAGCATTAAGATTGTAAAAAGAAAAAATTAGAAATACTATCCATATTCTCATCGTTCTTTTGTAATTTCATAAAGGCGCTCTTCTAACTTAGCTAACGTTTCCTTCATCTCCTTAACATCGTCCTGCGTTGTCATTATGGCGTCTCTAATTATTTGGTCTTTATAAGTAAATTCAGTTTTGGTCACCTCTGGCTTCGGCATTTCCATTGCCTGAGCAATGTCCGCTTGTAAAATAAAATACATACTGCACAATGAAACTGTGAACCCGACTATCATAGATATAGTCTTAAGATCTAATGTAACCTCTGTATTTTCACTTATTTTTTGTGCCATCTTACCAAATTGCTATACATGCTTGATTTTTAATTGTAGTGCTACTTCCTGCGCTTCTTAATTTTCTTACTTGCACTGGAAGATAGTTGCCAACTTTAAAGTTTTTAAATGTAACGGTGTGAGGAGACTGTATTGTTCCTTGAGCTGTATCTACACATACATCTACATATTCATCTCCGACCGCAGCTACTGTAGCATTTGATCCAACATACAATAAACAGCTTGAAGAAGACTCTATTCTTTTTTCAAATATTGGTCCGCCCTGAAATACTATGTAAGTATCGTTTGGTGCATTTGTAAATATGTCTGCACTAAGCTCTAATATAGTAGAGCTATCAACTGCTGTTACTGTTGCAATACCTCCCGTAGCTGTGTTATATACAATATCGTGTACCACAACATTAGAAAAATCAGCTCCTACGTCCACAAGTTTATCTGTGGTGTTTGCTGTATTATTTCCTTTTAGTTGTGGGCAACCAGGATAAGGTATTGGTATTGAGTCTGCAGCTATGACTGGAAGTGCTAAGCCGGTGTTTACGGTAATTTTTGGATATGCCATTTTTTATATTTTGAGGGTTAAAAATCTCTTTTATTTTTTATAAGGAAAAACACGGTTTAAAGTGTCTCTCCTTTGACTACATCCGCAATCTTTTCCCATTGCGTTGTAGGCTTTTGTAACCACATTTTTAATACCAGTGGCTTTGGTAAATTTTTCTATGCTGTCGCCTAATCCTCTTGATTTCATTTTATTTTTGTTTTTTACAAACACACTGTGCTACAGGACATTCGTTTACATTCACTATTAATTTAGATATAATCCAATTCCACTTGCACATTAATTTGCACCAAGCTTTTTGTATCCAAAATCCTAACTTAACTAATAATTTTCCCATTTTATTATTTTTTTGGAGGAGGAACTCTATCTATTTTTCTGGGCACGTAAGGTACTTTATAGAAAGTTTTAACCGCGGCAACCTTAGTAGGTTCTTTTTTCTCCACTATTATTTTTTTGGTTAATGCCTTTTTTTTAGCAATAACCTTTTTTTTACTTTTATTCATTATATTAAATTTAAATAGGAAGCTTTATTCCTTGAGCTCCTGCAACAGATCTCCCAAAATTAAGAGTATCTCCTACTACCTTTGCTGGGTTTAAATGTTCTAAAAACTTTGGGTTTTTAGTTTTTTTTAAACTCATTTTAGGTTTTTTCATTTTGCATCCAAAGTTGTTTGCGTAATTTGCCATCTCTACAACATTTTTAGAGTATTTGTTTTTGCTCTTCATAACTGCAGAAGCGGCGCTACAAGCGTCTTTGAAGCCGTTCTTTTTCGCCCAAGCTGTAAACTTTCCTTGGTTTTTCTTTTTTATTTTTGGAAACGGCTTTTTCATTATTTTCTAATAAGTCCGCCAATATGTCCTTTTACGCTCGATGGGTATCCTTTTTCGTAGCCCATAGAGTGATCTCCTCCATAAGAGTGACCATACATTTTCTTAGACATAGCCTTAGATTCGTCTCTACGATCTTTTAAGGATTGCTTATGCTTTCCTTTGTGCTTGTTTCCTAAAGACTCATCAAGTCTCGCGTTATAACCTTGTTTCATAATAATAAGTTTTTAATAATACAAATATAATAATATTTTAAATGTTAGTGGTGAGCGTCTTCCTCCCAAGGCAAATCTCTATCGTGTGTATTGATTTGGCTATTAGGTATAACTTCAATTTGGCTAAAAGGATCTGGTTTGTAATAATAATTATTATGATCAAACCTAAGCATCCCGCTTTTCATTTGACGCAAATGATCAAGCTCATGTTTTACTGCTTTTCTTTTTAGTGCAGGAGACATGTTTTTCTCAATCTCAATTACGCCATTTGGATTTATTGTGCCAAGAGTATGTTTACCAAGATCTGTTTCAACTACCTTATAATCTCCTGTTGAATACTCTTTACTAAACCCAAATACTTCGTGTATGTTTTTTAATTTAAAAGACATTTATTTTTTTAATCGCTTTCCGACTGGGTCTTTTGGCGCTTTTGTTCCTCCTTTTTTCATTTGTCTTTTAACTGCCTTTAAAACAAGTGCTTTGCCTTTTTTATCTGCAGCCTCAGACTGAGCTCTTTTCTTTTTTGCTTTAGTAAACTTTCTATTAGCAGCTTTTAACTTTCTTTCAGCAGCTTTTGTTTTACCTGCTTTTCTTAAAGCAGCAGCCTTGTTGCCTTTTACAGCATCACCTTTGAAACCTTTTCTATCTGAAGCTTTCATTTTTCTTACGCTTTTCTTTGCAGCTCTTACTATTTTACCAGCCTCTTTTTTAGTAGCGCCAATTTCATTCATTACCATTTTTTTAGCCTTAGCCTTTTTTGTAAGCATAGGCTTTTTCATAGCCATCATAGGCTTTTTCATGGCCATCTTAGGCTTCTTCTTTTTTAGAATTTTAGTCTGCACCTCTTTTGGTAAAGAGTCAAACCCAGCGTTTAGCTTGGGTTTTTTAGAGTTCATTGCCATAGACATTCTTGCTTTCTGTATGGCGTTTAACTTTGGTAGTTTCATTGTTTTATTAATTTATGTGTTTATCTTCCTTGCCCTCGGTAAATTTTACCCGAGTAGTATTTTCCATTTACATTATTAGTGTGCCTATTCTTGCTGTGAATATTAGGTCTCTTAGCATGAACAGATTTTTTATAAGTAGAGGTTAATCCTTTTCTTGCCATTATCTTCTTCTTCTTCTTCTTGGTTTGTTAACCGCACATCCAGTAACTCTTCCTCTTTTATCTCTTATTTTTCTTGAACCTCTGCCGCAAGTAATTCCTCTGGCTTTGCTTCTAAGCTTTCTTGCTTTGTCTGATTTTCTTTCAGCTCTTTTGAACTTACCTTTGCTTCTTAGCTCGGCAGCTCTATCACTTTTTTTATCGGCTCTTCTCATAAGCCTTTCATATCTTGGCATAATTTATCTTTTATATGGTTTATAATTGTTATAAGGATCGCCACTTTGACGGCCTATTCTTTTTGGTGAACCTTGTTTTTTAGCAACTTTATTAATTTTTCTTACTTTTCTATTTATTGCTCTATCCTTTCTTCCTTCAGACTTATAAAGTTTATTTATTTTGCGTATAGTTTTTTTATCTTTAGACGACAGAGAACTTGGATCACCTTTTACTTTGCTGTAATAATCTTTTCTTCCAAGCTTATCATATAGCCCTCTTGCAAGTTTGTCTCTTTCAGCTTGCATTTTACGCAGCTTTACTCCTTTTCTTTGAGCAGCCGCAGCTTTTCTTGCGCTTTTTCTGTCAAGCCTTGACAATTTAGATGTTTTCTTTTTTCCAGACAACATAGGTTTTATTACACCCGTCATCATAGGTTTCTTCATAGAAGACATCATGGGTTTTTTCATAGCCATTTTAGGTTTTATTGAAGCGCTTACTTTAGCCTCACCTTTCTTTCTAACCTTTTGAAGTATAGCTTTTCTTTTTTTCAACCCCTCTTTGCGTTTTTTGCTCAGCGGTTTATCAAAAGATCCACCAGCTTTTTTCTTTGCTGTTGTAAGCATTGGTTTTTTTGTTCCTACCATTTTTACCTTTTTTTCTTTTTTAGGATAAGATCTTTTTGCGGTCACGGCTTTTGCAGTGTCAGCTAAACCTTTAGCGGCTTTATCAAACTTTCCTTTTTTTATTGCACTATAAGTAGATGATGCAGCTGTAACTATCTTGCCAAGCTTGCTGCCTTTTATTTTATCTACTTTCTTTTTAATTTTATCCGCAGTATTTTTAACTTTTTGAATCGTTCTTCCTGCGCCGGTTTTGCCGGTTTTTACAATTTTGGACTGTCTTTTCGCAAGCCTTGTAGCTCTTTTGGTATTACCCTTGATATTAGCTTTGTTGATTTTTCTACTAAGTTTATCTTTTCTGCGAGCCGCAGCTTTTGTCATTGTGGCCATTGTAATATTTTTGTTTGTATCTTTACAAAGATAAATAATTAAATCTAATACTTTTTATGCCTATTCCTATCCGAAACACTTCGCGTATACAGCCCGAACACGACTACTTAAAATATTGGAAAGTTGTGAAGTATTGGGCGAAAAGAAAATATAATATAACTACCGGAGAGATGGAGCTTATGTTTTTTTTATACAGCGAACATCTTTTTAATAAAACTCAGTTTGAAGAATACAACGAGCTTATGTCTTGGGATAATAATCGTTTTTATAAATTAATAAAAGACGGATGGATTCATAAGTGGAGAGAAAAAAAAGGAAGTCAAGCAGCCTTATATGAGCTGACATATAAAGCAAAAAGAATGATAAACAATATTTATGACAAGTTAAACGGAAAGAATTTTCCTGAAAACCCTGTAAACAACCCAGTATTTAAACATGATGTAAAATACAGGGATAAGGTTTATAGAAAATACATGAAGAAAATAAACCAAGAGGATAGGTTATAAAACCACAACAACATCTCTTTCCTCTATGATTGTATAGGTTTCATCATTAATTATCATGGAGTGTCCTGCAGCTTTATCAAAAAATATTACATCTTCTTTTTTAACACTGTCTACGTTTGTTCCAGGATTGTGAACAACCCCTTTGTGATACCTTAATGAAGAAACGTCTTCGTTAGAAAGAAGAAGTCCTGATTTAGTTTTATACTCTTCGTTTATTTTCTTTATTACAATATATTTATTAATTGCTTGCATTTACATTTTCTTCTGGAACTTGAACATAGGTCTTCGCTTTTGAAGAAACTACGTATCCATTTTTAGTTAACAAAGCTATTGCTTTTTCTATTTCTTGTCTTTCTTTTCTTACTATTTCAAATAAGTGATTATGAATTACCATTATATTAAATTTAATTTTTATTATTACTTTGATCTCTATTACCCACACGAGCGTGAGTAACGATTGCGTTTGTAGTAAGTATGGTTGTTGCTACACTAACTGCATTTATTAATGCGTTCCTTGTAACCTTCAATGGATCTATAACTCCCATTTTATACATATCGCCATACTCTTCGTTTTTAACATCAAATCCGAAGGATTTGTTTTTTTTCAAATCTGCTAATATTTTTTCAGGATCCATTCCCGCATTAATTAGTATTTGCTGGAAGGGAGCTTGCATGGCTTCAGTTATAATATCTTTAGCCACCAACCACTCTGACTCTTTTGCTTTATCTTCCTGTCCTAAATTTTTCGCACAATTCAATAATGCAATACCTCCACCGGGAACAATTCCTTCCTCAAGTGCGGAACGCACTGCACACACCGAGTCATCGACTCGGTCAAATTTTTCTTTTTGCTCCACATCTGAATTACCACCCACGTAGATGCAACCGATAGCTCCAGCTAAACTTGCTATACGTTCATCAACAAACTTTTTTTCTACTGGATCTTTTAAGTTAGACTGCTGTTCTTTTAGTTCAGAAATTCTAACACGCATCTCTTCGCTTGGGTCTTCGTTCTTAATTAATACGGTATTTGTTTTACCTACAATTATTTTATCTGCATGTCCTAAGTCAGTAATACTTAGTGTGGATAGATCATCTCCAGTTTTTTCAGAAATATATTTAGCTCCTAAGGTAATTGCAATGTCTTGCATAAGCTCATGTTTTTTATAACCAAAGGAAGGACATTGTATACTACAAAGCTTAAGTCCGTTTCTTACAACATTAGCAGCAAGAGTGTTTACCACATTTACTCCGCAGTCAGCAATGATGAGTAAAGTTTCATTGTTTTGAATGATTGGTTTTAACACAGACTCTATTTGAAGTATGTTACTTATGTCTTGGTCACAAACTAAAACCTTTACATTTTCTAATATACACTCGTCCTTCTTGTGGTTATTTATAAAAAGATTTGAAGCATAACCTCTGTCTATCTTTATACCGTTAGTTACTTCTGCAAATGTCTCATGGTTTTGAGAACGCTCTACAGTTACAATTCCGTCTTTGCCTACTTTCTTATAAGCATCATATATAAGCTTTCCTATTTCCGCATCATTATTTGCTGAGATCTTTGCAACGTCAAGCAAACTACTATTGGTGATTTTTTTTGAACCTTTCTCCAGATCTTTAACTACGCTTGATATAATTTCATTTGTATATTTTACAACCTGTGAAATATTGTGTTCTGGTTTTATGTGCTTGTTACCGCACTTTACAAACGCTTCTGCTAAAACTATAGCTGTGGTTGTTCCATCACCAGCTGAATTAGCTGTACGATTAGAAGCATCCTTCATCATTTGTATTGCTATGTTTTCTACGGGGTCATCCAAGAACACACTACGTGCTACGGTCACACCGTCCTTGGTGATAGTCATTCCACGCAAGTGATCGGTTGATTCTATTATCACCGTTTTACCGCGTGGGCCTAATGTACTTTTAACTGCGTTTGAAATTTTTGATATTCCGGAAACTAATTTAGATCTGCCCTCTTCATTGAAATGCAAATCTTTTGGTATATAACCTTGCTGACTCATTATATTAGATTTTATTATTTAGGTAAATGTATAAATAATATTTTAATTATGCAAGTGACAAATGACAAACTGAAATGTGTTTTTATAGACTATATACTTTTACTCTACTTTCTTTTTTTTATATGTATAAATAATAGAAAAAAACTGTCATTTCTGTCACTTTGATTATAACTATCTGATTATTAGTTATTTATATATTTTATTTTTGTCACAAAATTGTCACAAAAGAGTAATATAATGACAAAAAAAAGAGCTTCACTATGGAAACTCCTTTTCTACTCAAATCAAAACAGAACAAATAGGGATCTTAATTTCTTAAAACTCTAATTGGTTAAAGTTCTTTTTGTCCTCAGCAAGTTGTATTGCTTCAGCTATTTGGTTAATCTTACGATCGTTCTTTATAGACCTTTTAATAGACGCTGCTCTTGCTATTCCGCTTTGTCCATCAGGCCTGTCGTTTATTAATCTTCCGTTTCTAACGTAGAGTCCGTCTACATAGTTGTTAGTGCTTGGATCTTTATATAGTTGCTTGTATCCCATAACGTTTATTTTTACACAAAGATAATAAATTTTTTTAGATACTCAGGGGTTGAGGATAATACTACGCTATACGTTTGCTACCCCCTAAAAAAAAAGTCAATATTTCTGGCGAGAAGTCGAATCAAAATAAAATTTTTGCTGTACTTTTTTGGGTTTTTCCTGAGGCAGTCCGACCACACACGTACACGCACACGCACACGCACACACGCGTTCGTTTGTCGTTTCGTTTGGGGGTATCGTTCCCCCTTCCCCCGTTGCCCGTGTCCCCCTTCCCCCGTATTTTTATTTAAAAGATACTTAACGCCTTGCGTTTATAACTGCACGACCTCAACAAAATCAAAACAAAACAAATAAAAATTAAAAAAAAATTCATTTCATAAGTCATTGACTATCAGCCAACTAAAAGAAAACTTTTGATGTAAGTAAATATTTTTTAAAAAAAGTTTGTTTTATTAAATAGTTTTGCTTTATATTTGCACTAACAATAAACATTTTATAAATTATTTTTACTATGATAGCAACAATTAAAAACGAATTATTATCTCATATTGAAGATTATAACAACGAAGATAAAAATCATTACACAATGTTCAACGAAGATTATTATATAATCGGATATTGTAAGGCAGATAATTGGCTAACAAAGCACGGTTTAAACGTGTTTGAGGCAATAAGAATTTGCAACGACTACGAACAGGAGCATTTCGGAGAGATACAAACCACTTTCGACAATGCCGAAAAATTAGTAAATCATCTTG